>Ga0182741_1001182_pt1 | contig 35446 bp, 32 predicted proteins | sample eDN5th37CBELigOP_FD_128874 | JGI IMG/M metagenome (GOLD analysis project Ga0182741, IMG submission 128874) | Enriched Organic Plus compost microbial communities from Emeryville, California, USA - eDNA 5th pass 37_C BE-Lig OP (version 2) (version 2) ... | reverse complement strand
TGCCCTCGGCCACCGAGACGCCCGCACCAGTGGACGAGCCGCCTGGAATCCGCTCCGGGTCCACCGCGTTGCCGGGAGTGCCAAAATGCGGATTGAGGCCGAGACCGGAGAATGCGAACTCCACCATGTTCGTCTTGCCGACGATCACGGCTCCGGCTTGCCGCAGCCGGCGCACGACGCTCGCGTCACTGGTGGCGGGTGCCGCATCGCGCAAGGCAATGGAGCCCGCTGTGGTAGTTTCGCCAGCGACATCGAACAGATCCTTGATCGAGACGATCGCTCCGTCGAGCGATCCCAGTTACACACCGGCCTGTCTGCGGGCATCGGCCGCGTCGGCCGCCACGCGAGCTGTATCTTCATACAGCTTCAGGAACACACGCTCATTATCGGCTCTTCCGGCCAGTCGGACCAGGATGTTTTCCAGCTTGTCTCTCGTCGTCCTCATGGCGCCACCAAATTGGACGGCTCCATTTGCCGCCTGTGACTGTAGTTAGTAATCGAGGAAAAGCACGTTGCCACATTTTTGCGGCTTTTGCGTGGGTCTGCCGAAAATGCAATCCTTATCGTGGCACGACTCGATAAAGCTGCCGCTTCCGTCTATACGTGTCATCCCATGCCCAGCGTCTCGTGCCACTCGCCCGCTTCCTTGAGCATCGTCACATCCCTGCCAAGGAGAGTTGATCGGCTTGGGTTAATTCTATGAGGCTTCCATGAAGATACCGGCACTGCCATTTACTGTCACAGACTGGGCCAACATGCCAACGACCGAACATACTGGCGAAACGGGCAAGGCAATCTGGCGCACGTTCACTGTCGGCGACCTGCGAGTCCGCTTGGTTGAATATATGCCGGGCTACGTTGCCGATCACTGGTGTGATCGCGGCCATGTTCTTTATGTTTTGGAGGGTGAGCTCGATACGGAGTTGCGCGATGGCCGCAGGTTCAAGCTCATGCCGGGAATGAGCTATCAGGTATCCGATCATGGCGACGCGTCCCATCGGTCTTCGACCCGTACGGGAGCCAAGCTCTTTATCGTGGATTAACGTTACTGGATCTGTATTCGCTCGCGCGAAATCAGCTCTCTTCTTTGTTGGATCGCATTTTTGACGGCGAACCGGATCCGGAGGATACATCGCAAACCTACTGTTTCAAAGTTTCATCTGTAAAGGGCTGGGCTCAGAAGCGGAGGGTGACGCAATCAAGACGGACCACAGCTTCCGCGGCCGGCCGGACACGACCTGGGCTTGGCACGGGCTAACCCCGGTGCTGCGGCGCGAGGTGTCGAGCATCGTGGCGATCACGCCGGATGGGAGGCTTTATGCGTGCCACTTCTGCACGAGCATCTCGAAGTAACGCTCATAAAGGCAGGTACGGTGTTCTCGCAAAAGCACTGCGGCAAGACCGCGATGGAGCCCATGCTCCGATCCAAACTTGCGCAATGCCGTAGTCGCCACAACTCGGCTCACGCTGTTTTCTCAAACCGTTCGAAAGCGGGCACTGCCGCCGCAAGGCCTTCCTGCGATGCACCAACCGACTTGAAAAGCGTAATTTCACTATCGGAGGTGCGCCCTAAATGCTGTCCTCTTGCTAGTTCCGGAAGATCTGCACGGATATCGGCTTCCTTCAGGATCCCATTGCGGAGGGAAACGACAATGTCCCCCGCTCCCACGACAGCGCCCTCACGGGTACCCACGAAAGCCGACGGGCGGCGCACGACTTCGTCATCGGCCTCGCGCATCTCGGGCGTGAAACCGCCCATGAGGTCGAGGTGCTGCCGGGAGACAGCCATTCGCCGCAGACGATGGGATCGCGACTGAGTGTAGCACAGCTGACGATATCAGCCTGCGGGACAACAGAAGCGAGATCAACGACGAACCGTGCCTGCATCCCGTTGGCCTCGAGATTTCGCACCACGGCTTTGGCCTTCGGAGTTTCGACTCCAGACCATCACCTCTTTGATTGGACGTATGGCGACGTGAGGCGCAGCAATATGCTCCGTCAGACGGCTCGTGCCAACGATGAGCAGGCGGGAGGCGTCTTCGCGGCCAAGTAGCCGGCGGCCAGCGCCGACGCTGGCGCAGTGCGTCGCGCGGTCAATTCACCACCATCCATTGAGGCAAGGAGCTCGCCGGTTTTGCCGGAGAACAGAAGATAGACCGCTTGGACTGCAGGCAGGTTGACGGAGCCGTTGCTTGGAAAGACGTTGGCGATCTTAATGCCGAGGTATTTTCCGGTCGACCATGCGGGCATCAACAGCATCGTAGCTTCGGGAGCCTCAGGCACTGTAACGGTGTGGTGATGCCTGACAGGAGCCTCGCAACCGTCTCGGGACATGATGTCGAGGGCGTTGGTGGCCGACAGCCTGTCGAGAGTGTTACGAATACGTTCGGCTTCCGGCATCAGCATGTTCGGAGACTTTCAAAGATGTTGTAGGAACAATGATCACGACGGTAAGAATTCAGCTCGCTGCGCCGGCGCTCGGCACCGTTTCAGTGAACCAATCTCATGGGGTTGCGAGATGGCATTCGGCTAACGAGTGTCCCACACTGAATGACCCATGCTCATCCTGAAGCCCCTTCCTCCTTAGTTCCCGGACGATGTCGTCACCCTCTTGGAACGGGTCGAGAAAGCTTCAGTGATGAGGATCTGGCGTTCTACTCGACTTGGTGCGTGGCCGTCACGCCGATCAACACGCTGGTGCGGGTGGAGGGGCAGCGCTGGGCGATCGTAGACGCATTCGAGACCGCCAAGACAGAGCTGGGGCTGACGCACAACTAGATCCGTTCTTGATATGGTTGCCATCGGCATGTGTCGCTGGTGATGCTGGCCTTTGCCATGAAGGCGGTGGTGCGCCAGCGCGCCAACAGTCTAACCTCACCCAAAAAGTGGCGGCGAAGCCAAGCTCAAGCGCTGGTACCATGGTTCGTCCAGGAAATCCGCCGCGTGGCCATACGTCGCCACGAGCGCCGCAGTGAGCCTTCCTTCGTGATTGCTTGGCCTGCTTGGCGCCGAGCGCATCAGGCCGTGGCGCAAGCCTCACCTCGAAGACGAAAGATGCAGCTGAAGTGCTTACCCATGTCAGCACCAAGTCACCTTCGGATTGAGCTGACGGTGTCCTACGCGCAAGATAAGCTGCTGTAATCAGTAGTCATGACAAACCACGATTGGACGATCTATCTAAGCCCCTCATAGACTTTTATGCCCTCTACATGACAGAGGTTGATCAAGTCACAGATGCAAGTTCCAGAGCGAGGCCGCGAAATGATGGGTTACGCAACTTCAAGAAAATTACTGAGGTGTAGTGCGATACTGATTGCGTCCGCTTCAATCGGTGCAGCATACGCTGATGATCAGCTTCAGTTTAGTGTCACCGTCCCGACCAGAGATGGAACGAAGCTCGCGGCTGACGTTTATCTGCCTACGAATTCAGGGAAACATCCCGTTCTGTTCCAACTGACACCCTATAATAAGCAGGGGCAGAACAGCACAGCAAAATACTATACCTCTCGCGGTTATGCAGTAGTGGTTGCTGACTCTCGGGGAATATACGCTTCGGAGGGTACATGGACGCCCTATGTGAATGATGGTCAGGACGGGTATGATATACAGCAGTGGATTGGGCAACAGACATGGTCCAATGGCAAAATTGGAATGTTCGGGTGCTCGTACCCAGGATTTACCCAGTTACTTTCAGCCCCATATCGCAGCGAGTACCTGAAAGCGATACTTCCCGAGTGCGCTCAATCAGATAACTTCAGCGCCATCTGGTCGACAGACGGCCTCTATCAGATTGCACTTGCCCCCGCTTGGGGTCTAAGCCAAGAAGGCGTTGCTACCAACAAGGAACGGCCGAGGGTGAATTGGGGTCAGTTGGTGTGGCACCTTCCCTTAAAAACTCTTCCAGAGCGGGTAGGCATAAGCTCGGACTTCGTCAGCGACTCTATTGAGCACTACTCGTATAGCGACTTTTGGAAAAGGATGAGTATCAGAGAACTGTATCATGAGATGGACGTCCCGGCGTTTCACACCGTTGGCTGGTATGATGATCTGACTGCTGAAACTATTCGTAACTTCGTTAATATGCGGAAGTCGTCCCGTTCCGAGCACTCACGAAAGTGGCAAAAGTTGCTGATTGGCCCCTGGGACCATGGAGTTAAGCCACGTAGATACTACGGAGATCTCGATCTTGGCTCGGAAATGGAGCGATTCAATGTACAGGAAATGCGGGATCGGTGGTTCGATTATCATCTAAAAGGCGAGCAGAACGGACTAGATAAGGAAGCTCCGATAAAAATATTTGTGATGGGAGCTAATAAATGGCGCGATGAGTGGGACTGGCCCCTCGAACGAGCAATGGACACCCGCTTCTATTTTCATAGCGATGGCTTCGCAAATACGCTTTTTGGAAATGGAAGGCTGACCCTGACACCGCCAAGCGACCAAAAGCCGGATCAATACAGATACGATCCAAATCATCCAGTAATGACATATGGTGGCCATGGCTGCTGCCCATATGTTCAGCTTGCGATAGGTCCGTTTGATCAACGAGCCACGCAGCTTCGGAACGATGTTCTAGTGTATACAACTGAGACCCTGACAGAGGATGTCGAAGTGACTGGCCAACCAGAAGCAAACTTGGCCGTTTCCAGCGATGTTTTGGATACCGACTTCTTCGTGACCCTGTCGGACGTATATCCTGACGGAAGGTCGATTGTAATAACCGAAGGATCGATCCGTGGCCGATTCAGAGATTCTCTCACTGAACCTAAAAAAATGACGCCAGGCGAGATTATGAATCTAAAGATTCCACTTTGGGGCACGAGTAACGTCTTTAAGAAGGGACACAAAATCCGTGTTCACATCACGAGCAGCAACTTTCCTCGATATGCTCGTAATTTGAATTCGGGGAAGCCCCCCGGCGAGGAGACTGTGGACGATATCACAATTGCGACGCAGAACATTTATCACGATGAAAAGAATATGTCGTGGATCACGCTACCATTGGTGCCTGTAAGCAACCCATAGATCGCCTTAAATAGAGTAGTCGATGCGTGTTGAATCCGAGAAGAACAATCTTCTCGGATTCTTATAACCCACACCTTGACGTTCTAAAGAATGTGGCGCTGATTGATATAGGCCAATGAGTGCCACTTCTAAGCAGGTAGTGTGGGCATGGTGTTACCTCAGTCCTTGTGTTCACTGACGACCTGCTTCGCCAATCCAACAAGACTATCTGCCAACGATCCACCGGGTGCATTAGGCATGGCGGCAGTAAACACCAGATCAGGAAGCTCGAACTCCGTCTTTAGGATGCGCAACTCTCCGCGCGTTAGCTGTGGTCTGATAATCACAGGTGGGATAACGCTGATGCCAATGCCATCGAGTGTCATGCTTACGATCGTTGAGAGAGATGAGTTGCTGTAGATACGCGGCATCGGTAGACCAGCCCGGATCAGCAGCTGTCGCAACGCTAGGTAAGGCCGAGTAGTCTTTGGATAAGTTATAATTGGTGTCCCTGCTAGGGTTAGGAGGCTGACCGGCTCTGAACCTAGATCCATGGAGGCATTGGCCACGAAGGCGAGCGGATACCGGCATAGGTCATGGTTGATCATCGATGGTTCGCTGATCGGACCTAGCAAGAAGCCGACGTCCAGCCGCTTTTCAACCAGCGCGTCGCACAAGTGGGGGGATACGTCGACCTCGACATCAAGGGTAAGGTTAGGAAAACTCGAATGCACCCGTTCGATAAAGCGGGCTAGCCAAGTGTGGACAATGGTCTCAGAGACCCCAACGCGAACCACCCCGTCCAGAGCCGTGGGTACGGCAACTGTCTGAGCTATCTCCGCCATTATGCCCACCATGCGCTCCGCATGATTATGCAACTCGCGGCCCTTTGAGGTTAACGTCGCGACACGTGGCCCCCGGTTGAGTAGCTTAACGCCGAGATTGACCTCAAGCCGAGCGACACGGTGGGAAATAGCAGGCTGAGTTGTGTTGAGCTGTTCAGCAGCCCTACGAAAGCTTCCGAGCTGAGCAACCCAGTAAAACACCTCAAGATCGCGAGAGTCTATATTCATAACAGCCCTCCAAGCCCGAACGATTCTGCCGCTACGGTCACGTTCTGCGCGGCGCGGGCCGCATCGATGGCGCCAACCAAAAACACTTCGAAATATGCCACACCATCCTGTGGATGGCCGATAGAGTCGGCTATAGCCGCCAGGCGCGACAGGTCTGCAACGAAGCAGAGAGTCAAGGGTGCCTCGCCGATCTGCGATTGACCGCCCCCAACTTCATCAGGCTCCCGCGGTGGTCCTTGTCCGTGACGGTGACGACGCCTTCAGCTCTGGAGGTTCGACGAGGAGGCCGCCGCCTGACCCGCCGCTACAAGCGTTTCCAACATGCCGTCCGGCAGCGGATCGTCTTTGAACGTCCGCCAAGTTCGGCGCGAGAGGATGCCATCAATGAAATCGTTTGATGGCCATGATGGCATCTCGCGCCCATAGCCTCACGAAGAAGATAGGCCCTCATCGTCGAGATTCCTTCGTTCGTTTTTTGAACTGGAGTTCCTCAGGCATTCCATTCAAGAAGTGCCGGCAGAATTTGCCGAGCGATCAGCATAGCTGGTTCCACATGGCTTTCGTCATAGACGCCCTCCGCGTCGAGCAGATTCACCGTACCCAGGACAGCATCAGCGAAGATGATCGGCAGATTCATCACGCAGCCAAGTCCGAGACTCGTAATTGTTTGGTGGTCGGGAAAGAAGGGCGAAAAGCCGTCCGGCGTCCGCGCGAGAAACGGCTTCTTCTCACGCCTGACCCTCTGCGAGTAGGCATTTGGAAGGACAGGTTTACGCCCTCCAATCGGATACGCCTTCGTATTGGTCGAGTAGATGCGCTCAACTTCGCGCCCTCCGGGGAGCACACGGGTGACAGTGTAAAGCCTATAGCCGGGTATCCGCGAAAATGCCTGCCCAACGGCCTTCAGCACCGCTTCTGGTTGTTGTGATGCGGCCCAGGTTTCCTGAACGCCGATCGCGAGATCTCTTACGTCGATCACTGTTTGTCTCGTTTCTATCAAAGGACGCCTCAATTTTCAGCTAGCCAACCGGGCTATGCGTCAAGCACATTCTTGTAGAGCCAACCGCCTTTCATGATGAGGGACAAATAACGACCCTGGTGTTCGAGGAGGCTGATGTCGTTCAATGGATTACCGTCAACGACCAGAAGATCTGCCAGCGCGCCCGGTGCGACCACTCCAAGTTCACCGGTGCGGTTGAGTATCTCTGCATTGACGGCGGTGGCCTGGCAGATGATCTCGTACGGCGTCAGAACCTCCGCACGGATGGAGAACTCGCGCGATTGCTCCTCTCTCAATTCACCGAGCAGGTCCGTCCCGAACCCGATCTTCACACCTTCCCCTTTGAGGATCTCGATCGATTTCAGCCCAACTTCGAGGATTCGAGATAGCTTGCTCATGCTGACTGCCGGAAGGCCATATTCTGCGCCACGGCGATGAAGCGCATCGTATGTAACAAGGGTCGGCACGACATAAGCTCCCTTTTGGCTGATCAGGCGTGCGGCTTCGACGTCGACCAAATTGCCATGTTCAATTGAGCGCACGCCGTTCGACACCGCGTGGATGATAGCCTCGGGTGTGTAGGCGTGGGCCATGACATAGGTCTTCCAGGCCTCCGCCTCCTCAACGATCGCGCGGATCTCCTCTGCCGAATACTGACGCGCGTCGATGGGGTCATTCAGGGATGCAACACCGCCCGAAACCATCACCTTGATCTGGTTCGCTCCCTGGCGAAGCTGGTCTCTTGCCGCTCGTCTGACCTCGGTCACGCCATCGGCGATGAATTTTCCGAAGCGCAACGCGCTGGCGCACCCGCAAGGAATGTCGGACTCGGTCCGGAGTCTATAGTCGCCATGCCCTCCTGTCTGGCTCAGTGCACGGCCGGAGATAAAGAGACGTGGGCCCGAAATGATGCCGCGGTCGACGGCATCCCGAATTCCCCAATCCGCACCACCTGCATCGCGCATGGTGGTAAAACCGCGATCAAGTGATGCACGCAGTACGGGGATGGCCTGAGCAGCCATCAGAGTGAGTGGAACCGCCTCGAGACGCCGGGTGTAAACCTCTGAGAGGAAGATGTGGTTATGACAATCGATAAGCCCTGGCAGAACTGAGCGGCCGCGGATGTCGATCTCCCTGGCGGACGAAATCCGCACTGGCTCGGGCGTGACCTCCTGGATGCGTTCTCCCTCAATGACGATCTGCATCCCCTCGCGTGGCTCTGGATGCTGTGCGTCGATTACCGTGCAGTTGCGGAGAACGAGTGGCATCGCTTCGTGTGAAGATGCACTAATCATGCGGGCACCTTCTCACGGTCGCGGCTCTCGACACGCCGGCTCGCTCCCGTCGGAGGCAATCCCTTGAACAGACCGAGGCTCGCAACCTCCGCATCAGGAGGCGCCTCGCTTCCGCCTCTCCGGCTCCGCCGCCAGCCGAGGTTCCTTCGTTGGCGCGCCAGGAACTCGGCATAAACGATGCTGGTGGCGACTGGATCAAGAACCGGAATCCCGAGTTCGCTCTCAAGGTGCTTGTTGAAGCCGTATTCCGCCGTGCACCCCAGGATCAGAACTTCGGCCCCGTCCTCGTCCATGCATTCCCGTGCAACCTCGAGCATCCGTTCATGGGTGTCGGGACGAGTCTGGAATTCCGTGACGCGTAGATCGAGTGGGCGGATGGATGCCATATGGTGCCGGTGCCCATAGCGGTCGACATTAGCCTGCATTTTCGGGACCCACTTGTCGCGTCCGACCAGAATGGAGAAACGGTGGCCTAGAGTGCATGCGATCGTTGTGGTCGCCTGGCATGGCGCTACTACGGGTCGTCCGCTCGACAACTCCAGCGCCTCCTCAAGTCCAAGATCGTAGAAGCATCCCATGACAAAACCGTCATAGGTCTCCCGGCCGGCGTAGACATGGTGCAGCATGTGCGGCAGAACCACGGCTTCGTAACTGTGGTATTCCACATGTGGGGGTGCCCACTCTGGCATCGTGACGATGTCGACGGTCGTACCCGGTGCTTTTGCAGCATCGATGACCGCAGCCAAGCCGTCAAGGCGCGGACTGGGGGCCACCGGAGCAATATACAATAGCTTCATTATGCCGTCTCCTGTGCTCTGTATATTCCAGTGAGGCCGTAGATCTCTATGGCTTCGTCTTGGGAGATGAAACCGTCCCTAACGTCACGAAGGACAGCTTCCCGGTCGCGCTCACGAGGTGGGCCGTAGCCCCCTCCCTGGCCCGTCACGATGCGCACGGTATCACCGCGCTTAAGGAGGATGTCAGACGCCATAGCATAGCGTTCGGGCTCCATGCTTCCTTGACGGATCACCTCTACCCGGTTGAGTGTTCCTGCCGTACCGCCCTCCATGGGCCAAGGAGGAACAACAGCGCGGGAGTAGCCGCAGGTCAGAGACGTTCCGTCTTTGCGCACTCGATACTCGACCCGAATGCCGCGGCCTCCGCGCTGACGCCCATGACCACCAGAGTCGTCGTTTAGGCCGACACTGACGACTTCGAGGCCGTAACGTGACTCCGTGATCTCGGCTGGGCAATTGAAGGTTTCCCCGTGGACGCCTGAGAAGAGCGCGGTAACACCGTCGCGTTCGGCCGCAGCGCCCCATCCGCCGACTTCAGGCTCTACCAAGGTATAGGCCCGACCGTTGTCCGGGTTGATCCCCGAGATTACAGTGCCGCAGATCGAAGAGAATCCGCCGGCGGGAAGCCTGCCAGCGATGTTGGATGCGAGGCACTGCCAGAGTAGATCGTGTAGCCGGATGCGCGTCTCGAAGTAAAAGCCGTGAGGCGCGGGCTCCTGCGCATGAAAGCGGCTGCCGGGTCGCGTCAGGACCTGCAGAGGACGCAGCGCGCCACCATTGAGAGGGGTCTCGGGTGCCGTCACCGACTTCATGATCATCTGTGCCGCGATGACGGCCGCGTCGCGCGTGATATTATAGGGGCCGTTGCTCTGATCCGGATTGTCGGTGAGGTCGACGATGAACGCGTCCGGCTGGATCTCGATGGAGGCCCTCCAGATCTCGCCTGAATCCTGTTGCTCCTCGACCGTGAAACGGCCATGAGGCAGAGTGGCGAGCCCTGCGATCGTCATCCGCTCGCCCACATCCATATAGTCGTAGAGGGCCTCGAGGAATGTCTCAACGCCATACTTTCGGGCCAGCTTCTGGATCTCGCGCTCGCCTGCCCGAGCTGCCGCTACGGCAGCCCAGAGGTCACCCTCAATGAAGTCGGGCAACCGGCTATTGACCTTTATCATCTGGATGACGGATTCGATCGGACGTCCATTCTCGAACAGTTTTACAGCGGGCAGGCGCAACCCCTCCTGCCAGATTTCGGTTGCGTCCGTGGACATCGAGCCTTTGGTGCGGCCGCCGACATCGCTCCAGTGGGCGATGTTGAGCGTCCACGCGATTAGCGTGTCTTCGAAAAAGACCGGCAACGCGAGTACAACATCGTTGAGATGCGTAACGCCGCCATAGTAGGGATCGTTGGTGATATACAGGTCGCCTGGTTGGATCCCGGATGGGCCGCCGCGGAGTTCAAGGATGCGCTTGACTGCCTTATCGAGCACCCCGACGAAAGTCGGAATGCCGCTGCCCGAGGCTGCGAGCTCGCCATCGGCCAAGGTCACGGCAGTTCCGGCATCAAGCACTTCATAGATGATCGGGCTCATGGCTGTCTTTTTCAGGACAGCGAACATCTCGTCTCCGATCGCAGCCAGTGCCTCTTGGATGATCTGTAACGTTACCGGGTCTGTGGACTTGCCCATCCCGTCCTCTCCTAGCCGATTTGAATATGAATGTTGCCATAGGCGTCGATTGTGACGCTCTGGTTAGGGTGAACGACCGTTGTCGTTCCGCTGTCCTCGATGATTGCCGGCCCTTGAAAAGCCATGCCCGGCTCTAGAAGGTCGCCGTCGTAGATCAGCGCCTCGTGCCTTCCATCGTCGGCATAATCGACGTTCCGCCGCCCCTTGATCGCTTCTTCGACCGAACGCCCGCTGGCGAGTTTCTTAGCTGGCTCGAGCTTGCCGACCTCCGCAGTTGCAACGATGTGAGCGCCGATAACCTCGACGGGAGCGGCGAGGCGGTAGCTGTATTCACGCTCGTAGAGGGCATGAAACGCTTCAACGATCTCCGCCCGCTGCGCATCGGTGATCTCCTCATCAGGAACGGGTACTTCAACTGCGTGCTCCTGATTCTGGTAGCGCATCTTTGCGAAACGCTGGAACCGTACATGATCTTGTGCTACCTGTTCGTTCGCGAAGGCCGTCAAGGCCTCCTCTTCCACGGCACGGCACATGTCGCCGAGGGCGATCATTCCAGTCAGGCTCGTATCAAGCAGACGTGTAACGAAGAAATCACGTCTCAGGTTGGACATCATCATGCCCCAGGCGGAAAAGACGCCGGCACCGGTCGGCACAACGACGTGCTTCACCCCGAGCTCCGCCGCCAATGCGGCAGCATGCATGGCTCCGCCTCCTCCGAAGGCAATCATTGTGAAGTCGCGGGGATCATGTCCGCGATTCAACGATACGAGCTTGAGCGCATTGATCATGTTATTGTTGGCGATGCGCACGACGCCGCGAGCAGCCTCCACACGGTCGACGCCTAATTCGCCGGCTAGCCGGTCGAGCGCAGCCTCGACCGCGGGCATGTCTGCCTTGACCGCTCCACCACAGAAGAAGTCGGGGTTGATCCGCCCAAGTGCGAGATTTGCATCCGTTGTCGTCACTTTGTCGCCGCCACGCCCGTAGGCTGCGGGTCCAGGAGCTGCGCCGGCGCTTTGAGGGCCAACGTGCAGCTTACTGAATTGATCCACCCACGCGACCGAACCGCCGCCATTGCCGATCTCCACGAGGTCGACAACGGGCACCATGATCGGGTAGCCGGCGCTCCGGCGGCTTCGCTCGATCCAATAATCCGAGATGATCTTGACCTGCCCGTTTTCGATTAGCGAGCACTTCGCCGTCGTTCCACCGATATCAAGAGCCAGCACGTTGGGCTGGCCGATCAATCGGCCGAGTTCAGCCGCCCCCCAGAAGCCGCTTGCCGGACCGGATTCGACCATTGTGATTGGAATACGGCGAATCGCATCGACCTTGTCGACGCCGCAGTTTGATCGCATGATGTAAAGGCTGCCGTCGAACGAAGCCTTGGACAATCCCTCCGTCAGGCGCATCAGATAGCGCTCGGCGATGGGTTGGACATAAGCCGAAAGCGCTGCCGTGTTCGTACGCTCGTATTCGCGCCATTCCCGCGTGATCTGATGCGACGCGACCGCGGGAATATCTGGCCAGAGGCGCTCAAGTTCGGCCAGGACCTCCTTCTCATGCGCAGGATTCGTATAGCTGTGCAGAAGGCAAACCGCTATAGCCTGAACGCCCTCGGACTTAAAGTCGGCTACGATCTCCTTCAGCCCCGACAGATCGATGCGCTCGCGCTCTTCGCCGTTGAAGGAGACTCGCCCCGCCACTTCGCGGCGCAGATAGCGTGGCACGAAGGGCTTTGGCTTGCTGTACTGCAGATTGAAGAAGTCAGGCCGGTCTCCCCGCGCAATCTCAAGCACGTCTCGAAAGCCTTTGGTGGTTATCAGACCGACCTTGGCGCCTTTTCGTTCAGTAAGCGCATTGATGACCACCGTCGTCCCATGGGCCATGAAGTCGATGTCTTCGATCTTCACCCCGCCCTTTGCAAGCACATTCAGAACGCCCTGTTCGAAGTTCGGCGGCGTCGTATCGGCTTTCGCCGTGCGCACGAGTTGCTCGCCCGTCGTACGATCTAGCTCGAAATAGACGAGATCCGTGAACGTCCCGCCGACGTCCGTGGCAATGCGAATGACCTTGTCATCAAACATTTTTTTGCCCCTTGCGATGAATTTCATGGCTTACTCAGTCAATGCGGCAGCCAGTGCGCGGGCAGTCCCTCGCAACGCCGCCTCTTCTTCAGTCACGACGGGAATCGAGGCGATCAGCTGTGCAGTGTAAGGATGTTTGGGATCGGCGAAGATGTTATGAACACTGTCACATTCAACAAGCCTCCCCTGCCTGAAAACCGACACGCGGTCGGCCAGGGCACGGACGACCCCGAGATCATGGGTGATGAAAAGATAGGTCAACCGCTTTCGCGTCCGGAGATCCGCCAACAGTCGAAGCACACGGGCTTGAACGAGGACATCGAGCGCCGAAGTCGGCTCGTCGAGAACGATTAGGTCCGGCTCGCATGCGAGAGCCCGGGCGATGGCCACCCTCTGCCGCTGCCCGCCTGACAAAGTGGACGGGGATCGTTCGGCAAATTGCGGATCGAGGCCGACCTCCTCCAAAAGAGTGGAGATGCGCTGACGACGCTCGCTGCGGCTCCTGACGAGCGCATGTACGTCGAGCGGCAAGGCAAGGCTCGCTCCGATACTGCGCTTGCCGTTCAATGCCGAGAGGGGGTTCTGCTGCACGAGTTGAATGCGTCGCTTGAGATCGAGCGGGCGCTTTGCCTGAAGTAGCTGCCCCTCGAACCTGATCTCACCAGCCGAGGGCGGATAGATGCCCAGGACAAGGTTTCCCAGCGTCGACTTGCCTGAACCAGACTCGCCGACGATGGCGTGGCATTCTCCCGTCTCGATCCTGAGATCGACGGAACTCAGCGCCTGTACGGTGTGCTCGCCTATCTGGAAGGACTTTCCGACACCATGCAGCTGAAGAATGGGCGCCATCATTGAGGGATATCTCCTCGTACAGGTGGTTCGGCACAACCATCGTGGATGACTGGCGGCGCAGAGAAGGCCGCGTTGTCTTCCGGCAGCGGCGGCAGCGGCTCGCCCGTGATCTTCGGCACGGCGGACAGCAGGGCCCGGGTATATGGATGCCGCGGATTTGCAAACAGATCTGCGGTCCGGGCGTGCTCGACGATCCTTCCCCGGTAGATCACGTAGACGCGGTCTGCAAACTCCCGCACCACGCCAAGGTTGTGTGAGATAAAGAGGACGGCCGCGCCGGCCTGCTCGATCAGCGAGGTCATAAGCTTCAAGGTGCGATCTTGGACCGTCACGTCGAGTGCTGTGCCGGGCTCGTCCGCGACGAGAAGCGCCGGACGGTTGGCAAGTGCCATTGCGATGAGAACCCGCTGGTTCATACCACCGCTGAGCTGGAACGGATACGAGTCAAGCACCCGATCCGGCTCATGGATGAGAACATGGGACAGCGCGTCCGCCGCTCTGCGGCGGGCCTCGGGAATGCTGATATCGGGGCTGGCGCGTCGGAGAACTTCACGAAACTGATCCCCAATCGTGAAGACCGGATTCAGGGCGGATGTCGGATCCTGAAATACCATTGACAGACGGATGCCGCGCAGGGCGCGGAAGGCACGCTCGCCGATCTTGAGAAGATCCTGATCCTCGTACCGCACGTAACCGTTGGCCTGCGTGCCGCGCTGACTCTGAAGAAGCCCGGTGACGATCCGTGCTGTAACCGATTTGCCGGAACCAGATTCACCGACCAGCGCGACCTTTTCTCCACGCCTGACATGGAGCGATATGCCGTGCAGTACCTCGACCGGCCCGTGCGAACTTGCGAAGGATAGGGTCAGGTCCCGAATTTGCAAGAGAGGGCTTTCAATCATTGCCGTTGATCCAGGATGTCCCGAAGGCCATCCCCTAGAAGGTTGAAGCCGAGAACCCCGACAAGTATCGCAAGAGCCGGGAAGACAGCCATCCACCAGGTATCGGGCAGATACTGAGCCCCTTCCGCGACCATCGATCCAAGGTCTGGGGTCGGCGGTTGAACGCCGAGGCCCAGAAAGCTGAGCGAGGACGCGATGAGGATGACGAAGCCGAGATCCAGCGTGATCTTCGTGAACACTGCGGGGACGCAGTTGGGCAGGATCTCCCGCGCGAGAATATGGGCTTTCGAGGCTCCTATCACCTCCGCGGCCAACACGTATCCCTCCCGGGACTCGGAGCGGGCGAGATTGTAGGCGAGCCGCGTGTACCAAGGCCACCACATGGCGGAGACCGCCATCATTCCATTGAGCAAAGTCGGCTCGAGCAAGCCCATGATCGCCATAGCGAGCACGAGGGGGGGGACGGACAGAAAGATGTCGGTGATGCGCATGACGACATAGTCGACCCAGCCCCCGAAGTAGCCAGCGACGAGACCTAACGTGACGCCTATGGGCACTGCGATGCCCAATACGACCACTCCGAGAACGAGCGAGATCCGATAGCCAAAAATGATGCGGCTGAGGATGTCGCGTCCCGCCACGTCTGTTCCGAACGGATGGGCCCAACTTGGCGGCAAGCTGGCATTGATGAAATCGACGACCGCACCGGCATGTTCCGGATATGGTGCGACGACAGGCGCAAACACCGCCAGAGCGATGATCAGCACAACAAGCACAAGGCTGGGCACCGAAAGCGGGTTGCGACGGAATTTGTACCACCCCGGACTACGAGAAAGCTTTGACATTTACATGGCCCTCCTGGGTTCCAGCCGGATGCGCGGGTTGAGCCAGGCGATAGCCATGTCGACTAGGATGTTCACGATCAAAAAGAAGGCAGAAACGATCAGTACGACACCAACAATTGCATTCAGGTCCTTGTGAAGGATGGCCTGAACGCCGTAGCGAGCGAGGCCCGGCCACGCGAAGACCTGCTCGACGAGGAAGGCCGCGCCCAGCATGTTCGCGAAGTCAAGGCCGAGGATTGTCAGCGTGGGAATCATAGCAGGCCGAAGGGCATAACGGCTGGCGATGCGCCGTTCCGGGAAGCCGTAGGCCTGCGCCATCTCGATGTAAGGCGCAGCGTAGGTTTCGGCGACGCTGGCGCGCGTCATGCGCGCGATCTGACCGATGCCGGACAGGGCGAGCGCCAGGCCGGGCAGGACCATGTGGCGGGCCGCGTCCAGGAAGGTCGTCCATTGCCCAGCGATGAGCGCGTCGATCGTATACATGCCGACGATCGTCGGAGGAGGCGCCACACCTTCCGAGAGGCGCCCGGCTACGGGCAAGAGCTCGGCGAAGAAGGCGAATATCAGCATGAGGAGGATCGCCCAGACGAAACTGGGCGTGACGACACCCAGGAGCGCGAGCAGGCGGACCACGTGATCAATCCCGCGGTCTCGATACCGTGCGGCCAGGACGCCGACCGGGATTCCGATCGCCGCGACGAGGAGACCGGCGAGGAAAACCAGCTCCAAGGTCGCCGGGAGGAAACTGCCGATGTCCGTTGTCACGGGCCGGCGTGTATAAAGGGACATCCCGAGATCGCCGGCAGCGAAATTGCGTACGAATTCTAGATATTGAACCGGGAGAGGCTCGTTCAGGTGAAGTCGCTCGCGCAACTGGATGACCTGGTCCTCGCTCGCATCCGGCCCGAGCGCAATTCGCGCAGGATCACCTGGGATCACCCTCGCGATGCAAAAGATCAGAATCGAAACGCCCACCAGGACAAGAAGCGACGTCCAGAGTCTCAATGCGAATGCCTTGAGGAGGCTTGATGACATGATACTTGACCGGCTTGGTGTAGGCAGGGTCCAACATAATGAGGGACCCTGGTGCTTCGTTGTGGGGTTATTTCACAGCCATGTTTCGGAACATCAGGTTCACGGTTGCCTGGCTGTAGGCTTGGCTGGGATCCTGCAGCGGCGGCGCGCTGACGTTCTTGCGGGCGATGTAGACGGTCTGCGTATCGAAGGCGAAAATGTTTGGTTGCAGCTCAACCAATCGTGCGCTCACATCGCGGTAGATTTGCTCGCGCTTTGCCTGATCGACAGTTTTCCGGCCCTCGTCGAGCAACCTGTCAACCTCGGCGTCCTTCAGCCATTGGGCCGCGTGATAAGTTCCCCTCACTGACGAATGGTACGTATTGTAAAGCATGGCGTCCGGGTCGGGCACGGCAGGCCGAACGAAGAGTTGGCCAATATGGGGCGTAGTTTCGACTTTCGTCACGCGCTCATTGTAGAGGGCCCAGGGCATCCGGAGGATTTCGGTTGTAAAGCCGAGTTGCTGAAAATTGGCCTGCATCAGAAGGGCGAAACGCTCCTCGAGCGGAACCTCAGCAATCCACGAGATCGTGATTTTGTTAGCCTTTGGATCATGCCGGCACTGCTTCAGCTCATCCTGCGCTTTCTTCATGTCCTGGACGGGATAAGGAAGGTCAGGATTGAAGCCCAGCGTACCGACCGGAAGCGGCCCGTTGGCCGGACGACCCTGCGCGACCTCGTCGGTAATCTTAACCAGAGAAAGAAGCGACTTGTAATCAACAGCATGGGCGAGGGCTCGCCGGCAATGCACATCGTCAAGCGGCGGAAGTTGCGTGTTCAGCTTAATCGTGAAAGCTCCGGTTCCGGCTTCGGACAACAATTGCATGTTCCGGTCCCGGGCCATTGCACGCATGATGTCGGGCACGAGCCATTGAGAGGAGATGTCATGTTCACCGCGCGTCATAAGGGTGCGCACCGTCGCACCCTCAAGGCTATAACGCATGCGTACTTGATCCGGAGCGGTGTCCGGGACGTTGAGGAAATACCCCGTGAACTTGCCGAACTCAGTCTGTTCCTGCGGATTGTGGCTGGTGACGCGATAAGCGCCCGACCCGGCATCATTTTTCGACAGGAATGCCTGACCATAGTCCCCGTTGTCACCGAAGTTGCCCGGGCCGGTATTCCCCTTGACGGTTTTCGAATCGAGGATTGGAAGGCGGGTCAGGGCCGTCAGGAAGGGAGCATAGGGCTGACCCAGCTGAAATACGACAGTATGATCGTCAGTCGCTTCAACGGATTTGACGTGCCCGCGGAACAGGTGCGAAAGCCCCTGCCCCATATCGACCATCCTGTTGAAAGAAAAGACGACATCCGAAGCGGTCATCTTGTTGCCGCTATGGAAAGTCACGTCGTCGCGAAGCGTGAAGGTGAAGGTGGTGCCGTCGACTGTCCAAGACTTTGCCAGATGCGGCCCAACGCCGGGCTTGCCCTGGTTCGCGATGACGAGCGTGTCGTAGGCATTGAACATCAGCACCGAGTCTCCGACATCGAGCGCCTTGGCGGGATCGAGCTCGCCGACTGCCACCTCATCCAGGCGCAGGATTGTCTGCGCCATCGCAGGCGAAGCCAGAGCCAGCATTGCAGCCATCGCAGTGGCTGTTTGATTGATAAGCTGTTTTTTCACTGTTTAGTTTCCCTCGGTGACACTGAGCGCTCCGGTAGCGTCATGAACCGGATCGGCAGGATCGAGCGCTGATCCGCCGCGGCTTTGGGTCGGAACGTTCTTGTTGAAAATCCGCAACGTGCCGACCCAAAGAACGCGCGTTGGGACGTCCGCAAGATTTTCGGTTCGGTGAGGAAGGCCGGAGGCAAAATGGATGCTATCTCCGGCCTCAAGCAACCGTTCTTCGCCATTGACGGTGCAGAGGATCTTGCCCGAGAGAACGTACATGAGCTCCTCGCCTTCATGGACTGCCTCCTGCGCACGATAGCCGACGGGAAGATTGATGATGACCGAGTTGAGCATGCTGCCTACGAAATCGTCACTCAGTCGCTCGTAACTCGGGCCGTTCATGCCCGTGGAATAACTAACGCGGGTCTGGTGGCGGCTCACCGGCCCTGAGATCTCAGGCGTACGAACGAACGTCTCGACACCCACACCGAGAGCGTCGGCTATCAGCTTGAGCGATGCCAAGGACGGCGAGGAGAGATCGCGCTCGACTTGTGAGTGAAACGCAATTGACAAGCCGGTCTCGTTGGCAATGGCTTGCAGCGTCTTACCAACGACCTTGCGTCTTTGACGTATCATCTGCCCGAGCGTCTGCTCTGGTGGCGGGGCAACAGGCATTAGGATCTGCCTCAATTTAAGCTGTGCTTTAATTTATAAAGGGCCTCCGGGGGGATTGCAAGACGTTTTCACCTATGCTTTAAATCGCCCTGGCTGAGGGTAAGTGTCCAACGATTAGATCCCTATAGGTATCAGTTCGGCCTCTATCGAATTTCCGCTTCTAATCACAAGATGGGGTTATTCAGCTGGGCAGCTGCACAAGGATAACGCAGTGCAATGGCGCGTTGTGAAAGCGTCAAACCATCTAATGTTGCGCAAAAAGGGGTGCGTCATGCGCCGCGTTGCTTATGTTAACAGTGAGTTCGTTCCTTTATACCAGGCGAAGATCTCTATTCTTGATCACGGCTTTCTTTTCGCTGATGGCTTCTATCAAGTATCGGTTGTGCTCAATCGAAAATTGGTCGACAACAAGTCTCATCTTGCAAGATTGGAGCGCTCGGTCAGAGAGATTGCTCTACCACTGCCTGAAACGCTCGAGCGCATAGAGGATATTCAGAATGAATTGGTCGCTCGTAATGCTCTCAACGAAGGCCTAGTATATTTGCAGGTAACCTGGGGCGCTGCTGATAGAGAGTTCACGTTTCCAAAAGAAGTGAAGCCAACTCTTGTGATGTTCACCCAGGACAAGCAGCTTGTCGATGCTCCATCAGCCTACACGGGGATAGCTGTAAAGACTTTGCCGGACATCCGCTGGGCTCGGCGCGATATCAAGAGCATCGCTCTTCTGGCGCAGGTTCTGGCGAAGCAAGCTGCTGCAGAGGTAGGGTGTCAGGAAGCTTGGATGGTCGAAGACGGAATGATCACTGAAGGAGGATCATCATCTGTCTTTATTGTGACCGGGGACAACGTGATTCTTACCCGACCGAATTCAAGTGCAATTTTGCCAGGCTGTACTCGCAAGGCACTCATGGCCCTAGCTGAGGAACGTCAGCTTCGGGTCGAAGAGAGGGCTTTCGCAGTGGATGAGGCAATAGCCGCGAAGGAGGCTTTCATTACCAGTGCATCGAGTTTCGTGCTGCCGGTTGTAACCATTGACGGCGTCCAGATTGCCGACGGCCAGCCCGGTGCGCTCACAAAGCGCTTGCGTGAAGTCTATCTGGCTTTCGCGCAGGCTGCGGACCAGTAAACCCATGAAACAAGTGGCCAACGGCGAGAGGTCGGGCATGCTCAAGCGTCATAAACTCATTCACGCAGCTATGGTCACAGCATCCTTGCTGTGCTCCGGACAAGTCGCCGCCAAGGCCCTGGTATACTGCTCGGAAGCCAGTCCCGAGACCTTCAATCCGATGTTCGGCACGGCCGACTCCACAATGGATGCTGCGGCAAAGACAATTTTCAACCGCCTTGTCGAGTTCAAGCCCGGAACAACTCAGGTCGGGCCGGCACTGGCCGAGCGATGGGAGGTCTCCCAGGACAGCACTGTCTTCACCTTCTATCTCCGACGTGGTGTGCGCTTCCACGCCAATAAGAATTTCACGCCGACTCGCGACTTCAATGCCGACGATGTCGTCTACTCGTTCGAGCGGCAATGGAAAACGGACAGTCCATATCATAAGCTGTCCAATGGCAGCTACGAGTACTTTAATGCACTTGGCTTGGGGGCAGTGCTCGACGCCATCGAGAAGGTCGATGATTACACAGTCCGGTTCAGGCTGAAGAAACCAGACGTGACGTTCCTTGCGAACATCGCTCTCGACTATCTGTCGATCTTGTCCCTTGAGCAGGCCCAGACCCTGGTTGCCCAAGGCCGTGGTGATCTTGTCGACCGCGAGCCTGTGGGTACCGGGCCATTCATACTGACTGCCTATCAGAAGGACAGCCAGATCAGATATCGCGCCAACCCGGATTATTGGAACGGAAAGCCGCCGCTCGACACCCTGGTTTTCGTGATTACGTCCGAGCCGACGATGCGGGTTGCAAAGCTGCGGGCCGGTGAGTGCCATGTGACCACGCAGCCTCCCCCAAGCTCCATCGCGGACTTGCAGAAGGACCCAAACATCAAGGTCTTGCGCCAGGAAGGGCAAAACATTGGGCTTCTAGGCTTCAATGTCGAACGAGCAACGCTGAGCGACAAGCGGGTGCGTCAAGCTCTGGCGACGGCCATCAACAAGCAAGGCATCATTGATACCGTCTACCAAGGCTCTGGTGCGAGCGCACGGACAATTGTCCCTCCAATGCAGTTGGGCTCTGACCAGGATACGGCAGGTATCCAGTACGACCCCGCGGCGGCGAAGGAGCTCTTGAGCGAGGCGGGTTACTCAAGCGGGCTAACCGTAAATCTCTGGGCAATGCCCGTATCGCGGCCGTACAACCCGAACGCCCGCCGGATGGCCGAACTGATCCAAGCCGATTGGGCCGCGGTCGGAGTGAAGACCAATATTGTCACCTTCGAATGGGGCGAATACCTCAAGAGAACCGCGCGTGGGGAGCATGATGCCTTCCTGCTCGGAGGCAGCAGTGACAATGGCGATCCGGATAATCTCCTGAGCTACATACTCGGTTGTGAGGGGGCTAAGGATGGATCCAATCGGTCACGTTGGTGCAACCCTGCCTTCGAGAGCCTGCTTCAGGAAGCTCGCCGCACGACAGACCAGAACCGTCGCTCGGAGCTCTATAAGAAGGCTCAGGCAATCATACGGGAGGAGGCGCCGGTCGTTCCAATTGCCCACTCGCTGGTGTCCATCCCGGTCCGAGCTAACGTACGCAATTACGTCTTCGACCCGTTTGGCCGCCAGAACTTCGCCAAGGTCGATCTGGCTGAATGATGCAAGCCTGATCCGTTCCGGACGACAGCTGTGAGTGATGCGTGCGAGGGCGACCTACCCTTGCACTAATGCTGGAGAACACGCGTGCTTGATCGATTGAATAACATCCTTGATGCCTACCAAGCTGATGGCGCCGTAGGCTCCTGCCTGGCCGTGTCCCTCCCGGGCTCGGCGCCTGTTGTAGTCCCAAATGGATTTGCGGACCGAGAGCGCGGCACCCCGGTATCGGCGGATCACCTGTTCAAGATTGGAAGCTGCACCAAAACCTTCGTGGCCGCGACCTTGATGATGCTGGCTGAGGACGGCTTGGTTGACCTCGATGAGCCAGTCAAGCGTTGGTTTCCGGACCTGCCACGAGGTGACGAGATCCTGGTGCGCCATTTAGTCAATCACCGGAGTGGCCTGCCGGAGTTCGAGTTCGATGTGCCCATGACGGCGGACAGAACCTGGACCCCGGGCCAACTGATAGAACTGGCCTTCAGTGTTCGCTCGCAGGCCGATCCCGGCCGCACGGTGGCCTACAGCAACACGGGCTACGTCCTGGCAGGTATGTTGATCGAAATGGTGACCCAGGACAGCCTGGGAGGCCACGTCCGCAAGCGGATTCTAGAGCCACTGGGTCTGGCTAATACCTGGTCGCCTGCAACGGAGAGCTTTCCTGACGAGAGGCTAGTCCGAGGTTATTATTATAGGCCGCTTCCCTCCACTCAGGGCGATTCACGTCCGCTCGAGGCAGGAGGCGAGATGTGGCGCATGGAAGGGGTGCTACCGTTCTCGGACGAGTTGCAGGACGCGACCAGATTGTTTCCGTTCTCCGCCGCGTACGCCTGTGGAGATATGGTTTCGACCTCCGCCGACATGGTCATGTTTTTGAACGCTTTGTTCGGTGGCCGTTTGGTCTCACCGAAGTTTTTGCAGGAGATGATCGGGAATCGAGCTCCGACGAGCTTTCCAGGGACACGGATGGAGGAGACCGGCGCGGGTCTATTCCTGAGCCGGTATGCTGGCCGGTCGGTGTTCGGGCATCAGGGAAGCATCCCCGGCTATGTGACAGTGATGCAGCACGATCCGACATCTGGAGTAACTGCAGCTTTGACGAGTAATGTTGGATCCGGCAATCGCTTCCACTTCTATGCCAGCGGCCTTCACGAGGTCTTCGATCAGGCTCTCGCAACTGCGCTTCAGGATGTCAAAACTCAGGCGTAATGGCTGCTGTTGATTTGCACTTCATGATTGGACTGGGCGATTTGGATGCCAGTTTGTGCATTTCATGTGAGACTGACCACTCGATCAGTCTCCCATGAAATGCGAACCGTCATGAGAAGGCAGCCTCCTTATCGACAGCTGGCCGCCACGCCTCAATGGACAGCTCGTTCAACGTGGAAAAGACCTTGGCCGTGTAGGTGCCTGGGCTGGGAGTGGCCTTGGCGAGAACATCTCCCTCCCCTCGCCTGCGCGCGGTCTTCTGCTGATCAAGTTCATCGACGCGGCGCTGGACTGTCGGACGGTCTGGTGGTCGCAAACCCTCGACGCGGCATGCATCGTACACACGCTCGATTAAAGCGGTCATGGTGGGCGTGGACTTGCTTCGGGACAGATACTGCTGGCGAACGTGCCGGAGCCATTGAGGCACGGATCAGCGTTCTAGGTTTTAGGGGGCAGTACCACCATCCCGGAGGTCCTCATGTCGCTCCGCCCGACCCCGTACCGTAATGTTCCGGTCGCAACGGCAGCCGTCGCCCGTGCCGCGTTCCCGCATGGCAGCCCCTATCTGCGCCTGCGTGACCACCTTGGGACGATCTTTACCGATGCCCAGTTCGCGTCCCTCTTTGCCCCTTGCGGGCAGCCAGCCGAATGCCCGTGGCGGCTGGCGCTGGTGAGCTTGCTGCAGTTCGCTGAGAACCTCCCCGATCGGCGAGCGGCTGATGCGGTCCGCAGCCGCATCGATTGGAAGTACCTGCTGGGCCTGGAACTGACCGACCCTGGCTTCGATGCCTCTGTTCTCAGCGAGTTCCGCAGTCGTTTGGTGGTGGGAGGCTTAGAAGAGCAGCTCCTTGATACGCTTCTAACCCTGTGCCGGGAGCACAAGCTGCTGAGCGCCCGAGGCCGTCAGCGAACCGACTCCACGCATGTGCTTGGAGCCGTCCGCTCCCTGAACCGTCTCGCCTGCGTGACCGAGACCATGCGGGCGGCCCTCAATGTCTTGGCCTCCGCTGCTCCCGCATGGTTGCGCGCCCATGCCGATCCCGCCTGGATCGAGCGGTATGGCAGGCGGGCTGACGACTATGATGTCCCGCAAGGCGAGGCGAAGCGGCGCGCCTACGCTGAACAGATCGGGCACGATGGCCGTCGGTTGCTCGCGGCGATCACAGGCCCTGACGCACCAGCATGGTTGCGCGAGATCCCGGCTGTTGAGCTCCTGCGGCAGGTCTGGGTGCAGAATTTCGGTCTCACCGACCAAGCTCAGACCGGAGAACCTGGAGTGGGCGCATGCTCTGAGGCCACTCCCCGGGTGCAGTGGCGGACCGAGCATGAGGGATTTCCACCCTCCCTGCTGATGGCTGGATCACCCTACGATCCAGAGGTCCATTATGCTAATAAGGGGACGACAACCTGGATTGGCTACAAGGTTCATCTGACCGAGGCTTGTGATGAGGGCGGCCCGCACCTGATCAAGCATGTGGAGACTACGCCGGCACCGGTCGTGGATCGCGACACCCTCAACACCATTCATGATGGGCTCAAGGCCAAGGGTCTGCTGCCCGACACCCATCTTGTCGACGCCGGCTATGTCGCGGCCGATCAACTCGTCGCCAGTCGCCGGACCTATGGCGTCACGCTCCTGGGCCCGGCTCCCCGGAATTATCAGTGGCAGACCCAATTCGGTGAGGGCTTCACCTTGCAGGACTTCATTTTCGATTGGGATCGGCAAGTCGCAATCTGTCCGGCCGGGCACGAGAGCCGGAGCTGGCGTCCCGATTACTGGCAGGGACGAACCGCCTTCAAGGTGCGCTTCTCGACAACCCACTGTCGCCCCTGCCGATTGAAGGCGCAGTGTACCCGGAGCGACCGGCGGCTTCTGACGCTACGCCCTCAGGAGGAGCACGAGACCCTTGCAGCGGCTCGCGTTCGCGAGGCCCAGCCGACCTTCAAGCAGGACTATCAACAGCGCGCCGGGATTGAGGGAACGATCTCGGCCGGGGTCCGGATCCTGCATCTGCGGCGCTCGCGCTACATCGGACTGGCGAAGACGCATCTGCAACACGTGCTGACGGCGGCCGCCATGAATCTCATTCGGCTCGGAGCTTGGTTCGCGGGCACGCCGCTCGCACGAACCCGGCAATCCGCCTTTACCAAGCTCATGATGGCTCCCGTCCCAGCATGATCGATTCGCCAGCAGTATCTTAAGCGAAGCAACTCCAAGGTCCGGTTACGCCACGATCACGGACCCTCGCGATACTTCTGTTTCGTGCCAGAAGCTGCGATTCGGACCTGAACAAGCCTATCCCAAGTAAGCAGGAGTGCAATGAACGGTCCAGGGAGATCCTCAACTTGGCCTCCTATCTATTTCAAATGTACGTACAAATTATAATACTAATACCGTGTTAGCAGCGGTGTGTCAGTAGAGTGGCATATACTGAACGACATTAGCGTCTTGACAGACCTAGAATAATAAATTGTTATCTCCAAGGTTACCCAAGCAGAGGCAATTAAGGCAATTTGTACGAACAAAAAGGGGCAGATGTGCAGGAGAAGTCCATAGCGGGGTCGCCTCTGTACCAGCAGGTCAGAGCTGTACTGCGCCAACAAATTGAAAGCGGACAGTATCCTGTAAGCACGACCCTGCCGACGGAGCATGACCTCTCACGTTCGTTCCAGTGCAGCCGTGCAACCATAAGGAATGCCATCAGAGGGCTGGTGAGCGAGGGCTACGTAAAGCCCCGCTCCGGGATAGGCACGATCGTCATCCGATCCCGCTCGGAGAAGAGATCGGACACGATGAGGGGTCTCACGGAGGAGCTCAAGGACAGGGGCTTCCCGACGGAGGCGGTCGTCCTCCAATCGAAAGTCGTTGCGGCCTCGCCATCGGTCAGAACGCAACTGGAGCTCTTCGAGGGCGAACGCGTGCTTCACCTCATCCGCCTCAGGACGATGGCCGGAAGACCATTCGCGCTGCTCAACGCTTTCGTCCCGGCAACCGTGGGAATAAGCGCGGACGAGGACTTTTCGGGACCGCTTTACGATCTCATCGAGCGCTCACATGGAATGCGAATCTCATACGGAAGGGATGTTATCGGCTCCAGGGGGGCACGTGAGGACGAGGCGAAACTGCTTCAGATAGAGGTCGACACGCCCGTCCTCGTTATCCGTCGTACTGCCTTCCTGGAGTACGACAAGCCCATCGAATATGTGGAGGCAACCATCCGCGGCGACCTCTACGAATACACTGTGACCTTGCCGCGATAGAGGTATCTTATGTCCGATCTGCAAAAACGCCTGCTCTCAAGCATCTCGACCGATGAGATGTGGAAGCACCTGGAGGCGCTATGCCAGTGGGATCGCAACACAGGCAGCGAAGGGGAGTTCGCCGCGGTCGACTACGTCAAGGGCGTGCTCGAAAGCTATGGCTTGCCCGTCACTATCCAGGAATACCGCGCCTATCTCTCCTATCCCGTGGCCGGCGGCCTGAAGGTGGAGATCGGCGGTGAGCAATTCGAGCTGCCCGCGAAGACGCGCGCTTTCAGCGCGAACACGCCGCCGGAAGGCGTGCGCGGCGAGATCATTTCGATCCAGGGCGGGACGAATATGTTCAAGGCCGATAACGCCGTCAACGAGATCACCCCGGAGCGTGTGGCGGGAAAGATCGTTCTCAGCGAAAGCGGATCGCGCGGCACGATGCTCGCGGCCAAGGATGCTGGCGCCATCGGCTACATTCATATGTGGCCCAGCGACGAGGACGTCATTCACGAGGGCATCGTAACCCCGGTTTGGGGAACTCCGACCCCCGAGGTCGCCGGACGCATCCCGAGCTTCCCTTTGATCAGCATCAAGCACAACGACGGCCTGCGGCTCCGCAGCGAACTCGCGAAGGGTCCCGTTGTCGCCACCATGCACAGCAAGACGCGTACAGGCTGGTCGAAGGTGAAAATGCCCGTAACTGAAATCAAGGGGAAAGAGGACGACTTCGTCCTTGTCGCCGGCCATATCGATTCATGGCATTACGGCGCCACCGATAATGCGACCGGCAACGTTTCCTGCCTAGAGCTCGCTCGCGTCCTTAAGGAGCATCAGTCCGAACTTCGGAGAAGCGTGCGCATCGCGTGGTGGGTCGGCCACTCGACAGGCCGCTATTCCGGTTCGACCTGGTATGCGGATCACCATTGGGAGGAGCTGAACGATCACTGCGTCGCCTACATCAACATCGACTCACCGGGATCGCTGGGCGCAACCGACTACTCGGAAGTGACTGCCGTTCCCGAGACCGCCGCAATCGTTACGGACGCCGTTCAGTCGCTCACGGGGCAGACGCCGAACATCGAGAGGCCCCTGAGGGCAGGTGACCAGTCCTTCTGGGGCATCGGCATCCCGTCGCTCTTCATGCTCCTGTCCAATCGTCCCGAAGGCCAGCGCGCGGCGGTCGGCGGCTGCGGCATGGGCTGGTGGTGGCATGCCGAGGAGGACACTATCGACAAGGCCGATCGCGACGTCCTCCTGAAGGACACCCAGATCTACGCCCATGCACTCCTTAGGTTGACGCAGGACGAACGCCTGCCTCTCGACATCCCCGCGCAGATCCGCGAACTCCAAACCTTCGTCCGGTCGATCCAGGAAGCCGCCGGTTCGCACGCCGACCTCGGCAGCGTCCTGTCGTCACTCAAGGAGCTGGCCGCCAGCTATGAGAAGGTCGGCGGATTGCCGCCGGAAGCCTCGAACAAAGTGATGCGCGAAGTCTCGCACCGCCTCACGTCGCTATCCTTCACCTACGGCAATCGCTTCGACCATGACCCGGCGATGCCGCTGCCGGCATTCCCCTCCCTGGATGCCGCGAGGAAATTGCCAAAGCTCGATCCGGAAGGAAACGACTACGGCTTCCTGGCAACTCGTATCGTACGCACGCGCAACCAGGTCAATTACGAGCTGAAGCATGCCATCCGCACCATTCAAGCTGCGGTCAACGGCTAGAACTTCAGGACCAGAGGAGAACGAAACATGCGAAGTCTTCTTGCTGCGTTTGCCGTAATGGCAATGCTGTCGCCCGGAGCGGCGACAGCACAGACCCGCCCGGCCGGGGCGACCTTCAGCCTGCCGATCAACGACGATCCCCAGATGTGGCCGCTGGCCGGAGGCCTCTACAACATTCTCGTGAATAAGGCGCTCTACAGCAGCCTGGTCCGCTACGACCTCAAGACCCTTGAACCCGTCGGTGATCTTGCGGAGTCGTGGACCGTCTCCGAGGATGGGCGGACCTACACGTTCGCACTGCGGAAGAACGTGAAGTGGCACGATGGGGAACCCTTCGACGCCAACGACGTGGTCTTCACCCTCAAGCTCTGGACGAACAAGGCTGTCCCATTCTACCTCGCTAACAATTTCCGCCTGATCGAGACCGTCACCGCGCCGGACAGCTCGACCGTCGTGGTCAAGTTGTCGAAGCCTCAGGCGGCGTTCCCGGTACTGCTCGGGTACAATGCCAACATTCTCCCGGAGCATCTTCTGAAGGACCTGTCGCCGGAGCAACTCGCCAATCCGACCGAATTCCTGAAGAAGCCGATTGGTACGGGACCGTTCAAGTTCGATCAGTACCAGCCCGGATCATTCGCTCGCATGGTCAGGAACGACGACTATTTCGACGGCAAGCCGAAGCTGGACGCCATGGTGTTCCGGATCGTCCCCGACGCCAACTCCCAACTCGCCCTGTTGCGGGCCGGAGAGGTCGATCTCGTCGTCGTGGAACCCTTCCAACTCGCTTCGGTCGCCAACAACCCTGGCATCAAGATCCAGTCCGTACCTATCGTCCGCAACGAGTACATCGCGCTCAACAACTCGTATGGTGTGCTTGCGGACAAGAAGGTCAGGACAGCCCTGACCTACGGTCTCGATCGCGAGTTGCTGATGAAGACCGTGTTCCAGGGGCGGGGAACAATCGCGACGGGACCGTTCACGCCTTCCATCGCGTGGGCTTACAATGCCGACATCAAGCCTCTGCCTTTCGATCCAAAGAAGGCGCAGGCGCTCCTCGACGAGGCTGGCTGGAAGGCCGGACCGGACGGCGTCCGCACGAAGGACGGCCAGCCCCTCGCGTTTACGGTGCTGTATGACTCGAGCAACCCCACCCGTGCCCGCACGGCCCTGATCGCTCAGCAGCAATGGAATGCGATCGGCGTGAGGACGACTTTCGAGACGTCCGAATACCGCGCCATCGTCGAGCGCATGCGCCAGAAGCCGCCTGCGTACGAGATCAACCCGAACTATCTGGTCACGCCGCCCGATCCGGACGGGGTTGCGAACTACTACCTCAGCAACTCGCTCGCCAATTCATGGCAGTACAAGAATCCGGATGTCGACACCCTTCTCGATCAGGGCGCCACGGCCCAGAGCCGTGACGAGCGTGCGAAGGCCTACAAGCGCGTCCAGGAAATCATCCATCAGGACCAGCCGATCATCTACACGGTCAATCCCGACGAGATCCAGGCCCTGAGCGCCAAGGTCGAGACCTTCCCGCAGGCCGGCTATCGCGATGCCCTCGCGTGGTCGCACCTGATCGTGAAGCGATAAGGAAGAGGGGTAAAGGTGTTACCGTACATATTGCGTCGGTCAGCGGAGTCCATCGCCCTGATCCTGGTAATCACAGTCTTCACCTTTGTCCTCATCAAATCCGCACCCGGGGGGCCGAGCATCCTGCTCGACCCCAACATGACACCGGAGGACACCGAGAGGTTGCGCGAGGTATACGGACTCAATCGTCCGGCCTATGAGCAATACTTTCGTTGGCTTTGGCAGGTCATGCAGGGCAACTTCGGGTTCAGCCTCGGCGTCGGGCGCCCCGTCAGCGAGCTCATCGGCAGTGCCCTTCCAGCGACCCTCATCCTCTCCGGCTCCGCACTTGCCCTTGCCCTAGTCGTCGCCATTCCGCTTGGCATCATGGCCGCGGTGAGGCGCAACTCATGGCTCGATCAGATCCTGACGCTCGTGAGCTTCTTTGGCCTGTCCCTCCCGGTTTTCTGGTATGGGCTGCTGCTCATCATCGCATTCGCGGTGCAGCTTCCATGGCTTCCGGCGGGAGGGATGTACACCCCCGGCTATGAGACATTCGGGGATCTCGTCCTTCACCTCATCCTGCCGACACTTGCGCTCAGCACGTCGATCATGGCCGAGCTCGTACGCTACACCCGCTCCGCGATGCTGGGCGTCCTCCGCCAAGACTACGTGAGGACGGCCCGGTCGAAGGGGGTTGCTGAATGGGCGGTAATCTACCGGCATGCCTTCCGTACGGCCCTGATCCCCATCGTGACCCTCCTGGGAATGTTGATACCTCGGCTGGTGGGCGGGGCCGCGGTTACGGAGAGCGTATTCTCATGGCCCGGTCTCGGACGACTGGCGGTGTCGGCAGCGTTCAACCAGGATTTCCCGACGATCATGGGAATCACGCTCATCATCTCTGCCGTGGTGGTGCTGTCGAGCCTAGTCGTCGATCTTCTCTACGCAAGGTTGGATCCCCGTGTCAGCTATCGCTAGCAACCCTCCTTCGGTCCCAAGGCGCAAGTCCGACTCCCCCGGCAAGCGCATTTGGCGCGCCTTCTGGAGGCGGATCTCCATCCGCGTCGCGCTCCTAGTCGTCGTCGCGCTCGTCGTGGTCAGCGCGCTGGCGCCGTGGATCACGCCGTATGAGCCAGAGACGATGGATCTCATCAACGTGCTGGCGCCGCCGTCATGGGAGCACTGGCTCGGCACCGACGAAAACGGCCGGGACATCCTCACGCGCCTCATCTACGGCGGGCGGGTGTCGTTGGCGGTCGGCTTGGCGAGCATGATCGGCGCTGTGTTGCTTGGCAGCACCCTCGGGGCGCTGGCGGGCTTCTTCGGGGGCTGGATCGATACGTTCGTCAGCCGGTTCATCGACGGCATGATGAGCATCCCGTTGTTCTTCTTCCTCCTCACTGCCCTTTCGCTGTTCGGATCGTCGTTGCCGAACCTGATCTTAGTCATCGCCCTGACAGGTTGGATGTCGGTCGCGCGCATTGTGCGGGGCGAGGTGACAGCGAACAGGGAGCAGCAATATGTCGAGGCGGCGACCGCGCTCGGTGCATCGCGGACATGGATCCTCTTCCGGCACGTCCTGCCCCAATCGACCCCGTCGATCATCGTCGCGGCCACGCTCGGGATCGCCTACGCGATCATCGCCGAGTCCGCTCTCAGCTATCTGGGACTCGGGGTCAGGCCGCCGACGCCGTCTTGGGGAAACATGCTCAGCGAGGCGCGTGGATTCATCTGGCAGAACCCGCTCCTGACCCTCTACCCCGGGGCGCTCATCTTCCTGAGCGTCCTGGCCTTCAACGCCATCGGTGACGGACTTCGTGACGCCACCGATCCGAGAGCTTCTTGATAGAAGGATCAACGTCAATGCGCCTGTGCTTCCTCGGTACGAATGAGCGTCTCAATTACCTGCGCCGGTATGCCAGCCCTTCCGTGGAACTGGACAACATGGAGGACTTCCGCGGCGTCGCCTCCCGACCCGTGAGTATCGAGTCCCGCATGGAGGAAGTGGAGCTTGCCCAATGGGTCATCGAACGCTCCATCGAGGCCGAAAGGCGGGGATTTGATGGCGTCATTACCGGATGCTTTGCCGATCCCGGTGTCGATGCGGCCAGGGAGCGGGTGCGGATTCCCATCATAGCGCCGGGCGAGACGGCGCTGCTGACGGCACGGATGCTCGCTCATTACTTCAGCTTCGTAACGCCGCTGCAGGAAACTGTGCCGATCGCCCGCGAACAGGTCCGCCGGGTCGGGGTCGATCCCTTCGTGGCCTCGATCCGCCCGTTCGGGGTGTCCGTCGAGCTGATCCGCGAGCGCGACCCGGCGACGATCCGGAGCCTGATCGCACTCGCCAATCGGTGTGTCGAGGAGGACGGCGCGGAACTGTTGGTCTTCGGATGCGCCAGCATGAGTCTCCTCACGGACGAGATCCAGGGAAGCATTCCCGTCCCGATCATCAATTCCGTGAAGCTGTCGCTGCGGGCCGCCGAGATGATCGTCGGCGCCGGCCTCACCCACAGCCCGGTGACGTTCCCTCAGCCGGTCAAGATGGCCGCGGGAGCGCATTCATGACGGTCCGGAAGATCACGGCCACGGTCCGGAAGCTCGACAACACGACTCTCAGGACGTCCTACGGCTCGAACGTGACCCAGCGCGAGCACATCTTCGTTGCCGTGGAGGATGATGAGGGAACCATCGGCTTTGGGGAGGGCTCGCCTCTCCCTCATTTCAGCGGCGAGCGCGCCGTGGAGATGGTGGGCATCATCCGGGATGTCCTGGGGCCTGCGCTCATCGGTCTCGATCCGTTCGACACCGAGCGGGCCGTCCACGCCCTCGACAAGGCCATGCCGCATCACTCCGCATCCAAGGCGGCTCTGATCAACGCGATGTTCGATCTCCAGGGGAAGCTGCTCGGCCAGCCGGCGAATGTCCTTCTCGGAGGCCGAAACCAGTCCAGGATACCCATGGCCGGCGCCGTCGGAATCGATGACGAGGGCGAGGTGATCGCAAGGGTGACCGCGCTCTGGGATCAGGGGATACGCACGGTCAAGTTCAAGGTCGGCGGCGACGTCGACCGCGATATCCGGCTGATCGAACGCCTGCGGGATACCTTCCCCGCCGAGCTCAACATCCGGGCGGACGCCAATGCCGGGTTTACCTTCACGGAGGCCTTCCGCTTCCTCAGGGCCATCGAGCCGTATCGGCTGCAATATTTCGAGCAGCCCCTGCCGTCGGAGGATTGGCGTGGCCTAGCCCGCCTGAGGGACCTGGGAACCCCGATCGCGGTTGACGAGAGCCTGTACGGGCTGAAGGATGCCCTGGGGCTGATCCGCGCCGAGGCGGCGGATGTCTTCATCATCAAGCTGATCAAGCTGGGCGGGCTTCACCAGGCCAGGAAGGTCGTCGGCCTCGCGGAGGCGGCCGGCGTCGCGTGCGTCGTCGTCAGTCCCTATGAAACGTCCCTGGGCGTCGCGGCCAATCTCCACCTCGCCGCCAGTTCCCGAGCTTTCCCGTATGCGGCCGAACTCGGCACGGGGGTTTCTGCCGTAAGCTTCCCCGGGATCGACAAGCTCGAGTCCGAGGGTGGATTCACGCCGGTCCCGTCGGGCCCGGGACTCGGCGTTGGCATCGCGCAGTCGGTCGTCTCAAGTGATCGAGAGGCCTGCTGATCAACCGCGGCGTCGGCGTCGCGCCGCCGGTGGACATCCCTCCCTGCGTCCAGCGGGGACTCCCGCCGGATGCGGCGTTCAGTCAATGGAAGCATGGAAGCCATGACCAGTTTGAAGCGGATCCTGGAGGTCAGCAATCTCCAAACCCACTTCTCGACCGACAACGGGGTCGTGAAGGCGGTCGACGGTGTCAGCTTCCACATCGACCGGGGCGAAACCCTAGCGGTCGTTGGTGAATCCGGATCCGGCAAGTCGGTCACCAGCCTATCGATCATGCGGCTGCTCGAAGCCCCGCATGGACGCATCGTCGGAGGTTCGATCCTGCTCGAGGGCGAGGATCTCGTCCGGAAGACCGAGGCCGAGATGCGACGTGTGCGTGGAAACGATATCTCCATGATCTTCCAGGAGCCGATGACCAGCCTCAACCCGGTATACACGGTCGGCGAGCAGATCGCGGAGTCGATCCGGATCCACCAGGGTAAGACCCCACAGCAAGCCATGAAGCGCGCCGTGGAGATGTTGGACCTCGTTGGCATCTCCGAGCCCGCACGGCGTGCCAAGACGTTCCCTCATCAGATGTCCGGTGGCATGCGGCAACGCGTCATGATCGCCATTGCGCTGTCATGCAATCCCAAGCTGCTCATCGCCGACGAGCCGACGACCGCGCTCGATGTCACGATCCAGGCCCAGATCCTCGAGCTGATGCGCGATCTCCAGCGTGAGATCGGCATGAGCATCCTGTTCATCACCCACGATCTCGGAGTGGTCGCCGAGATCGCCGATAGGGTTGTCGTGATGTATGCGGGCCGTGCGGTCGAGGAGGGCTCGGTCCTCGACATCTTCGCGCGGCCTCGGATGCCTTATACCGCGGGCCTCATGAATTCGATCCCCCGCATCGACAGGGCTGCCGAGCGCCAGGAGCGTTTGCTGGCTATCGTTGGGAACGTGCCAAGTCCCTTCTCGCTCCCGCAGGGATGCTCATTCCATCCCCGCTGCGGATACGTGCAGGAGCGATGCAAGGCAGCCGTTCCGCCCCTGGAGGACAGTGGTGACGGCCATATGGTCCGTTGTGTCCGCTGGAATGAACTGGATCTGCGGCAACAGAGGAAATCGGCATGAGGATGGGAACGTCGCACGTTCGTGCCGGGCATTCGGGGCATGTGGCAGGGCGCCAGGCCTCGGAGCAGGACAATGTCCTCCTGGACGTCAGGAATCTCAGCAAGCATTTCCCGACCAACGGAAAGCTTCTGTCGCAATCCCATGCGTCCGTGAAGGCCGTGCAGGATGTGTCGCTCCATATCAAGCCGGGCGAAGTCGTGGGCTTGGTCGGGGAATCCGGCTCCGGCAAGACGACGCTCGGTAGGACGATCCTCCGCCTTGCCGAGCCGACTGCCGGGGAGATCGTCTTCGACGGCGTCGACATCACCAGGCTCTCCAATCAGGAGATGCGGGCATACCGCCGGAGGATGCAGATTATCTTCCAGGACCCATTCGCCAGTCTTAACCCGCGTTTCGTGGTGAGTGACCTCATCGGCGAGGCACTCGACTTGCACAAGCTGGCGCGTGGTAAGGCCCGCCAGGACCGCATCGTCGAACTTCTGGAGCTCACGGGTCTTTCCCCGGACCACATGTACCGCTATCCCCACGAGTTCTCGGGCGGGCAGCGCCAGCGCATTGGCATTGCCCGCGCCCTGGCGGTAAATCCTCAGTTCATCGTGGCTGACGAGCCTGTCTCGGCGCTCGACGTGTCTATCCAGGCCCAGGTGGTCAACCTGCTCCAGGATCTGAAGGAGAAGCTGGGGCTGACGCTGCTGTTCATCGCGCATGATCTCGGTGTGGTTGAGTATATATCCGACCGTGTCGTCGTTATGTATCTCGGTCACGTCGTCGAGGTTGCCCCGGCGAAGGAACTCTATCGGAACCCGGTTCATCCCTATACAGAGGCGCTGCTTTCGGCCGTGCCGATACCCGACCCGACCGTTCGGCGGAAGCGGATCACGCTGCGGGGCGAGATCCCAAGCCCGATCAACCCGCCGTCGGGCTGCGTCTTTCGAACACGCTGCCCGATCGCCACACCGGAGTGCACCAAGGTTGTTCCTCCTCTCGAGAAAGTCTCCCCGGGGCATTTCAAGGCATGCATTCGACGATGACTTAGACGCCGTCGAAATGATCTTAGCGGATGATTTTCATCCCTGTTGCGGACCACTTTCCCTTGCCATTCACATTCTACTCCTAGTGGATGGAATCTAACGCTTGGTGCCCGCGTCTGACGGCGGCGATGATTTCATCTGGATCAGCCGTCCACGTGAAGGGCTTGGGACTGGCGTTCGTCTCGGCAACGTAGCGGTTGATGG
>Ga0182741_1001181_pt1 | contig 35470 bp, 33 predicted proteins | sample eDN5th37CBELigOP_FD_128874 | JGI IMG/M metagenome (GOLD analysis project Ga0182741, IMG submission 128874) | Enriched Organic Plus compost microbial communities from Emeryville, California, USA - eDNA 5th pass 37_C BE-Lig OP (version 2) (version 2) ... | reverse complement strand
ATTGCCACGCTCGGCATGATGCTGATGCTGAAAGGGTTGTCGCTGGTGATTTCGGGCACGCGGCCCATTTACTTCAACGACACGCCGGGTTTCACCGAGATCGCCAGCGGTTCGGTCATAGGCGCCGTCATTCCGGCGCTGCCCGTCCCGAACGGCGTGCTCATCCTTTTCCTGGTGGCGATCGGCGCGAGCTATATCCTCGGCCGCACGGTGCTCGGCCGCTACACCTTCGCGCTCGGCTCGAATGAGGAGGCGGTGCGCCTTTCCGGCGTCAATGTCGACGCGTGGAAGATGGCCGTCTACGCGCTTGCGGGCGGCATCTGCGGCATTGCGGGCCTGTTGATCGCTTCGCGGCTCAATTCCGCCCAGCCGGCGCTCGGTCTCAGCTACGAGCTGGAGGCGATCGCCGCGGTCGTGATCGGCGGGACGTCGCTTGCCGGCGGTCGCGGCACGATCCTTGGCACGCTGATCGGCGCGCTCATCATGTCGGTGCTGACCAACGGCCTGCGCATCCTCTCCGTCACCCAGGAATGGCAGACGGTGGTCACCGGCGCGATCATCATCCTGGCCGTCTATATCGACATGATGCGGAGACGAAGAACCGTTTGAATCAACGAGAAGGGCTCCAGGCCCCGAGGCTTCCAATCCGAAGAAGAACCAAGTGGAGGAGACATGTTCACGAGACGATTGTTCCTAGGCGCCATCAGCGCCGCGGCCCTGCTGGCGAGCGGATTTTCCGCCAGCTCGCAGGACAAGATGTATATCGCCCTCATCTCGAAGGGGTTCCAGCACCAGTTCTGGCAGGCCGTGAAGGCCGGCGCCGACAAGGCCGCCGCCGAACTCGGTGTGGAGGTCACCTTCGAGGGCCCGGATAATGAAACCATGGTCGACCGGCAGATCGACATGCTCTCGGCCGCACTTGCCAAGAAGCCGGCGGCGATCGGCTTTGCGGCCCTCGACAGCCAGGCGGCTATTCCGCTCTTGAAGCAGGCGGACGAGGCGGGCATCCCGATCATTGCCTTCGACTCGGGCGTCGACAGCGATATCCCGAAGGCCACTGCGGCCACGGACAATCTTGCCGCGGCAGCACTCGCCGCCGACAAGATGGCGGAACTGATCGGTGGCAGTGGCAAGGTGGCGATCGTCGCCCACGACCAGACCAGCCGAACCGGCATCGATCGTGTCGAAGGCTTCCAGAAGCAGGTTGAGGAGAAATACCCCGATATCGAGATCGTCACCGTGCAGTATGGCGGCGGAGATCACCTGAAATCGACGGAGATCACCAAGTCGATCCTGCAGGCCAATCCGGACCTGAAGGGAATCTTCGGCGCAAATGAAGGCTCCGCGATCGGCGTCGTCAACGGCGTGCGTGAAATGAACCGGACGGACGTGGTGGTCATCGGCTACGATTCAGGCGCTCAGCAGAAGCAGGCGATCAAAGACGGGCTTTTGGCCGGCGCCATCACCCAGAACCCGGTGGGAATCGGCTACGAGACGGTAAAGGCTGCCGTAGCAGCCGCTAAGGGCGAGCCGGTCCAGAAGGAGATCGATACGGGCTTCTACTATTACGACAAGAACAATATGGACGACCCGGAGATCGCCGCCGTTCTCTACGATTGATACGCGTGGCGTCGGGGAGCTTCTTTCCCGACGCCCTTTCAGCTGACGTCATTTGGACGATGGCCAGCCATGACATCCTGATTGTCGTGGCTGCTCGGCAAATTAGGGCTTCGTTCTGACTGTTCTGGCGCTAGCGGCCCAACGCCTGTTTCGCGAGCGTGGTCAGTTCCTCTTCGTCGGTAATCCCGGCGAGGTAATAGCCGAGTATGCGGGAGGCGCGTGTCTCGCGCTCGTGCTCGCTTTCCCCCGGCACGCCAGTCTTATCGAAGACGCGCCCGAGGAGCTCGACCTCCGCCGGGTTGAAGATGCCTGCTTCTTTTGCTTTGCGACGATAAGGCATATGCCACGCTAGCGGATTAATTCTTTGAAGGTCAACATTTTTTGAAAACCGATGATTTCGTCGCGCAGCTCCTGCGGCATCTGAATAATCGTCGCCGCGTGCAGGTAATGAAGCGGTTATTCGCGGAGAACTTTCGATTGCGGTAATCGATTTCGCAAACGATTTTTGGCTGCGTTGGAAAAGGCTGATGCATTTAGGGGCTGACCAACGGCGGATGCCAAGATCTATAGAGCGGCGTCGAAACGCTGCTATTTCCGCTTTATTTGAGAGATTTTAAATGGCCTCGGATCTTATCGCGGCGATTCTGCCAGTTATTGTCACATTGTTGTTGGGGTATTTTGCTGGCTGGCATCACGACTTCGACATCAAGCGAGCGGCTGTGCTCATCCAGATGGTGATGTCGTATGCTCTTCCGATCACCCTTTTCAGCGGACCGCTGGCAATGCCCCGTCAACAGATTGCCGCGCAATGGAGCCTGGCGTTAACGATTGCCGCGGCCATGATGGCAGCCTACGGCATCGTCCTCTTTCTCTCTCGGATCATATTCAAACGGGACATCATGACTGCGTCCCTGCAGTCGCTGATGGTGTCAACTCCTTCCACCTTCGTTGGCGTACCGGTGCTGGGTCACCTTTTCGGAAATGAGCACACCATTCTGATTGCGGTCGTAGGTATGGTGTTCAGTTTGATACTTCTCCCCACGACCATGATCTTGCTCGCTGCCGGCAGGGCGAAAACGTCACCCGCTTCGGAAAACGCTTCGGAACTGAGTGGCGAGATCATCCACGCGCTCCGCCAACCGCTGGTTTGGGCGCCCCTGTTGGCCGTTGTGTTCGTACTCACTGGCTTGCAGCTTCCCTTACCGCTTCGGCAATCCTTCCTGCTGCTTGGCAACACGACGGGCGGAGTGGCATTGTTCGGGTGCGGGATTTACCTTTATTCCATCCGCATCACAGTCGGTACCGAGGCTGCACTGCTGGTTGCAGGGCGTAACATAATCGTTCCGGCAGCGAGTCTGGTGGCGATGCTTCTTCTGAGCTTTGAGGCAAATGCCGTGCGTGAGATTGTCGTTACCCTCGCGCTACCGGTTGTTGCGGTGGGCCTTGCGCTAGCCGTTCGATATGGCGTGGCTGAGCAGCAGATGGCATCAATATTATTCTTCAGCACCGTCCTTTCATTTCTGACCATCGCTGCCTTTTTTGGGTGTCTCCATAAATTCAATATTGTCGCCAATTTTGTTGGCCGGTCTCAAAACAAAGATTGTATGCGAAGTCCTCTATCAATTTATCGACTGGGGAAGTTTGGTTTTAATACCCGAGAGGCATCGTAATCGGCAGCAAGGCTGATGTATAATCAGGTCAGTGCCTGCTGTATTATTGTTTATTTTAGGACGTATTTTAATGAGTATGTCGCCGCAAGTTACCGATGGCCTTCTTAAAGGCATAACAATTCTCGACCTTTCGCGTGTCCTGGCGGGGCCGTTTGCGACGATGATCCTTGCCAATCTTGGCGCCCGGGTCATCAAAGTGGAAATCCCGGGCACCGGCGATGATTCTCGTGCATTCGGGCCGTTCAGCAACGGCAAGTCACTCTATTATTCCGCCATCAACTGCAACAAGGAGAGCATAGCGCTCAACCTGAAGAACGCCGGTGACCTTGCCATCTTTCACAAGCTCGCGGCAAAGGCGGATGTCTTGGTTGAAAACTACCGTCCGGGAACCATGGAAAAGCTCGGCCTCGGATGGGATGTGCTTCACGCGCGCTATCCCTGCCTCGTCTATGGCGCGGCATCGGGCTTTGGCGATAGCGGGCCATTCTCGCAGAGAGCCGCCTACGACATCGTCGTCCAGGGAATGGGCGGCATCATGAGCTTGACGGGATATCCGGATTCCCCGCCGGCACGGGTGGGTGTTTCGATCGGCGATATGGCAGCAGGTCTCTATCTTGCCATCGGCATTAACGCGGCGCTCTATCGGCGTACGATCACGGGCAAGGGCTGCAAGATCGATATAGCCATGCTTGATTGCCAGGTCGCGATCCTGGAGGACGCAATCACCAGCTACGCCAAGACAGGTGTTATCCCGGGACGCCTTGGGACCCGACATCCCACCGTTGCTCCCTTTCAAGCCTATAAGGCGAAGGACGGTCACTTCATTATCGCCGCTGGCAACGACCATCTTTTCGGCTTGTTGACGGAGGTGTTGGGGCGTCCGGATCTCGCAACGGACCCGCGCTTCAAGACCAACGATCTGCGCCACGATAATGTCGACGCGCTTCAGACCGAGATCGAGAAGGCGCTTGCGAGCAGGACGGTGTCCGACTGGATCGACGCCTTGGATGCCAAGGGTGTGCCTTGCTCAAGGATCAACGACATACCGCATGTGATGGCGGATCCGCAGGTGGCGGCGCGCCATATGGTGGTGTCCGTGAATGACCCAGTCGCAGGGCAGATCAAAGTCGCCGGAAACCCGATCAAAATCGTGGGCATGGCAGAGCCGCCAACGTTCCGGCCCGCGCCGGGCCTCGATGCCGACAGGAGCTCCATTCTCGCTGAGATCGCAGGAGAATCCGATGAGTAGCGCTACTGTGTCCCAGGAACTCGTCCATTCGGAGCTTCGGGGCGAAGTGGGTATCCTCACCCTGGACAATTATGCCAAGCGCAACGCTCTCAGCCGGGAGCTGCTCAGTGGCTTGGTCGATGGTCTGCAGGGATTTTCAGGAAAGGTGAGGGCCGTGATCTTGCGGGCTGAGCCGGACGTCAAGGTTTGGTCCGCCGGGCACGATGTCACTGAGCTGGCGCGCGATAAATCCGACCCGCTCGCTTATGGAGATCCGCTTGAGGTCGCGCTCCGGGCCATCCGGAACTTTCCGGCACCCGTCATCGCCATGGTGCAGGGGTCCGTGTGGGGCGGAGCCTTCGATCTCGTGATGTCCTGCGACGTCGTGATCGCCGACGAGACGGCGAGCTTTGCGATCACCCCGGCCAATCTGGGCCTGCCCTACAACACCGCCGGTCTACTTCATTTCATAGGACGGCTGCCGCTCAATCTGATCAAGGAAATGTTCTTCACGGCCGCTCCCATAAAGGCGCAGGACTCGGCCCGGTGGGGAATCGTGAATCATCTTGTCTCCTCAGCCGACATAGACAATCTCACGTTCGCGAGGGCTCAGGAAATCTGCACCAAGGCACCTTTGGCAATAGCGGTGGTCAAGGAGCAACTGACGGTTCTCAGCGATTATGAGCCGATCGCCGCGCAAATCTCCGAACACATCGAGGATCTGCGCCGGAAGGTTTATGACAGCGAGGATTTTCAGGAAGGAATCAATGCCTTCCTCCAGAAGCGCCGTCCTTCCTTCCAGGGAAAATAACGTTTCTCGGGGGGTACGGGCAGACATTCAGCGCTTGCTGGCCCGGCACATGACTGAGCCTGCCCGGTTAGCGATCAGAATTGCGGTGAGAAATTGGTGGAGCCAAGGGGAGTCGAACCCCTGACCTCTTGAATGCCATTCAAGCGCTCTCCCAACTGAGCTATGGCCCCACACTTGGCCCGTTCAGGCCACCGCCGTCTCCGGCGGAAGAGGTCTCTTCGGTTTAGGATCACCGAAGTTGCTGGCGGCTTCTAAACCCGACCGCCGCCGGAATCAAGCCCGCATATGACGCGGGCTTGATCATTTTTCCGCTTAATGTTCCTCGTCCTCGTCGCCGACGCCGATGATGCCGGTAACGTCGTCATCATCTTCCTCTTCCTCCTCGAGGAAAGTATCGTCGTCATCGCCGAGGTCGACGTCTTCGTCCAGATCCGGCAGGTCGGCGTCATCGCCCTTTGCCTCTTCGTCTGCATCTTCCAGCGAGACGATCTCCGCGCCCTCTTCGACGTCGAGTTCCTTGTCCTCCAGATCGTCCTCTTCCTCCATCACCTCCGCACCGGATTCGAAATAGCTGCGCGGATAGGAGATGCCGGTATAGGGCGATACGATCGGATCCCTATTCAGATCATAGAATTTTCGGCCCGTCTCCGGGCATATGCGTTTCGTGCCGAGTTCGGGTTTAGCCACCGTTTTGCCTCTTGTCTTTCCTGGCCGGCCCGATGAACCGGCAATCCGGCGGAGCGGCGCCTGCCGCCACTTGCCGTGTTTTGGGTCCCATAGCTACAGATCGCGCGCCTGTCAAAGCCTAATGAAGGCCCGAGTCGAAGGCGATGCGCAAGCCCTGTTCTTGGGGGATGACCGGTCATTTTCAACATGCTAGAGCCTCGGCAAGCATGCCGCCTGGAGAAAGCCATGACACATCATTTACCGCGCCATCCAGCGCTGAGCCGCCGATCGCGGGCCCTTTCTGGCCAAGTGCGCGTTCCGGGAGACAAATCCATCTCGCACCGCTCACTGATGTTCGGCGGGCTTGCCTCCGGGGAAACACGCATCACCGGCCTTCTGGAAGGCGAGGACGTCTTGCGCACGGCCGAGGCCATGAAGGCGATGGGTGCGCTCATCGAGCGGCGCGACGGGACATGGATCATCCAGGGGGTCGGCAACGGATGCCTGCTGGAACCAGAGGCGCCCTTCGACTTCGGCAATGCCGGCACCGGCTCGCGGCTCACAATGGGGCTTGTCGGCACGTATGATATGACGACCCGCTTCATCGGCGACGCTTCCCTATCGAAACGCCCGATGGCCCGCGTGCTCGATCCGCTCCGCCAGATGGGAACGCAGGTGCTGGAAGCGGCGTCCGGCGACCGCATGCCGATCACGCTGCGAGGTCCGAAACATGCCGCCCCGATCACCTATCGCGTTCCCATGGCCTCGGCGCAGGTGAAATCGGCCGTTCTGCTGGCGGGCCTCAATGCGCCGGGCGTCACCACCGTGATCGAGCCGGTGATGACGCGCGACCACACGGAGAAGATGCTGGCGGGCTTTGGCGCCGAAATCGAGATCGAGGTGGATGCCGAAGGCGCGCGTCATATCCAGATCCAGGGGCAGGGCAGGCTAGCAGGGCAGGAGATCGCCGTTCCCGGCGACCCGTCCTCCGCGGCATTCCCGCTGGTCGCCGCTCTCATCGTGCCGGGCTCCGAGATTGCGATCGAGAACGTGCTGATGAACCCGACACGCAGCGGCCTGATCTTGACGCTGCAGGAAATGGGGGCCGATATCGAGCTTCTTAATCGGCGCTCTGCAGGTGGCGAGGAAGTGGCGGATCTCCGCGTTCGCTCTTCGAACCTCACGGGCGTGACGGTGCCTGCAGAGCGTGCACCTTTCATGATTGACGAATATCCGGTTCTGGCCGTGGCGGCGAGCTTCGCCGAGGGCGAGACGCTGATGCTCGGCATCGAGGAGCTACGCGTGAAGGAGTCGGACCGGCTGACCGCGGTGGCCGAAGGGCTCAAGGCAAACGGCGTCGACTGCACAGAGGGAAAAGACACGCTTGCAGTGCGCGGAAGACCGGACGGAAAGGGATTTGGCGGCGGCACAGTGGCCACTTATCTCGACCACCGGATCGCGATGGCGTTTCTGGTCCTCGGCCTTGCGACGGACGAGCCGGTCGCTATCGACGATCAGTCCATGATCGCGACGAGCTTTCCGGAATTCATGGACCTGATGACTGGGCTGGGCGCAGAAATCGAGCACTAGGCGAGAGACCATGACGGACGCGAAAGTGGCGATGATCGTCGGCGGCGGCAGCGGTATGGGAGCTGCGGCTGCTCGCAGGATGGCGGAAGACGGGTTTTCGGTGGCCGTACTCTCCTCCTCCGGCAAAGGTGAGGCACTCGCAAAGGAACTCGGCGGCTTGGGCTTCACCGGATCGAACCGGTCCGTCGAGGATCTGCAACGCTTTACGGCATCGGTCCTCGATCGCTTCGGGAGGATCGATGCGGTGGTCAATAGCGCCGGTCATGGGCCGAAGGGCGATCTGCTTGAGATTTCCGATGCCGACTGGCAGCTCGGCATGGAATTCTACCTGCTCAACGTCATTCGTATCGCCCGCCTCGTCACGCCTGTGATGCAGGCGCAGAAATCCGGCGCAATCGTCAACATATCGACCTATGCCGTCTTCGAGCCCGAGGCGGATTTCCCCACTTCGGGGGTTTTCCGTTCGGGCCTTGCAGCCTTCACCAAGCTGTTTGCCGACAAATACGCATCCGACAACATACGCATGAACAATGTGCTTCCCGGCTTCGTCGATAGCCTGCCGGAAAAGGAGGAGCGCCGCAGCCGCATTCCGATGAAGCGCTACGGCACGGAGGAAGAAGTGGCCGAACTCATCCTGTTCCTGGCGTCCGAGAGGTCGAGCTATAACACCGGCCAGAACATCCGCATCGACGGCGGAATAACGCGGTCCGTATGATGGCGGGGTACCTGGTCATCGCCATTGACGGACCCGCCGCTTCAGGCAAGGGCACGCTCGCGCGCCGGCTGGCCGAACATTTCGGCCTCAACCATCTCGACACGGGCCTGACCTACAGGGCCGTTGCGAAGGCGCTGCTTGACGCCGGCCTTCCGCTCGACGACGAAGCGGAGGCGCAGAAGGTTGCCTTGGCCGTCGACCTGGCGAAACTGGACCGCGACGTGCTCTCCACGCACGAGGTGGGCGAGGCAGCGTCGAGAATAGCGGTCATGCCATCTGTGCGCCGCGCGCTTGTCGAAAAGCAGCGGGAGTTTGCACGTCGGGCCCCGGGTGCCGTGCTCGACGGCCGCGATATCGGCACGGTCGTTTGCCCTGACGCCGACGTGAAACTATATATAACGGCGACCGCTCCCGTGCGGGCCGATCGTCGCTGGCGCGAGATCCTGGCCGGTGGGGGGCAGGCCGAATATGCCGATATCCTCGCCGATGTGGAAAGGCGTGACGCCCGGGACATGAGCCGAACAGACAGCCCGCTCAAGCCCGCCCCTGACGCGCACTTGCTAGATACCAGCGAAATGGATATAGAAACGGCGTTTCTCACTGCTCGCGCTTTCGTGGAGAAGGAGCTGGCAAGGAGAAGCAAAGCCTGATCGAAAGCGGCGCTGGCAACTTCCCGGAAGGAAGCGACAGGCGCTTTTTCGATATTGATGAACAGGTCTGCCCGCATCCCCTGCGCCGGATTTGCCGCAGAACGCGGCCTTGGCCCGAAAGGGCCGGATGCTTGGGCAAGGCCAGATGCAACGCTAACCGCCCGGCGCTCGCCCTGCATGTCAGGGTATTTTCAGGAGATTCAATGTCGCAACTTAACCCCTCTCGCGATGATTTCGCGAGCCTTCTCGAAGAATCCTTTTCCGAGCGCGATGCCGTCGAGGGATCCGTCGTCAAGGGCACCATCACCGCAATCGAAAAGGACATGGCCATCATCGATGTTGGCCTGAAGGTCGAAGGCCGCGTCCCGCTCAAGGAATTCGGCGCCAAGGCCAAGGACGGCCAGCTCAAGCCCGGTGACGAGGTCGAGGTCTATGTCGAGCGCATCGAGAATGCGCTGGGCGAGGCCATCCTGTCGCGCGAGAAGGCGCGCCGCGAGGAGAGCTGGACCAAGCTCGAGGAGAAGTTCAACAAGGGTGAGCGCGTCGAAGGCGTCATCTTCAACCAGGTCAAGGGCGGTTTCACCGTCGATCTGGATGGGGCCGTGGCCTTCCTGCCGCGCAGCCAGGTGGACATCCGGCCGATCCGCGATGTTTCCCCGCTCATGCACACGCCGCAGCCCTTCGAAATCCTCAAGATGGACAAGCGTCGCGGCAATATCGTCGTGTCCCGCCGTACCGTGCTCGAGGAGAGCCGCGCCGAGCAGCGCTCGGAGATCGTGCAGAACCTCGAGGAAGGCCAGGTGGTCGAGGGTGTGGTCAAGAACATCACCGACTATGGTGCCTTCGTGGATCTGGGTGGCATCGACGGCCTGCTGCACGTCACCGACATGGCGTGGAGGCGCGTCAACCATCCGACCGAGATTCTGAATATCGGTCAGACGGTGAAGGTGCAGATCATCCGCATCAACCAGGAAACGCACCGCATCTCGCTCGGCATGAAGCAGCTCGAAGCCGACCCGTGGGAAGGCATCGGCGCGAAGTATCCGCTGGGCAAGAAGGTGCAGGGCCGCGTCACCAACATCACCGACTACGGCGCCTTCGTGGAGCTGGAGCCGGGCATCGAGGGCCTCATCCACGTTTCCGAGATGTCCTGGACCAAGAAGAACGTGCACCCCGGCAAGATCCTGTCCACGACGCAGGAAGTCGAGGTGGTCGTACTCGAGGTCGACCCGGTCAAGCGTCGCATTTCGCTCGGTCTCAAGCAGACGCTGGAGAACCCGTGGGAAGCCTTCGCCCGCAACCATCCGGTTGGATCAGTGGTCGAGGGCGAGGTCAAGAACAAGACCGAGTTCGGCCTGTTCATCGGCCTCGAAGGCGATGTGGACGGCATGGTGCACCTGTCGGACCTCGACTGGTCGCGTCCTGGCGAGCAGGTGATCGAGGAGTACAACCGCGGCGACGTGGTGAAGGCGCAGGTTCTCGATGTGGACATCGAGAAGGAGCGCATCTCGCTCGGCATCAAGCAACTCGGCCGTGACGTTGTCGGCGAAGCGGTCGCTTCCGGCGAACTCCGCAAGAACGCGGTGGTCACCTGCGAAGTTACCGCCATCAAGGACGGCGGCATCGAGGTGCGCCTGGTCGATCACGACCTCGACGCGTTCATCAAGCGCTCCGACCTGTCGCGCGATCGCGACGAGCAGCGCCCCGAGCGCTTTGCGGTGGGCCAGAAGGTGGATGCCCGCGTGGTCTCCTTCGATAAGAAGACGCGCAAGATCGCAGTGTCCATCAAGGCGCTGGAAATCGCCGAGGAGAAGGAGGCCGTGGCACAGTACGGCTCGACCGACTCCGGCGCTTCCCTGGGCGATATTCTTGGCGCTGCGCTCAAGAAGCAGAGCGGAGGCAAGGAGTAATTCTCCCGCTGGCAGTGCCGCATCCGTTCGGACTTGCGGCACTGCAGGCAGCCGACCTGAACATCGCTGCGGAAGTTCGATCAGAACTTCGAACCGATGCCAGCCTTCAGAGCCCCGCGTGCAAACCACGCGGGGCTTACTTATTCGGTTTCAACGCGAACCAAATATTTCCGCGAGATCGGGCTGCCTTAAAGGTGATTTAATCTTGTCCGTCAATTTAGGACTTTCGATATTGTGGGTTAGCCATATAGGGGCTGGCCAAATCGCGTGAAGGTTTGAGATCCCGAATGGAGCGAAGCGGCCACTATTCGGCGTCCGGAGATCCGGACATCTTGAGGGTCAAGATTCTTCGGGATCAGCTTCTTGATATCCGGAGTGGTATTTTCTTTTCCATACCGATCAGCACCATCCTTTCAGCGCTGATCCTGTCGATTCATTTCGTTTCCAGCCCGGCCATTCTTCCCGCCCTCATATGGTTTCTTGCCGTCACCGTGATCAACGGCACGCGCATCGTGCTTGCGCTTTCGCTCCGGGACGAGGGGGTGGGGCAGGAAACTGATCTGTCGGAAATTTCCACAAGTCTCACACGCTTCAAGCTCCTTGCCTTCCTCTCCGGTATAGCCTGGTCCTTTCTTGCTTTTCTGACGGATGGCTACACTTCTCCCCAATCCGAGGTGCATCTGATCATCCTTGCCGGAATATCGGCTGGAGCGGTGGTGTATGGTTCTTCCTGCGCAGCGGTTCCCATTTACTTCATAGCCCCGCCGCTCGTCGTCGCCGCGGCATGCCTATTGCCGCAGGGCGGGTTCGAAACGCATGTCCTCGTGTTCTCCGTCGTGCTCTTTCTCGCTGGTCTGGCTCGAGGCACCTTGCTCGGGCAGGCGCGGTTCATTGAAGCAAGCCGCCTGAGGCACGAGGCGGAACAACTCGCCGGCGAAATGGAGCAAAGCTCGCGTCAGGATCCCCTGAGCGGGCTGCTCAACAGGCGTGGTCTCGAACATGCCATCGATAAGCTCGCCCGCTCCGATGGGCCGTTCGTGGCGATGTTGATCGATCTGGACGGCTTCAAGTCGGTGAACGACACCTATGGCCATAAGGTCGGCGACGATCTGCTTGTCAGGATCGCCCACCGGATATCCAAACAAGCCCCCGCAGGATCGATGCTGGCACGCATCGGCGGCGACGAGTTCGTCCTTCTTTATCCGGAAAAGGCCGCTCAGGAGCCGCGCCGGCTCGCGCAGGATATTATCGGCGCGATTGCCAAACCTTACCCCCCAGTGGCTTCCGTGCGCGTCGGTGCATGCGTGGGAATATACAGATCCGATACGCCAACCCTGACGGAGATGCTGCTTCGCGCCGATATGGCGCTTTACGCAGCAAAAAGGCGCGGAAGGAACGAGTGCTGCGAGTTCGACGGTCATCTTCAGCGGGAACTCGAGCGCCGGCAGTGCGTCGAGCGCGATCTTCCAGGCGCCATCGAGAAGGGAGAACTCGGCAACTCGTTCCAGCCGATCGTCAGTCTGGAGACTGGAGTGGTGATCGGCTTCGAGGCGCTGCTGCGCTGGCGCCACCCGCGCCACGGTGAGATCTCACCGCCGGAAATGGTGGAGGCGGCGCGGAAGATGGGTTTGCTCTTGCAGCTCACGGAAACCGTTTTCGGCAACTGCTGCAAGATGATGGAACGGCTTCGGGCGGTGGGGCTGCCCGAGCTTCGCGTGGCCATGAATCTTTCGCCGCGTGAGATCGAGAACAGCAATGTCGATGAAATGATCATTTCCGGGCTGAGGGAACGGAAACTGCCCGCTCCCATGCTGGAAATCGAAATCACCGAAGAGGCGCCGGTCGATCGCCTTCGGATCGGCGGTAAGTTGAAGCGCCTTTCGGACAGCGGCGTTTCAATCGCTCTGGACGATTTCGGTACCGGGTTCTCGACCCTCGCCTGGCTGAAGAGCAGCCGGATCCGGAAAGTGAAGATCGACAAGGATTTCATTGGCGGCATCTCAATGTCGCCGGACGATCAGTTGCTCGTCAAAACCGTGATCGATCTCAGCCTGGCCTTGGAAATCGAGGTCATGGCAGAGGGGGTCGAGACGGAAGAGGATTGCCAGACCCTGCGTGATCTCGGCTGCAAGACAGCTCAGGGTTTTCTGTTCTCCCCGGCGCTGCCGATGGACGACGCCATCCAACTGGCGTTTGCAAGGCTGCCAGGAATGCCAGCCTCGCCTCATCCTGCGGGTTAGCGGGCCAGAACATTGCACCGGACAAGCCGGCGCAGATCACCAGTGCGGAGGTTTGCTAACCGGAATTTCCGGCGCCGTGCGTTCCTCAAGCGCCAGAAAACGTTCCGTCAGCCGGTCGAGCTTCCTCTGCATCCGTTCGATCTGCTCCCACTGCAGGGCGATCTGATCGGAAAGTTCTCCAAGCGCCCTTTCCTGCTCAGCAGCGAGAATTTCCAGTTTTACCAGTCGATCCTCGTGCATGACTAACTCCGCTGGACGGTGCGCCGGGGGTATAAGGATGCCCGCGCGCATTCGCTAGGCATCCTACGGCAGTACTGACGCCTAGACGTCGAGATTGGCCACCGAAAGGGCATTCTCCTGAATGAACTCCCGACGCGGCTCCACTTCGTCACCCATCAGGCGGGCGAAGAGGGCGTCGGCATCCGTGGCGTCCGTCACCTTCACCTGCAGGAGGGAGCGCGCGTCCGGATCGAGGGTCGTTTCCCAGAGCTGCTCGGCATTCATTTCGCCCAAGCCTTTGTAACGCTGCATGGTCAGCCCCTTCCGGCCGGTGGCGAAAACAGCGTCGAGCAGCGCCATCGGGCCGGAGATCACCTCGGACTTGTCATTCCGCTTGAGCACCGGTGGCTTGGAATAGATCTCCTGAAGGCGAGCCGCATAGCGGTCGATGGCGCGTGCGTCGGCGGAGCCGATGAGCGCGGCGTCCAGGATAACCACGTCACGAACCCCGCGGACGGTGCGCTCGAACAGATACCCGCCGGTGCCCTCGTTGGAGGGGTTCACCCGGCCCTGCCATCCGCGTTCGGTCTCTTCCGAAATGATGTCGAGCCGACCCGCAACTTCGGTTGCGGCAGCTTCCGCCCGGCCTGGATCGGCCAGAATCGCAGCATTGAGCGCCCCGGCAATGGCAGCCTGTTCCACGACGGCGCGATCATAGCGCGTGTGGAGCCCGTTGATGAGCGAGCGGATGGCGCGGGCTTCTTCAACAACCTGTTTGAGATCCTGGCCGGAGCGCACTTCACCGTTGGAAAGTTCGAGCGAGGCCTGCTCAAGCCCGGTATCGATCAGGAATTCCTCGAAAGCGGACTCGTCCTTGATGTACTGAACGGACTTGCCGCGCGTCACCTTATAGAGCGGCGGCTGGGCGATATAGAGGTGCCCGCGTTCGATCAGCTCCGGCATCTGCCGGAAGAAGAAGGTGAGCAGCAGCGTGCGGATATGGGCGCCGTCCACATCCGCGTCCGTCATGATGATGATCTTGTGGTAGCGCAGCTTCTCGGCATTGAACTCGTCCTTGCCGATGCCAGTGCCGAGCGCCGTGATCAGCGTCCCGATCATGTCGGAGGATAGCATCCGGTCGAAACGAGCCCGTTCCACATTCAGGATCTTGCCGCGCAGCGGCAGGATCGCCTGGTTCTTGCGCGAGCGTCCGCTCTTGGCGGAGCCACCGGCGGAGTCACCCTCGACGATGAAGAGCTCCGATTTGGCCGGATCGCGTTCCTGGCAATCTGCAAGCTTGCCGGGCAGAGAGGTGATATCGAGTGCACCCTTGCGGCGGGTGAGTTCTCGGGCCTTGCGCGCCGCTTCGCGAGCGGCGGCCGCCTCCACCACCTTGCCGACCAGGATCTTCGCTTCGCCGGGATGCTCCTCGAGCCAGGTGCCGAGCGCCTCGTTGACGAGGCTTTCCACAACGGGTCGGACCTCGGAAGAAACGAGCTTGTCCTTTGTCTGCGAGGAGAACTTCGGATCCGGCACCTTCACCGAGAGCACTGCGCTCAGACCTTCACGGCAGTCGTCGCCGGTCAGCGTCACCTTTTCCTTCTTGGTCAGGCCGGAAACATCGGCATAGGAGGTCACCTGCCGCGTGAGCGCTCCGCGGAAGCCCGCCATATGCGTGCCGCCGTCGCGCTGGGGGATGTTGTTGGTGAAGGCCAGCACGTTCTCGTGATAGGAATCGTTCCACCACATGGCGAGCTCGACCGTAATCCCGTCACGCTCGCCGGAAATGGCGATCGGTTCCGGGATCAGGGGCTTCTTCGCCCGATCGAGATACTTCACGAATTCGACGATGCCGCCGTCGAACATGAATTCCTGCTTCTTTACATCCGCATGACGGCAATCGGTCAGCAGGATCCGCACGCCGGAATTGAGGAAGGCGAGTTCGCGCAGGCGGTGTTCGAGCGTTGCGTAATCGAACTCGGTCTTGGTGAAGGTCTCGGGCGAGGGCAGGAACGACACCTCCGTGCCGGTCTCTTCACCCGCATCCCCGGTCACCGCGAGCGGCGCATCGGGAACGCCGTTGCTGAAGCTCATCTCATGGATCTGGCCCTTGCGGCGGATCTTGAGCCTGAGCCAGGTCGAAAGCGCATTGACGACGGAAACGCCCACGCCATGGAGGCCGCCTGAAACCTTGTAGGAATTCTGGTCGAACTTTCCGCCCGCATGCAGCTGCGTCATGATGACCTCTGCAGCCGACACACCCTCTCCGGGGTGGATATCGGTCGGAATGCCCCGGCCATTGTCCGTGACCGTGCAGGAACCATCGGGGTTGAGAGTGACCGTCACCAGCGAGGCATAGCCCGCCAGCGCCTCGTCGATGGCGTTGTCGACCACCTCGTAGACCATATGGTGCAGGCCGGAACCGTCATCCGTATCGCCGATATACATACCGGGCCGCTTGCGGACGGCGTCCAAGCCTTTGAGAACCTTGATGGATTCTGCACCGTATTCGGCAGGTTCGCCGGTGAGTCTTTCTGGCGTAGCGCTCATTAAATACTTTCGCTAGAAGGAGCCCCTCATGGGCGTCTTGGGATGCTGCGAATCAGCAGCGAGATATGGCTAAAATATAGGCGTTCCAACACATTTTTCCAAGTTTGAGGGTGGGAACGGCCTGGGGATGAACTGCGGAGCGGGGCGCTCTTTGCCTTTGTCCCGAAAGGGGCTAAGAAGCGCCACTTGAAAGCGTAACCAGGACCCGAGACGTAGATGGCCATCATAAGCGAGAAACCCAAGCTCGTCACCGTGTTCGGCGGCTCCGGCTTCCTTGGCCGGCATGTGGTGCGGGCGCTGACGCACAGAGGTTATCGCGTGCGTGTCGCCTGCCGCAACCCGCACACCGCGATCCATGTGAATACCCTCGGCAATATGGGCCAGGTTCACGCGATACAGGCGAATGTCCGCTATCGATGGTCCGTGGACCGCGCCGTGGAAGGCGCCGATCACGTCATCAATCTGGTGGGCATCCTGTACGAGGCGGGCAAGCAGCGCTTCGATGCCGTTCAGGCGCATGGCGCGCGCGCGGTCGCTGAAGCGGCACGGGCCGCCGGTGCCGGGCTCACCCAGGCTTCCGCCATCGGCGCAGATCCGGACTCTCCGAGCGCTTATGGCCGCACGAAGGCCGCCGGAGAACAGGCCGCGCTGGAAACGGTGAAGAATGCGGTGGTCATCCGCCCGTCCATAATTTTCGGGCCGGAGGACAAGTTCTTCAACCGCTTCGCCAATATGGCGCGCTTTTCGCCTTTTCTGCCGCTGGTCGGGGGCGGACGTAACCGCTTGCAGCCTGTCTATGTTGGCGACGTGGCCGAAGTCTATGCGCGCTCCGTGGACGGCACGCTCAAGCCAGGCGCGATCTACGAGTTGGGCGGTCCCCAGGTGCTTACCTTCCGGGAATGCATGGAAGAAATGCTGGAGGTAATCGAGCGCAAGCGGGCCTTCATCTCCGTTCCATGGCCCCTGGCGCGTCTGCAGGCCCGCGTACTGGGTCTTCTTCCCAATCCGCTCCTGACGCTCGATCAGGTCCGCATGCTGGCAGTGGACAATGTCGTTTCGGAGGAAGCAAGTCGCCGGGGATTGACGCTCGAAGGCTTGGGGATTTCCCGCCATGCGCTTGCCACCATATTGCCCACCTATCTTTGGACGTACCGGCCGGCTGGCCAATTCACCCAGCCGCAGATGTGAGGCGTCGCGCGTGAACGCCTTCGCCGCGTTCCTGCCGGATGGGCTGGGGCTGATCCCGGCCGCGCTCCTGATCATCGCCAGCTTCTTCACATCGGCTCTCACGGCCTCATTCGGCATCGGCGGCGGAGTCGCGCTCCTGGCGCTGCTTGGGATGTTCATTCCCGTATCGGCGCTCATCCCCGTGCATGGTGCAATTCAGATTGGCTCGAACACGGGCCGCGCCTGGCAACTGAGAAGCCATATCGTCCATCAGATCGTCTGGCCGTTCGTTGCGGGCAGTCTTCTTGGCGCACTCATCGGCGCGTTTTTCGTGGTTCAACTGCCCGACGCCATCCTGAAACTGGTTCTGGGCACCTTCGTCCTCGTAATCACCTGGGCGAAGATTCCAGGCCTTGGAAAGCTCGGCAGTGCGGGACTGGCGGTCGGCAGCACGGTCCTGGCGGTTCTGAGCATGTTTTTCGGCGCCACCGGCCCGCTTTTGTCCTCTTTCTTCGCGCATCTCATTCCCGATAATCGCAAGGCGCTGATCGCCACCCATGCGGCAGGCATGACGGTGCAGCACGCGCTGAAGGTTGTGGTGTTCGCAATCGCCGGCTTCGCTTTCGGAGAATGGCTCCCTCTCATTCTCCTGATGGTCGCTTCGGGTTATCTCGGCACGATCTACGGCACCCGACTTCTTGAAAAGCTGCCCGAAGAAAGTTTTCGCCGCTGGTTCAAGATCGGGCTGACGCTGCTTGCGCTCAATCTTGTCCGCGAAGGCATCGTGGGCTTCTTCTAAGTCAGGACTGGCCGCCGGCAGTTATCTCTTTGCGAATATCGCAAGCTTGTTTGTCGGCAAAGACGGCAAACTGAAGGCCGCTATTAGCCCCAGGCGAGAAGAGCGACCAGACCGAGCACGCCGACAAGGATTCGCCACCAGCCGAAAAGCGCATAACCGCGGCGCGAGACGAAATTCAGCAGCGAGCGCACCACGAACAGCGCCGCTACAAAGGCGGCGATGAAACCTACTCCGATAATCTGCAGATCGGCCGCGCTGAGCTGCGCGTAGTTCTTGTAGAGATCGTAGGCGAAAGCTCCGGCCATTGTCGGCATGGCGAGGAAGAACGAAAACTCCGCCGCAGCACGTTTGTCGACCCCCAGGAGCAGCGCGCCCACAATGGTGGACCCCGAGCGGGATGTGCCCGGGATCATGGCAAGACACTGGAACAAGCCTATCTTCAGATACACGGAAAGGGGAAATTGCGTGATGTCGCGATAAATCGGCTTTCTGGCCCATCGATCGACCCAAAGGAGGACGATGCCGCCAAGGATAAGCATAACGCAAATCAGCAACGGCGTCTCGAAAAGCACCGTTTTGATGATTTTATAGGCGAGAACGCCGATGACGGCGGCAGGAAGGAAAGCGATGAGAATGCCCAGCACGAAGCGCCGCGTCGCCGGATCGCGCGGCAGATCGACGAGCATCTTCCAGAGCCGGCCCGCATAGACGCTGAGGATCGCCAATATGGCGCCGAGCTGGATCAGGATTTCGAAGGCCTTGCCTGTCGATTGGAAGCCGAGGAAATGGCCTGCGAGCAGGATATGACCAGTAGAGGAGACGGGAATGAATTCGGTAAGTCCCTCCAGAATGCCGAGCAGGAGCGCTTCCGCGATGGTCTGTTCAGCCACGATTTCTCCTTGCGGGGTTTGCTTGTCAGACTTGGCGTCTCCCCCTATAGCTCGGGCGGAGATCCTGGGAATCAGGCTATCTGAGGATTACCGTTGCGGCCAGAAAATGGCCAGAGCCGAGTAGTGCGACAATGCTGACGCTATTCCACCATCCGCTTTATGCCTCCTGCCGTTTCATCCGCCTGACCTTCGGCGAGTATGGCGAGGAGATTGCCCTTATCGAGGAGCGGCCTTGGGCGAGGCGCAAGGAGTTCTTGGCGCTCAATCCGGCGGGCACTATTCCGGTGCTGCTGGCCGAGGGCGATCACGCTATTGTCGGCGCGACAGTCATCGCCGAATATGTGGACGAGACACGTGGCGCTCTGCAGCGCCAGCGGCGGCTTATGGCCGAGGACTCGATGGCGCGGGCAGAGATACGGCGCCTGGTGGACTGGTATCTGGTCAAGATGGACAATGAGGTCACCAAGCATCTGGTGCGTGAGCGGGCGCTCAAGCCTCTGATGGGCGGGGAGGGCGGCGGCTCGCCCGATTCCACCGCCATTCGCGCCGCGCGCGCCAATGTGCGCCAGCATCTGAAATACACCAACTGGCTTGCCGCGACGCGTGACTGGCTGGCGGGACCGCGCCTCTCCTATGCCGATGTGGCTGCGGCGGGCGCGCTTTCGGTTCTCGATTATCTCGGCGAAATCGAGTGGCGGGAGTTCGAAGCGGCGCGCGATTGGTATAGCCGCATGAAATCTCGGCCTTCCTTCCGCTCACTCCTCAACGACCGCGTGCGCGGGCTGTCACCCGCCTCCCATTACGCGGACCTGGATTTCTGATGCGTGCCGCGCAGGCCCAGCCGGAACGGCTGCGCGCCTTTGTCGAGCTGGAGGCGCGCGCCGTCGGTTTCGATGCGATTGCGTTCACGACGCCCGATAGCATGCCAGCGGCCCCGGCACGTTTGGCCGAGTTTCTGAGCAAGGGGCGTCACGGCACAATGGAGTGGATGGCGGAGACCGCAATGCGGCGGGCTCATCCGCGCACGCTCTGGCCGGAGGTCCGCTCCATCATCATGCTCGGCATGAATTACGGGCCGGAGGAAAATCCCCTCGCGCTTCTCGACCGAAAGGAGAAGGGTGCGATCTCCGTCTATGCGCGCAATCGGGATTACCACGATGTGATCAAGGGCAGGCTGAAGCAGCTCGCCGGAAAGATTGCCGCTAGAACGGGCGAGGACGTGAAGGTCTTTGTCGATACGGCACCGGTCATGGAGAAGCCCCTCGCCGCCGCAGCGGGGCTTGGCTGGCAAGGCAAGCATACGAATCTGGTCAGCCGCCAATTCGGCTCATGGCTCTTTCTCGGCTCGATCTTCACGACTGCCGAAATCGCGCCGGACCTGCCGGACGTCGATCATTGCGGATCCTGCCGCGCCTGCCTCGACATCTGCCCCACCGACGCGTTTCCGGCGCCCTATCAGCTCGATGCGCGCCGATGCATTTCCTACCTGACCATCGAACACAAGGGGCCGATCCCCCGTGAATTCCGCCCGAAGATGGGAAACCGGATCTATGGCTGCGACGACTGCCTGGCAGTCTGCCCATGGAACAAGTTCGCCCAGCAAGCCTCGGAAGCGAAACTTCAGGCACGGGAGGATCTGAAAGCTCCCGCCCTGGCCGATCTTCTGAACCTCGACGACCCGGCGTTCCGCACCCTTTTTTCCGGCTCGCCGGTTAAGCGGATCGGCCGCGACCGCTTCATCCGCAATGTCCTGATCGCAGCCGGCAATTCCGGTGAGAAAGAGCTTGTTCCGGCCTGCGAGAGGCTTCTGCACGACGCGTCGCCGTTGGTTCGCGGTGCCGCCGTCTGGGCGCTTTCGCAGCTCATGGAGCGGCGTGTTTTTGCCGCGCTGGCGCTCGCTCTGCGGTCTTCCGAAGAAGATCCCGAAGTGTTGGCGGAATGGGAAGAAGCCCTGCCGCAGGTGCCCGCGTGATGACGCGCGCACTCATTCTCGGCGCGGGCTATAGCGGCCAAGCGATCGCTCGCGAGCTGATCGAAGAGGTGGAGTTCGTCGCGGGCACCACGCGCAGTACCGAAAAGGCGGCCGCATTTGCCGCCATAGGAATCGAGCCGCTTCTCTACGCGGGCGAGGGATTCAGCCCGGAACTGGCAGACATCCTGCGGGAGGCGACATGTGTTGTGGTCTCCATAGCGCCCGATAAGGGTGGCGATCCCGTGATGGCGGACCTGCGCAGGCTTGGCGGCGAGACGATGCCGGAGCTTCGCTGGATTTGCTATCTCTCGACCGTCGGCGTTTATGGCGACCACGGCTGCGCCTGGGTTGACGAAGAGAGCCCGTGCCGCCCCACCTCGGCCCGCTCGCGCTGGCGCCTCGAAGCGGAGGGGGCCTGGACCGCCTTCGGTCGCGACAGGAACATCCCTGTCACGATACTTCGGCTGCCGGGAATCTATGGACCCGGCCGTAACGCATTCGTGAACCTCGTTGAGGGAACGGCAAGGCGCATCGTCAAGCCGGGCCAGGTTTTCAACCGCATTCATGTGGCCGACATAGCGGGCGCTGTCTGCTATTTGATGCGTGCGAAACCCGATGGCATCTTCAACCTGTCGGATGACGAACCCTCGCCGCCGCAGGATGTAGTGGCCTTCGCTGCCGGATTGATGGGCATCGAGCCGCCGCCGGAAATCCCGTTCGAAGAGGCGAATTTAAGTCCGATGGGGCGCTCCTTCTATTCCGAATGCAAGCGCGTTTCGAACGGCAAGCTGAAGACCTCCGGCTATCGCCTGCGCTATTCAAGCTATCATGAGGCGCTGGCCTCTATGTGGCGTGAGAATGTCTGGAGAGGCTAAGCCGCCGCAAATGTGCTATGATTCGTATCCAGTTTGGGGCCTCGGCGAGGGGGTTCGCAAGGAGGCAAGATGCGGCGTTTTTCCTTGATGCGATTGATGGGGGCTGGCCTTCTGCTGGGCCTCGCCTGGGCTAACCCGGCCAAGGCGGAACCGCTGGCAAAAGATCTTTTCGGCGCGCAGAAATTGCCGGCAGCCGCGGCGCCGGCATCCTACGGCTTCTATTCGAAGGGCTGTTTTGCCGGGGGAATTGCGATCGCCCCCGATGGCGATCATTGGCAGGCCATGCGGCTCTCACGCAACCGGCGCTGGGGCCATCCTGATCTCATCCGGCTGCTCGAGCGCTTCTCGCGCGACGCGGCGGCTGACGGCTGGTCCGGGCTCCTGATCGGCGACATCTCGCAGCCCCGCGGCGGGCCGATGCTGACGGGCCACGCCTCGCACCAGATCGGGCTCGATGCGGACATCTGGTTCACGCCCATGCCGAACCGCCGGATGAGCGTGGAAGAGCGTGAGAAGATCAGCGCGGTCTCGATGATCAAGAAGGATTCCCTCTATGTCGACGACAGCCGCTGGACCGCGGCGCACGCCAACCTGCTTCGCCGGGCGGCGAGCTATCCGCAGGTGGAGCGAATCCTGGTGCATCCCGGCATCAAAAAGAAGCTGTGCGATACGGTGCAGGGTGACCGGAGCTGGCTTCATAAGGTCCGCCCCTTTTGGGGCCATGATTATCACTTCCATATCCGCATCGGCTGCCCGAAGGGGTCGGTAGACTGCAAGAGGCAGGATCCCACACCGAAAAGTGAAGGCTGCGACAAGTCACTCGCCTGGTGGTTCACCGAGGAGCCCTGGAGACCGGCAACCGGGCCGGCGAAGCCGAAGGCGCGCGACATCATGACCATGGCCGCCTTGCCGGCAGCCTGCCAGGCGGTGCTGGCAGCACCATCTCCCCAATCGGAAGCGGCCGTTACGCTGGTGGATGCCGGGCCTCTGCCTTCTCATGCCGGCGCGGCGCCCCTGGCGCAGGATGCGGGGGACCCGGGCTCACAGCTCCTTTCGCTGCAGCCGACGAAGATCCCGCGCCCGACGCCCAGGCCCGCCGCCGATTTGCGTTAACGGCAAGGGAAGCGCTTTTCAGGGCAGCTTCCCTCGCCTATAGAGCTTCAACCGATTTAGAACCTCGCGAGCCGGGGGAGTGTTGTGGCACGCAAGCGTGTGGCGCTTATCGCGCATGATCAGAAGAAGGACGATCTGGTTGCGTTTGCGCGCGACCATCGAGCGTGGCTCGCCAAATGCGATCTGGTCGCCACCGGCACGACGGGGGGAAGGATCGCGGATGCCTGCCCCGGACTGGAGATCAAGCGCTTGAAAAGCGGTCCATTGGGCGGGGATCAGCAGATCGGCGCCTTGATCGCAGAGCGTGCCATCGACCTTCTTATCTTTTTTGTCGATCCGCTCACACCCATGCCGCACGACGTGGACGTGAAGGCGCTCATGCGGCTCGCCATCGTCTACGATATTCCGATGGCATTGAACCGGGCCACGGCTGAAAACATTCTAGCGTTGGAAGAAGCGGGAACTCCGCACGAGAGAGCTGAGCGAGGAGGCTCATAGGCCCGATGGCATATTCCACCGATCATGATGTGGTGCTCGATTTCCCGATCCTGATCGGCGATATCGGGGGCACCAATGCGCGTTTCGCGATTGTGGTCGATTCCTACGCCGAGCCCAAGGAATTCCCGGTGGTCCAGACGGCGGAATTTCCCACGGTGGAGGACGCGATCCAGTCCGCCATTCTGGACCAGACCCATCTCATTCCGCGCTCCGCCGTTCTGGCGGTTGCCGGCCCGGTCGACGGTGATGAGATAGACCTGACCAACTCCCATTGGATTGTCCGCCCGCGCGAGATGATGGCCAATCTTGGCTTTAGCGACGTCGTGGTGCTCAACGATTTTGAGGCTCAGGCCTTGGCAGTCGTGGCGCTTGGCGAGGAGCATCTGGAGAAAATCGGCGGCGGGAATGCGGAGACCGTCGGGAGCCGCGTCGTGCTCGGCCCCGGAACCGGCCTCGGTGTCGCCGGGCTCGTGCACGCTCGCCGGACCTGGATCCCCATTCCCGGGGAGGGTGGCCATGTGGATCTCGGGCCGCGAACGGCTCGGGATGAGCAGATTTTTCCGCATCTGGAACGCATCGGCGGGCGGGTCTCCGGCGAGCAGGTGCTTTGCGGACGCGGCCTCGTCAATCTCTACCTCGCCATCGTCAAAGCAGACGGCAAGGAGCCTAAGCTTTCGACGCCCGCCGAAATCACTACGGCAGGCCTTGCCGGGACCGATGAGGCGGCGGTGGAGACGCTCGATCTGTTTGTCACCTATCTGGGGCGCCTCGCGGGAGACCTCGGCCTCGTTTTCATGAGCCGGGGCGGCGTGTTCCTCACCGGCGGCATCGCCCAGAAGATCGTGCCTGCGTTGAAGAACGGGCTGTTCCGCGCCGCATTCGAGGACAAGGCGCCGCACAACGCGCTGATGGCCGCCATGCCTGTCTACGTCATCACGCATCCGATGGCGGCGCTGCACGGCCTTGCGGCCTATGCGCGCACGCCCGCCCGCTTCGGCGTGGAGACGGCGGGCCGGCGCTGGCGCTTGCGCTGAGCGAAGCTCCGCCTGTTGCTCACCTGCGATTGCATCTGTGCCGTTGATCAGGCATAGGGCTGCTGCGAGCGAAAGCGCCTGCTCCAGAGCGGGCTCAGCGATACGGACGGTCAGTTGGGCGAGAGGCAGCGGAAAGCCGAAGCAGGCGAGATCATAGCGGTGATCCGCCGCGTGCTTGCGGAAAACGGCCGCGATTTCATCCCGCAATATCTGCTGGCCGGGTTGTGCATGCTGGCGATCGCCGGCACCACCGCCTTCAGCGCGTGGATCATGAAATACATCATCGACGACGTCTTCTATCGCCAGCAATGGGAGCTCGTTGGAGTCATCTGCGCGGCTATCATCGCGGCCTTTGCACTGCGCGGTTTCGCGACCTATGGCCAGGCGGTGCTGCTCGCGAAGGTGGGCAACAATATCGTTGCGCGATATCAGCGGCGCATCTTTGATCACCTGATGCGGCTCGACATAGCCTTTTTCACCACGACGCGCTCGGGCCAGCTCGCAGCGCAGGTTGCCCAGAACGTAACCGGTATTCGCGACCTCCTGAATATGACGCTCGCCGCGGTTGCCCGGGATCTCGTCTCGCTGGTAGGTCTGGTCGGGGTCATGATCCTTCAGGACCCGGTGCTCTCGCTGTCGGCTCTGATTATCGGTCCGCCTCTCATCTACACCGTCAACTATCTGATGCGGAGGCTCAGGCGCGTCACACGCGAGGCCGTCGAGATCAACTCTCGGCTACTCGGCGCGATGCAGGAGGCGGTTCAGGGCATTTCGATCATCAAGGCATTCACGATGGAAGAGGTGCTTGCCTGCAAAATTGCGCATCTGATCCAGAATGCCGAAGCCCGCTCCAACAAGATCGCGCGCGTGTCGGAGCGGCTGAACCCGATCAGCGAGGTTTTAGCGGGTTTCGCCATTGCAGCCGTCATCGCTTATGCGGGGTGGCGTGCGGCTACCCATGCGGAGCCGCCTGGAAATGTCTTCGCCTTCATCACGGCCCTTCTGCTCGCCTATGATCCCGCCCGGCGCCTTGCGCGCGTGCAGGTGGGCCTTGAGCGGGCGCTCGTCAACGCCAGGATGATCTACGAAATCCTCGATCTTGAGCCGCAGCAAGGTGATGCGCAGGACGCAAAACCGCTGGAGGTAGCCACCGGAAACGTGCGCTTTGCGGATGTGCGTTTTTCCTATGCCGATGGCCAATCCGTGTTGCACGGCGTGAGCTTCGAGGCGAAGGCCGGCCGGACCACGGCGATCGTCGGTCCATCCGGCGCCGGGAAATCCACGCTTTTTGCGCTTGTCCAGCGCTTCTACGATGTCGATGCGGGAAAGATCACGATCGACGGGCAGGACATCTCGAAGGTGACGAAGCGCTCACTGCGTTCCAACATCGCCTATGTTTCGCAGCATCCTTATCTCTTCGAAGGGACGATCCGCGATAATATCCGATACGGGCGGCCGGATGCGACCGATGACGAGGTGGTGGAGGCTGCGCGTCTCGCCAATGCCGAGGAATTCATCCTCCAGCAGCCGCAGGGTTACGACACGCTGGTGGGCGAAAACGGCGTGACGCTCTCCGGCGGACAGCGCCAGCGCATCTCCATCGCCCGTGCGCTGGTGCGCAACGCACCTGTCCTTCTCCTGGACGAGGCGACCTCCGCGCTCGACAACGAATCGGAAGCAAAGGTCCAGCAGGCACTGGAACGTGCCATGGCAAAGCGTACGACGCTGGTCATCGCGCATCGTCTTTCCACTGTCGTGAATTCCGATCACATCGTGGTGCTGGAGGAAGGGCAGCTTGTGGAAGAGGGTACCCATCGGTCCCTTATTGCCCTGGATGGGATCTATGCCCGGTTCTATCGCATGCAGACGGAAAGGGCGGAGAACCTTCTGGAAGGTGCGGTGGAAATAGAGGATACAGCGATCGAGGAAACGGGAGGCCGCGGCTGATGAGTGACATGGGTCTTGTGGTGGTTGGCGCCGGCGGGCGGATGGGCCAGACCCTTATCCGCACCGTCCACGTCACGGAAGGCGCCACTGTCGTGGGTGCGGTAGAACGCCCCGGCTCGCCTTATCTCGGCCGGGACGTAGGCGAGCTCGCCGGCATCGGGACGATCAATGTCGAAATAGGCGACGATCCCCTTGCGGCCTTTGCAAAGGCGGATGGAGTGCTGGACTTCACCACGCCGCAGGCGTCGGTGGAATTCGCGGGCTATGCCGCCCAGGCCCGCATAGCCCATGTGATCGGCACAACGGGATTTTCCCCTGAGGAGGAGGAGGCGATCGCCGCCGCCGCTCGGCACGCCACCATCGTGAAATCGGGCAATATGAGCCTTGGCGTGAACCTGCTTTCGATGCTCGTGGAGCAAGCGGCCCGCGCGCTAGATGCGGGCGATTTCGACATCGAGATCGTTGAGATGCATCATCGCCACAAGGTGGATGCACCATCTGGAACGGCATTGCTCCTGGGCGAAGCCGCTGCGGAAGGCCGTGGCGTGGATCTTGCGGAGGAAAGCGTTCGGGTGCGCGACGGTCATACCGGCCCCCGCCGGGAAGGCTCGATCGGCTTTGCCACGCTTCGCGGCGGCTCGGTCGTGGGCGAGCACTCCGTCATCTTTGCCGGTCTCGGGGAGCGCATCATCCTCTCGCATCTCGCGGAGGACCGCACCATCTTCGCCCGTGGAGCCGTCAAGGCGGCGCTTTGGGCGCATGGGAGGAAGCCGGGGCTCTACTCCATGCGCGATGTATTGGGTTCTACCGAAAATACCGTCCAAGCCTGATAGGGAAGAACAATGTCCGGAACGCTTATTCTCGTCCGCCACGGCCAGAGCGAATGGAACCTGAAGAATCTGTTCACCGGCTGGCGCGATCCCGGCCTTACCGAGCTTGGCCATGAAGAGGCAAAGTCGGCCGGGCGCAAGATCAAGGAGAGGGGGCTGAGGCCGGACATCGCCTTCACTTCCGCCCTGTCGCGTGCCCAGGTTACAAACGACCACATCCTGGAGGTGCTCGGCATCTCTGCATTGGAGACGATCCGCGACCAGGCACTCAACGAGCGGGATTACGGTGACCTTTCGGGTCTCAACAAAGACGATGCTCGCCAGAAATGGGGCGAGGAGCAGGTGCATATCTGGCGCCGCTCTTACGACGTGCCCCCGCCTGGCGGCGAGAGCCTGCGCGACACCGGCGCGCGCGTCTGGCCGTATTACCTGCGCATGATCCTTCCGCAGGTGCTGCGCGGCAAAACCGTATTGGTGAGTGCCCATGGCAACTCGCTTCGGTCTCTGGTGATGGTGCTGGACGGCCTGAGCGGAGAAGAAGTCGTCAAGGTGGAGCTCGCGACCGGCGTCCCGATCGTCTACCGGCTCAATCCGGACTCCACCGTCGCCTCCAAGGAGATCCTGGAGGGCTGATCGGATCTCGCCCGGCTGTTCAGAGCAGCACGGGCGGATCAAGCCTGCCGTTGATTTCCAGGTCGAGCAGAAAGAGCTTTCCCGCTTGCGGGTCGGCCTTGCGCTCGTCCTCATCCATCCCTTCATAGGCCGAGGTCGCTGCAAGCCTGTTCGCCTCGCGGCCGATGAAAACAGGACAGGATATCTGCCGCGCGGGCATGGGGACCGAACGGATAAGTTCGCCTCGCGGGCTCCAGGCATCGATCCTGCCGCCGCCCCAGCGGGCGTTCCAGAGAATGCCTTCGGCGTCGACCACCGAACCATCCATGCTGCCCGACCTCTCCCGCCCCTCAATCGTGAGCACGGGGTCGTCCACCGGCCGTCCCGTTTCAGGGTCGCAGGCAACGCGATAGAGCCGGTTTTCGCGCGTGTCCGAGAAATAGCCGATCGTTCCGTCGGGGGAGAAGCAGATCGAGTTCGGGACCGTGATATGCGAGAACAGCCGTCGCACCTCTCCCTTGAAGAACCAATAGATCGCGCCCGCCTGCTCTTCCCCTTTCCTGCCCATGGTGCTGAACCAGAGCGCCCCGGACGGATGAGGGCGTGCATCATTGGAGCGGGTATCCGGCCGGTCCGCCTCGACCTCGACCAGCATTTCAAGGATGCCTGAAGCGCGATCACGGAGTTGCAGGCCCGTTTCGGTCACGAGGACCTGCCGCCGCTCGTCGACATCGGCCATTGCGCTTGCCATCACCGGCAGGTCGTGGACGACCGTTTCCATTCCGGAAAGGGGCTTTTCGAAAAGCTTACGCTGGAGAATGTCGAACCAGAAGAGGGTATCCGTCCGCGCATCATAAGCGGGTCCTTCGCCCAGCATGCAGGCGATGTCGGACAGGACCGAGACCGCGACGTCGCTCATAAATATCCTCCGTCGACGATGAGTGTCTGCGCGGTGATGGCGCTCGAAGCCTCGGAAGCCAGGAAGAGACATGGACCCACCATATCCTCCTCCCGGAGCGCCCTTTTCAGGCACTGCCGTCCAATGAAGTCCTCAAGACCGTCATCAGTGACCCAGAGTTCCTTCTGGCGTTCCGTCAGCACCCAGCCGGGGGCGATGGCGTTGACCCGGATGCCGAATTCGCCCAGTGCGCCTGCCAAGCCCTTGGTGAGCCCGACAATGCCTCCCTTGGCTGCGGTGTAGGACGGCATTTCGCCATTGTTGATCATGTAGGAGATGGACGTGAAATTGACGATCGAGCCGCGCCCTGCAGCCTTCATTCCAGGCACCACGGCCTGAACGGCAAAAAACTGCGGGCGAAGATTGATGGCCTGATTGTTGTCCCAGTAATCCGGCGTCACGTCCTCGATTGCATGGCGGTCGTCCCTGGCCGCATTGTTGACCAGAACGGTCACGGCGCCGTTCGCCTCCGCCGCCTGGGCCGCTGCCTTGCGCAAAGCGGATATGTCTCGGAGATCGGCGTGAAGGAAGAGCGGCGCGCGGTGCAGTTCGGATTGAAGCCTGTCGCAGAGCTGGCGGCTTTCATCCTCGGCAATGTCGATGAACGCCACCCTGGCTCCTTGCCGCAGGAAACCTTCGGTCAGGGCCGCTCCGATGCCCGAGCCGCCGCCGGTGATCAGCACCGAAGCACCATCGAGATCCGGAAATTGTCCATTAGATGCCATCTCGAAGAGCTCCTCTTGTCAGCTCAGCTTATTGATAGCCGATGATGCAGCCAAGTGAATAACCCAATGCGGGCCGATCGGTTCATCTTGCCCGCCTCATTCGCTCAGTGTGCTTGACAGCCAGACCACGGCGGCGTCATCTGCCCGCGAATCCGTTCCGCAACCGCCGGAGTCTTTCATGTCGCTTCGCGTCGCCATCCAAATGGATCATGTCTCGACGATCTCGATCGCCGGGGACACCACATTTGCGCTCGCCCTGGAGGCTCAACGCCGCGGCCACGAGTTATGGCACTATACGCCCGACAGGCTGTTCCAACGTGGCGACAAGGCCTATGCCACCGTCGAAGCACTGACCGTGCGCGACCAAGTCGGCAGCCATTTTTCCCTAGGCGCGCCGGAAAGGATCGACCTGTCGCAGATGGATGTCGTTCTTCTGCGCCAGGACCCGCCCTTCGACATGAATTATATCACCACGACGCATATACTGGAGCGGATCCACCCGAAGACCCTGGTCGTCAACGACCCCGTCTGGGTGCGCAACAGCCCGGAAAAGATTTTCGTAACGGAGTTTCCGGACCTGATGCCGGATACGCTGATCACGCGCGACCCGAAGGAGGTGGATGCGTTCCGCAGGGAGTATGGCGATATCATCGTGAAGCCGCTCTATGGGAACGGGGGCGCGGGCATATTCCACCTCGCCGAGGCGGATCGCAATCTCGCCTCCTTGCTCGAGCTCTTCACGCAAATGTTCCGCGAGCCTTTCATCGTGCAACGCTATCTGAAGGAGGTGCGCGGAGGCGACAAGCGTATCATCCTCATCGAGGGCGAGCCGGTGGGGGCCATCAATCGTGTGCCGGCGGAGCATGATTCGCGCTCGAACATGCATGTGGGAGGGCGTGCGGAGCCAACCGAAATTACTGAACGGGAGCGTGAAATCTGCGCCCGCATTGGTCCTGCGTTGCGTGAACGCGGCTTCGTGCTCGTCGGAATAGACGTGATCGGCGACTACCTTACTGAGATCAATGTGACGTCGCCCACCGGCGTGCGCGAAGTGCAACGGTTTGGTGGAGCCGATATCGCTTCCCTTTTCTGGGATGCTGTCGAAGCACGGCGCACAGCGGTCCCCAATCCTTAGAGCCCGTCCCGTCTTCTCCTGGGCTGGAATTCCGCTTCTGCCTCGATCCTCCAGTTTCGGCGATCGTTATGTATTCATAAACTCGGGACGTGAAATAAACTTCGCGCTTTCCTCAAGAGTGGGCATCCGGCGCATGGCCGCCGGTCGGGGCGAAGGACATGTCGATCGTGGACAATATGCACGCGACCTATATTGTCGAGGTGGACAGTATAGAGAACACGGCATGGGACGAAATCGTCAGCCGCTTCGCGGATGCCCACCACGAGCAGACGGCCTGTTATGCATCGCGACATTGGAAAGGGCGCGACAGCCACCTCCTCCTGCGCAAAGGCGGCGAGGCCGTCGCCGGGGCGCGGGTCACCATTTTCAAGATCCCCATTCTGGGTCGTGGGCTGGCCTTTGTTCGCTTTGGCCCATTCTGGCGCGCGGAAGGGCGCGATGCAGATCCCGCGATCTATCGCGCCGTGATCGAAGCTTTGGTCAAGGAATATGCCGTTTCGCGCGGCAACTGCCTGACGATCCTACCTCGACCAAGCCCTGATTTTCAGGATCAGGAATATGCGTTTCTGCGCGATATGGGCTTCACCCGCCGCCGCGATATGCTGGACGCGGAGCGCTATTTCGTCGACCTCTCGCTTTCCGAAGAGGCGCAGATGAAGAGCTTCAGCCAGAACTGGCGCTACAATCTGCGCCAGGCTCTTCGCACACCACTGGAAATCCGCTTTTCGGATAGCCAAGAGGATGCCGAGACGTTCGCAGCGCTTTACCAGGAAATGATGTCGCGCAAAGGCTTCGACAGTGCGACCCCGGTTCACATGACGAGCGCCCTCATCGCTGCTCTGCCGCCCCGGCTGAAGCCGAGACTAGCGCTTGCCTTTCACGAGGGCCACCTCCTTGCCGGTGCTACGATCGGCCTGTTCGGTGATACCGCCTATTATATGTTCGGCGCGACTTCCTCTGCCGCACTGCAGCTCAATGCGGGATATGCGTTGCAATGGTCGATCATTCGCCGGCTGGGAGCTGAGGGATTCAGGTGGTACGATCTCGGGGGCGCTGCGCACGAACCCGGCCTGCGCCACTTCAAGAAGGGGCTCGCGGGCAGAGCCGGGCGGATCGTCACCATGGAAGGCGAGTATGATTTCTGGACAGACCCTCTGGGCAGGCTTGCAGCAGATGCTGTCTTCGGCGCGCGCTATCTAAGACGCTTGAGGCGATATGGCGCCAAATATGGCCGGTTGCCCGCGACCTGACCGCCTTTGCTCGCCTCAAAGTTTGTTCCCTTCATGTTCTTGATCTGATCTGCAACTTGTGGTTCATTGCTTCCGCGGGCCAGGGGAGGCCGGCTAGGGGGGCTTGTCAATGGTATCGCGTGTGCGCACGATCGCATTCGAGGGGATCGAGGCGGTTGCCGTCGACGTGCAGGTAATGGTCGCGCCGGGCAAGATGGGTATCCAGATTGTCGGCCTCGGCGACAAGGCGGTGGCGGAGAGCCGCGAGCGCGTGCAGGCTGCGCTTCATGCCTCCGGGCTCTCCATGCCGCCCAAACGCGTCACCGTGAATCTTGCCCCGGCCGATTTGCCGAAGGAGGGCAGCCATTACGACCTGCCCATCGCCCTGGGGCTGATGGCCGCGCTCGGAGCAATTCCGGCCGACGCACTCGCCGATTATGTGGTGCTGGGAGAGCTTGCGCTGGATGGCACGGTGGCCCGTGTGACGGGTGTTCTTCCGGCGGCGATCGGTGCCAATGCCATGGGCAAGGGGCTCATCTGCCCGTTCGATTGTGGGCCGGAGGCCGCCTGGGCCAGCGCGGATCTGGATATACTGGCACCGCGTAGCCTGATCGCCCTGGCCAATCATTTTCGCGGGACGCAGGTGATGAGCCGGCCTAAGCCCGGCATGGGACCACCGCCCGGTGCCTTGCCGGATCTCGCCGATATCAAGGGGCAGGAGAGCGCCAAGCGTGCCCTCGAAGTGGCTGCCGCCGGAGGCCATAATCTTTTGATGGTGGGTCCTCCCGGCGCGGGAAAGTCCATGCTGGCGCAGCGCTTGCCATCCATCCTGCCGCCCCTTTTGCCGCGCGAGCTTCTGGAAGTCTCCATGATCGCGTCGATCGCGGGCGAGTTGGCCGATGGACGCCTTTCCGAAGGGCGGCCGTTTCGAGCGCCACACCACTCCGCTTCCATGGCGGCGATGGTGGGTGGAGGGTGTCAATTTCAGAAGTGAAGTACAGCGCTCAGAAGACAAGTACAGTGGCAGCGAAGAAGGAAGCGCATGTGATCTCGAAAGTTGATGAGCGCCGCGCGCCACCAAGGTCCCGCCCACAGTTGCCTTACGCATTTTTACCTGGCGCTGGGTCCGGTGTGTTCAAGGCATCTTTGAAGAGCAATTCTGGATCGTCTCGCGCTGACGAGCAGAGGTGGTGGCAATATGCAGAATGCGATTGCCGCGAAAATTGCCGCGGCGATCTCGCCAGCCAAAAGCATGCTAACGGTTAGGGCTCCAAGGGCGACCGCAGATATTGCTCCTATATCATGACTGGATGCACGTGGTTCTTGCCCATAGGACCCGTTCGTCAAGTTTCTGAAAGCAAAAGCCTCGAACCCACCAGGTTTTGCTCGACCGCACACAACAATCATGTCGCCGTCATTGATTGACGCTTCGGAACGGGATGTGAAGTGCGTTGGGATGCCATGGACTGTAAATCTGACGTGGTGGAAATGGAGAGGGTAGAATTTGATTTCAGAGACCAGAATACCGCTGTCAGAATTGCTGACCCTGCCGCTAAGAAGCTGGTTTTCTCGGCCGTTCCAGTTATGGGTAATGCGCTCTATCGGAGAAACCATACGCGGAACTGACCACAACGCGTTTGATCTCATGTCGGAAAAAAGGGGCGGCCAACTGGCCGCCGAAATTGCTTAGTGGCTAAGGAGTTCTTCTTATAGAAGTCAGAACTTGTAGCTGAAGCCAACGCGGACTGCATGGGCGTGCAGCTTGTTTTCTCCCTTGGACTCCCACAACGGTCGCAGATCGTGTGAGATGTCCCCGAAATCCGTGTAGCGGTATTCCAGCCTTGCCGTAATGTGGTCCGTGAAGGCGTGTTCCGCGCCGGCACCGACAGTCCAGCCCGTCTTGGTCTCACTGACCGTCATCTCCATGCCGGGTTCGGCATAGACATGCTCGATGTCGGCAAATGCGGCACCGCCTGTGGCGTAGATCAGTGAACGTTCCGCCACCGTCATGCCCAAGCGCGCGCGGATCGAGGCTTGCCAGTTCGCCTCAACGCCAAGAAGGCTGTCGCCGACCCTCATATCGCCTTCGAGGTTCGTGTATTCGATATCGCCTTCCACGCCATAGACGAATTTGCCATGCTGCCAATTGTAGCCGGCATGCGCACCACCAGTGAAGCCATCGATGTCGTACTTGTCCTCACCGATGAAGCTGCCGGTAATGGCGTCGTGTTCCTTGAACTTGTTCTTGCCCCACAGATATCCTGCCTGCAGGCCGATATACGGGCCAGTCCAATCGAAACTCGGGGCGGGCTCTGCAACGGGTGCTGGCGTGGGTTCATACACTGGCAGATCTGCAGCCAATGCACCGGTTGAAAGGCCCGCGATTACAGTAGATGTTGCAAGGACTCGCTTCAGCACGTTCCTCTCCTGAAGTAGCAATTTCCCGCCAAACCCATTGTTCACGAGGCTTATCTAGCATCGTTGGCATCGGAAGTGTGTTGCAACACGGCAACAATTATGGGAGATTCAGCCAAGCGTTAATGATCTCTGGCTAATAGAACATTATCATATTAAAAATCGACCGTGCTATCAAAAAATTGCTGAAAGCAATTAATCTCAGCCAAAATTCATTATAATCTGATCTATGCTTTAATTGATCATTAAAATTGAATTTCATTGCAACATCTGGCAGAAGTTTCTTAACGAATATTGGGATCGATCCATCTCCAGGGCTCGACCCATTTTCTGCGTCTCAGCGGTGGTGACACAGTAAGAAAGTTGCCCCTGGATCGATAATGCATACGAATTCGAGCTTCGGGCGCTGTCTGTTGAACCGTTCGTCTTATAGAAGGAGGCACTGCTATGACCGACCATTCCATCAAGGGTAAGACTGTCATCATCGCCGGCGGCGCGAAGAACCTCGGAGGGTTGATTGCGCGTGATCTTGCCAAGCATGGAGCGAAGGCGATCGCGATCCACTACAACAGCGACGGCAGCAGGGCGGAAGCGGACGCCACCGTAGCCGCCGTCAAGGCGGCCGGTGCCGAGGCCACTGCCTTCCAGGCCGACCTCGCCACTGCCGGCGCCATGGAAAAGCTGTTCGCCGACGCTGTTGCCGCGGTTGGCCGGCCGGACATCGCAATCAACACCACCGGCAAGGTCCTGAAGAAGCCGATCGTCGAGATCACCGAGGCGGAATATGACGAAATGAGTGCGGTCAATGCAAAGTCGGCCTTCTTCTTCATCAAGGAGGCGGGAAAGCATCTCAACGACAATGGCAAAATCTGCACGCTCGTCACCTCGCTGCTCGGCGCCTTCACGCCTTTCTATTCCTCCTATGCCGGTACCAAGGCGCCGGTGGAACATTTCACGCGGGCTGCTTCGAAGGAATTCGGGGAGCGCGGGATCTCCGTGACCGCCATCGGCCCCGGACCGATGGACACACCTTTCTTCTACCCCGCCGAGGGTGACGATGCGGTCGCCTATCACAAGACCGCGGCAGCTTTGTCGAAGTTCTCCAAGACCGGTCTAACCGATATCGAAGATATCGTCCCCTACATCCGCTTCATGGTTTCGGAGGGCTGGTGGATGACCGGCCAGACCATCCTCGTCAACGGCGGCTACACGACCAAGTGAGAACGCGTCGACATGGTCCTGATGGACGATCACATCCAAGCTTCACGCGTCCATCGCCGTAAGCGCGTAGGCGTTCCCACGTAGCGCGATTGGGTTGGAAGTATCAGGTTCTCCTGGGTGATTTGTTTCAGGAGAATGGTATGAGCGAAGCTATATCCGCTACCAGTAGCTTTCGGTTGAT
>Ga0182741_1001179_pt1 | contig 35513 bp, 22 predicted proteins | sample eDN5th37CBELigOP_FD_128874 | JGI IMG/M metagenome (GOLD analysis project Ga0182741, IMG submission 128874) | Enriched Organic Plus compost microbial communities from Emeryville, California, USA - eDNA 5th pass 37_C BE-Lig OP (version 2) (version 2) ... | reverse complement strand
CGTCCGCTACAAGGAGTTCGTGCGCGAGCCGGAGGCGGTGTTCTGGGTGTTCGTCTTCCCCATCCTGCTCGCGGCGGGGTTGGGGATCGCCTTCCGCAACCGGCCGGCGGGGAAGCAGCAGGTCGCCGTCGTGTCGAGCGCGCCCGGCGCGAGTGCCGTGGCGGCGGAGCTCGGCCGTGACAGCTCGCTCGCCGTCCAGCTCCTGGACGACAGCGCGGCGGCGCTCGCGCTTCGCACGGGGAAGGTCGCGATCGTGGTGGAGCCGCGCGGTGCGGACTCCGTCACCTATCGCTACGACGACACGCGCTCCGACGCGCTCTCGGCGCGGCTCCTCGCCGACGACGCGCTGCAGCGCGCATCGGGCCGGCAGGACCCGGTTGGCGTGTCGGAGAGTCACGTGCGCGAACGCGGGTCGCGCTACATCGACTTCGTGATCCCCGGACTCCTCGGGATGAACCTCATGGGGAGCGGCATCTGGGGGCTCGGCTTCGCTATCGTGGACGCGAGGCGGAAGAAGCTGCTCAAGCGGCTCATCGCCACCCCGATGCCGCGCGCGCAGTTTCTTCTTTCGTTCCTCCTCTCGCGCCTCACCTGGCTGATGTTCGAGGTGGTGACGCTGCTCGGCTTCGGCGTGCTGGTGTTCGGGGTTCCGATGCGCGGATCGATCGCATCGCTGGCGCTCATCTGTCTCATCGGCGCGCTCTCCTTCGGGGCGATGGGGCTGCTCATCGCCGCGCGCGCCAAGACGATCGAAGGCGCATCGGGGCTCATGAACCTGGTCATGATGCCCATGTGGGTCTTCTCGGGAGTCTTCTTCTCGGCCGCCAACTTTCCGAAGGCGATGCAGCCGTTCATCCAGGCACTCCCGCTCACAGCGGTGAACGATGCGCTCCGCGCGAACATGCTGCAGGGTGCCGGCCTGGCCGCGGTGTGGAGCGAGCTGGTGATCGCGCTGGCGTGGCTGTTGGTCTGCTTCGTGGTGGCGTTGAAGCTTTTCCGCTGGCGGTGAGCAGCGGATCGGCGGGAGAGGAAGAGGAAGCGAGCCGGGAGCAGGCGTCGGCTCGATGGACTTTCCCGGCGACAGCCGGAAGAGCCATCGAGCCGACGCCCGGCTCCGCGGTTCAGGGCCGCGCTTCGTACCCCGCCGCGGCCACCTCGCCCACGGCCTGTGCCACGACCTTCGTGATCGCGTCGGGCTCGAGCGACACCGGGACGTTGTTCGCGTAGATCGCGAAGGCGAGCCTGCGCCCATCGGCGGTGGTCATGTAGCCGGCGAGACCCTTCCCGTCCACGATCATACCGTCGTTGAGGAGGTCTTCCTCGACGAACGTCCCCGTCTTGGCGTGCACGTTGCCGGCCGCGGGTGAGTCGGTCTGGATGTTCCAGAGAGTGCCGTCGCGCCCGAGCACCGGGAGCGCGGTGAAGTACTTCTGGAAGTCGGCGCGCTTGGCCATCGCGGCCAGGAAGCGGACCATGAACGATGGCGTGAAGTGCGCCGACCCTCCAGCTCCATCACCCTGCGATGCGCCGGAGATGTCGAGCCCCAGCGTATCGCGCAGGAAGTCTCGCTCCTTCGCGAAGCCCGCGCGCGCCGACCCCTCGCGCGCCAGGACGGCGCCGAGCACGTACGGGATCGTGCTCGCATGCAAGTTCTGACTCACCTTGAGCGTCACCTTCACGTCCTCCGAGAGCGGGGGCGAGACGTGCTCGGCGACCACGTTGGCATCGGTGTAGGACGCGGAGAGCTTCGCGAAATCCACCTTCGCGGCGGGAGGGGGAAGCGCGGCCCGCACCCCGCTCTCATCGAGCGCCATCACCAGCGCCACCTGCGCGAAGCGGCTCGGCTCGGGAACGGCGTAGCTGAACAACACGGCGGGCTTCCCCGCCGGCATCGTACCGGTGACCGTGACCGTGTGTGAGCCATCCGGGTTCGTGACATCGTCCGACCAGCGGATGTGCGGCTGCGAGTCCGTACTGCCCGTGGCGGCCTGGTTCACGAAGCGAACGTACGGAGTCGCGGGCGAGACGGCGAGGGACACCGGCGAACCCGGCGCGGAACCCGGCGTGATGGTGACATCCACGAGGTTGTCGTTCACGACGATCGGCGAGATCACCACACCCGTGCCGAGCTCGCGCTCGCCCTCGGGGAAGAGCGTGGCGTCCACCAGCACGCGGCCGCCGATCCTGGTGATGCCGTGCTTCCGCACCTGGGCGGCAATGTCGCGGATCACGAGAAGCGGATCGCCCGGCACCGCCTTCGTGTCGGGGCTCCCGTCGTACGAGTGATCTTCGTTCTCGAAGGCGAGCGTACCATCCTTCTGGATGCGCCCCGACAGATTCAGGTCGCCACTCGCCACGAGCACCAGGTCACCATCGAGCGTCCCGTCGCTCTTCACCGGCCCCGTGCGGTAGACGCGTGTGTGGAACCGGTAGTCCGCGCCGAGCAGACCCAGCGCGCTCCCCATGCTGAGCAGCTTGGTGGTGGACCCCGGCACGAAGAACTTGTCTCCGTTCAGCGAGTACACCGTCTTCCCGGAATCCAGCGAGTAGAACTCCACTCCCCACGTCGCGTGGCGGAACTCCGGCCGCTCGATGATGCTCCGCACCCGCTCACCCAACGCCGCTCCACCGGCCGTCCTCGGCGCCTGAGCCGGCGCTCCGGCCGCCGTCCAGGCCACGGCCACGGCCCCCGCGGCCATCCTCACCAGTCTCCTGACCATCGGTCTCACCTCTCTTGGTATACTATTTTGTCGCCAGAATATGGCCGGGAAGGACCGAGCGCAATGGGAGGGAGAATGGAAGGGGGGGAACGGGAGGCGGGAACGGTAGAAGGCGGAACGTTCCCTCCCTCCTTCCGTTCACTGCTCTCCGCTGTCTGCCGCCTGCTTCCCGGCCTCTTCGCCCAGCACCCGCACCTCAGCTCCGGCGGGGAGGCTCTGGGCGGGGCCGAGGAGGAGAGTGTCGCCCGCGGTGAGACCGGAGAGGATCTCGTAACGGTCGGTCATCTCGTCGCGAACGCCGAGCCGCACCGGAACTCGCTCTGCCTTCCCGTGCTCGACCCGCACCACCATCGGCGCCACCCCGCTCTGGTCCACCGCGTCCGCCGGCACCTCGAGCGTGAGTCGCGACTCCGTCGCTACCCGCCCTTCGGCAAAGAGACCGGCCACCAGCCTGCTCGTGGCGTTGGGGATGGACACGTAGATGATCACCTGGCGCGTGGTGGGGTCCACCGATGGGTTGACCCGCTCCACCCTGCCGGTGAAGGCGCGGTCGCCGTAGCCGCTCACGGTGAAGCGCACCGGCGCGCCAGCCGCGATGCCGGACACCTGGTCCGAAGGCACGGCCGCCTCCAGACGCATGCTCGACGGGTCGATCACCGTGATCAGCGGCGCGCCCGGCTGCACCACGTCGCCTGCGTTCACGGGACGATCGCTCACGACGCCGGCGAGCGGAGCGACGATGCTGGTCTTGCCGAGCTGCTGGCTCGCGGTGGCGAGGCGTGCCCGGGCATCGGCGTTCGCGGCGCGCGCCGCGGCCAGCGCTCGCCTGGTGGCTTCCAGATCGCGCTCTGCGATCGCGCCAGCCTGGTAGAGCCGCGTATCGCGCTCCAGGTCGCTCGCGGCGTTCTCCTCCGCGAGCTGGGCCGAGCGTGCGGCCGACTGCGCGGAGAGGAGGTTCTGCCGCTCGGAGAGATCGTCGATTCGCAGCAGCAACTGCCCGCGCTTCACCGGTTCGCCACGATCGACGTACGTCTGCACCACCGAGCCGGACACTTCGGAATTGATCGTGGCGGCATCGCGAGGCTGGAGCGTGCCGGAGATGCTCGGGCCCGTACGCAGCGTGTCACGCTCGGCCAGGGCAATGTTCTCTGACCCAACCTGCACGATGGCCGGCTCGCTCGGCGGAGGGCGCTCGCCGCCGCGGCCGCAGGCGGAGACGGCCACGGACGGTGCGGCGATCGCGAGCATCGCCAGCGCGGTACCCGCCATCCGGGCGCAGCCTGATCGCGCACGGGCATATGCCACTACGTGTACATGCGCGCCCCTCGCGCCCGCCCGGGGCCACATCACGGAACACCTCGGCGGTCGCGCATCGGGGTACCGGCTCCCGCCGCGCCGGTGCTGCTTCCCTGCACCGGGATCGACGGCTGTCCCGACACTCCGCCCGCCTGCACGGCGCTCTGCGTTCCGAGCGAGCTCGCCGGCGACTGCGTCGATGACGTCGGGATCGCCGCCTGCGCACTCGCCGCCACGTTGCCAGTGGCCAACGGAAGGTCGTGGATGAGCGCTACCCGCAACCGCGCCACCTGCAGATCGCGCGTGGCCTGCGCGCGGTTCGCTCTCGCCTGCTGCAACTGGATCCGTGACGCCGAAAGCTCGGTCTGGGTGCTGATCCCTTCGCGGTATCTGAGCTGCGCTATGTCGTACGCGCGCGCCGCCTGGTCTTCGGTGCCCGCGCTGGCCGCGTACTGCGCCTCCGCGGCGCGCAGCTGCGCGATGGCATTCCGCGTATCGACCGCGGCGAGCTGCGTGGTCTGTCGCAGTCGTGCCTCCGCCTCGAGCTCGTTCGCTTCGGCGATCATCTCGTCGCCACGAATTGCACCGCCCAGAAAAATCGGGAGCTGAAGCGATGCGCTCACGGTCCAGTTGGTGAGAAATTGATCCCACGATGGGAAGCCTGTGGGAAAGGCGACGCGCCCGAACGCCGACGACAGCGTGATCGTCGGGAGGCGCTCGGCGTGGGCTGCAGCGACCGCGCTCCGCTGAGCGAGCACGTTCTGGCGCGCCTGGCGCACCGGCGACCGCTCCGCCGCGGTGGTATCCGACGCCGCGGCGAGCAGTTCCGCGAGCCTGCTCCCGGGATGCGTGGTGGTGTCCTCGAGACTCGTGGTGAGATCCAGCGCCTGGTCCAGTGGAAGATCGAGGAGGCGCTTGAGGTTCAGGTACGCGAGGTCGCGCGCAGATCGCTGCTGGATCACCACCGGTATCTGGTTGTCGCGAGTCACTCGCGCACGGAGGAGCTCGAATTCCGGCTGGTTCCCCACTTCCTTCGCCAACTGGGTCTGCGCGAGCGTAGTCTCGGCCTGGGCGAGCGTGGCCTGCGCGATGTCGAGAAGCCGCCCGGCCAGGACGGCGTCGTAGTATGCCTGCGCCACGTCGAGCATCACCTGTGCGCGCGCCGATGTGAGCGCGATCTCCGCCCCCGTTCGCGCCGCATTGGCCTGCCGCACCTGCGCGGTGATCCTTCCGCCGGTGAAGAGGTTCTGCGAGACGGCGAGGCCGAGGTCGTACTGGTTGGCGGCGCCGAACCCGACGCTCTGGAAGGAGCCGAGCGAGGTCCCGCCGGACGTGCAGCCGAGCGAGCTCTCGAGGAGACGCACGCGCTCGGGGAGCGGCGCGGTGGTGTCGACGCGGGATTCGAAGGTGTTGCAGTTGGGAGGGGCGCCGGTGGTATCGCCGGATCCGGCCAGCCGCTGGAACTGCGAGCGCAGCGTCCGTGTGTACGATGCCGAGCCCGATATCTGCGGCAGAAACTGGCTGCGCGCCTGGTACTGCTGGCCGTGTGCGCGCTCTACACCGGCCTCCGCGATCGCCACGTCCTGGCTCGCTGCCTCCGCCGCGCGCAACGCATCATCGAGCGAGAGCGGCCGCGCGGCGCCTCCGCCCGCCGTCTGTGCGCTGACGGTCGTGCCGTGGCAGATGCCGAGCACGAGAGCGAACGCCAGCGGCCAGATCCGACATTCTCTCACATCCATCCCCCCCTTTCTCACGAGCCGAGGCCGGCTGGCGCCGGCGAGCGGCGGGGATGAGCGCATGGTTGGCGCCGGAACGACGGGAGAGCGTGACCTCGTCGACGGCGGCGTCCGGATTAACGACGCCGGGTGGGAGGCGGCGCAGGCGGCGCAGGCGGCTGGGTGGCGACCGGATGCCGTCAGGAACGAGCAAGGGGGCGATGCGCGATGCATCGCCCCCTCCATTTCCATGGTTTGCCGTGCGGGGTCCTATTTCTTCCGGTGGGCGTCGTGTCCGGGGCCGTACCGCCGCTCGAGATCGGGCGGATCCTTGAGGTCGTTGAAGTAGCCCCAGGTCCAGCCGATCACCGGGATCGTGAAGAAGAACCACCAGGTCATGGCGCCGTAGAGCGGCATCCCGGGGAAAGACATCTGGTACGACAGCTTCGTGTTGTGGTAGGTGAGGAAGAGGAACACGAAGAGTGCCGCCGAGAGCAGCCAGCATATCACGAGCAGCAACCCGTGCCTGCGACGGTTAGCCATTTGATAGATGCCTCGTCCTGATGAGTTCGAGCGCGACCGGCCCTCCTGCCGGCGAGTGCCCATGGAATGAGAGAAGATAACGAAGGGTGCGCCCTCCGAGCCAGTGGTTCGGCGGCTCCGCGCTGGCCCCCACAGTCGATTCACGTATTATCCTTGCCATTGCCCGGTCCACCACCCCCATACCACTCGGACACGTGACATACTCGCATCGCTGGGAGAGACCCGCCGTCATAGCCGGCCCGTCGTGGGCGCGGGTTCGCAACGACATATCCATCGCGCTGCAGCTCTTCCAGGCGACGTCCAGCAATCCGACCTGGCGCGAGGCCGGAGTGGAGCCCGTGGCGCTGCGCGGACCGGATGGCGCAGGCGACCCGGTGGTAGCGCCGGCCCGGGTAGCATTCAACGGCGACGGCGCGCGCAACGGCGCGGCCGACCCCTTCATCCTCGCGCAGGACGCGCGTCCCGAAGGAGACGCGGCTACGGCGGACGGGCGCGTGCGGGCGAGTTGCGACACGGCCCTTCTTCCCTACGACCTCGCGGTGTGCGCGTCGTTGCTCATCGCCAAGTACCACCTCGGCGACGCCTTTCTGCTCGAGAGCGACGGCAAGGTCGAGGAGCTGGGGTGGCCGCTCGCTCGCGAGGTGGCGGGTACGGCGCTGGGGATCCGCGGGCTGTTGCGAGAAGATCGGGAGCGCGGCATCGAGTGGACCGACGTGCACTGACTTCCGGTCATCCGATACGATTTGCAGACATGTGTAGTGGTTGGTAAGGAGGTGTGTAGCCGGTCATATTTCGCGAATTGGCCGCTGCAGCGTCGACCAACTCCTTCCGATCGCATCCAGCCATGGCACCACGCAAGACCGGCAGAGCTCCTTCCGCCCGGGCGCGCTCAGCGCGTCCGTCCGACGACCTTTCAGCCGCGCTCGATGCGATCCGGCGCATCGTGCAGGCGCTGCGCATCTCCACGCGCGCCGCGGAACGCCGGCTGGGGATCAGCGGCGCTCAGCTCTTCGTGCTCCACTCGCTGTCGGAGACGCCCGCCGACTCGCTCAACGAGCTCGCCGCGCGCACCTTCACGCACCAGAGCTCCGTCTCGACCGTGGTCGAGCGGCTGGTGCGCAAGCGGTACGTATCGCGTACGCGGTCGAGCGCCGACGCCAGACGCGTGGTCCTCTCGCTGACGCCATCCGGGAGGGCGCTCCTCCGCTCGTCGCCCGACATAGCACAGCTCCGCCTGATCAGCGCCCTCCGCGAGCTGCCTCCCCGTGAGCGTCGCACGCTCGCGCGCATCCTCGACAGCGTGGTCCACGAGATGGGCGCCGACACGACGCCGGCGCTCTTCTTCGAGGAAGGGGAGCGGAAGATGAAAAGGAAAAGAAAGTAGAAGGCGTGAAGCGGAAAGCAGTGAGCGCCCGCGGGGTGAGGACCTTCTCCCCCGCGAGCGCTCACTGCTTCCCGTTTTCTCTCCCCTCTGCTAGTTGGAGAGATTCCTGTCCTGCAGCGCCTTGGCCGCGTCCAGGTGACCCTGGAGCTTCGGGAGCGCCTGCCGCAGCATGGTTGCCAGCTGGGGATCCTGCGCCTTCTGCGTGAAGTCGTTGACGTGGTCGATCACACTCTGATGGGCGTCGACCTGCTTGTCCACGTAGTCCTTGTCCCAATCGTTGCCGGCGGTCTTGTCGGTGAGGTCCTGGAGCGCGTCCTTGCTGTCGCTGCGCAGGTCACCGATGTCGCCGTTGGTCGCGGTCGCGTAGGAGATGTTGTCCTTCTTCGCGAGCGCCACGGTCTGGTCCAGCATCGTGCCGTGATCGCTGACCATCTTCTGCGCGAACGCCTTCACCGATGGGTTGGTGGCTTTCGTGCTGGCAAGCTTGCCGGCGACTATCTCACCGGAGTCGGCCGCCACCAGGTAGGCGACGATGTCGGCGTCGGTCCAATCGCTGTCGAGCGCCGATGCGACGCGGTTCGAGATCGTATCGGCCGCCACCGCACCAGCCGCCGCGGCCGTGTCGATCGCGTTCCCGGCCCGATCGGCCATGCTGCCCGCCGCGCTGTCCGCGCGGGCCAGCGTGTTGTCTTTGCTCGAGGAGCACGCGCCGAGCGAGGCGGCGACCGCCAGGGCGAGCGCCGTCGCACCCAGTCGAGTATGCGTGCAGGAGAATGCGTTCCTGATCATCACTGTCCTCCGTTCCGTTTGGAAGTTCCGCGCGCCCGGAAGCCACGCGGCGGTCGGGGCGACAGAGGGCAAGATCCGTACATCGCCGGAAAACCGCCGTACGATCGGCCGCCGCTGAGCGTCCGGGGCACCGGATGACGGGCTATGTGTCGCAAGGTTCGACGTCGCATCACTCGCTTTCGTGATGGGAATCCACATGCATTCGTGACGCCCATCACAGTTGCGCGGAGACTGCGATCGCGCGAAAAAAATCTCGTCAGTAATTCGATGTCGCGGCATATATGGGTGCGGACCTTGCACCTATGCGGCGGGCGTACCCCGCTGCCCCGCAGCGGACTTGATTCGCCGCAGATCCGCGAAGAACAGGAGGAAAATGATGAGATTCAAGCTCACGGCCATCGGCGCGCTCGCGCTGATCCCATCGCTCGCACTGGCGCAGCAGACCACGAGCGACACGACCGGGCGCGACACCACCATGCGAGACACGACGTTCACCACGACGTCCGAAGGGAGCCTGGCCGCGCCGAGCGCCAACCTCGGTCTCACGACCGAGCAGGTGAAAGAGCTGCAGAAGGCGATCAACGACAACGGCTGTCACGCCGGTGAAGTGACCGGAGTGATCACCGATGCTACTCGTGAAGGCATTCAGTGCATCCGTGAATCGAAGAACATCGAGGGCTCCGACATCAACGATGTCCTCAAGTCGCTCGGTCTTCCCTTCACGGTAGACAGCACCGGATATCAGAACGCGGTCACCGATTCCGCGTACAGCGACACCACCGACACCACCACGCGGTCGGACACCAGCACCACATGGACCTCGGATTCGGGCGCGCTGCAGCGTGACACGTCCACCGTGCCCTTCGATTCGAGCGCGGTACACGACACCACGATGATGCACGACACGACCACCGTACCGGACACCAGCGCCATGCCGCGCGACACGACGATGTTCCCGCGCGACACGACGACCACTCCTCCCGACACGACGCACAGCTCGCTGAAGCCGTAAGGCATCGAGGGCAGGAGACGCTCCGGCCTTCCGGAGCAGCACGGAAACCAAGAGGAACCCCGAGCGACGATGTCGTCGCTCGGGGTCTTCTTTTGAACAGCCGGGCGGTAGATTGCTCGCATAAACCGAATCGGAGATCGACTCAATGCGCCTGCGTGTCGCGGCCGCCATCCTGTCGTTGGCAACCTTCGTCGTCCCCGTCTCAGGTAGCGCCCAGGAGAAGCAGCGCTTCGCCAACCTCGACAGCGCGATCGTCGCGACCCGCTACCTGGCCGGTGGCTCCGGGCCGGAGGACGTGAACTGGATAGAAGGCGGATCCCGCTTCTCCTACACGGACACCGATACCAACACCGGCGAGGAGACCATCCGAGCGCTCGATCCGGCCACGGGCCGCGACACGCTCCTCTTCAGCGCGCGGGGGCTGACGTTCCCCGGAAGCAGCGAGGCCTTCACCTACCGCTCCTTCCAGTGGGCGCACGACTCGAGGCATCTCGTCTTCCAGACGAACTTCCGGAGCATCTATCGGAACTCGGGGACCGCCGACTACTACGTCTACTCGCTCGCCGACCGGTCGCTGCAGCTCGCCGCGCGCGGCGCACGCACCGCCGAGCTCTCGCCCGATGGCTCGATGCTCGGCTACGAGCGCGATGGCGACATGTACGTTCAGACACTCGGCACCGAGCGGGAGAAGCGCCTCACCAGCGATGCCGGTGAACACGTATACAACGGCCACTTCGACTGGGTGTACGAGGAGGAGTTCGGACTCCCGCAGGCGTGGAACTGGTCGCCCGACAGCCGCTTCATCGCCTTCTGGCAGACCGACGACAGCGCCGAGCCGGTGGTGCAGCTCACCGATTACTCCGGCCGCCACCCCGACTGGGAGCACATACGAATCCCGCAGCCCGGCGACTCCAACGCCACCGTGCGCGTCGGCGTGGTGGACGTGAGGAGCGGGCAGCGCACCTGGCTCGACACCGGCGAGCGCGGCGAGTTCTACATCCCGCGCATCTACTGGACGAGCAGAGCCGACACGCTCGCCGTGCTCACGCTCAACCGCCCGCAGAACGAGATGAAGCTCTTCTTCTTCGACGTCCGCAGCGGCGGGAAGCGGCTGGTCATGACCCAGAAGTCGGACACGTGGATCGACGTCTTCGACTTCTACGCCGGAATCCAGGACATGATCTCCTTCCCCGAGGGATCGCGCGAGTTCTTCTGGATCTCCGACCGCGACGGGTGGCAGCACATCTACCGTTACGACTATTCGGGGAAGCTCATCAACCAGGTCACGAAGGGCCAGTGGAGCGTGACGCGCATCGAGGGAACCGATCCCCGGAGCCGTACCATCTACTACAGCTCCACGCAGGTATCGCCGCTCCAGCGCCAGCTCTATTCCATCCGCTTCGACGGCAGCGCGCAACGCCGCATCACGACCACTCCTGGGACGCACTCGATAGACATGGCGCCCAACACGCGCTACTACATCGACAGCTGGTCGTCCACCACGCAGCCGACCCAGGTGGAGCTCTGGGCCACCGGGAGCAGGATGATCCGGAAGCTCGAGGACAATGCGAGCGTCACCCGGTGGCTCGCCGGGCACGCGTACTCGCCGCCGGTGACGTTCGGCTTCACCAGCTCCGATTCCGTTCACATAGATGCATCGATGGTGCGGCCGATCCCCTTCGACTCGACGCGAAGATACCCGGTGATATTCGACGTGTACGGCGGGCCCGGTTCGCAGCAGGTATACGACCGCTTCGACATCAGCGGCTGGACCCAGTGGCTGGCGCAGCAGGGCTACATCGTGGTGGGCGTCAACAATCGCGGCACCAACAACTACGGGAGCGCCTTCCAGAAAGCCGTCTACAAGCAGCTCGGCAAGTGGGAGAGCCACGACTTCGCCGAGACCGCGCGCTACCTGGCGAAGTTGCCGTACGTGGACGCGGAGCGGATAGCCATCATGGGTACCAGCTACGGTGGCTACAGCACCGTGTACACGATGGAGATGTATCCCGAGATCTTCACCGTGGGCATCGCCAACTCCGCCGTGGCCGACTGGCGGCTGTACGACACGATCTACACCGAGCGCTACATGGGACTGCTCGGCGACAACCTGAGCGGCTACGAGCAGAGCTCCGCCGTGGAGAACGCGGCGAAGCTGCAGGGGCATCTGCTCATGATCCACTCGATGATGGACGACAACGTGCACCCGCAGAACACCATGCAGCTACTGACCGCCTTCACCACAGCCGGTAAGGACGTGGATCTACGGATCTACCCGCCGGGACGTCACGGCGCGGCGTACGACTTCGCCAGCTACCGGCTCATCCAGCACGTGAGCAACGATTTCCTGGCCAAGTGGTTCGAAGGCAAGGTGCAGCGGGCGGCGGCGGGGAGGTAGAGGCGGTAGGAGCGCGATACGACCGCTGGCCATCGTGGATGCGGAACGCCCCGTCGGATGTACCGGCGGGGCGTTCCCTGTATGTGCGACTTGGCCACTCACTGGGGCGGCAGGGGTCGAACCTGCGATCTCCGGATTAACAGTCCGGCGCTTTGCCAGCTCAGCTACGCCCCATAGAGACACGAATCCCGGTCGCTCACCCGCGGCCGGGATTCGCCTTCGTCGTGCAATCTACAAGGGCAGAGGGCGCCGCACCAGTCCGGGCCATGCCACAGACTCGCCGGCGGTGAGGGTGGCCAGAGCCGACGCGGCTCCCGGGTCCCCCCTCACTCATTGCTGGTAGCTCGCGTCGATGAAGTCGTCGACGTCCCTGTGCAGCTTGTCGTGGGCCTTCCGGTCGATATAGACCATGTGGCCCGACTCGTAGTACGCGAAGCTCACGTTCTTCCGGATGGACGGATCGAGCTGCATGTGCGATACGGTTTCCTCTATGCCGTTGAACGGAGTGGCGAGGTCGTAGTAGCCGCACAGCACCAGCAGCTTCAACGTCGACTGCTGCGTCATCGCCGAGCGCAGGACTTCGGCCGCCTCGTCCCCCGCCGACCGGTCCCATGGACGCACGTTCGCCGACACCGTGTAATACATATCGCTGTCCCACTTCAACTCGCGGCGCACGTAGTCCATGAACGTCGCCGTATACGCACCCTCGTACGATGCTTCGCTCGGGTCATACTCCGCCCGCTCGGCGGACGCGTCTCGGTTGATCCCCAGGAAGCGCGAGTCGAGCCGGCCCACGATCCGCCGCTTGTCGCGCTGCAGCTCCGCGAACCACCGCTGCGGGCTCACGCGGAGATCGTTCCGCTGGATGAAGCCTGGAGAGAGCGCGGTGAGCCGTGCCATGTCCTGCACGACCTTGTCGTATTCCGACTTCGGAAGCTGGTCGCCCTTCTCCAGAGCCTGCGCGTATTCGCCATGCGCGAACTCGCGCGCCTGCTGGGCGATCTGCTCGGCGGAGAGGCGCTGCAAGTCGGGCGGCAGCAGGTGGTGGTACCACGCTGAAACGACGTAAGTGGGGAGGAAGTACTCCGTGCGGTCGTCGGCGCCCCAGCGCGAGAAGGCCACGGACGAGAGCAGCACGACGCCGTTGAGGTACATCTCGTGGCGGCGCTGCAGGATGCCCGACAGCTCGGCCGAGCGTGTCGTGCCATAACTCTCGCCGATCAGGAATTTGGGAGAGCTCCACCGGGCGTTGCGGGTGACGTACTGGTAGATGAAGTCCGAGAACCAGGTGGCATCCTGCACCACGCCGTAGAACTGCTCCGGCTTCTGCCCGGGCACGGGCCGACTGAATCCGGTGGAGACGGCATCGATGAAGACGAGGTCGGTCGCATCGAGAAACGAGTCGTCGTTGTCGACGACCCTGTACGGCGCCGGCATCCCATGCCCGTCGTCGGTCAGCACCACGCGCCTGGGGCCAAGCCCCATGTGCGTGAAGAGCGACGCGGATCCGGGACCGCCGTTGAACACGAACGCCACCGGCCGCGCGGCGATGTCCTGAACGCCATCCTTCGTGTACGCCACGAAGAAGAACGACGCCTTGGGAGCGCCGGAGTCGTCTCTGATGACGTACGTCCCGGCGGTCGCGGTATACGCGATGTCCTGGCCGCCGATGCGCGCACGGTGATGCGTGCTCACGCTGCTGTCCCTCGCTACTCGATACGGCACCTTCTCGGCGTCTGGGCGACCACCACTCTCCGGGGATCGCGGTGGCACGGCCACCTCGCGCTGACCCGCGGGGTTCGGCGGCGGCGTACGCTGCTGCGCCGCGGAGGGGAGGGTTACCGATACCATCAGAGCGGCGAGCACCGCCGCCGTAGCGTGAGTAGTGCTCATCGAGCGAGATCTCCTTCGTCGAAGGTTGTGCTGCCAGGTACCGCGGGAAGCTGCGAGGAGCATCCCGTAAACGCTTACGGGGCCGAGTGCGTTGCGCCGGAAACGAGGTCCCTGGATGACGAAGGCCAGGCAGCCGTAGCGCCTGGCCTCCGAACAACCGCTCTCACGATCTGGATCACACCTTGGGGCGCAGCGCTTTCCCGCTCCTCCTCTCCGTATCCGTCCGCTCGCCATCCCGGAGCGCGACCTGGCCGTTGACGACCACCACGCTGATCCCCACCGGGTACTGATACGGATCGGCGAATGTCGCCCGGTCGGCCACGGTGGCCGGGTCGAACACCACGACGTCGGCGGCGAAATCCTTCTTCAGATGGCCGCGATCAGCGAGCTTGAGCCGCGCTGCCGGCGCGCCGCTCATCTTGTGGATGGCCTGCTCGAGGGTGAGGACCTTGTCCTCCCGGACGTATTTGCCCAGCACGCGCGGGAAGGTGCCGAGCGCGCGCGGATGCGGGTGGCCGTCGCGCGCGGGCCCCTCGATGGCGTACGCCCCGCCATCGCTGCACACCATGCAGAGCGGGTGCGCGAGGAAGCGCGCCACGTTCTGCTCGCTCATAGCGAAGCCCACCATCCCCACACCGCCGTGGCTGCGCGTGAGCAGCCCCTCGGCCACGTCGTACGGATCGCGGCCCAGCGACTTCGCGTATGTACCGAGCCGCTGACCTTCAGCCGAACTGTCGTCATCGTTCGAGACACCGGAGATCATCACGTTGTCCCAGCCGCCTATGAGGTCCACTTTCGCGAGCACCTCTTTCCGCAGCCGTGGGCGCAGGTCCGCCTGCGACAGGCGCGCGATGAACGCGCTCGTTCCGCCGTCCTTGCTCCACTTCGGGAAGAGGTTGGAGAGGCCGGTCTGGTAGGCGATGTACGGATAGCGATCGAAGGTCACGTCCAGTCCGGCCTTCCTCGCATCCGCGATCCTGCGGAACGCATCGTCTATCTTGCCCCAGTTGCGCTTCCCCTGGGTCTTGAGGTGCGAGATCTCGAGCGGGCAACCGGCGCCACGCACCACGGCGATCGACTCGTCGATGGATTCGAGCACGCGGTCGTCCTCGTTGCGCATGTGCGTGGCGTAGGGAAGGCCGCGCCGCGCGAGCGGCTTGCAGAGCGCGATGAGCTCATCGCGCGGCGCGAACATTCCTGGCGTGTACTCCAGACCCGATGAAGCGCCGCACGCGCCGGAGGCGAGCGATGCCTCCACGAGCGCGGTCATCTGCGCGAGCTCGTCGGCGGTGGCCGGTCTGTCATCATCGCCCACGACGGCGTGACGCACCGTACCCAGGCCCACCATGCTCGCCACGTTCACCGCGCTCGGCAGCTCCTCGATCGCGTTCAGGACATCGCCGACCGTGCGGTACGCCCTGCGCCCTTCGTCGCCATCCTCCAACGAATCGGCCCCGCCGGACGAGGTGCGCCGCGGCGCACGCGACGAACCGTCCTGACCGACGATCACCGTCGTGATTCCCTCTCTCACCACCGACTCCACATTCGGATCGTCGAACATCGATCCGTCGGCATGAGAGTGGATGTCGATGAAGCCGGGCGCCACGGCGAGCCCGCGCGCATCGATCACGAGGCGCGCATCGCTCCCGAGGTTGCGTCCGACCGCGGCGATCCGCCCGCCGCTCACGGCCAGGTCGGCCTCGATGGGGGCGGTGAGCGTGCCATCGAAGAGCGTGCCGTTGCGGATGATGAGGTCGTAGCTCTTCCGTCCGGGGAGATGGATGGCCGGAGCGCCGCCCACGAGCGCGAGCGCGCAGAGTGCGCTCGACTCGCCGAGGAATCTGCGACGGGTGATCGGAGTGGGAGGACGTTGCTTCATCGCTGCGCCTGTATGGTGCCGTTGAAGTGGGGTCGTGGGAAGTCGGCGGCCCGAGCCGGGTGCGGCCGACCCGGAGTGATCTAGCACGTTGCGCGTGTCCTGGCGAGTGCGCCGCCCGGCTCACGCCTTCACCTCCCGCCCGCCGGGCGGAGCAGGAAGAACCGCAGATCCGGGCAGCGGCCGACCAGGTGTCCAGTGGCGGCCCGTCGGACAGATGCGGCGCTTCCGGTAGCCGCAACGCTCGCACTTGCGATCCACGGTGGTGGAGTAGTCACGCTCGGCGATGCGCGCGATGATCCTCTCCGCCCACTCCTCCACGCCGCGGCCGTTCGCGTCGAACTCCCACTCCCGCTCTCTCGGTCCGGAGAGGAAGAGCAGCATGCAGTGCGACACGTCGCCCAGGCCCGACCTCGAGAGCGCGAGCGCGTAGAGCTCGAGCTGCTTCTCGTAATATTCGATGAGCTCCTCGAAGCGTCCCGAGTGCTTCAATTCGTTGGACTTGTAATCCACCACGGTCCACCGGCCATCACCGCCCTGGATGGCCAGGTCCATCACGCCCTCCACCAGCACGCCGCCCGCCTGGAAGGCGAAAGGCCACTCGCGCTCCACCCGGCGCGCCGCACGCACGCGCTCGCCCAGCGGGCCGGCGAGCACCGGCTCGAGCATCCGCGCGAGCGCCGGGTGCCGCTCCTCCGGCTGCTCGACTAGGAGACGCGCCACCTCCGCTTTCACATCACCGGCGTGGAAGTCGGCGCGTTCGAGGAGCGAGTGGACGATGGTCCCGAGCTCCACCGGCGTGAGCGCGCCCCCTTCCTCCGGGCGCTTCGCCGCTTCGCGCCGGGTGTGCTCGTCGATCTCGAGCACGTGCGAGAAGCGGTACACCTGCGGACAGCGGTTGAAGGCGAGGAGCTCGGTCACCTTCACGGTGAGCGGGAGCGCGGAGTCCGCGAGCGGCGGCGGGTCAGCGGGCACCCCGGCTATCGCGATCGGATGCAGCTCCTTCGCGAGCTGCGCCCCTCCCTCGAACTGCGTGGTGGCGATGACGTCATCGGCGAGGTAGCGCACCGAAGTGGAGAGCGTGTCCCAATCGCGATCGCCGGGCGCGGTGAGCGCTTCGTCGGTGTGCTCGACCAGGAAGCCGAGCGGCGTGCTGAAGCGACCCTTCCACTTCGGAAATTGCTGCTCGTGCTTCACGCACGCCGAGAGTATGAGCCGCTCGCGCGCACGAGTGAGAGCCACGTAGAGGAGTCGGCGCTCCTCTCCCTCCTGCCGGTCGGCCAGCTCGTTGGAAAATCCGACTGCCGAAAGCGTCCTGACCTCCTCACCGCTTTCATCCAACGCCTTGCACAGGAGCGCGCCATGACGCGGGCTGAAGTCGTCGCCGCGCCGGTCGGGGGTCATCTCGAGACTGGGAAGGCAGACGATCGGCCACTCGAGCCCCTTCGCCTGGTGAATGGTGGTGAGCACCACCACGTCATCGCCGGGGCCGACGAGCGCCGCAGTGGATTCCATCTCCATGAGCCCGCGCGCGCGCTGCAGCTCGGCGTATCCCTCGGCCACCGAGATCGCACCCAGCTCGCGAAGCCGCCCGCGCAGCTTAGCCAGGTTGGCGAGCATCGCCGGCCCGTCGTCGTGTGCAGCGAGCGCCGAATCGTAGCGGAACTCGCGGATCGCCTCGTCGAGCGCGTCGGCGGCGCTCGCGGACCGCGTGCGCTCTCGCAACCGCTGGAAGCGCCTGCGGAAGAGTTTCAGCCCGCCTTCCCTGCGCAGCTCGTGGTACAGCGCGGGCGGGTCGCCCGAGCCCCGGCTGGGGCTCCCGCCCGGAATCCTGATCCGCCAGAGGCGCCCGTCGCTCACGCCCACGAAGGGCGAGCGCAGCACGGCCGCGAATGCCAGGTCGTCGAGCGGCTGCGAGAGAGCGCGCAGCATCATGATGCAATCGAGGACCTCGGCGCGCTCGAAGAAGCCCTGCCCCGCGGCCGTCACGTAGGGCACTCCCCGCTCGGCGAGCGCGCGCTCGAAGTGCGGGATCGGCGTGCGCGTGCGGAAGAGAAGCGCGATGTGCTTCGGCCGCAGCGCGGTCCATTCCTTCGTGTCCGGATCCATCACCCGCGTGCCATCGCGGAGCAGCCGGACCAGCTCCTCGGCCACCGCTGCAGCCTCCCTGGCGCGCGCTTCTCCCACCGGCTCCACGGTCGGCTCTCCGCCATCCGCCGCCGGCCGCTCTCGTACCGCATAGATCGCAGTCACCGCCGCTGCCGCGAGCGACTCGCCACCGTAGCTCGCCCGGGCGTCCATGGCGATGAAATCGTCGCCGAGGAGCGCCGGGCCCAGGCCGTTGATGAAGGAGACGATCTCCGGACGGCTGCGAAAGTTTTCCTGCAGCGCGATCCGATCCTCCACGGGGGTCCGGGCGACCACGGTGTTGAAGACATCCGGGTCGGCGCCGCGAAACTCGTAGATCGCCTGCCGGGGATCGCCGACGACGAAGAGCGAGTCGCCGCCTTCGTGCAGCCGGCGGATTATGTCGTATTGCAGCTCGTCGGTATCCTGCGCCTCGTCCAGGAGTATGTGGCGGAAGCGTTCGGCGTAGCCGCGGCGAACGTTCTCGTTGTTGGCGAGCAGCTCGCGCAGCCGATCCTGCAGGTCGTGGAAGTCGAGACCGCCGATCCTCTGCTTGTAAGCACTGTAGCTGGCGTCGATGTCGCGCGCCGCGGAATAGATGGCGCGCTTGAGGGGGATCAGCTCGCGCTCGAGGCGCTCCTGGGTTTCCCAGTCGACACCGGCAATCTCTCGCGCCATGTCTCTCACCAGATCGGTCCGCGACTTGATGGCCGGCCGCTCGTACGCGTCTATCTGCCCCGTGAAGCGCGTGACCTCCAGCACCGGGAGGGCCCCATCCAGCGAGCCGCAACTCACGCATGCCTCCGCCGCACCGATGTACTGGAGGTACTGCTCGTACATCTTCCCGCGGCTGGTGAAGGTGGCGCCGTACAGAAGCGGCAGCAGCTCCCTCAGGCACTCGATGGCCTGCCTCTCCCGCCTGCTCACGTACGCGCGCGCCGCCGCCAGCGCGCCATTCACGCAATCGTCGTCCGAGGCCAGCACGAGCTTCGCCTCGCGCGACGCTGCCTCGGATCCCTCGCGCACCAGGCGCGCTACCTCGCGCACGAGCGCCAGCACTTTCCATCTCCCCGCACCCGCCTTCCCCAGCCGTCGCGCGAAGCGGCAGAGATCCTCGCGCGAGTACATCTGCCGGAGCGCGTCCTCCACGAAGAGCTGCTGATCGTACTCGGTGAGCACCGAGAAGCCGGGATCGATGCGTGCGGCGAGTGGCCGCTCGCGGAGCACCCGCTCGGCGAAGCCGTGGATGGTGGAGATGTAGGCGGCTTCCGTCTTCCTGCGCAGCTCCCTCTCGCCCAGCTCCTCCAGCTCGCGCACGGCCCGCTCCTTCATCTCCACCGCCGCCTTGCGCGTGAAGGTGATGGCCAGGACGCGCTCCGGTCCCACGGATGGATCGCGGGCGAGGTTCACGAAGCGCTGGACGAGCACGGAAGTCTTCCCCGCCCCCGCGCCGGCGATCACCGCGAGGTCGTGGTCGAGATCCTTCACGGCGCGAAGACGCACGTCCGTCAGCTCATGCTTCGCCATCGTCGTCACCGCTCCCGCCGCCGAAAGTCCCTATCCGACACACCGGCCGCAGCTCGCAGAAGGCGCAGTCGTCGTTGCGCGGCCGCACTTGCAGCTCGCCGCGCGCGAGGCGCGCGACCTGGTCGCCGAGCACCGTCATGCGCGAGCGCATGTACGCGTCGAACTCGTCTCCGGGAAGCTTCTTCACCTGGCTGCCCTTCGTGCCGGGCGCGAAGATCTCCGCGAAGTCATCGCGAACCACTCCGTGCCGCTCACCGTCGGTCACACCCAGGTAGAACGCGCCCACCGGCTCGATGTCGAGGCGAGGGAGGACCGTGCAGTAGATGGGGAGCTGGAAGTCGGCCATGGCCTCCATCTCCTTCCAGTACGAGCGCCCCTTTCCCGTTTTGTAGTCGATGGCAACACCGAAGCTCCGTCCGTGGCGCTCGACCACATCGATGCGGTCTATCGATCCGCGCAGCGTACTGCTCTCGATCGGCGTGCCGGGCGGCAGCTCGATCGTGAGCCCGGCGACTCGCGCATCCCGCGAGCCAGCTCCATTCTCGCCGGCGAAGTCGCTCCGGCCGAAGCCGAGTTCGAAGTGCACGGCGCTGACGCCAGTCGCCCGCAGGTACTCGCGCTCGGCCGCTACGAAGTCGCGGAGCTGCGAGACGAGTACCTCCCGCTCGAATCCGGCCTTCGGCTCCTCGCGGAGCGCCTCGAGGAGCGCCCTTCCCCAGTGGGTGTCGAGAACCGCTGCCACCTGGCCGGGATCGAACCCTCGACTGCCGACCTCCGCCAGGACGGCGTGCACCAGGTCGCCGAGCGCGAGCGCGTCTACATCGGGCGCGCGGAGTTGCTCGAGCCGCAGCCGCTGCGACCCGAAGTGCTCGTACAGGCAGTGCGTGACCATCCGCGCCTGGCTCGCCGACATGGTGCCCGCCAGCTCCGCAGCTTCCTTCCGCACCGCCTTCCGCAGACGTATCACCTGTGGTGCATGCCGCCGGCCGCTGTAGGAGCGCAGCTCGCGCGCGGTCAGCCCGGCGAGCGTATCGCGCACCGCATCCAGCTCATCGCCAAGCGAGTCCTTCGGGCGGTGGCGTGCGACGAAAGTCGCGTGCGTCACGCGCTCGGTGCGCGTCGCTGCGATCGCGATCGGCCAGGTCACGTCGCCCGTGCCGCGCGTTTCACCATCGACCTTTCCGTTCTTCATGAGGCCGAGGTCTTCCAGGTAGAACGACGGGAGAACGGGATCTCCGTCGGAGTCGGCCGCCGGATACGAAACGGTGAGCGACTCGCGCGCCGCGCGCACGACGCGCTCGCGCCGCTCGTGCTCGTGCGTCACGCGAAGCTCGGTGAGCGGGAAGATCGCCCCCAACTCGTTGAGGCGCTCCTTCACCCGTTCGGTGAGGAACGGGTCGTCGCGCGATCTGCGCGGCACGAGTCCATCGCGCCACCCCACGGCATAGACGTGCGCGGCGGCGGGAAGGCCCGCCCCGATCACCGTGAGCCGGATCCCGTCGAGCGGCCTGGCATCGGCGCTCACGTGCACGGCAGCGAGCAGCTCCCTCAACTCGGCCAGCCAGTGGTGCGCGGGGAGCCGGGCGATGCCGGCGAGACGAAGCGCCGTCCCCAACTCGTCGAGCGCGCCCTCGAGCGCATCCCACCCCTGCTGGTCCATTCGCACGATGTCGTCACGACGGGCAGCGATGTTCGCCTCGCGCCCGTTGCCGAGGAAGCGGTGCCCGATCGCGAGCTCGGTGATCGCGCCCGCGAGCTCGCGGTGCGAGCGCTCGCCCGAGAGCCGCGCCATCATCATCGGTACGGCATCGGCGAGCTTCCGGAAGCGGGGGCTCGCGCCTGCAGCGAAGCGCCGCCAGGAATCCATCGCTCCCAGCGCCCTCGTGGTGAGCGTGCGCGCGAGCAGGTCGTGCTGGTCGAGCGAGAGTCCCACGTACGGCGTAGCCAGGAGGGCGAGCCCCCGCTCGGCACGATCGTCCCCTGGATCGGCGAGCAGCTCGAAAGCCGAGAGCAGCGCGCGCACGAGCGGCACGTCGAGCACCGCGACCCGGCGCTTCCCCGCCACGGGCACGCCGAGCCGGGTACACGCGTCGTGGAGGAGCGCGAGGTAGCTGCCATTGGGCGCGACGCCGAGGATGTCGCCCGGGCGAAGTGCGCGCGTCGCACCACTCTCGGGATCGTGCACGGCCGCCGCGGAACGCAGGCGCGCGAGGATCTCGCGCGCCACCAACTCGACCTCGTCGTAGATCCCCGCGCCGCCGATCGCGCGCATCGCTGCGGGCGGCACCGCGGCGGTGCTGGCGCCGTGCTCCGGCACCAGGCCCAGTGCTTCGAGCCGCGCGGCCATCTCCGCGCCCGGCCCGCCATCCGCCAGGGGAGTGGAGACGCCAACGTGACACGATGGCGCGGCCCGGATGGCGGCCGCGTACAGATCGAAGCTCGCCCGGTGCGAGAGCGCGGGATCGTCGAGCACGAGCGGCAGGGAAGGCACGCCGCGTTCGAGCAGCCGGTCGATCCGACTCGCGGCATCGTACAGGCCGAGCTCCTCGCGGCGCAGCTCGAAGCGACGGTATGCGTCGGCCGCGCGCTGATCGCCGCCGGCCCCGGCGTACGCATCGGGCGAGACGCGGTTCATCCGGAGCGATCGGATCAGAGCAGCCATGGCGCGCACCGCCCCCGAAGGCACCGGCGCGTCACGGTCGTCGAAGAGCGGCACCCGCGCCGCGCGGGCGGCCTCCTCTACGAGCAGGCGCTCGAGCGCCGTGGAGAGTAGCCGGGGCTCCGCGATCCCGGCGCGCGCCTCGAGCGTCGGGAGGAAGCGACCGGGAGAGGTCACCCGCAGACCGAGCATCGTGCCGCCGTGGGCGGACGCCATCGCGCGTACCGCGCGCCGCCTCGCTCCGGCCGAAGGTGCCACGAAGAGTGCACCGGGCGCCGCCCGCTCGCGACACCACCCGGCCACCACCGCCGGATCAGCGTGGATGAAGAGGACCCGCGCGGCCGTGCGATCGGGAGCGGGAGATAGCTGAGAGGAAGACGGCATCACGTGTGAAGTGGGCGGGCGGGCACATGCGTTCGCCCACGACACACGTTATCACCGGTCTATGACAATGCAAGGGTGGATGCAGACTACGGGGACGTCACGGGGACGTCGGCGCAGCGCCGACCCGCCTCAGAAGCGGCGCGCGGCCCTCAGTGCCCCGGCCCAGAATCCGGTGCCATCCAGAATGAAGTCGCTCCCGCTGGAACGGCCGAACGCCGGCCCATCGCTCGAGGGAAGGCTCGATATGAAGCGCTTGTGCCCGTTCGTGTCCTCGCCCATGTAGATGCCCACATGGTTGATGTTGCCGGGCGTCTCACGCGACGAGGAATCGAAGAAGAGAATGTCTCCCGGCTGGAGCACAGACAGCTTGCTCTGATCCACTGCCGACTCGGTGTTCGCGATGAGGATCACGCCGGTCCCGTGCAGGTACTGGTTGTACGACGTGCGCGGAATCGCGTCGCCGCTCGTACCCGTGAGCGTGAGCGGAATGGTGAGCGGCGTGCCGCGATAGCCGTACAGCATGCGGACGAAGCCCGAGCAATCCATCTGGCCGTACTGGCTGCTCTCGGGAGCGTCGGTGGTGCCGCCGTACGACCAGGAGATGCCGAGGAAGTCGTTGAAATCGGCGCCGATCCCATCGCCGTACGCGGCGTCGCCCGCGATCCGCAAGCTGCCATCGTAGAGGTCCGGCGCGCCGGAGAGGTACTGCACGGCATCGCGGATGATGTCGGGCTCCGTGCTCACGCGCGCCGAGTCCAGCCAGGCGCGCTCGGCGTTCCCGATCTGGCCATCGTAGGGCTCCTTGTACAGGCGCACGCGGATGTCCGTGACGATCGTATCGCCATCCTGGATGAACGTACGGTCGAACGACCTGCGGTAGATCACCGTGTACGAGTTGTCGGTGAAAGTGGCCACCCACTGGCCATCCTCGTACACGTTGGTGCGCGTCGGGTTCTGAAATTCCTGATACGTGTACGTGAAGCTCGGGACGGTCGTGGGAACGCGCGGCCCATCGTCCGGCGCCGTCAGCTCCTTCGATCCACTGCAGCCAGCGGCCGCCGTACCGACCGACACCAGCAACAGCATGCACGGGACCCGCCTCGCGAGGCATCGAATCATCGCTCACCCTCCTGGTTGTGGGCTACGTCATGACACCGTCCGCGCGCCCGAAGTGGCGTGCGGACCGATGCCAGGGAACGACATCACGACGTCTTACGACGGTACTGCCGTTCTATGCGATGAGCTCGAGCGATACCCGATCGCGGGGGAGGTGCCCCCGCGGGCGGCGTCGTACAGGCCGGCGACGCTCGTGCATTGGCTGCGTGCATCGACTGGCGCGATCGGCCCTGCCGACGCGCGCCGCGACTGCGTGGTGCGTTGGGTGTAGTTCCATTAAATGGAACTGCGTCCTACTATCACGAACACAGTATAATGCGCCGGCGGACGAGCGCAATATGGGTGCCAGCGGCCCGCCGGCCGCGGTGGGGGGCACCTGCGCTCGTCCGCTCTACGCGCGCCAGCGGCGCGTGGCTACTTGAAGCTCAGATTCAGCACGCTGTACAGCGAATCCAGATTCGCGCTGCCGATCCCGTGCTTCTTGAGAGAACACTGCACGCCATCTCGCGTGTGCCTGCCCATCTGACCGTCCGGCGTGCCGACGTCGCAGCCATCGTTGTTCAGCGCGGTCTGCAACTGCTTCACCTGATCGCTGGAAAGCGCGGCGAGCTGCGTGCGGATCGCCGTGGCCGATGCGGCGCTACCGGCCGCCGCGGCACCAGCGCCCACCGCGGCCTTCGCTTTGTTGGCCACCTCTCCCGCCTTGTTCGCCAGCGTGTCGGCCGCGGCACCAGCGCGATGGGCCATGGTATCGAGCGCGCCGGCCGCCGAGCTGGTGTCGGTGGCGCCAGGCGCCATCGCGCCCATGGTGTCCGATGTGGACCCGGGTGCCGCCCTCGTCGTTCCCGGTGCTGCCATCCCGCCTACCGCCGTATCGGTGCTGGCCGCGTTCCTGTCGCGGTTGCCGCACGCCGTGAGGCCGACGGCGAGCGCTACCCCAATCATCGTGACTCGTAGCATGGAGATCCTCCACATTTGGGCATGTGTGCGAAAGCCCGTTCCCGCGGTCCATCGGCGCGCAAGTTCCATGCTGACCATGCACCGAGATCCACGGAGAGCCGGTTCCGGCTAGCGGAGGCTACCCGACTCCGCCATGCTTGCAGCACCGAGCGGCGCACGGTTAACCTTCGCGACCCTTCCCGCGCGCGAGACCTGCCGCTGCGATCGTGTCGCAACCGCGTGCCTTTCACTCCTCGGACTGCCAATCAGATGGCTGACAGCCCAAGGCAAGACCCATCGCTCACGCAGGCGCTGGTTCCCGTAGCCGTACTCATCGTGCTCCTCGCCGGAGCCGTCTACCTCTTCGGCGATGGCTCATCCAGTGGACCGAGCCAGATCGCGCTCATGCTCAGCGCCGCGGTCGCGGCCCTGGTGGGATTGCGCAACGGCTACCGCTGGAGCGAGATCGAGCGGGGAATAGTGCACAGCATCTCGCTCGCGATGAGCGCGATCCTCATCCTGCTCGTCGTGGGCTCGGTCATCGGGACGTGGATCCTGGGCGGCGTGGTGCCGACGATGATCTACTACGGGCTCGAGATCCTCAATCCGACCGTGTTCTACGCCGCCGCGTGCGTGATCTGCTCGCTGGTGGCCGTCGCCACGGGAAGCTCGTGGACCACGGCCGGGACGGTGGGCGTCGCGCTCGTGGGGATCGCGGCGGCACAGAACCTCCACCTCGGACTCGCGGCCGGCGCCATCGTTTCGGGCGCCTACTTCGGCGACAAGATCTCGCCGCTCTCCGACACCACCAACCTCGCGCCTGCCGTGGCGGGTACCGATCTCTTCACCCACATCCGCCACATGATGTGGACCACCATCCCCAGCCTGTCACTCGCGGTGATCATCTTCGCCGTGGCTGGCTTCATGCTCCCGTCGCCCAGCGACGCGGTCCAGCTCGAGGGGATCGGCAGCGCGCTGCGCGAACGCTTCGCCGTGGGGCCGCACATGCTCATCCCCGCGCTGCTCGTCATAGCGCTCGTGGTGATGAAGATGCCGGCGCTCCCCGCTCTGCTCATCGGCGCGCTCATCGGCTGCGCGTTCGCCGTGCTCTTCCAGCGGCCCGCCGTCCTGGCGCTCGTGGGAGAGACGAACCTTCCCACCTGGGCGGCGCTGCTCAAGGGATCGTGGATCGCGCTCTTCGACGGCTACAAGCTGGAGTCGGGCAACACCGCACTCGACGAGCTCCTCACGCGCGGCGGGATGTCGAGCATGCTGTCGACCGTGTGGCTCATCCTTTCGGCGATGATGTTCGGCGGCGCGATGGAGGTCACGCAGCTTCTGCAGAAGATAGCGGCCGCCATACTCGGCGCCGTGCGCGGAACGGGGAGTCTCATCGCCGCGACGCTGCTCACCGCCTTCAGCAGCAACGTCATAGCATCGGACCAGTACATGGCGATCGTGCTTCCCGGGAGGATGTTCCGGCTCGAGTACCAGCGGCGCGGGCTGCACGCGAAGAACCTCTCGAGATCGCTGGAGGACGCCGGGACGCTCACCTCCGCGCTAGTCCCGTGGAACACCTGCGGCGCCTTCATGGCGCAGACCCTGGGCGTGGCCACGCTGGCGTACGCGCCCTTCGCATTCTTCAATCTCATCAACCCGGTCATCGCAGCCATCTACGGCTTCACGGGCTTCACGATCGTGCGAATCGACGAAGACGCCCCGGCGGACGAAGAGCCCGAGGTCGCGCTCGCCGTATAGAGAGGGGGTCGCGGGCCCGACACGCTCTCCGAATGACCGCTGGAGAGCGTGTCGGGCCCGCGACCCCATCCCGTCGTTCCCCTTGCGTGGCGATGGGAAGCATCGTATCGTGTGGTCGACCACCACACGCTGCGAGCACGCAAAATGGAAGATCTCGACGTCGGACTCATGCGCGGTACGCTCGACCTGCTCATCCTCAAGGCGGTGAGCTGGGGGCCGCGCCACGGCTACGCCATCGCCGAGTGGATCGAGCAGGTGTCGGGCGAGCTACTGCTCGTCGGTGAGGGGACGCTCTACCCGGCCCTGCATCGGCTCGAGCGGCAGGGACTCGTGGAAGCCGAATGGGGAGTGTCGGAGAACAATCGCCAGGCGAAGTTCTACCGGCTCAGCGCCGACGGCCGCCGACGGCTGCGAACGGGAACGTCGAGCTGGTACGACTTCGTCGAGGCGGCCGGCCGGGCGCTGAAGGCCACCGGTCCCGCACCGGCCTGATGTCCACGCCGCGGCGCTCGTCGGATCTGCCATCCGGCAGCTCGCGCAGGAGCTTCCGCCTCGACAGCGGTCCCGGGCGCGCGGAGCGCGACCTGGACGAGGAGATCGATTTCCATATCGCCATGCGCGCGAAGCGGCTCGTCGATTCCGGGCTCGACCCCGTAGCCGCGCGCGCCCAAGCGCTGCGCCGCTTCGGCGACGTCTCGACCGTACGCGCCGAATGTCTCACCATAGACCACGAGCGGGAGCGAGCCATGCAGCGCGCCAATCATCTCGGCGATATTCGCCAGGACGCCGGGTACGCAGTCCGCACACTTCTACACAGCAAGGGCTTCACGGCGATCGTGCTGCTCATCCTCGCGCTCGGCATCGGCGCCAACACCGCGATGTTCACTCTGGTGGATGCGCTCCTCCTCCGCACGCTCCCCGTTCCCGGCGCCGAGCAACTCATCACGATCGGCGACCCGACGCGCACCGGATCGCTCTCGGAGGGCTCGCCGCGCACCGACCTCGCCTCGTATCCGCTGTATGCGGACGTACGCGTGCGGAACCAGTCGCTGAGAGGCATCTACGCATCCGGGCGCACGGGGCGCCTCGACGTGATCATCGACCGCGATTCCAGCGGCGGCGCGCGATCCAGCGTCGAGGCGGAGCATCCGCGCGGACGATTCGTGTCGGGGAGCTACTTCTCCGTGCTGCAGCTCCAGCCGTCGCTCGGGCGTACCTTCGCCGCCGATGAAGACCGGGTGCCCGGCGACGATCCCGTAGTCGTGATCAGCCACGACTACTGGCGGCGTCGCTTCGCCGGCGACCGCTCGGTGATCGGCCGCACGATACTGGCGAACGGCACGCCGCTCACGATAGTCGGCGTGGGGCCCGCAGGTTTCACCGGCGACATCGTCGGCCAGTCCATCGAGCTGTGGATCCCGCTCATGATGCAACCAGCCGTGATCCCGCATACGGCGTGGCTGGACGACCGCGGGATCAACTGGCTGCTCATGATGGGACGCCTGAAGCCGGGCGTGACGATCGAGCAGGCGCGCAGCGACATCTCCGCCGTGATGAAGCGGTCGCTGATCGACAATGCCACCGGCAATCAGATCGGCTCGATCGAGCGGAGGCTCGGAGAAGGCGCGATACGCGTGGAGTCCGGCGCGCGCGGCTTCTCGTACTACCGGAGCGCGTACTCATCGTCGCTGCTCACCCTCATGGCCGCAGTCGGGCTCGTGCTGCTCATCGCGTGCGCCAACATCGCCAACCTGCTCCTGGCGCGTGCGTCGGCGCGCGGACGCGAGATGAGCGTTCGCATGGCGCTCGGAGCGGGACGGTCGCGGCTCGTGCGGCAGCTCTTCACGGAGAGCGTGATCCTGGCCGCCACCGGCGGCGCGCTCGGCCTGTTGGTGGCGTACTGGGGAAGCAGGGCGCTTCTCTCACTCGCTGGCGGCTCCAGCGCCATCCCGCTCGACGCGCGCATCGATGGGCGAGTGCTCGCGTTCAGCGCGCTGCTCTCGCTTCTCACCGCGCTGCTCTTCGGTCTCGTCCCCGCCCTGCGCGCCACACGAGTGGAGCTGGCCACCGCGCTGCGCACGCAGGGGCGCGGAGTCGCGGGGGTGCACGGGAGGCCGGGCAGAGTGGCGCTGGGGAAGCTCCTGGTCGTCGCGCAGGTAGCATTGTCGATGCTCCTGCTCGTGGGCACCGGGATGCTCGTGCGCAGCGTTCAGCGGCTGCAGAATGCCGACCTGGGCCTCGCGAGCGACCGGCTCGTGATCGCCGGCGTGGACGCCCAGCGCGCGGGATACAGCGGCCCGCGTCTGGCGACGCTGATCCGCGACCTCGGCGCGCGGATGGAGCGCATTCCCGGCGTGCGCGCGGTGAGCTATTCGGAGAACGGTCTCTTCAGCGGCACCGAATCGAGGACCACGCTGCAGGTGGAGGGGTACACCGCGCGCGCCGACAGCGACACGCTGGTGGCGTATGACGACGTGGGACCGGGCTACTTCCACGTCATCGGCGCGCGGCTGCTGCAGGGACGCGACTTCGAAGCGCGCGACAACGAGACCGGGCCGAAGGTGGCCGTCGTGAACCAGACCGCGGCCAGCTTCTTCTTCCCCGATGGAGACGCGCTCGGACGCCGCATCACCACCGACAGCACCGCGTGGGAGATAGTGGGCGTCGTGGCCGATGTGGAGGAACAGGGAGTGCGCGAGGGGCCAGAGCGGCGCGTGTACTTTCCCATGATGCAGATGGAGAGGCAGCCGGGCGAGTTCTACCTGGAGCTCCGCGCCGAAGGCGATCCGGCGCGGCTCGTGGTGCCCGTTCGCCGCGCGCTGCAGGCCGCAGACCCCGCACTCATGATCAGAAGCGTGGACCCTCTGACGGAGCTCATCGGCGACTCGATCAGCCGCGACCGGATGGTGGCGCAGGTGGTGACGTTCTTCGGCACCCTCGCGCTGGTGCTCGCGGCACTCGGCCTGTACGGAGTGATGGCCTACGCTACGATACGCCGTACCAGCGAATTCGGCCTGCGCATGGCGCTCGGTGCGCAGCCCGGCGACGTGACGCGGCTCATGCTGCACGAGGCGCTCCTTCTCACCATCGCCGGAGTCGTGATCGGTCTTCCGATCGCGCTCGCGACGACGCGACTTCTGGAAGGCCAGCTCTTCGAAGTAGGGGTGCTGGACGTACCGTCCATCGTTGCCGCGGTGACGGTGCTCGCGATCAGCGCCGCCGCAGCCGGCCTCCTCCCCGCAATGCGCGCATCACGCGTACCCCCGCTGGAGGCGTTGAGGGCGGAGTGAGGGAGGGACGGAGACGGCAGAAAGCAGACGGCAGGCAGCGGTGAACTGCACACCGATCGAGTCATCCACGCGAAAGCGGGGATCCATGTCGACCTGTCGTACATGGATCCCCGCTCTTCAGTGAAGACATGACCAAGGCAGTACCTGGCTCCGTCAAGAATCCCTACTCCTGTCAACCCAGCGTTCGCAGAGCGCGTGTGGGATCGTTGCGGAGCATCCGGCCAATCGGGAGCACGATCGCGGCTCCCCCCAGAGCGATCACGACGACCGACATCGCACCCAGCACCAGTGGATCGATGGCACTGACGCCGTGCACGAAACTCCGCATCACCTTCGCACCCATGACGGCGAGGCCGACTCCGACTCCCAGGCCCATCGCGACGGCCAGCATACCCTGATGTGCTGCCAGCCATACTATCTGGCGCGGAGACGCGCCGAGGGCCATGCGTACACCGAACTCGCTCGTCCTCTGCACCGCACTGTAGTTGACCACGCCGTAGATCCCGATCACCGCTAGCAGCACCGCGAGGAGTCCGAGTACACCGGCTATGTAGGCGACGAGACGTGTACCGGAGAATGCGGCGGCAACGCGATCGCCGAGCCATCCCGCGGCGACCGGCACTGTAGGATCGATCTCGCGCACCAGCGAGGTGATGAGTGTCAGAATCGTCTTCGCCCCGGTGGGCGAGGCTCTGACCAGCAAGGTCGACGTGAGAGCGCCCGTCCGCCCGATTGGCTCGTACAATATCGGTGGGTCGCCTTCACGGACCGCGACAGTGCGCCCGTTCTTCGCCACGCCTACGACGACGAAGTAAGGACGGTCATCGCGACCGACGTCCTGGAGCCGGAAGCGCTTTCCGATGGGAGAGGACTCGGGCCAGAGCGTTTCCGCCGTGTGCTTACTGATCACGACCGGACGATCTCCGCCACTGCGCGCATCCCGTTCGAGCAACGCTCTGCCAGCGAGCAGCGGCACGTCCAGCACACGGAAGTAGTCCGGTGACACGCGCTGGCGGATCGCCCAGGTCCTGGCTTTGCCGTCCATGCTCTCGACATCGGCGGTGCTCACGAAATCGAAGGGAAGACGGTCGGTCAGAGCCACGCCCTCGACGCCGGGTACGCTTCGCAGGCGATCTGCGAGCTGCTCGTAAGCCGCGGTCGCCCGTGTGGAATCCATCCCCAACTCATCCAGCTTCAGGCGAACCGTCACGACGCCATCAGTTCTGATGCCTGTGTCGGTTGCGTTGTCTTCCGCCACCGCTCTCAGAAAGAGCGCGGCGAGAGCGAGGAGCAGATAGCATCCCGCAACCTCTACCGTGACCACCAGTCGCCTGAATCGCTGCGATGCCGAATGGCCCGCAGTCTGGTCGGCGGATCTGAGCGACGGAGCAAGATCTATTCTGATTGCCTGGAGAGCGGGGAAGAGACCAAACAGGAACGAGCAGAGCACGGAGACCGGGAGCACATACGCGATGACGCGAGGTCCGATGGACAGGTTCGCCTGTGCGAGCGCTCCCGTCCGATCCGCAGCGACTGCGAACCGCGACACCAGAGACGCTACGAAGAGGCCAGCAGCTCCCCCGACCAATCCGAGGATCATGCTTTCGATCATGAACTGACCGATCAGTGCTCGGCGAGTCGCGCCGAGCGCCAGACGGACCGCAACTTCACGACGCCTCGTGAGCGAACGAGCGCTCAGCAAACCGAGGAGGTTGGTGCATACGATGAGGAGCACGACACCGGATACCGCGAGCAGGGCAACCGAAAGCTGAACGACTCGCGACCGCATGGCCGGTTGGCTGAACAGACTTCCCCTGGTGATGGACACGGTCGTGATCCGCCCGGGATCGCCCGCGGACGCATGCTGACCCACCACTCCGAGCTCGGTCTGGGCTCTCTCTCGGTCGACTCCCGGTCGGAGCCGGCCTACCATCCAGAGCCAGCCGAGCCGCTCCTCGGTGAGTTTATCGCCACGCCCATCGGCAAAGACGACTGGCTGCGCGGTTATCGGGATCCAGACATCTTCCCGCGCCCAGCCCAATCCGCTGAAGTTCGGCTCGGCGACGCCGACGACTGTGAGAAGCGCCCCTCGCAGTCGGATCGACGTGCCGATTATCGCGGGCGACGCACCGAACAGATTTCGCCAGACCCGATCGCTCAGAACGACGGTGTGATCGTTTCCCCCTGATTCGCAGTCGTCGCTCATGAGAAGGCGCCCCAACTGCGAGCGCACTCGCAGCGTTGCGAAGTAGTTGCAGGAGACGATTCCCACCTGGACAGGCGTGGACGGCGTAGCCTCGATTGCGGCCGGCGCTGACTTGTACGCCGCCAGATTTTCGAAGCTGGTCGCGGCGTCCCTGTAGCGACGATACTCGGGATACGAAACCAGATTCGAGTAGCCCTCGAATTCCCGACTGCCACCGTGTCGCAGCCGCTGATAGATGTTGACGATCGCGCTGGCGTCACGAACCGGGTACGGGCGCCAGACGACGGCATCGAGTAGCACGAAGATACCGGCATTCAGCCCGATGCCGAGTGCGAGCGATAGAATCGTGGTGACCGAGAAGATTGGTCTGCGCACGAATCCACGCATCGCGATGCGCGCGTCCCGCGCCAGCCGTCGGGGAGAGAGAAACCAGTGTATCGTCATGGAGATCGAGCCAGGGGGGACGGCGAGTCAGGCACACTCCGGGTTCAGTGAATGGATATACGCTTCGTTCGGATAACGAGGAAGGGACATTTCTATTGGTGTAAGACAGGGGACATTTCTAATGGTTGACTACGGGACCAAAGGGGTATTGACAAATCATCCCCTCTCGTTGTAGACTCGTCGCCCTGGGAGTCGCGTCCCGATGTTCATGAGTCGACCGTTTCTGCACGCCTCGCGTGCGGAATGCGGCGGCACACCCGAAGCGCATGGCGCGCGGGCGATCATCGGTGACGCGATTTTGCGTTTCAGGAACTGGAAGTAGTCGAAACCTCGTTCGGAGCAGCCATTTCTCGATGACCAAGTTCACGATTCCTCACATCACCGCCTCACTGCTCTCTGACGGCCGCCAGAGGGTGGGGCGACATGACGCGCCGTTGGGCGCGCGTAGGGGAGACGTGTGCGGATTCGAAAGCGGTGTCACACGGGGACCGGATCTCCACGCGAAGAGCGGCAGGCGGACCGCGCGAGATCATCGCGGTATTCCAGCGTTTGCGATGGAAGTCAGTGCCGTGCGCTCGAGTGAACTCGGCGATCGGCTGCAGTCAGGAGAGATCGGTGCAGGATCGGATGCAGGGAGGCGTGCTCCGTAGAGCGCGACGAGCTGTTTCCCGATCGGGGAGCGATGACAACGCTCCACCTGCGCCGAGTGCCAGGTGGGGCGTTTCGCGTTTCACACGCCTCGTGAAGACCGCTTTTTGACAAGTGATGGTCCGGGAAGGAAGCAGCACAAGGCAGTAATGCAGTTGGCAACACATGTGAGGTAACCGTCGTCGGCCGGCGGAGCGTGGCGCGCGAGCATTTGGACAACGCGACTCCCATTGCTCGGTCATGCGATTCTGCTCTCGTCGCGCCGACTCGGTTATCCCACATCATCACCCTGGCACGCGACACGGGAGGCCAGGGGCCGAGTTGGACAAATCATCCGCGTGGCGCAGCGCTTCACGCGCGGGTCGCCGCTGCTGGGTTATCGTCAACTCTCGCAAAGAGATTCCCCGGTCGTTCGGGGAGGCCCAACGGCAATTCTTCATCCGCGCAACTCCGTAGACGCGCAACTAATCCATAAACCACTCGACCACAGGAGGGCGAGCAATGATCGACTTCACTCAGCACTTCGCGACTCGCCTTCGGCGTCTCGTCACGCCGCAGGCCGAGCCGATACCGGGCACCACGCAGGTGCCGAACTCCGCTGGCGGATTCGCGTGGGCGGTGGACCGCTGGACGCGGCTCGACCGCTTCCTCATCCTCGGGAGCGAGGGTGGAACTTTCTACGTGGGAGAGCGCGAGCTCACCCACGAGAACGCTAAATCCGCGATAGAGTGCGTGGCCGAGGATGGCGTGCGGGTCGTGCGCCGGGTGGTGGAGGTCAGCCAGAGCGGCCGTGCACCGAAGAACGATCCGGCGCTCTTCGTGCTCGCGCTCGCGGCCGGCTGGGGTGATGAGGCGACCCGTGCCGCTGCCTTCGCCGCATTGCCGGCGGTAGCACGTACGGGAACACATCTCTTCCACTGGCTGCAGTACGTGAAGGCGTTCCGCGGCTGGGGACGCGGCGTGCGCAACGCCGTGGGTCAGTGGTACACCGCGAAGTCGCCGGCCGATCTGGTGTACCAGCTTCTCAAGTACCAGTCGCGCGACGGCTGGTCGCACCGCGATGCGTTGCGGCTCGCGCACCCGAAGCCGCCTTCGGCCGCGCACGACCTGCTCTTCCGCTTCGTCGTGAAGGGCTGGGAGGGAGTGACCGAGCTGGATGGCGCCGACGCGCTGGCGCTTCGCGCCGGCGACGTGATCGCGCGGATCGAGGCAGTGCAGGCGATCCGTTCGATGAAGCCGCGCGAGGCAGCGAGCGTGATCAGGATCTACAAGCTCACGCGCGAGATGCTCCCTACCGAGTTGCTGGCGCACGCCGAGGTGTGGGATGCGCTGCTCGACTGCATGCCACTCGGCGCGCTCGTGCGGAACCTCGGCGTGATGAGCAAGGTCGGCCTGCTCGTACCAGGGAGCACCGCGGTGGACACGGTCGTCGCCCGTCTGGGCGATCGTGAGGCGCTGCGCAGGGCACGCATACATCCGGTTGCGCTCCTCACAGCGCTGCGGACTTATGCGCGTGGCCAGAGTATGCGGGGAAGGAATGGTTGGATCCCCGTATCGCAGGTGGTGGACGCGCTGGACGGCGCCTTCTACCTGGCCTTCGAGAACGTGCCGTCTACGGGCGGGCGGATCATGCTCGCTCTGGACGTGTCGGGCTCGATGGTCGCGCCGGTCCATGGCCTGCCGTTCATATCGTGCCGCGAGGCGTCGGCGGCGATGGCGCTGGTTACCGCGGCCAGGGAGCCGAACCATCGCTTCGTGGCGTTCACGCTCGGGTGCAATCCCTCGAAGTGGCGGCAGGAGTACGGATCGCAGTTCGACACCGGTCTCACTCCGCTGGCGATCTCGCCGCGCCAGCGGCTGGACGACGTGGTGCGGGCCACGAGTGCGTGTTCGGCGTCCTGGCGCTGGAGAGCGAGCCGGTGGACCCGCGGCTCTGACGTCAGCTCCGCCCGGGGATCCGGTAGCGCACCGGATCCTCCACCCCGACCTCGGCGAATCCCTTCAGCCGCAGCAGGCACGCGTCGCACCTCCCACACGCCTCTCCCTCGGGTGAGGGGTCGTAGCAGCTCGACGTGAGCGAGTAGTCCACGCCGAGCGAAAGTCCGAGCGTGATGATCCCGGACTTCCGGAGATGGAGAAGCGGCGCATGGACCCGGAATCCACCGCCGCTCTCCACCGCTGCCTTCGTTGCGACGTTCGCGAGTCGCTCGAAGGCATTCACGAACTCCGGCCGACAATCGGGATACCCCGAGTAGTCGAGCGCGTTGACGCCGATGAATATATCACGTGCGCCAACCACTTCCGCGAATGCTAATGCGAACGACAGGAAAATAGTATTGCGCGCGGGAACGTAAGTGATGGGAATCACCCCGCCGATCTCATCCTCGCTCCGGTCCTTCGGCACGGGGATGTCCGCCGTCAGCGCCGATCCGCCGAACGCCCCGAGGTCGATGTCCAGTACCTGATGCCGCCGGATGCCGAAGTGCCGCGCGACGCGCGTCGCGGCCTCGATCTCGAGCGCGTGCCGCTGCCCATAGCGAAACGACAGCGCCGCCACATCGTAACCATCGCGGAGCGCCACCGCGACCACGGTGGCGGAGTCGAGCCCCCCGCTGAGGAGGACGACGGCGGGGCGCGCGGTATCTCTGGACATGCGCGAAAGCTATCGTCGCACGGGCGCCGCGTCATGTCGCCACTCACGCCCACGGTGCTGGAGTCGTTCACCCTGCCGGGCGTGAGGCCCAATCACGCGCCGCTTCGCCCCACCGCGACTATCCCGTGACATACCT
>Ga0182741_1001178_pt1 | contig 35536 bp, 21 predicted proteins | sample eDN5th37CBELigOP_FD_128874 | JGI IMG/M metagenome (GOLD analysis project Ga0182741, IMG submission 128874) | Enriched Organic Plus compost microbial communities from Emeryville, California, USA - eDNA 5th pass 37_C BE-Lig OP (version 2) (version 2) ... | reverse complement strand
TCACCACGGGAGGGTGGTGGTGATGCCATCAGTTGAATTCGAGGCGATGATGTCGTTGTCTTGGGTCCAGCAGGCGCATGGCTCGTAGCATTTGAAAGTAGCAGTCTTGGGGCATCCGTCATCGATGATAGCTCCTGATCTTGAGAGTTCGAGATTTGGGGGAGCCGGAAGGTCTCTCGAGACGCCACTGAGGACGGTGCTGCGGCATCTATCGCCACGAGCTGGCGCGCAGTGCCACGTGAAAGAAGTCGCTGCTGATCGGCTTGGTGATGCAGCTGGAATGACTTTACAGCGGCAAGAGCCGATTCTTGGGCCTGTCGGAAGACGCTAGCGGGGGTCCTCGCAGTCTGTGGTCGTGGCTCAAGCCTTGGCTTCGTCCCAGAAGCAAACTCAGGATAGAGGACCTTGAGTTTTTCGCTCTCTGTAGACAGTACGTTTGTGACACCATACGCGACCGCTGCAGTCCTTGGTTTGGTCTCAGAATGAAGAGATCGAGGATATACAACTGATGTTTGGGGGCGCAACAGGACATAGTTGTCTTGGGAGCCACTTCGAAGCACATGTGGAAGTGTGATTGTGGCTGACTTGGTCGTATCAACTGAACTGTGGATGGGCAGCACCCTCGTTTGCGAAGTGAGAGGACGTGACACCAAAATGTCCTCTCTGCCTGCGCGTGCCGGAGGTACAAATCCCCAAGCTTCTGCAACACGGAGGAGGTGATCTTCCGTTGAGTCCTTCTCATCCTGTAGTAGAGCTTTGTCATGTGCATCATCCCATGTGGGTCCTCCTTTGCTTTCTTGTTGAACAGCGTCCGCGGCGGCGTATGTTAGTGCTAGTATGGTGTCATCTGTATCTATGTTAGGAACGGACTGCTGCGAGTCTCTTTGTAGTCGCTTCAACCTCAGAAACTCGGCGTTACCCTCTAGAACGGGTTTGCTTCTCAAACCTTCGAGGGTGTGCTGCAGATTCTCTAACGAGCGCTGTAGCTTTGTAGATTCGGGTGAGACTAAGTAGCCGACTTCAAGCTGATTTAGGACCGTGTACTCTTCCGAAGTCGGATAGTTCATGAGGAGCTGCAAAGGCACAGAAGCAATCGCAATGCTGATGGGACTCCCCGACTCCTTAGAATGCGCAGAGCTGTCAGTAACCAGGTATGAACACAAAGTTGATGCTTTCGGCAAACTGTTGCGGAGCATATGAGGAAAGAAGTCTACAAACAGAAGAAGTTTGGTTGTATCCTGTAGAGCTTCATCAATGCGCGGTGCGCCATGCGCAGAGCGCACAAGATTCCAGGGCAAGGACAGCACTCGAGAAAACTCGATGTGGCGCATGGATTGCTTAAATCCTCTGAGAAGTGGGGACTGTGCACTATTCGACTCGCCCCTAGCTCGGTCCAACACTGCTTGGTCTAGGCTCAGTAGCTGAGACTGTGCGCCATGCATATAGGCCGCCAAACGCTTACCTAATATCAGTGGTAGCTCATGCGCTTGTGCGATTTGATGGATGCGCTCTCGGACCTCGGCGTCCGCATCTGGCTTGTTCGCCATATCATGAAGCGCCTGACGTGCTACAAGGTATCGTGCAACCAAGACTCCGCGCTGAGCATTGCAATCTAATAACGCCTCAATAATGGTGGACTCTAGTTCACGAAGAGCTTCTAAATATCCATCAACCACTGCTGTTACGAGTGGGCTCTGCTTTCTAGCATTTCGTAGCGCTGCAACCACGCAATCAAGGTCGCAAGGATCGACATTTTGAAGAGATGTCACGTCAAGGCTGTCATTCTCGAGCGTGTCTTCGACGTCCTTACTAGCTGGAACAAGAATGCCGGTGTGAAGCGGTGTGGTTGACCCCGGAGCCTCCGTATCGACTGACTTAAGGGTTAGCGATTGTGAAGCAGTAGACTGCGCTGCTGATGTGGAGTTCATCTGCAAGGCCACATGGCTTCGTAACGCACTACTTAACATGTGATGGAACTTATTTCGCAGCTCTTCCATAGCTCGGATAATGTCACCCTGTCGAGCTTCAGCAGCAGAGCTGAATCGCAACCGGATATCTTCGAGGCAGCTATCCGCTAGCAGTTCCTGGGATACGTAGTTGTCGATGTTTGTGCGTGCATTGTTGTCTAGATCTGGTATTTGGGCCTGAATGGCAACTTCGATCAACTGCCTAAGGACACCCTTGAGGACAGCAGATGCTGAAGGGACGGCCTTTTCATGCGAACTGAGGCCGCATTGCGAGCGGAGCTGCGGAACAAGTCGCTCCTCGACGGCGGTCCAGCATGCAGGGTATGCTGTCTTCACACAGGGATCTTCGACAACAGATCCCATAGGAATGATCGGGGACGGACCTTGTGCTGTTTCTGCTCGGGCTGCTAGTCTCGAAAGACTTGGGACATCAGACCGAATGCATCGTCGGACAATGTCGAAGACTGTCGCAGAGGCGATAGAAGACTTGAATGAGCTGGAGTGCAATCCAGTTAGGGCTGGATTCGCCGATGTTCCTGCTTCACATTGTACAGCAGCTTCGAACTTCGTGATGTGGATGTCCACATCGATGTTCAACCTGGTTTGCTGCAATAACTCATCTGTCAGGCGACGAATATTAGCTACAACTTTCCCCATGACTGTGGGCTTATCTAGCAAAGCCTTAGCGCGTGCCTGTATCAGTCGTTCCCGCCATGATTCGTTTGCTGTACCCGTGGAACCAAGTGTTCGCAGTTCACCGGCGACCGCTTCAGGAGCCTTAGCACTTGCACCTGCAAACGCGCGTTCTGTTAATGCCATTGTCCTACTCCCGCACAAGGATGAGGTGGGCACCTTTGCCGCTACCTCATCTGTGTTCATTCAATTCGATGTTGCTGAGTGAATTCGAATAGACCGGCCGACAGAGAGAAGAGCAAGTCCTGAGTGCTCGTTCCTGTTCCCTCTGTGTGTACGAATACCGGCAGCGACCCCCGACCTGATTCAATCAAGGATTAGTGTTCGTGTTCAGTGCCCTAGGAGCCGGTCTCACACCGAGTGCACCTCTGCTGATCGTGCGTACCAACCTAGAATTCGGAAACGGAATTGGTGCAACGGACTAATTTAGTGGGGGGATTACAGGGCTTAACTGATGGTTTTTCAGCAGCGGGTTGAGATGCGTGCGTACACAGGTGTGGCTATTCCAAAACAATATCGAGTCTCAGCCGGTCGCTCTCCGCGCACTCAATCAGCTCGATCCCAGCACGCCCACACTCTCCGCTTTCCAGGTGAATTAAGTTGGGCAGTTTGAACGAGGATATGAGAGAGCTCCCAATGGTCAAAGCCGAAGGCGTGGTACTTCTGCAGCGTTCTAAACTGGGAAATGCAATTCTTATCCAGCGATCCTCGCCCCCACGCGCGATATTTCAATTCAGAAAAAGAAGAATGGTTTTCAAAATTGAGTGACTCCATCCACCCTCCGCGAGAATCCATCGAGGATCCGTCCTGGCCCGGAAAAGCCAAGGTGTGAGTGATCTGAGCGCCTCAGAGCACATTGGAAAGAGGTGAAAACGCGGGGTTCCCGGTTGCCACTGAGACAGAAACAACTTGGAGTGCGGCCACTCCGAAACGCAACCTCAGCCGGTTTTGTAAGATCACTTAGATCCTAGACGCGTCGCGTGCAATCATCGAGATTTCGACTCTCCAAGGACAACTTGCTGTCAGGTCCATCGTGAAGGGCCGTGTGGAGTGACCTCCATGGGTTATGGAAGACCGGTGCGGCCCTAGGCCGTTCGTCTCGAGTGCAACCATCCCGTGTGCTGACTATCGACCCAGACCTCATCCTGCCCCAAATCCTACCTCGGAATCGCTTTCTCAACCAAGGTCTGCACACTCCGCAACACTTTCTTGCGTCCAACTCACCTTCTACACCTCCTATCCCTGTCCTGATTCAATTCCTATCCTTACTGACTCAGTCTAGTCATTTGCTGTTGGCGTTCAGCCACATACCTTGCCGAGTGACTTGATAGCCAAGAGAAAGAGGCTCGTGTCGGAAAGAATCATCTGCGTGCGCTGGTCGCCGAACCAGAACCATGACGCGTTAGTCAGTAAGTCCCAAGCACATTTGTATCACACGATAGTTGTGGCCGCGTTGGCACGTATTGACTACTCACGATGAGCCAGTCGGCTAAAAATCCGCCCAAGACGATAGGCGAGGATGCGCCTGGTATTGGCCTCCTTGCCAAGGTTGTGCTTAACCCAACAACCTCAACAACTTCCAAGCGGAATAACGCTTCTCCTTCCTCATCCGCGTCGTCTGATTCTTCCGCATCAACTCTGGGTGTCCCCCCGGCGTTTGTCGAAGAAATCGCCTTGCACATACGAGAATTCCGAAGCACCTTCATCCGCACGCGCCACTTCATTACCCTTCGCCAAGAATCCGGGACGCACGAGCATGACCAGGTGATCAACACCCTGATTGAGGTTATGGATCATCAAATCACGCTATGCAGCTCGAAGCTACGCGAAGCCGCGCGAATGGGCGGTAACGAAGATCCTCGTCTAATCCAACTGGCGCTCGAGTTCCAGCGACTCCGTGGTGAGGCAAAAAGCCTCGTGTTGCAAACTTTCGGTACGCTCGGCACGTTTGGTGCCGATCCCGCAGCCACGCCATGTCTAAAGCCAAAGCAGCCAGACGAGTCTGTGACCTATCAGCACAACCCACCAGAGGCGACGTTGGACGAAACCGCGTCGCTGCACTCGGATGTAACATCATCAGCGACTGGTTCAGTGCGTAGACGGCGTATTATCCGAAGAATCGTAAGGAAGCGAAGGGTTCCTGCGTCAACCACCTCTCAATCCACCGACATCAGTACAACTGAGGCAGGCGCAAGCTTCAGCGGGATGACGGGTGGAAGCGGGCATGTTATGGTCGTCGGGGGCGGCGACCTATCCCTTGAACGGTCAGCTTCCGCAACAGCAAAAACCCGGCGCAAGCAAAAGGCCAACCCAGACGCAGTTCCACCGGATGGAGGCGATGGCGAGATAGATGAACGCGATATCCTAAATGAAACCTTTGTGGGTGGATTCGATGCGCTGGGCAACGTAGGCAATGAATCCTTCGTATCCTCCTTGAGCGAAATGCACACAATGCCTCCTCGCCACCAGCCTCCTCAGCGGCATTCGACTGCCTCAGCGGCTTCCTTCTCTGGTACTGGCATTTGTGACGTTGATGCCGTACCGTCGAGCAAACGTCCAGAAGAAGTGAAAGGAGGCAAGACACGCGCTATACGAACGACTATCATTGAAGAGGTTGGCCCGGGAGCTGTAAAGAGTTCGGATCGACCCAAACACACGGTCATCGTTAAAAAGAAGATTGTTCGTAGGGTCTCTGGATCACACCGCCAGGCACTAGCCGAAGGGAGTCAGGAGGCGCATGCACCTTATGCGGAACAGAATCAGGACAAGCATATGCCCACGCATTTGCTCCCCGCATCCGAACAGCAACAACAGTACCCACAACAAGCGATGCTCTCAAAGGGAGATTATGGCACGACTCAAAGACCGCGAACGTGTCAGGCCCCCGACTTCGAGCAACAGAAATTGACACTGCTTGGGCATGGCCGGACGGTCCGAGAAGCCATGCAAAACGCCGGCTATGACCCATACGCGTCAAGATTCACCTCATTTGACCAACCGAAGAAAACTGACTACCTCCAGGCCATGCAGCAAGAAGATACTCAGAGCGCTCTGACACAAGAAGAGATCCGCACAACTGCAAGGCTTCATGCTCTCTTGGATGAGCAGCTGTTGCGAGACCAGGCGCTTCAACATATCGAAACTGAGGGTGCTCAACTTGCTAATGTTGCCGCCCAGCTCAATGAATTGGCAATCCAGAATGGAGAGGCCATGGAGTTAATTGAGGATGAGGTCGTGAGGACGCGAGCGCGTGCAACCGAGGCTCGGAGGGAAATCGTTCGAGCGGCCCCCAAGTATCGCTTACCTTTGGGCTGGATTGGTTCGATTGCTGGTGCAGCCCTCGCAGGCCCAACTGGCTTCTTTATTATTGGACTAGGCATCAAGGGTGCCCTCATTATCTCGGGAGCTGGTGCAGTTGTGGGTGCGATCGCGGGCCGCGGAGTTAGCAGCGTATTGGCTGCCAATACGGCTCGACAGGGCATGATCTTCAAGCCCAAGTCGGAAGAATTGGAAGCGCCATCCAATGACCGCCCAGGCTCAGCAGCTTTATTGAGTGGATCTCATCGCTACTCGGACGCCGATGAGGATGAAGATCCGGTCACCACAGAGGCAACGGTAGATTCCGAAGACGAATCCAACCAGCCTCACACGCGAGGATGGAAGGGTTTCTCACAGCTGTTTGAATCCATGCAGGACGATATCGATCCCACTTTGGAGCGATCCTTTATTGATGAAGATGAGAGTGACACAGATGCTCCTCATACGTACACCCTTCAGTCATCTAGGGCACCTCCAGCATATCTCGATGCGCCCAACCCACTTCGTCCTCAGTTGCGTGAGGCACTGCCAGCTCGCAGCCCGACCACCAGAGGGCACGGTCGGCAAGAGCCATCAACTCAACCGCGGGGGGCGATTCTGACACGCGTACCTACGGCCTATGAATGGGAAAATGAGCAGAGATTATTGCCAAGGAGATATGACATTCAGCCAGAGCCAGCCGACATCGTGCCTGGCCAACCTGTCTATGCCGGAGGTTCGTACTACTCTTCCTACCAGACGAATGTGCCTCCAGCTCACCCGCCACATCCGCAGCTGCACGAGACGCCCTCCGCGTTTTCTTTCTCGGAATCCTTGCAGGCTCAAACTGACAAAGCGCATGAAGAAAATTCAGGCTTCTTGGCCTCGTTAACATCGTTCTTCACTGGTTCTTCGTCGAAGAAACCATCCGTATACACGACGCCGGTGCCGAAGCCGATACATGACTGCAACACGATTGCTAACCCGCAACAACAGCAATCAGTTTATCGTGAGACTGATATCCTTCCGGCAAGCGCCGGCATGGGCCTCGCGCGAGGAGAGCGAAGCAACAACCACCATGGACCTTCGTTTGCTGTTGTATCATCTGAATTGGAAGCCCCAAATCTCCAACAGCCTGTTCGGCGACCTCTACCGGACTATCGCCTGACGCGTCCTTGTAGGCACATCGAGGAGGCAGCAGCGGTCGACCTGCCGCCGTTTTCACCTACAGACAGCCTGCCGACTCGAAACGAGAGTCGCTCCGAGAACGTGATAGCCCCCTACGTCACCCAGCGACGACACCGACCCTCTCAAACTGACCAAGCCAAACCACAGGCGTTCCAGGAGTTTGAGCCTGCTAGCATTTGGGAGCCTCCGCCACTGTTTGAGTCCCGAGAACAGCGCCGAGCTCGATTGCAGCGCGAGTTACGAGCTGCAGCGCAAGCGGTACACACGCCGGTATCCTCAGCGCCGATGCTGGAGGATGATATAGCTCCTCAGACTCAGCATGGAGCCTGGACGCAAGCCACAAGACAAGCAGAGGACGAATCGCACAGTTCGCACACGTCTAAGGTTGTAGCATCAGCCTACGAAGCAGTGACTGGAATGATGGGTACTGTCTCCGGGGCTGTGGCCTCAGGCACCTCGAGTTTGATTCGCGCGTTGGATCTACATCGCAAGCCTGCGAAGCGAGACTGGAGTGTCCGATGGCCAACGGAGGAACAGCAGGCGTCACCGCCTACCTCAGCAGCAGCTGGAGCTGGAGGTGACTCGCATCCGAAACAGCAATCGGGCTCAGGATCGGGGTCAGGATCGGGTTCTCAACGGCCGACTCGGCGAAGGGCTAACTAACGCGAGCGAGTTAGGAACTTGTTCTCAAGTTATGTACATAGCATCAATCACATAGAGCCAGTTTTTTTGTTTGCCGAGATGAGTGAGATTCTCACTTTCATGTGTCTCCCGCACTGGTAGAGGCATGTGCTGGGTGGATACGTTTGCTTCCATGCGTGCCGTGTGCGTGTCGTGTCTCTGTCTGCCTTAGGCTAGGTCCACGGAAGTGCGTGAATATTTCCATCCACCCTCGGACGGACATTTTGACATGATGGAGGGCGTTCAGACGCGAATATTGCATTGTAAAATGAGCAACATCGCCTCATCAGGTTCGCCTGAGGAGAAACAGCGTTTATTGACGCCCAACTCCAAATCGAATCCCGATACCAACTCCACACAAACCAACTCGTATGGCTCCATTGACTCGCTCGAACTTGTCACTGTCCACAACAACTCCAATCTGACCTCTGGTTCTGGCACGGGCAGCGGCGCGCATAGCAGCGGCAGCAATGGCAGCAAAGTAGGCAGCACCGGAAGCTCGCCCAAATCGCCCAAGACGCCTTATCAGGCCTACGTCAGCAACGAAATCGAGGACGAGCTCCTCGCGCACCTCCGCAGCCATGAGGACTACCACTCTGAGAATGCGCCAATGGTGAATTGGATCATCAATCTCTCGCTTGGAGTGAATATTTTCCTGTTCATTGCCAAGGTCGTCGCATTTGCCGTCTCCGGATCGCTCTCCATCGCCGCCTCTGTCGTCGATTCGTTCCTTGACCTCCTCGTCCAGCTCATCATTTACATCGCGAATGAGGGCAAGCAGGCGAAGGAGGATAATGCGCTCTATCCGGCTGGTAAGGGCAGATTCGAGCCCGTTGGCATCATTCTCTGTGCCTCCCTCATGATGCTTGCCGCGCTTGAGTTGATTATGCGTTCGGGCGAGGCTCTTTACGAAGGCTTCATCAAGAACAATGTCGATGGCGTCACAATTGACTCGGCCTCGCTTGCAATCATCGCCGGTGTCATTATCATCAAGTCCGCACTCTGGATCTACTGCAAGACTAAGTCGCATCTTTCTGACACTGTGGCCACGCTCTCGTTTGACCACCGAAATGATGTCCTTTCGAATCTCGTTGCACTTCTCGCCATCGGCTTCGTGCGTCTCTCTGGCAAGCTCTGGTGGACCGACTCTGTGGGCTGCATTCTCATCTCCGCCTACATTGCGAACAACTGGTTTGAGATGGGTGCGCAGAAGGTAAACGAGCTTGTCGGCCGCGTCGCGGATCAGGAGTTCATCGACCAGATGAAAGACTTTGTCAACAACTACCACCCGGAGACTCTCAAGCTTGATCTCCTCCGAGCTTACCACTTCGGCAGCAAGTACTTGGTCGAGTTGGAGGTCCTTTTGCCACCTGAGATGTCGGTGCGTGAGGCGCATGATATTTCGCTCGCACTTCAGCAAGCTGTAGAGCGAATGGAGAACGTTGAACGTGCATTTGTTCATGTCGACTATGAGTCTCGGCAGATAGATGAGCACGACCCTCATGCCGTCGCCATGTATGAACTTGAGCGAATCCGACGTATGAAGGAACTGCAACAACAGCAACAGTAACGGGACCTGTCCCCGCCGTAACGATAAAACCGGCAATCATGATGCCTTAGCAGCAATGACAGCGGAGTCAATGCATCTGCAGAAGTCTTGCATTCAGCTGTTTAGCACCTGACCTTACGATTGCTGCTGCCGCTGTTATTTCAATGATCTGTGCAGTTATAGACTATATCCTGACACTTCATTCTCCATCAATACGAACGCACATATCAAATTCAATCTCAATAGTGCTCGATTTGCTCTAAGTTGGAATCCAAGGATGCCTGAGCCAGAAAGAATACCATGGACGTTTCCGCGTTACCCTCAACACCTACTTACTCCACCCCCTGGGGCAGCATCAACATTCAAGTGTTAGATCGCTTGAACAGTGTACATTTTAGTACGTTGTCCAAAACCTTCCATGTCCTCAGAGAGATGCTCTCTGGATCTTGCTTTACTGAAATTTGCCACGCCATAGCTTCTATCGAGTTTCTCTGTGCATCACTTGCGTTTATAGCACATTTCGCAATGTATATTTCCTTGAATCGCTTGTTATATTTATTTTCATGTGCCTATTTCCTGGACTCGTAGGAACATCCCTAAACATTAATCAATGCACCCGTTTTACAAAATCAATCGAAGTTGTTGTGAATGAACCAGTGAGGAAGTGATACGGTTCAAAGAGATGCGGTCCATTCCGTGAACCAGCAAGGCATGCCTCTGATGAGATCCCACATATGAGGACGTTCGATATCTCTCGGTACCGCATCATGTGCCACGTCGATAATTGGGATCGTAGACCATCCCATTTCGCTCCAACAGCGCCTTGAATGCTTCCGGATCTTTACGTTGGAGCTGCATCTGATATTCAAGTTCGCCAGGCTCCCAAAGTGTACCATCCATGCGCGCCTTATTCTTCAACTCTGTAGAGCTATTACCTGTCTGGCGTGTTCGCCAGTTCCACCAGATGTTGCATCCGGCGCATTGAATCACATTGCAGATACCCTTTTCCTTAACTGTGTACGTACGGCACTTCGGGCATGGTCGGAGGAGACCTTCATCCAGCATCTTCTTGGTCATTTCATCCAGCTCTTGCTCAGGCCGTTTGAATCGAACACGGGTGCCACAAGCCGCACATGTTTCCATTCGATGGGGCTCGTCCGGTTTCAGTAACAAACCACCGCCGCATTTGACTCCGCTCCAAGTACCCGTGCACCAAGCCCAGTCCCATTCGCGACTCAGCATCTTGCTCAGGTGTACGCGTGCCAGGTCCAGCAGCAGATCTGGCGTTAGCTGCTTCAAATCAACCAACAGGTCATCTGCGGCGAGACACATGCCGCAGCCTGGCACAAGACAGCCTAGATACGGCAGAACATCGGACTCCTTTATCTTTTTGCCAAGGTAGGTCATGAAGCAATCGATGCAGGCATTCTCATGGCCACAGTTCTTCATCTTCACCTTGATTGTATCTTTGTCCCACGCGGAGTAGCACACGCAGCACAATTTGGGATCCAATGGCTTTGGTTCGTCCTTCGCAGGGGTTTTTGACTCAACTTGGGTTGGTTTCGATGATTTGGACTGTCCACGATGGCCTGCAGACGATGCGCCTGAGAAAACGATTTCTGTATCCACTGGCTTACTCTTTGGCTGAGCAGTCGACACCACTTTTGCAGCTTCCGATAACCTTTTTGTTGTCTCGTAAAGGCGTCCATAAAGCTGCTTCGTCACAGCCACAGCAACGACTTCCTTTCGCTGCTCCTGTGTGAGCGACTCGAATGCTGTGTCAGGATATCGCAGGGCAGCCTCCTTTTCGATTGCTGCTAGCGTAGCAGGTCTGGCGGAGACAGTTCTAGGCTTGGTAAAGAGCTTTCCGTCCTCGGGATTGACAAACATTATAAGTGTGTGATACAAGTCAATGCGGTGGTTGAGCATAGCTCGCAGCACTGCGGGGCGATCAACGGGTCCCATGGCCGGCACAAATATGGGGCCGTATCCAGTGTCTGTCCCTTTGCTCTCCTGCTCCGCCTCTCTGGCCAACAACTCGGCCACGCTGGGGATTGAGCCCATGCCAGGCTTCTGGATGTTCCCGACGAGCCCATGTGTGACGGGATATGTCTCCTTGGGGCGAGCCGCGCCACAGCAGTTACACGTGAAGGCAGTCGGCTCGCAAGCCACAGTGCATACTCGACAGTACCAAACTTTTCCGGTGCGTTCTTGTTCGAGGCAGACAGGTGTAGGACCACCACACACGCGGCATACGATGTCGGTCGCCATTACAGTGCATCCACACTGCTCACACACCAACGTCTCATCACCACCTCCAGCCGGGGCCGCTCTGGCTGCGCTTGGTCCAGGTGCATTGCATATTTCACAAAGGATTTTGTCTGCTTCATTCTCGTAGGTGCAGGCTAGAGCGCGTGCGTGAGTAGGTAAGCAATGAGCACAAGTTGATCGGGTCACAGCTACGCGAGTCGTGACGGCTATCCGACTTTGAGCACGGGTACTTACTTGAACAAGCCCAGGTGGACATGGAAAACCGCCTTTGCGTGACAGGAGGCGAATTTCTCGCTCCTACAAGGGGATGGATGGGTATGGACGTGTATGGGCTGTGTGAGGGCTGCGTTATAAACCGATGCGACACGTCGCCACGCGAGATTCAGAGGAGAGGGTGAGCGTTTTCAAGTTGGAAATTTCCTCGCTGATATGGGAGCTGGAAAATGGCATATGCGGAGTGTAATCTCGTAGAGATTGCCTGCTTTCAGTAGTATATCGCTGCTTTTATCCATTTTCATATTTATTATCATGACTTAATTCATATATCTCTCCATTTACAACTGTTTCCATTCTACCAGACAATCACCCAACACCCCAGTGTGCTGGTTCCTACACACATAGCAGCGCGCGTTCAAGCCCTCATAGCGCAAACTGCTAGCCACACACCCCCATGGCCACCAACCTCCGCGCCAAGATCCAGGAGCTCATCACGCTCCTGAACCACTATTGCGAAGATGATCGATACATGGGTGCTCATGACCTTGCGACGGAACTGGACGCGGGCATCCTGCGGTTCACGGACTTTGCGACGCAGAAGACGTTGTACAATGGCTTGATTAAAATGCTTGAGGATACTTCGGTTGATTGCCAGACCGTGGCTGTAAGATGTCTACTAGCCTATGTGCGGAACGCTGAACCGAGACAGATTGCTGATATCTTGCTCAAGTTGGCTGAACTCGTGGTAGATCCCTCCAAAGTCGAGACACGCGACGTGTTTGCCTCAGGTCTCCGCATGATTCTTGACAAGCTGACCCCCAACATCCAATTCGACGCCACAGTCCCTGCAGAATTATTCACACGACTGACCCAGACGCTCAACGGATTGAGGCTGGACACGATGCAGGAGATAGACCTCGCTGGTTTGTGCCTGGATCTAATTGGAGACATCGCAGCGCATGACAGCCTCGGCTCGCCCAGAGAAATGCTGGGTAGCTTACTGCATCTCGCCCTCAAGTTCATTCAGATGGCTTCAACTCAGGATGGCTTGGCGAGGAAAGCCGTTCGGTGCTTGGGTTCATTCGCAAAGAACGCACCAGCAGAAACCCTGGCCGAGTACGTTGCACAGCCCTGTGAGGCGCTACTGAGGATATGCTCATCCACGGATATGATGGAAACTGAAGAAGTCCGCTCGCACGTTCTCATTCGAATGATTCAAGGCATCAGTAGCATTTGCCGAAACTCTCAGGCCGCCATGACTCCAAGTATGGTCAACGCCGTTTTGCCTGTCCTTACTGCATGCCTTTCTGCTTGCTGCGAGTTGGCGCCAGTGGTTCACGCAGGAGTGCAGAATGTTTCTCTAAACACGCGATCGTTGTGGGAAGATACGGCGGAGTTTTCGTTCCACAATCGGATTCTATCTCGGTTGTCGCTAGACCTTTCGCACGGACGCTTTGAAGAATATGATGTTGTTGATTTGGCAGAGGACGCACTGAATGGATTGACTGCAATTACACGATGTATTGTGCAGCAACATCGCGGGACAAAGGATCAGGACAATGATGACACAGCAATTGCTCTGGCCATATTAGATGCGACCACGAACTTCCTCGTAGAGACATTACCACCTCGAGAAAAAAAGGTAAGTGGTGGGCAGAATGCATTAATCCAGCGTCTTATGGCCGAGAGTGCTGAAGAAAACGTTGCTTCGATGGCACATACGAGCTCATCCCTTCAAGACTTGTCCCAACTCTTGTCGAACACTCGAAAGCTGTATGACAAGGCTGGACGCAAGTTTAGGGCTGTATTGCATGGCACCACTCAGAATTCAGTAGAAATGAGATCTTCTATGGGACTTGGTGTATCGGAAGCCACTGGTGATGATTGGGGCGAGTTGGAATGGGACTTTGACTTCGTAGATTCAGACCCTACGGTGAGCCTGATCTCAAAAGAATTAGAGTCATCGTTTGATATGCACACGTCCGACCCAGCAGCCATCCAAGCGCAGGAAGCAGATCCATCTGATGCGATTGTGACCACAAAATTTGTCAGCGAACCTGATTTATTTGCCAGTGCAAGGATAGCTGCAGTTAGGTGCATTGCAAGTCTGATCTTTGCCAGGCCGAGCATCCTCGAGCATCGCAAAGAGCTCGGTACCGAAGCCGCAACGACGGCCGCAGCAACCTCGGCGGCCGATATGGCATCTAGAGATATCTTGTCGCAGCTTATTACTGCGGCCACGGCTGCGGCCAAGGCGGAACGTGTGCCGAAAGTTCGTGTTGCGATCCTTTCCTTGATCGGAGACATTGCAACTGTTGCAAGATCACTTGCGACGATTGCACCGAATGAGAGTGATGTCCCCACCATTGGCCAATTCTCTGTTGATAAAGCTGCTCTACTCGGCAGTCACGCTGCTTCAGCACGAACAGGTGAGCTAACGGCGTCAGGAACCAACTCACAGTCTGGTTTACATGATGAATATGAAGTGCAGCAAGAAATCTTCGAACTCTTGATGTCGTCGTCTTCGTCTTCCGGATCTACTTCTACGGAGCATATGGATATGACGGACCTTCTGATTGATGCCGCGACTCCAATCCTTAATTCCCTAGTCGCTCGATCGGAGGGCGAAGCACCAACTCCGTCTCAGGGATCTAGATTCCAGGCGATGTGGAAGCCTCGTGAAGTTGCAATCGCAGACCACTCACATAACGCCTCGTCAGAGGCGAACAGCACTACAGCCGCAAGCGGCGTGGCTGTGCCCTCCCCACGAGAGTGTAATTCACTCAATCCCGTGAACATGCTTTTTGCCTCCCTTGTCCCGATTCTGTCGGATACAATTCTTGCATCTATCGGGTACCTTGCCGGGCACATGCCTTGCCAATCTACCGCGTCAGATGACACAGAAGCTATATGTGCACCAGTCTCCACCGCTGCTGAGCTATTTGCAAAGTCAATGGCGCTCACCGGTCGTCGGCTGGCATGTTCAGACTTGTTGGTACAATCTCTTCGACTGATCACACGCATGGCTGCCTTGTCTCCAAAGCTTGCACAAAAGTACTCGCATACGCTCTTAGAGTTGGTAGTACTGCCCACGGCTGCATTTTCCGCAGTATCTGCTGCAGTCGATGTAAAGGCGATGGCCAAAGCGTCCAGTCCCGTGGACCCATCCAAGTTGATTCTCTCATGGATTGAGCCTACCACCGAGCTAAGTCTTGCACAGGCCGAAGCGCTCGTCGCACTTGTGGGGTGCGTTCCTATTTCACGTGCGTGTGTTACAGAGGAAACCCTTGCAGCTTCTCGTCCGTTCCTTTCCGCGCCTCTGAGCGATCCAGGCAAGCTCTCTGTCGGACTGTGCGTAGCTTTGCTTACGCGTCTTGGCCGCTCTTCGTCGGCTACTGTACGCGTCGCCTCATTAACCGCTGCATCTGCACTTGTCGGTCTAATGCCGACTATCCGCGAGATTCCGGCAGCCCATGCCATCCAACACTTGAACGAGACTGCGACGACGAATGCCTCGGCGTGGGAACTTATCTGCAGAGCGGAATTAGAAGAAGAGGAGAAATATGATACTCAGCATGATGTTAACTGCGTCCCTAGTACAGTTCGTGTTCTCGTATCCATGGCTGCTACAGCCTTGGGCAACACTAGCACGCTCTCTGGTGGGTCTACGTGTCAGCCAACGTTTCAGCGGGTCAGCTCAGCCGACGTGCGCAATGCCGGCATTACACTCGCACGGGCACTATTATCACAATTTGCGGTGCCACTTGCGTACTGTCTGGCTCACCCTGCACGACAGCTGTTGATGTCCATCGCAAATCGACTTGATGATGACCTGTCTGGAACGGTCGCCTTGCATGCACTGTCCTCCTTGTCGCAAGAACTCAGTACCTTGCCAATGCGTCGCCACGCTGGCAACGGAGCTGACGACTTTGCATGCCCACATGAATCTCCTGAAACTGCAAATCAGGAAGCGCTGGCGCTATCGTGGGCCGGTGCACTTGAGACCACCGTTTCGTTGCTCACCCCTCATCTAAAGCGAGCTCTTCTCGCGACATCCCAAGGCAGTACTCGTGCTTTGAGCCCTGCACCGGCTTTACGCCTGCTCGCAGGATGTATTCGTATCTTCGGTTGGTTGAGTTCTCATCGGATGCTGTCGGATCAGACGCTGATTGCTCGCCGTGTTGCAGGGGTTTGGGATCAGAGTACGGAGGAAAAGGTGAAGTCCCTCTTGTGCACCGCCCTCCACGGCATTTCGCGCAATCTTCTCACCCTTCAGCGCCCGCAGGCGGGCACAGACACCAAGGGGACAGATGCACTGGATGTTAGCTCTCAGGCAACCAGTGATCACGTCCAGGATGCTCTAGCAATATTACCTTGGGTACTGGAGGTTTTGACTCTCGCCCTCAAGGTTCCAGCACTGAATGTATCATTGGGACACTCAGGGCTGGATCACGCACTGGGTCTCACGGCGATCGCTCTGAACATCGGTGACGTTCCTACTGCGACCCTCAAGGGAATTGCTGACATATGGCTGCTCTCAGGCATGGGCTCGGAGACATCTCCAGCCGAACTAACCGCAGATCGCATTTCTAAATTGATGCGTGTCAGCATTGGGCTTAATAACCGGAAGCGTGGCCACGAGCAAGTGATCCAAGATGAGAGTCCTAAAGATGTTTTCGGTGAAATCACAGCCTGTGTGACGACCCCCACACTTTCAAAGGCCCTATTGTCACATGCTATGACTGTACACTCAGAGCCCGCTACCACCTACGTGCTTGCACGTCTACTTCTCCAACAGTTGCTGACTTCCACAAAGTCCGATTTCCCTCAAGTCCCTCGAGTGGTAAGCACGTTTATTCGGGCGGTACTTGCACTGCTCCGTGTACCTTCTGAAACTATTCAACAGTTCGAGTATCAAAGCGATGAAAACGCCATGGATGCACATCATGGATCAATTGCTGCGCACGAGCGGCGTCTATATGAAGTCTTGACGCAAGACTCCAGTCATGAAGAGGATAGACCTGCAAGTTCAACTGCCAACCCCGAAGAGCGACGGAGAGCAACTGCGCTTTCCAAGGCAACCCTGATTGTGGAGGCACTTGCACCGCTTGGTGCCATCCTTGGTATTGTCAGAATGGCAGCCGTCTCTGGAGGCAACTCACATGCTACTGACCAAGCCCTGAGCATTTTACTCAAGGGCTTGTACAGCCTAGCGTTTCCACAGTGCTGCGAGGGCATGTCGAACATCGTGCTCCCAGCTCGAGTCCGATATATGGCAGCGCTTTCGCTTGGAAGATGCCTATCGACAGGGATCTGCACTCAGGGCCATGCAGATTCGACTGAAACACTGTTGAAGATTATGGCTGACACCTGCAGGCAGCTGAGCGACGAATCTCTGATCAACCCAAGTCCGATTGATTTAATCCTCTCATTAGTTGTGATTCGTGCAACGATCGAATGCCAGACGATCGCAGCTGCGTTGAGAGGTAACCTAGGGCTCTCGGGTGATCATCAGGAGCTACACATGAAGGTCGTTGAAGGTATTCTGCAACTTGTGGATACCGCCTTGCAGCCAAACATCTTGAATCGCTTCTGGAGCACCCATTCTTTATCTTCTTCATCCAAGACCAGTGCAGATAAGGATGATTCGAACATGGGAGTTGATCCTGTCCCTACCCAGTCCCAGCCCAGCAGCAGCCAGGAATCAATTGAAGCGACAAGGGCGAGCTTCGTCGCCACCTTCCGCAACAAGCTCGCGGCCCTGTTTGGTGCGCTAATCTCCATTGCACCCAACTCCTTCTTCGCGAAGTGTGAAGCCATCTCCAGCACCAATTCGATTGAAGAGACGTCGGCTGCTGACCCATATCAGATCCGAAAAGATCTGTTTGTGCCTGAATCCCTCATGTTTGCAGGACTTTCGTTGAACGCGTCTATTTTAGTCTTCTCTCGACAGTGGGCAGTGGTCCGAAAGCATGTGCCTCATGCAAGTTTCGCCGCGTTTCGCCCCGTTGCGTTGGATTTGATATCGCAGCGAAAGAGATTAGGTAAGGTTCTTACTTCGCCTAGTGTGCTTGCATTGTTTGCCACCAACTCGCCCGATGCGCAGCGTGCCACATCAGAGCTTGTCTCTGTGCTCTGCCGCAGTGCTCCTGTGATCCTCAACCAACGGGTAGTCAACCCAGGAGACAATTCTGCATCGCAGACGCTGGGTGAGATTCTCCTGCCTCAGCTGGCTCGGGCAGTCGAGAGAACTTCTGGGCATCTAAGACGACTTTCGCTAGGACCCTTCTCGACTGAAGTCGATGTTGGTGTGAACGCTCGAGTTGCAGCGGTCCGTGCCGTCACGGACTTGGTACGGCTTTCAGGTTCAGGTTCAAGAAGTGGCGGTCGTGGAGCAACAACTCTGCGCTTGTCGATTAACCCGTCGCTGGTGCAGGAAACCTTGACACGTGCGTTGGTGGATCCAAACGCAGATATTCAGATTGCTGGATATGAGTTGCTAAGTGAGCTTGTGGCCGCTCAGCCACGTTCCGCACCTCGCATCCTCGACGCGCTCGTACCGTCGCTCCTGACTGGTATCAAAGGCCAGCTCGAGATCGCGAAGGGCAACGTTCCAGGTCAGACTGTCGGTCCTGCACCAACGGACCAGAGCGCAGGCGAAATCCCGCCCGAAACGCGACTCCAGATGGAACGTGCCCAGAGTGTGTTGCGTGCTGCAGTGGTCGCACTGCATGCGGCAAACTCGCTGCCTAGTACCGGTGAAATGTGCACACAGTTCCCAACTTTCTATCTTCGTGTGTTGAAGACACCTCGATTGGCTCTATTGATGGATGAGATCTTTGGTACGTCTGCTTCGAGTACGTCTTCATCCACGAGTGTTCCCACTACTATCCCAGCATCTGTCACAAAGGCATATTAAACGAGCCCATTAAACGAGGTGCGTGTCCGTCACATCCGCAGAGGACTTGACAAATCATCAACTGGTGATGTATTTTCGTAATGAAGACTCAAATATGTACATTAGCTACTAAGGACTAATTTATCCGATATCAACTCGTGTTTTCAGTCGGCAATACAAGCTCTTGCGGCAGCCACCCTTGCGCTCGCGTCCCAACACTGCGCTGCGGACGCTTGGTCTTCGACACCTATGCCGGAATTTTTTTCGAAATGCCCAGGTTTCAGTTGGGAGGTAATTGTGTTCGGATGCCGCCCGACACAGGTGCGCTTAGTGGTGCACAGGGATACGCTACGAAACAAGTCCTGTGAGGTGGATCAAGTGTGCGCGTAGCGTATCGGACTCATCTTCGCTGTCTCTCCAGTGACCGGACAGCGATTCACCATGAAAGAACCCTCAGGACCGCCTAAGACAGTCGATGACACAAGGACTACGTCAGGTAGAGAAACGAATACAGAGCTATGCTGAGGGTTATATCGCATTCTAGACAGCCCCACATCCGATTTCAAGTCATTTCCCGTCCGCCTGCTCTCACGCACCTGGGCATTGGGTATACCCTAGTCTACTGCCGATCGAGCTGTTCCTGGAGTGCGGCGCAGGTGATCTGGAGCTGGCCAAAGACGTCGTCTGAGATGCGAGCGCGGGTGGTATTGATGATCTCGCCCTGGGCCTGCTTCGCGGTCTCTTCCTGGGCGATGAACTTGCTCAGTTGTTTGGTCGCATCAGCGAGTGTGATCTCTTTTGACTTGACAATTGTGAAGCTGTCCATTTTGTTCTTGATATTTGGTGTCTAGTGTGACTGCTGGGTGAAATGATGACTTGTGTTGTGTTCAAGACTCGTTTACCGATCCCACTGCGGTGTGAGAACTGGTCTAGCACTGGTGTCGTCCGAGATACACCGCTCCAAAGTTGGCCCTGCAGAGGTGAAAAACAGGCTCGGATCGGGCCGGGCCGGGCCGGGGCGGGCCGGGCCCAGGCGTCCTGGCCTGGAATGGGCCACCCACGGACGGACGGAGGGACGGGGGACGGAGGACTGGCTGGACGGGGGAGGAGGAAAAATGGAATATATGCCGCTTCTGCCACACCCCCCACCGACCAGAAGAGAACCCATCCACCCGAAGAAACGGTGTGGCAGAAGCGGCATATATTCCATTTTTGGAGGTGCGGGAATACCCGAGATTCCACAACAAGGGGTGATGGAATACTACCCCAAAACACACACATAGAACCATCCTTTCACCGCCTGTTTTATGGGATTGATGCGGATACAGTCAATATCTGACACTAGAATACGCTTTTTATGTGAATTCTACACAGTTTTATGACATCAACGAGGGTACACGCCCACCTCTCACCGCACATATCTCAACCCAAAGCGAAACTGGAGGAATTTTCACTCTTCCTCCCGACGCTTTCCGCCGGTATTGCGTGAGATCCGGCGGCACACGCGGCGATCTGCATGCGAAGAGAGGTTTGGAACGGCGAGACACACCTGAACGTCGAGTGGCGGCGCGGTTTACATCGCGGCATGGAGCCAAAGCAACACCCAAGTGTCCCATCCAGTCACTCACACTTGTGTGACGAACCACGTATATGCACTCGTATAGACCCACACCGCCGGCAATCGCCCCCTAGCCAGCGAGCCAGCTAGCCACCTAGCCATCCGCACATCACTGCACGAACGTGATTGGTCGGAGGACACGCAAAGCACACTGGAGATTGAGAGAGATCGGCCAGGCGTGGCGTTCTGGGCGGAAGACACACACTCATAGACAGCCACACACGCACGCGTGAGTCAGTGCTGTGGCGCTCGTACTGGGAACACGGCCAGGACCAGGACCAGGAACGGGGACGGGAGCAAGAACAGGAACAGGAACAGGAACAGGAACAGGAGCAGGAGCAGGAACAGGAACAGAAACAGGAACAGCAGCAAAAGCACGGGAGGAGAGACTAGAAGAAGTGAGGACGGGACAGGAAAGGATCAGAGAGGATAAGACTGGACAGGACCCGGATAGAATAGGATCAGAAAGCATAACAAAGGAGAGGATAGGAGAGGATTCCATCTTCAACCCGCCGTCAGCATCTAACCTCAGCGTCTTACTACCCAGTTGTTTCCTGACGTGACAAACAAACTAACAAGCTCTCATCACTCCCGACCAGTCTTTCTTGCTGCTGTTGGAACAAATCCAAACAAACACACATAATGTCTCGCAACATTGTTCGATTGTTAACACTAGGTGATAGCGGTGCAGGCAAAAGCTCACTGCTATTGCGCTACACCCAAAACGACTTCTCCCTGGAGTACATGCCCACTATCGGCATCGATTTCCGACTCAAATCGGTCAATGTGAACGGCCGCGAGGTCAAGGTTCAGGTCTGGGACACTGCAGGACAGGAGCGCTTCCGTACAATCACTCACAACTACTACCGTGGTGCGCATGGCATCGCGCTTGTCTACGACGTCACGAGCGAACAGTCCTTCCTCGGTGTGCGAACCTGGATCCAGGGTGTCATGCAGTACGCAGAGCAATCTGTCAATATGGTTCTCATCGGCAACAAGTGCGACCTCACCCACCTTCGCGCAGTCGATAAGAGTGAGGGCCAAAAGCTCGCCGATGAGTATGGCATTGCGTTCTTTGAAACCTCGGCCAAGGCGAACATCAACGTTCAGCAAGCATTTGACCACCTAATTCATGCGGTTTGTAGGCGCATCTTCGCCACACCTGGCGCCAATGGTACCGCAGGAGCCATTACCGACAAGAGCGCAAACGGTGCTGGCAACAATGGCGGACGACAAGCGGAGAACCGAACCGTACAACTCAACGATCAAAAGCCTGCGCAAAAAGAAGGCTGTTGCTGACCTTAAGAGCCGCACATGCTTAGGCGTGATGTAAACCGGATGGCATGTCTCCTTAGATGTTACCAACCCTGCTTGCTTTTCGCGAGTAACAGCGAATCTGTTTCCTTTTCTACCGCCATCACTATGTTCATCCACACCCATGCTTGTGCGGATCCCTCAGCATCATAATGCTTCACTAAGTATGCATTCGGGATAGGACCGTTGTCCAGTATCTCCTCGGATGTACCTTCTTTGCTTGTGTTCACTTTTGGTTATCAACAACTGCATCTGCGGTTGCGGTTTGTTTTTTCACGCATATGCGAGAGCGTTGCCAGCGACAAGTCGCTAAATTGCGCTTCCTGTTTTGTTGTTATATGTTTTATTCTGTCTCATCAGTTTCTCGCGCCTGTATTCTCTGAGTTAATGCTCGTGCATACCTAGTTGTACATGGTTATGTGCTGCAACCACATCAACACCCAAAGTGGACGTGGTTCCAAGTCCAGACTAACGGTGAATTCAGCAGGAAGGAGTGAGAGCGAGTGCTGACCCTCGATGTGAACTCGACGTAACACACGTAGCTCGCACTGTATTTATTCATATGAGCCGCGGAGTCGATCGAGCACGCAGGAGTGTGCGTATGACTAAATCTCCTTTCCTCATGTGTTCGAGTCGCTCTTCTTCTTATCCTTCTTGAGTTCATTTTTGCTACTTGTTCGTTACGATTGACTTGACATGACACTGACACTGACGCTTGCGTTGCATGTGCATAAATAGCCCTACAGATTCTAACTATTCCTGTTGCTTTCTCGCGTGTAAAGCGTTCGCGGCCATGTTGTGCACGAATTACATCAACCTAGTCCACTGTTATCCACTACAGAGATACTCGTTTTCAGTTCTTTATGGGAGTTTTGCAACTTCACTGGTCAAGTCAGAAACAAGCCAGAGGATTTGGGGATTGGCCAGTGGTTGGGGCTAGTGTACATTGTTTCATCTCCACGAGTGACTTTGCTTTAGTGTTCACAAACCAGCGGAGTGAAGACCTTGTAAGGATTCAGAATACCCTTAGGATCCAAAGCATGCTTGATCTTTCGCATTATATCCATCGCAACAGGGCCCAGCTCGGCTTCCAGGAACTTCATCTTACCAATGCCCACTCCGTGTTCGCCTGACGCTGTGCCTCCAGCCTTGATTGCACGCATAACCATTCGGTCGTTTAGAGCCTTTACGGTTTCGGCTTCGCTTTTGTCCTCGGGATCGTATGGGATCAAGCAGTGGAAATTGCCATCACCGACATGTCCAGCGATCGGGCAGTGGATTTTCTTCTCTTCAAATTCCTTTTCCGTCTCCGCCACTGCATTGGACAACTCATACGGCGGGACGCATACATCAGAAACGAAGACTTTGAGTCGGTGCTTGTGTTCGTAGTCATCTCGTGCTCTGAATGCAGCAAAGAGAGCATTTCGTCGAGCCTGCCACATGGTGTTGATTTCCTTCTCATCGGTTGTTGAATCGAATGACTTGGCTCCTAGCGAGGCCGCGATCTTAGATGCGGTATCGCATGCGAGCTGCACTTCTGTTAGGTTGCCGCCATGGAACTCCAAGAAAAGGGTTGGCGCGATAGGGTAGTTTGTGCCATCGTACTTGTTGACGCATGCCATGGCCTGGGCATTCAGGAGCTCGGCTCGTGCGAGCTGGTTCGAAAGACCAGAGGAGAGCAACTTGCTGACGTACTCTGTCACCAGACGCGTCGTTGGGAAGCATGCTCGTGAGGCCATTACCGCGGGAGGAATCTTCATCACTTCCAGTGTCAGCTCAGTAATCACACCTAGTGTGCCTTCCGTGCCCATCAGGAGTTGGTGCAGGTTGTATCCAACACTCGACTTGACAGCGAGGGATCGCGTTTTCATCACGCGTCCGTCAGAGAGCACAACAACCATCGTCCGAACATTGTCTCGCATAGTGCCATAGCGCATGGATAGGGTACCGCTCGCACCAGTCGATGCGTATCCTCCGACACAAGCATTGCTGCCAGGGTCAACAGGGAAGAACAGACCGTACTTCTTGAGCCAGTTGTTCAGCTGGAGCTTCTCTACGCCTGGCTGAACGCGCACGAGGTTCGCTTCCGCCATAAGTTCGAGGACCTGGCTCATGTTGGACATGTCCAGCATCACACCAGGGAGAATCTGCAGTGAGCCACCTTCGAGTCCAGTTCGTGTGCCGCTGGGAGTGACGGGAATGGAGTGTTCAAAGCATACCTTCATGATACGAGAGACCTCCTCTGTGCTGGCCGGAGACATCACGACGCTGGCCTCTACCTTCTGGAAGTGCGACCGGTCTTGGGAGCATCGCTTGAGTACCCTCGTTGCATGTTGATTGTTGTTTCCAGCGCTGTCTGCCTGTGAGGCTCCTCCTCCTATTCCTCCTACACTCCAGCCTCGTTCTCGGAGCCGGGCGAGGTCCTGGAGAGTCAGGTGAGGACAGCCCTGGGGGTTTATCACGAGCTGAGTCTGAGGCTTGCCAACGCACGCAGCGAGTCTCTCAAGGATTTCGATTGTGACAGTGCCGTATCGGTGTTGTTTCTCAGCGAGTTGTTGCAGCTGGATGACTTCTTCGTCTACGTGAAGCTCCGTCACGATTCGTCCATTAACATTCTCCTTCGACTGGGCCGTGGCGTGCCCTGCACAACTCACATGCACAACTCCACTACCGCACGCGACACTGGTGTTGCAACCAGCGAACTTCTGGGCCCAATTCTCTGCGCGGGCCATGGCCTGGCGCGCTAATTCGTGTGATGACATGACTTGCTGTGTCGGTGGGGTGCAGCCTGCGTGGCGATATGTGTTACACCGCGCGTATCACCCTCGTTTCTCGGCGGGAAATCGCCCCGTTTCGGAGATTTTGGCAAGAATTTGGGACTTGAAACGTTAGTTTTGGACGAGTGCGGGGGTCGTGCCTCGAGTGCTATTGGATAATGGATGTTTGCATTAGCAGGATTGTATCACGGGTGATATAATTTTATACAATATATTCCGCGGCACGTACTACAATGCCGCGAATACTGCTGCAGAAGGCGATTCTCTCGAGTCAATCTACTCCACATGACACCCCCGAGAGCGGGTGTTTCGCACACTAGACCGAGTCATTTCCGCGCCGCATATTTACACTCCCGATGCGCACCCTGAGCGATGATATATGCACCCTGCTTTCTCTCAAGGCTCGACCGTGTACCCCTCCAAGTGGCGCCGTTTTACCCCACCTCGAACCTTCCGGGACCTACCTCCGCCCTGCATATAGGCTATGTTCCGAGTGGCACGCACCTTGGGCGCTCTTCGGCGAGACGCATCGCAACTGGGCACTTCGCTTCTGCGCCGTGAGGCCGCAGCTCCCGCACTAAGTGTTCAAAACATGTCAACAAAGGCAGATCTGCACGCTGACCGAGCACGTGTTGCAGCTGTATTGGGTGCGCAATGGGGTGATGAGGGCAAGGGCAAGTTGGTGGACATCCTGGCACGTCGTTTTGATATCATTGCCCGCTTTAATGGTGGTGCCAATGCAGGACATACCCTGGTTGTCGATGGCAAGAAGTTCCCCTTCCACCTGCTTCCTTGTGGTATGTTGTACCCAGACAAGGTGAATGTCATTGGTAACGGTGTAGTTTTGGACGTCCCCAAGATGTTCCAGGAGCTCCAGAACCTCTGGGATGCTGGACATAACACTGAGGGTAGACTCGTGATCTCTGACCGAGCCCACTTGGTTTTCGATTTCCATAAGCTCGTCGATGGACAACTCGAGACGGCTGCCAAGGCCAATGCGATTGGCACGACCCGACGTGGTATTGGCCCGACCTACTCGTCCAAGGCTAAGCGTGACGGCATCCGTGTTGCTGAGCTTGTCAATACTGACTGGGACTACTTCGTCTCGCGTCACAATGCTCTTGTTGATAGCGTGCAGCGCATGTATGGCTTCGAGTACAACGCGAAAGAGGAGCAGGAGCGCTTCAAGGAGTATCGTGAGAAGATGAAGCCTTGGGTGCGCGACACGGTCTCGCTCCTCAACACCGCGCTTCGCGAGGGCAAGAGCGTTCTCGCTGAGGGTGCTAACGCCTGCTTGCTCGATATCGACTTCGGTACTTATCCATATGTCACTTCGTCCTCGACTACCGTGGGTGGTGTTGCTACTGGTCTCGGTATTGCTCCCCAGCGTCTCGAATCTGTGATCGGTGTCGTTAAGGCTTACACCACTCGTGTCGGATCTGGCCCCTTCCCTACCGAGTTAACCGATGAGGTTGGCAATGAACTCTGCCGCATTGGCCATGAGTTCGGTACCACCACTGGTCGTGCTCGCCGCTGCGGATGGCTCGATGTTCCCGTTCTCCGCTACTCCACCTTCGTTAACGGCTACACCTCGATCAACATCACGAAGCTCGACGTTCTCTCCACCTTCCCTGAGATCAAAATCGGTACTCACTACCGTGTGAACGGCAAGCGCTTGCCCGATGGTCACATGCCTTCCACACTACAGGAGCTCGCTGCGGTTGAGGTCGAGTACGAGACCCTGCCTGGCTGGCAATGCGATATCAGCAAGGTTGAGTCCTTCAAGGAGCTTCCCGCCGCTGCACAGAACTACTTGAAGCGCATCGAGGAGCTCGTGGGTGTTCCCATTAGCTACGTTGGTGTAGGTGCCGGACGTGAGGCTATGATTCGTATGAACGAGTAATGATCGTACATTCGAGCACGCACACAGTTTGCACTCGTTTGCAAAGCCAGTGAATGAGATCTACACTACATCTTGGGCTACTAGTTACTTTACAGTCATCCCTCGACATCTTTTCCAATTGTTTCCCCTTGGATGGTTTGTTCTTCATCTGTCTCTTTCGTCGTGACCATCAACCAAGATGACATAACAATAATACAACGTTCCTTCAGTATAGTTGTGTTTTGTTCTAGCGTGTCCATTGTGAGTAGTGTTTGTGAGATTAGTTTATTTTGGGCATCAAGGCCAATGGTACTAGCAACCTGCGACTAATCAAGTAGCGGAGCATTGGCCAGAAACAGTGAAGTGGGTTCATAGGGTGGGATGCAGATCGGCAGAGTTAGCCGACCCAGTTTACTTCCATGCATGTGATACAAGATGCGCCAGACGTATCCTCAGAGCCCTGTGTGCTAGGGCAACTGCCTCGGCGCGATGGCGTAAGATAACGGCCTCGGAACGCAAACGAGATAAATCCTCGATCTTGGCAGCAAGTAGATCACGATATTTCACACCTAGAGTCTTGAGGGCCCAATCAGTCTTGACAACACGCTCCATGTGAGAATATGAGCGTTTAGCGGGGTCCTTGCAGAGCTCAAGCAAGAGCAGCGTGATCGCTGAGCATTGATTTTGCAGGGCAGCCGCCTCCTGCGCCAAAGTGTCGAGTACTGCCAGTTTCTCTCCATGTTTTAGAGCAAGTAAGTCTCGAGCCTTATCGAGCTTTTGGATTTTGGCAGGTGGAAGCCGCAATTGCTCAGCATCACGGACAGCGTTGACGGCCTGTTGGAGTGCTTGTGCAGTTGCTTGAGACTGTAGAGCAGCCTGAGCCTCTTCATCCTTCTTCATACGTAGAAGATCGGTAAGTCGGCGACGCTGCCCCTCACAAACTCGCGCCCACGCAGCGCTCTCGCGGATCTGAGCTTGCTGCAACATGTCAGCCCTGCTCAATAACACTTTGCGACGTTCGAGCAACACTTCGCAAAGTGCTTCCAAACACTCTACGGCACGTTCTAGTTCCGCCTGCGTAAGTCTGAGACGAGTACGCCTTCCCTCCACAAGTTCCTTTTCTTGTCGCCGCTTGGCCTTGCGAAGCTCCTTCTTCGACTTGGCTGAATCTTCGGATGCGCCAGATGAAGGTCCGGATTCGGGGGTTGTGTCTGCGCTGGTGGTTAATGATGTTTCTAGTTCACAGCGAGTCGATTGGTGATTTGTTTTCGAGTCCTCTTCAGGACTTAGGTGGCATCGAACATCGCTGGTCGCCTGACCTTCGGCTTTGTGATCACCCTCTTCAGGAATAACTCCAAGTTCGCCGGCCGTTTCTTCATCGTCTTCGTCATCCTCATCATCGTCATCGTCATCGCTGTCGTCTCGGATCCGAATGCCACCCAGCCACTCTTCTGGAGACAATGCCAGGACGGCTAAGGAATGTGATACAACGCACAACTTGTCCTGAGTTCCAGGTGGAAGTTGAGTGATTGCTGTTCGGTCCGAGATTGGAACGCTCTCACCTGATAGGGCAGCCAGGTACCTTGCTGATGTAGATGCAGATGGGGATGAAAGGACTTGAATCAACTCTTGCTCCTGTTCCTCAACGCTGCCACTCAATAACACGCGATCGAGGTGCTGGACGAGGGCTGCTGGGGCCGCTCCTTCGAGGGTAGCCGATGCGGCGGCAGAAGCCAGGACGGATACTGACTCGGCATTAATCTGGGGCGCAGCCGCACCCGGAGCACCGGCCAGGGCTGTGGGAGAATTAAAGGTTCCGTGGGGAAGTACTGTGCTAGCGTCGCTCCGGGGGACCGTCGATGAAACACCTGCGGTTGACCCACCATTTGCTAAGGGAGAGGTTGCCACAGCTGTGGCCGCCGCAGCCGCCGATGAAGAGACATGAGCAAGCAGAGCAGCGTTAGCAGGGTCTAGTGGTGCGATAGGTGGGGCGTCGACGTGAAGCAAGTCGCAGAGGATTTCCACGGCCATAGAGGCGACAGCCATGCGCACAGCATCAGCTGTGGCAGCCGAAAGCGTGGGGAAGAGCTGCGCATACACACCCGGGCAAAACGTATGACCATAGAGATCACCTTCATCCCAGTTAATCGTATCGTTGGAACTGGAAAGCACGAGTGGTGGCTCCGGAGGTGTGAGCTCGGGCGGGTTGGGGAAGGAAGCAATCAGTGTCGCGGCTGTAGTCGAGTTGGCCATGCTAACATGCGGCGGCGTTGTGTACCCGCTGCTCGAAGAACTGCCTGAATGCGTAGAGTGTGATGACTTTTCCCGTTTCGACTTGGGTTTTGATGACTTTTTGTGGTTGCCAGAGGAAGATCCTGGAGACGACGCTGCAGCTGCACCGCTTGAGGCGGCTGTAGAACGCGAAGATGACTTGGTGCTTGATTTTCCAGCCTTAGAACTGGTCTGCGAGCTGCTCTGAAGGATTGTATCTTGACTTGTGACCTGTTGCTGTGCCTGTGCAACCTGGTAGAGCGCCTCAAAGTTAAACGCATCAAACTGTCCGGGCATATCATACGTTGCGATACCTTTTTCAAGCGCCTGGCCCAGTGTTGGTATGCTACTCGAGGAGTGTCCTACTCCCAAGTTCGAGTGAGGACTCGAGTGGAACGCGCTTTCATGGGGTTCTCCGTCGCCCGCGGCAAAATTTCCGTAGTAGAATGGATTACTCATTCACTACTGACGCAACCACCCGCTTTTTACGCACAATGCACTGCTCGCAGTGGCGTTTTTCAATCCCTTGGCAATGTGGATTTGTGCTCAAAATTTAGCCGGATACGGGTAAAATTCTGCTTCATAGAGCAGAGCTGAGAGATGGACCGAGCGCACTTGGGCTGTAGCACGCGTGACACAGGAAGTGACGCAGGGACGCTGCAGAGAGGCTAATCAGTCTAAGTAGATGTCGCAGCAGCTGTTACTGATGCACGCGTGAGGCGGTGGGGACTGTATGAGTGACCGAGACTATTGGGTCGTCATGTGAACCTGCAGTGGCAGTGATTGATATAAGTTGTACTAATTCGCGGACAAAAAGAACGATTCAAAGAAAACCATAGACGCAACGAAAAAATGTAAATACACAGACTGAAGTTAAGACGCAGTCAACGAGTCATAAGTCGGACAGACGGATCGGTTATTGGTACAGTCGAAGTGAAGTGATAGTGACAGCTACAGTGAGAGCAAGTAAAAAACATACGTCCTGGTCTCGCCTTATGCGGGCCGTTCTATAGTACCATGCAACGAAGCCTGCTTTGCTATGGCAGGAGCATAGCCCTGAGCCGCGCTCATCGAATACCAAATGTACGCTTCCTGAACATCTTGGTCAGCAATCGGTCGACGGGTAAAATAATACCACTCCCCCACCATATACTGAGCAATCTTGTTACCTCGAACCGCACTTTTGTAATACCATTCAAAAGCTTGTTGGAGATCCTGCGTAACGCCGATGCCCTGATGGTAACATTCTGCTAGAGCCCGCTGTCCCTCAGAGTTGCCTTGCTCGGCGCTCCTGGTAAACCATTCAAGCGCTTGCCTGTGGTCTAGATCAACACCGTGACCATTGAGGTAGCACTCTCCGAGATAGTACTGCGCAGAAGCGTTGCGCTTCTCAGCACTCTTCGCGAATAACTCAGCAGCCTCCCTAGCGTTCCTTTCGACACAGAGGCCTCGGTAATAGCACTCACCAAGGAGGTATTGTGCATCGCTGTGTCCGCGCGCTGCAGCTTTTCGAAGCATTTCAATGGCCTTCTGCACGTCCTTCTCAGTTCCGTTGCCATCTATATAGCACCTTGCAATACCATACATTGCATCAGTATTCCCTTCACGGACACTCATGAGAAACGATTCATAGGCCTGCTTGTAGTCTTGTTTCACTCCGAGGCCATAATAGTAGCAAGTCCCAAGACCAGCGTAGCCATCAGAGACCTTCTGCTCTGAGGCTTTTGAGAACCATTCTACGGCTTGCTTGTAGTCTTGCTCAACGCCTTGTCCATTCAAATAGCATTGACCGAGGCGGTGTTGAGCAGTGGCGTAACTCTGCGCGGCACTCTGAGAGAAGTACTCAATGGCCATCTTGTAGTCTTGCTCAACACCGTGACCTTCATAATAGCATGTACCGACCATGAACTGAGCGGCTCTATCGCCTCGTGATGCGCCCTTGGAATAGCATACAAAGGCCTGCTTGTAGTCCTGTTCAACGCCCTTTCCTAGATAGTAACATTGACCAAGACTATAGTGAGCTTTGGTGTTGCCTTGCTCTGCACTCTTGCTGTACAACATAAATGCCTTCGATGGATCGGCCTCCGTGCCTCGGCCGTCGAAATAGCAGTTTCCAAGCTCCCACTGACCGCGGCCATCACCCTCCCATGCGCTTTTCGTGTACCATTCAAAGGCCGCTTTGGCGTCCTTCTCAACGCCTCTGCCTTTCATGTAGCAGTGACCTAAGTAAACATACGCTTGAGTATGCTTGGCTTCCGCACATCGAGAAAACAATTCAAAAGCAGTATGAGCGGACGCTCCAGCGCACGTTCCTTTGTAGTGTGCGAGCGCAGCTTGAAAGTCAGCAAGCTTTGGGTCTTGGGCTACAACCTGGGAGTTCCATGCCGAAGCTAGTGATGGTTGCTGTCTGACGCCGATACCATCTAGTAGGGCATTGCCTATGTACATCTGAGCCTGGAGATTGCTCTGAAATGCTGCATAGGCATAGAACTTGAAGGCAAGGGTCTTATTGGGCGTCAATCCTAAGTCAAGCATGCACTCCTTCGAGTCCGCATAGTTTCGTGCCACATCCATACATGCATTGACATATTTTGCTTCAGCTGCTTGCATTACCATTGCCTTAGCGCGTTCAACTGCCTGAGGACCAAGCGATGCGTCGTCTGGTGACGCCTTGAGAATCACCTTCGCAGCATCATACCATGCCTTTGCAACCGGAGATGAATAGATCTGTTCAAGAGTTAGCTGCAGATCCTCGTATTCTTCTATCTTCAGGTGCAAGCTGCAGAGCTCTCCGCGAGCAAGGTTGAGAACAATCTGGTCCTCTCGTAGCGCTGGCTTCACTTCTGAGAACCTATCGAACGAGCCTGCAACGTTGCGCAGAAAGCCATGTCTTCCTAGCAGGCATCGTCCAAAAACGAGTCCTGCGTAAGCATCGCCAGCCTCATCGGCCTCGCGAAGGAGAGAGGTTGCACGTTCGTAATCTTCGCTGTAGAAGAGAGACATTGAGAGCAGGGCCTTGGTGCGCATAGCCAAGGGATTAGTCGTCTCCGGACCAGCATCTAGATCGTGCTGGTAGTGATGACGGAGCAACTCATACGCGGCATTGGGAGCTGCCCTGATACCTATTCCTTCCAAGTAGCACAAGGCAGCTATGTTAGCCGCCTCTCTGTTCTCTCGGCTGATCGCGACGAGCTTCAGGAAGCCCATCAGATTATCAGGCCGCTCAGGGTGGTACAGATCCCTCAGTGCGGACTCGACCGTAAGTTCCTCGGACACTATGCGAGTCGACTCCCGGTCCTGCTGTTCCTTTTTCTCTTGCTCCCACAGATGCTGCAGTGTCTCTGCCTGCTGGAGATAGAGGATAGCGGCACCCATAGTAATTTCTAGTTCTCGCAACCCCTGGCGTGTCTTTGTTGTTACTGGTCCTGCTGCTGCCTGTAGTCCTGGTGCGGGTGACACGCCGACAGGGTTTTCCTTTCCTTCCGGAGGCGGGGGTCGTGTAGCTGGTGTAATGGATGCGGAAGCGGACGCCTCAATAGGCGTCGCACCCGTCTCTGTCTGACCCTTAGCATCGCCCTCGGTCTTAGTTTCACTCTCACCCTGCGCTCCTTTCGCCTCGGCTTCAACTAGAGCCTTAACACGCTCTGTGTGCCAGACAAGGACTTGGCCCAGCATCTCAGCCAGCCCTGCCGTGGTCGTCGCCATCGTTGAGGGCGCTGTCTCGCCCTTGCTTGTCTCTTGGTCCATCACGTGTACTCTATCAGAGTCTGGTGTAGTGCTGGGAGGCCGTTGGGAGAGGAGCCTCAGGTATGCTAAGATGAGTCCAGCCAGGCCAATCAGAGCGGAGAGCAGGCGTTTAAGTGTCAGTTTGAGTATTAAGCCACGTTGGAGTTGCTGTTTGGATGTCAGCGTGAGTACACTACCTAACCGCTGATATCCACACAGACTGACTCTACGGTCTAGATTGGAAAATGATGGCGTTTGCCTGTGTGAGTGGGCGTGTGTGGTGGGAACGGGGCTGAGCATGGACATACCACGCCGGCGATACCGTGCCGGGCACGCGGCTCGTGGCTCGTGGCCCGTGACTCGTGGTGAGCCAGCACTTGTTCGAGTGGTTGAAGAAATTGAGGTGAGCCCGCTGGTCTGGTGCGTGATGCGGGGTATCCGCGGCAGACAGGGATAAATGGGCTGTGGTAAAGTGTGCAGCACGCACGCGGACGCCATTCCACCCCCCGACTCGTGCCACGCAGTGGGGACATCTCCCGCAAAGTCACCCCAAATGAAATGAACACTACACACAATTCTGGTAGATTTTGTTTCCAAAATGCCGCTCACTGGGTGAATCACTGGTTTTCTGCGCCACGGGGGCCACAGAACCCCCTCAGGCGCGCCGCTACCGGTTGTACACCCCCTGGACTACGCTGTTCAGCCATTTAGAACGCCATCGAGGCAACATGCTGAGGCGACTATCCACCCCAAACTAGAGCTGATCGGCCTGTCTCCTCAGGATAAACTGCACCGCATCGTGTATTCTGGGGTTTAGAGTGGGATTGTGCTAGTGTACTCACATTAAGCGTAGATCTGCTACTGCTTAGACGGCGGGAGTAGTGAAGCACAAACAAGAGGCGCATTGAGATTAGGGTGCGTGGATGCTAACACCTCACTGTTGTGGTGTCATTCCGCGTGCGATTTACTTCTTCTTCTTCTTAGCGGCCTGGCGGAGAGCGACGAGCTGAGTGGCCCTGACGCGGTCGTAGGCGAGTCGCTTAGCGAGCTCCTTGAGACCATCCATGGGAACAGCGGTCGTTGTGATCTTGATCTTACCACCAGTGCTAGACGAGGGGAGGAGGAGGAGGGGGAGGAGTAGGACGCACCAATAAGCAAGGTATCGAAAGCGAGGCGTGCAATCCACAAGCAGCCAATCAATCCAGCGTGCAAACCGAGGGAGATTCAATTCGCAGTCAGTCACCAACGTACAAGTCAGTCTCAACCTGGTAGAACTTGCCGTTCTCGGCGACAAGACCGATGTTCTTGGTGCGAGCAAGGCCGAAGTTAGAGTACTTAACGCGGCGAGTAACGCCACCGTAGGTGCACTTGTAAGCACCATCTACGCGAACACGGAACTTGTGGCTGGTGTTGGGAGCGTTGAGGATGGAGTAGAGGACGAAGTTCGACATTTCCAGGTCTGCTGTCGATGGTTTCAGGGAGACCGCAATGTTGCATTTCACGTTCCAAGTCATGCCAGAGACATTATTCATACATTTCAAGTGAGGAATATGCCACAGTACATTGGTGTCATGACATAAAGCCATGTCATTTGCAGGCAAGTTCATGCACAGGTGAAGTATGCGCCGAGTTGCCCGAGAAACGCGTCGGAGAGGGTGACGAATAGATCGCAGGGTTTGTTCGTGGGCGGCCGCGGGCGCCACAAGAGCATCACATCAAAGATCGCGCGGATGAGGAATGTTCGTCACGAGGTATAGTCGAAGCGGATCCATGACAGATAGGTCACAAACCCAGTGAAAGTGCAGTCCAGGGGAGTTTCGGTAACGGAATCATGTTAGTACTTGAATGGAATGTGGGGATCCTGTCAGGGCAAAGCTCGCTCAAAATCACGTTTGTGGATTATCAAAGCCCCAGATGATGTCGAGAAGCAAAAGTATGATCGCGCCCGGTATCGGACACGAGATCTACGCCGCGAATCGGCAAATCACCCATGTCTGTGTCGTATCTCAGGCGAAACTGTGCCTTAGAGTGAATTTTCGTACAGATTACATATACCCCACGTGGTTTCGTCGCGGACCCCGCATTCTTTCGCATTTTCCATCAACCTACAAAATCACTTTCCGACCCTATTTCTGCGCGTATACACCCTGGACACGCTGTGGTGCCCCCCGAAGTTCCAAAATTTGGAACCGCTTTGGAGTGTTTTGGAACGTTTTGGAACCTGTTCCAACCGGTTCCAAATTCGAATTCACTGGCGCCCCATGGACATGCACTGCGTCGAGTCGAGTTGAGGTAAAGCATGATAACACCTGACTGCGTGGGATGGCTACAGCGAACAACTCATGGCACTCTTGACTCATCGGGTGCATGCACTTTATTCAATCACGACGCAGCCACTCATGAGTCCTAAATACACATCTCACAGACCCCCCGGTCTAATGGAAACCGAGGACGGTACTCGGTGTTGCCACGCCGAATCTACCCATATATGCGATTACAAACGAGGCCAAGCGTGATTTAAGAGCACTATACATATCAGTTGTATTCATGTTCAATGGAGGTCTAACACTGCCTAGATATATCGGAAGTGCTCGGAAACGAAGCTCGGAAACTACAGCATTTCCTTGCTCAAAGAAAAAGGTCAAAGACAAGGTAGGAAAGCTACGAGTGGTTAGGAAACCGCAGGATCCTAAGCAGTCATATCATATCGCATTTACTGCAGTTAAACATTGCATGTCCGAGGGATCATGATTAGCTTACAAACTGGTCGAGTTCTTACTGAGGAAGGTGTTGAGACGATGTCGCACTGGGTTGAGCAGACATATATGAATCGCTGGCCTGAACAGTATTCTGAGGCTGCTGTGTCTGCTGAAGATGTGGCTGTTGTTGAGGCTGCTGTGTCTGCTGAAGATGTGGCTGTTGTTGAGGCTGCTGCTGAGGTTGCAGTTGCATAGGTTGCATCGGTGGCTGGGGCACCAGCAGCTGGGATTGTTGTGCCTGGGGTTGCTGCGGCTGAGCCAGCTGAGTTTGTTGTTGCTGCACAGGCTGGAGGCTGAGGCCAGATGAAGATGCGGCAAGGGCTCGTGCAGGAGTTGAGTGAGCTGCGGCGGTTTGTGAAGCAGTGACAGCTACCGTGGTATTGCTCCTAGCGGGTGCGGGTGCGGGTGCGGGTGCGGGTGCGGGTGCGG
>Ga0182741_1001177_pt1 | contig 35612 bp, 31 predicted proteins | sample eDN5th37CBELigOP_FD_128874 | JGI IMG/M metagenome (GOLD analysis project Ga0182741, IMG submission 128874) | Enriched Organic Plus compost microbial communities from Emeryville, California, USA - eDNA 5th pass 37_C BE-Lig OP (version 2) (version 2) ... | reverse complement strand
CCCATGGCTTCGATCACGGCCGCCGGCGGCGGCGCGCCGCCGGTCAGCACCCGTACCGGATGCGCGGCCCGCCGGCGGATGTCCGGCGGGCTGTTGATCAGCATGCCCAGCACCACCGGCGCGGCGCAGAAGTAGTCGACGCGGTGGGTCTCGATGGCGTCGAAGACCGCGGCCGGTTCCACGCGGCGCAGGCAGATGTTGGTGCCGGCCAGCAGGGCGATGGTCCAGGGGAAGCTCCAGCCGTTGCAGTGGAACATCGGCAGGGTCCACAAGTAGACGGCATGCTGGCGCATGTCGCAGTCCAGCACGTTGCCCATGGCATTCAGGTAGGCGCCGCGATGGTGGTACAGCACGCCCTTGGGGTTGCCGGTGGTGCCCGACGTGTAGTTCAGGCACAACGACTGCCATTCGTCTTGCGGCCAGGCGGGCAGGGGCGCGTCGTCGCCGGCCGCCTCGAGCAGCGCCTCGTAGGTAGTGGCGCCCAGCCGCGCGCCGGGGCCGGCGTATTCCGGGTCGACGATGTCCACCACCTGGATGCGGCGGCGAGTACGGGCCAGGGCCTGTTCGATGACCGGCGCATATTCGGTGTCGGTCAGCAGCACCGTGGCTTCGCCGTGCTCCAGGATGAACGCCAGCGTGTCGGCATCGAGCCGGACATTCAGCGCGTTGAGCACCGCGCCGGCCATCGCCACGCCGAAGTGCGCTTCGTACAGCGCCGGGATGTTGGGCGCCATGACCGCCACCGTATCGCCGGGCTTCACGCCCAGGGCCGCCAGGCCGCGGGCCAGCCGGCGGCAGCGCCGGTAGGTCTGGCCCCAGGTCTGGCGCAGCGGGCCGTGCACCAGCGCGATCCGGTCGGGGTACACGCTGGCCGTGCGGGCGATGAAAGTCAGCGGCGACAGCGCCATGTGGTTGGCGTCATTGCGTTCGATGTCCCGGATGCGGTCGTGGTCGGGGGCGGTCATCGGGGTCTCCCGGGAAGTGGGGCGGACGGCGGTTCAGGCGGCGACCTGGGGCAGGTGGCGCAGCGTGGCGTTCCACAGGGATGCGGGCAGGCCGGGGTCGCGCGCCGCCAGCCGCTGCAGCAGCCGGGTGGGGGGATCGCCCGGTTGCTGCAAGTGCCAGCCATACAGGTGCGGCCCTTTCAGCATATACGCTTCGCGCAGTGCGTCCAGCGGGGCCGGGGAAACCCGGGCGGCCTGTTCGGCCAGCGGCAGCGCATTGGCGGAACAATCGACCACCAGGATCGCCGTCGGTTTCTCGAAATAATCGGCCACCCGGGCGCGGGCTTCGTCCAGCCGGCGCAGCGCCGGGGTCTGCAGCGCTTCCGGCGCCAGGCACGGCGCGACGAGCAGGTTGCCGGTATCCAGTTCGGCGATGTGCAGGTCGCTTTCCAGCCAGTCGGCGTGCACGGGGGCGCCCTTGCGGCGGAAGACCTCGGCCGCGGCCAGGCCGACGCCGCGGCCTTCGCCCGCGATCAATTGCTTGAAGAAATCCTGCTCGGCCAAGTCGCTGTCCAGGCCCTGCAGTTCCATGTCCAGCGCGTGCCGTTCGCGCAGGCACCGGGCCCGCCGTTCCAGCAGTTGTGCTTCCGCACGGCTGCGATGCTGCCCCAGCCAGGGCGCCAGCCGCGTGCCGCCGCGCTGGCCCAGGCGCTCGATGCAGCGGCGCAGGGCCTGCAGGAACAGCGTGGCGTCGGCCGCATGTTGCGACAGCGCGGGCGCCGGCGCGGGCAGCAGCAGCAGCCGGCCGGGCGGCTCGCTCAGGTAGCTTGCCAGGGGTTGGCCCCGCGGGTCTTCCAGGATGGCGGTGCCGGGCGCCGGGTCGAGCACGGCGCGGGGTTCGAAGCAGTGCGCCGCCAGCGTGAACAGGGTGCGGAAAGGTTCGCCGGCATGGCGCGGCGCCCCGGTGCCGGCGTGCGGCCGGCTGCCGACCGCGCGGGGCATGAGCGGGTCCCACCAGGGGTAGGGCAGGATTTCTTGCAGGGTATGCACGCCCAAGGCGCGCGGGGCGGGCACCAGCACCACCAGCGTGCCGCCGCCGGCCAGCAGGCGCTTGAACTGGTCGCGCCAGTGGCGGCTGGTGGCCAGCAGCCATTCGGATGCGGCCGCGCCCAGCACCGGCGGGTCGTGCCGTTCGCACAGGGCGTCCAGGTGCGGGTACAGCGCGGCCGGGTCCCATATCAGCACGTCGGTGTGGTCCAGTTCCGCGGGCTGGCTGAAAGACAGCGCCGCCTTCAGGCTGGCGGGCGGCGCCGCCAGCGCAAGATCGAGCGTCGAAATATTCATGGGTATTTCCTGCTTGACTTTCAAAATCAATATATCATAAAGTCTAGCTAACTAGACAAATATACAACTCCGCAGCCCACCGTTTCTGGCCCACCGCCATGCCCAACCCGCCAAGCGCCCAGACCGAGCCTTCCGCCAGCACCCCGATGCCGCTGGACCGGGATTCGCCGTTGCCGCTGTACGAGCAGATCAAGCGGCGCGTGCTGATGATGATCCTGAACTGGCAGCAGGAAAGCGACCGCTTCCATACCGATCACGAACTGAGCGAGCAATTCAACGTCAGCCGCATGACGGTGCGCCAGGCCATCCAGGAACTGGTCGACGAAGGCTACCTGCGCCGGGTGCGCGGGTCGGGCACGTTCGTCTGCGCGCCCAAGATCGACGAGCAGTTCAGCCCGGAAATGGACTTCATCGACCAGTGGTCGGCCCGCGGCCGGCCATTGAACCTGAAGGTGCTGCAGTGCGTGCAGGCGCCGGCCTCGCCGGCCGTGGCGCGCCAGCTGGATGTGCCGGCGGGCACGCCGGTCTGGAACATCCTGCGCCTGCGCACCGTCAAGCAGGTGCCCATCTCGATCGACTACCGCTATGTGCTGGTGTCGCGCATGCCCCGCATCGACGCGGCCGAGGTCGAGGCCGGTTCGCTGCTGGAACTGATCGGCCGCCAGATCGAGCTGGCCTACGGCAACCTGCAGATCGAGGGCGGGGCCGTGCAGCCGGAACATTCCGACTACCTGAGCCTGCTGCCCGGCGACCCGGTGCTGACGCGCCACCTGGTCTATTTCGATACGGCCGACCGGCCCGTCATGGCCGGCATATCCCATTACCGGGCCGACCAGGTGCGCTACTCGGTGCGCGTGCCGCTGCGCAACATCGTGGGCAAGGTCGACCAGGTGTCCGACTCGCTCGAATTCCGCAATCCGGCCGGCGCCGCGGGAGGATGAGCGCCAGGCCCTGGTAGTTCAAGCTGTTCGTGGAAGTTTCTGCATCCCCATTCTCGAATCAGGAATAGGAGTAGCACCATGACTTGCATGAAGAAGTTTGTGGCGTTCGCGCGCCGCGCGGCGCTGGCGCCCCTGGGGGCGGCGCTGTTGTTGGGCATGCAGCCCGCCGGCGCCCAGGAAACCCTGCGCATCGGTTCGATCCTGTCGGTGACCGGTCCGGCCGCCTTCCTGGGCGAAGACATGAAGGCCGGCATGGAAATGGCCATCGACGACATCAATGCGGCCGGCGGCATCGGCGGCAAGAAGGTCGAGTGGGTCTTCTACGACGCGGAAAGCCAGACCGCCAAGGCCATCAACGCCACCAAGCGCCTGCTGTCGCAGGACAAGGTCGACATCATCGTCGGCGGCGGCAACATGAGCGGCATCGCCATGGCCATGGTGCCGATGGTGCAGCGGGCCGAGACGCCGTTCATTTCCACCGAGGGCTCGATGCAGATCGTGATGCCGGTGGCCGAGCGCAAATACGTCTACAAGAGCACGGTCGACGACGACCAGGTCATCGACCGGGTGCTGGACTACTTCGACAAGAAGGGCATCAAGCACATCGCCCTGCTGGCCGACAGCAGCGGCTTCGGCCAGAGCGCGGTCGAGCAGATGAAGCGGCTGTCGGCCAAGCGCGGCATCGAGGTCGGCTACGAATCGTTCAACCCCGCCGACACCGACCTGACGCCGCAGCTCACGCGCATCAAGAACTCGCCGGCGCAGGCCATCATCTGCTGGACGGTAACGCCGGCCGGCGTGGTGTTCATCAAGCAGGCGCAGCAGCTGGGGCTGGACAAGCTGACGCTGGTGCACAGCTACGGCTTCGTCGACCAGCGCTACATGAAACTGGCGGGGGATTCGGTGGGCGACCTGCTGCTGGTCAGCGTCAAGTTCCCGGTGGGCCAGGACCTGCCCGACGCCGACCCCATCAAGACGCGCATCATGGACCTGACCCGGCGGTTCGAGGCCCGCTACCAGCGCAAGCCCAACCAGTTCGTGGCGCAGACCTACGACGCCATCATGCTGGCCCGCGCCGCCATGGAAAAGGGCGGCAAGGACAAGGAAAAGATCCGCGCGGCGCTGGCCGGCATCACCGGCTTCCAGGGCGTGGGCGGCGTCTTCAACTTCTCGGCCGAGCACCATTCCGGGCTGGCCAAGGGCGACATCGTCATGCTGGGCTACCGCGACGGCCAGTTCCGCCTGGCGGACTACAAGTAGGCAGCAGGCACCCGAAAACCGCATCGAGCGCCGCGCAGGCGCCGTCATCAGGGAGTGCAGTCATGAACGCAGCGTACGCCGAGCCGCATACGATCCTGGACGACCCGGAAAGCATTTTTCCGCTGGACCTGGACACGCGGATTCCCAAGATCCGCGATCTTTACCACCTGGCCACGGCCAAGCAATGGGATCCGCGCACCGATATCGACTGGCATCTGTTCGACGCGTCGCAGTACACGCCCGAGCAGCGCTATGCGGCGCGCCAGTACTGGAGCCGCCGCGCCTGGAGCGAATACGGCGCCATTTCCGAAAGCCCGGCGCTGCAGATCCGCTTCTGCCACGACAAGTGCGAACCCGACCTGCGCCTGTTCTTCACCATCCGCTCGCAGGAGGAAAGCCGCCACGCGGAAGCGTGCTACCGCATGGCCGAGGCATTGGGCGGCTATATGGAGCAGCCCGCCCAGGCGGACTACCAGGGCTCGGTGGCCACGCACGGCGTGCGCAAGATGGCGCTCGACCCCGGGATGTCGATCGAGGCGATCCTGGCGGCGCTGGTGTGCGCGGCCGAGGAAATCGCCTTCGACGTGTTCCGCCACCTGGTCGAGATCACCCGGGATCCGGTCGCCAAGCAGATCTGCACGCGCATCATGCGCGACGAGGTCAGGCACTGCGCGTTCGGCTGGCGCTTCCTGGACCACCGCATCCCGCAGATGTCCGACAGCGAAATCAAGGTCGTGGAAAACGCGGTCATCACCATGATGGAAAAGGTGGAGCTCAACGGCTACCACAGCGCCTGGCTGGCGCCGGACAACCCCGCATCCCGGGCCGAGATGGAAGTGGACCGCATCACCTGGGAAGCCGGGCTGGGCTCGACGGTGGAAGAACTCGAGAAGCCGCTGTTCGTGGACACGGTGCAGCGCGTGCGGCGCCAGATGGCGCCCTGGGGCGTGAACCTGCCGGTGCTGCATCACCCCAAGATCGGCGAATTCTAGTCCGGAGACCCACCATGAATGCATCCGCCACCCGGATTCCGGTCGAGCGCCGCTTTCCGCTGACGCTGCGGCAGTCCATCACGTCCATTCGCGAACTGTACGAGACCGGCAAGCAGAAGCGCTGGGTACCGGAAACCGATATCCCCTGGGCCGCGTTCGATGCCGGCTCGCTCGATGCCCCGGTTCGCGAGGCCGCGCGCCTGACCTGGAGCCGCCGCGCCTGGGTCGAGTACGCGGGCCTGAGCGAGACGCCCGCGCTGCTGGTGCGCCTGTGCCTGGAAAGCGGCCGCGAGTCCGACCCGAAGTACTTCCTGACAGTGCGCAATACCGAAGAAGCCTGGCAGATCGAGTGCTATCACCGCTATGCCACCCTGCTGGGCGGCTACGTGAACCGGCCGCCCGATCCGCGGCGCGAGGCGGTGTTCAACCAGTGCCGCCATCGCCAGGTGCTGGACGCCGGCTGCAATGCCGATGCCTTCTTCACGGCGCACGCCGCGGTCGAGGACGGCCTGGAACTGGCGCTGTACCAGGCGTACCTGGCCAACGCCGCCGAGCCGGTCGCGCGGCGCATCCTGGAGCAAAGCGTGCAGGCCAAGGAACGCCACGCCACCTTCGGCTGGCTGTACGTCGCCGAGCGCGCCGCGCAGTGGTCGGACGCCGACCGCGCGGCGGTGGCCGACGCGGTGGCGCGCTACCTGGACGAAGTCGAGCTGGGCGGCTACCACTGCCCCTGGCTGGCCGACCCCGGCGGCGCCGAAAGCCGCGCGCTGGAGCTGACGGCGCAGGCCGGGCTGGGCGCGGTGTCCTGCGCGCAAGAACAGGAGGTCCTGCAGGCCTACCTGGAAACCGTGCAGCGGCGCCTGGGCGATTTCGGCGTCGAACTGCCCGCCACCGCGCTGGCCGCGCGGCGGTCGGACTGAGCGCGCGCCGGAGCTGCCCATGGACATGTCCGCGCAAATCGTCCAGCTGCTGGTGGCCGGCCTGACCGTCGGCAGCATCTACGCCATCGTGGCGGTAGGGTTCAACGTCATTTTCAAGAGCACCGACGCGATCAACTTCGCCCAGGGCGAGTGGGTCATGATGGGCGGGATGGTGGCGGCGGCCTGTTATGCGGTGGGCCAGCTGCCGCTATGGCTGTCGTGCGTGGCCGCGGTGCTGCTGGTGGCGCTGGCGGGCGGGCTATCCGAGCGCCTGGTCATCCACCCCTTGAAAAAACCCGCGCCGCTGCTGGTGACGCTGCTGAGCATCGGGCTGGCGATCTGCACCAAGAGCCTGGTGATGCTGGGCCTGGGCAAGACGCCGACGGGGTACCCGGCGTTCTCCGGCGACGCGCCGCTGTCGCTGGCCGGCGCGCAGATCCCGCCGCAGAGCTTCTGGGTAATGGGCGTGGCGCTGGTGTTCATGCTGGCCACGCACGGCTTCTTCGAGCGCACGCTGCTGGGCAAGACGCTGCGGGCCACCGCGATCGACCGCGACGCCGCCGCGCTGGTGGGCATCAACGTGCGGCGTTCCGTGACGGTGGCCTTCGTGCTGGCCGCGCTGGCGGGCGGTATCGCCGGCGTCATCATCACGCCCTTGACCCTGACGTCGTACGACCACGGCACCATGCTGGGCTTCAAGGGTTTCAGCGCCGCCATGCTGGGCGGCCTGGGCAGCCTGCAGGGCGCGCTGCTGGGGGGGCTGCTGCTGGGCGTGGTCGAGGCGCTGGCCGGCGGGCTGCTGTCGTCGCATTTCAAGGATGCGATCTCGTTCATCCTGCTGTTGCTGGTGCTGTTCTACCGGCCCCAGGGACTGCTGGGCAAGGCCGAGATCGACAAGGTCTGAGCGGCGCAACGCGGCGGCCGGGCGCGAGCCCGCCGAACCCGGCCACCTATCAAGGGGATACTGATGAATCCAGCCAACCTGTCGTCCGCCGCCGCTGCCGGCGGCGGCACGCGCGACCGCCGCATCCTGGCGGTATTGTGGGGCGCGTTCCTGCTGTTTCCGCTGGTGGCGCCCAACAGCTACGTCGTGGGCATGGCAGTGACGTTCTGCATCAACCTGATGCTGATCGCCAGCCTGAACCTGCTGATGGGCTATTGCGGCCAGATATCCATGTGCCAGGGCGGGTTCTTCGGCCTGGGCGCCTATGCCAGCGGGGTGCTGTCGGCCAAGTACGGCGTGCCGGCGCTGCTGGGCATTCCGGCGGCGCTGCTGCTGGCCAGCGCCGCCGCGCTGCTGATCGCGCTGCCCGTGCTGCGCCTGCGCGGACACTACCTGGCGATGGCCACGCTGGGGTTCAACGCGATCCTGTCGGTGCTGTTCGTGGAACTGGTCGACCTGACCGGCGGACCCAACGGCCTGTCGGGGGTCGAGCCGATCACGGTGGCCGGGTTCGCCATCGACACCGACCGGCGCTTCTTCTACCTGGTCTGGGCGGCCAGCCTGCTGCTGATGTGGGCGCTGCTGAACCTGACGCGCTCGCGCGTGGGCCGGGCCATGATCAGCGTGGCCGGCAGCGAGGTGGGGGCGGCCAGCCTGGGCATCAACGCCTACGCCCTGAAGGTGTCGATCTTTGTGCTGTGCGCGGCGGTGGCGTCGCTGGCCGGCACCTTCTATGTGCACTTCAACCAGTTCGCCTCGCCCGAGACCTTCAATTTCTTCATCTCGGTGCTGCTGGTGGTCATGGTGGCGGTGGGCGGCTGGGGCAAATACTGGGGGCCGCTGTTCGGCGCGCTGGTCTTTACGCTGGTGCCCGAGCTGCTGCGGGCCTTCCACGACGTCGAGCTGTTCCTGTTCGGCGTCAGCATGATCGTGGTGCTCATGTTCTTCCCCGGCGGGCTGGCGGGCATGGCACAGCGCCTGTGCCAGCGCCGCGCGCCCCGGGCCGCGCCGGCGTCCGGCATCGCGCCGAAGGGCAAGGTGCGCCATGGCTGATCCCGGTTTCCTGTCGGTGCGCGACCTGGGCATCAACTTCGGCGGCCTGGCCGCGCTGGCCGACCTGTCGTTCGACCTGCGGCAGGGGCAGATCAAGGGCTTGATCGGGCCGAACGGCGCGGGCAAGAGCACGCTGTTCAACATCGTCGCGGGGCTGCTGCGGCCGGGCGGCGGCGACGTGATGTTCCGCGGCAAGTCGATCCAGGGGCTGCCGCCGCACCAGCGCGTGCGGCTGGGCATCGCCCGCACCTTCCAGAACCTGCAGGTCTTCAAGGACCTGACCGTGCTGGAAAACGTCATGGTGGGGTGCCATGCGCGCTTCCGTGCGGGCCTGTGGGCCTGCCTGGCCCGCACGCCGGCCCAGCGGCGCGACGAGGCCGCGATGCGCGACATCGCCATGCAGCGGCTCGAACAACTGCACCTGGGACGCCAGGCCGACGTGCTGGCCGGCGACCTGAGTTTCGGCCAGGCGAAGATCCTGGAAATGGCGCGCGCGCTGGCGGCCGACCCCGCCCTGCTGCTGCTGGACGAGCCGGTGGCCGGCGTGCCCCACGCCGAAGTCGCGCAGGTGGCGCAAGTGATACGCGAAGTCAACGCCAGCGGCGTCAGCGTGCTGCTGGTCGAGCACAACATGAGCTTTGTCATGCAGCTGTGCGACGACATCCTGGTGCTGAACTATGGCCGCAAGATCGCCGAGGGCAGCGCGGACGCCGTGCGCGCCGACCCGCTGGTGCTGAAGGCCTACCTCGGGGAGGACATGCCCGATGCTTGAGATCGCCAATCTGTTTGCCTCCTATGGCACCAACGACGTGCTGCGCGACACCAGCATGCAAATTCCGGCGCGGCAGATCGGCTGCCTGCTGGGCGCCAACGGCGCCGGCAAGACCACGGTGATGCGCAGCCTCAGCGGCCTGCTGCGGCCGTTGCGGGGCAGCATCCGTTTCGAGGGCGAGCCGATCGAGTCGCTGCCGGCCGACCGCATCGTCGACCGCGGCATCGTGCTGGTGCCCGAGGGCCGGCGCGTATTCGCCCCGCTGTCGGTCAGCGAGAACCTGGAGATGGGCGGGTACAAGCTGCTGAAGCGGCGCCGCCATGCCGAGTTCCGGCGCAACCTGGATTTCGTGCTGGACCTGTTCCCCCGCCTGGCCGAGCGGGCCCGCCAGCCCGCCGGCACGCTGTCGGGCGGCGAGCAGCAGATGGTGGCGATCGGCCGCGCGCTGATGAGCAGCCCGCGCCTGCTGATGCTGGACGAGCCCTCGATGGGGCTCGCCCCGCTGGTCGTGAAAGACATCTTCGTTTCGCTGCGGCGGCTGAAACAGGAGGGCTTGACGTTGTTCATCGCCGAACAGAACGCGCGGCTGACGCTGAGCGCGGCCGACTACGGATACGTCCTGCAGGAAGGGCGCGTTGCGTATTCGGGCCCGGCCCAGGCGCTGCGCGACGATACACGGGTACAGGCCGCCTACCTGGGCGCCTGACAGGAGACAGGTGGCGCGATGTTGCTTTCGTCCGAGGTACCGTCGATCGATCCGGAGCAGGAGGCCCAGTACAACCTGCGGGCCAGGCATCCGGAACGCGAGGATATCTACCATTCCTACGCGCACCGCAGCGCGCGCACCCGCCGGCGGCGCGAAGCCAGGCTCGATCTGCGCTTCGGGCCGAAGCCGTCGAGCGTGCTGGATCTATTCATTCCCGAACGGACGCCGTCGCCGCCGCTGCTGGTGTTCATCCACGGCGGCTACTGGCGGGCCCTGGACAAGCACGGCTTTTCCTTCATCGCCGATGCCTACCTGGACCGCGGCGTGGCCGTCGCGATGCCCAACTACACCCTGGCGCCGCGGGCCAGCGTGGCCGAGATCGTGCAGGAAGTGTGCGAGGCGGTGTCGTGGCTGACGGCGCGGGGGCCCGAGCTGGGCTACGACGCCAGCAGGATCGTGGTGTCCGGCCATTCGGCGGGGGGGCACATGGCGGCGCGCGTCATCTGCCGCGACCAGATGCCGGGGCTGTCCGGCCGCGTGCGCGGCTACGTGGGGCTGAGCGGGCTGTTCGACCTGGCTCCGCTGTTGCGCACGTCGATCAACCGCGACCTGCGCATGACCGAGAGCGAGGCCCGCGCGCTGGGCCTGTACGGCGGCGCGGCCCTGTACCGGGTGCCGATGCTGTTCGCGGCCGGGGCGCTGGAGACAGACGGGTTTCGCGGGCAGAGCCTGGATTTCTCGCAATTCTGCGCGCGGCAGGGCCACCAGGTCGAGAGCCTGATCGTGCCCCGGCGCAATCACTTCGACCTGCTGAACGATTTCTCCAGCGCGGAACACGCGCTGTTCAACAAGACGCTGGACATGCTGCTGCCCGGCAGCCGCCCGGGTCCGGCCACCCACCAGGAGACCCCGCAATGACTGCTCGTCCGCTCAATCCGCCTACCGTCTGCGCGCCGCTGGGGCCCTACAGCCAGGGTGTGCTGGCCGAGGGCCGCGGCCGCTGGCTGCACATCGCCGGCCAGGTCGGCGTGGGCGCCGACGGCGCGCTGGCGCAGGGTTTCCAGGCGCAGGCGCACGCCGCGTGGCGCAACGTTGCCGCCATGCTGCAAGCCGCCGGCATGGACGCCGGCCACCTGGTGAAAGTGGTGACGTTCGTGGTCGACGAAACCCACCTGCCTTTGCTGGGCCCGGTGCGCCTGGCCTACCTGGGCGATGCGCGCCCGGCCGCGACGCTGATCGTCGCCAAGGCGCTGGCGCGGCCCGACTGGCTGATCGAGGTCGAGGCCATCGCCTTCCGGCCCGAATGACCACGCCGCGCGGACACATGTTCGACGACCTGCGCGGCAAGCGCGCGCTGGTGACGGGCGGCTTCGGCGGCCTGGGGGCGGCATTCGCCGGCGCCCTGGCGGGCCAGGGTACGCAGGTCGTGCTGGCGGGGCGCCGGTTGCCGGCCGGCCGCCAGCGGGCGCGCCAGCTGCAAGAGCAGGGCGCGCGGGCCCACGCGATCGAGCTGGACGTTACCGCGCCCGACAGCGTGGCGTCGCTGTTCGAGCGGGCCGAACGCGCCGCCGGCGGCGCCATCGACATTGTAGTCAACAATGCCGGCGTCACGGTGACGCGGCCCGCGCTGGACTACACCGAAGCCGACTGGGCCGGGGTCATCGACGTCAACCTGAACGGCGCCTGGCGCGTCGTGCAAGCGGCCGGCCGCCACATGCGGGCGCACGGCGGCGGCAGCATCGTGAATATCGCTTCTATCCTGGGCGAACGGGTGGCCCAGCAGGTGCCGGCCTATGTCGCCTCGAAAGCGGCGCTGATCCGCCTGACACAGGCCCTGGCGCTGGAATGGGCGCGCCACGGCATCCGCGTCAACGCGCTGGCGCCGGGCTACATCGAGACCGACCTGAACCGCGAGTTCTTCGCCAGCGAGGCCGGACAGGCGCTCGTCAAGCGCGTGCCGCAGCGCCGGCTGGGCCGCGCCGACGAGTTGTTCGGCCCCTTGCTGCTGCTGGCTTCCGATGCGTCGTCGTTCATGACGGGGGCCGTCCTGGCCGTCGATGGCGGACATCTTTCTTCCACGCTCTGATCCCGGAACCCCGACATGGATTTTCGCCTGACGCCAGACATCGAAGACTATCGCCAGCGCATCAAGGCGTTCGTGGCCGAGCACCTGCTGCCGCTGGAGGCCGACCCCGCCGCCTATGACGAGCACGAGAACATCCGCGAAGCGGTGTTGCAGCCGTTGCGCCGCCGCGCGCGCGAACAGGGGCTGTGGGCCCTGCAGATGCCGCGCGAGCGCGGCGGGCAGGGGTTGAGCCGGGTCGGCATGGCGGCCTGCTACGAAGAAATGAACCTGTCGATCTTCGGCCCGGTGGTATTCAACAGCGCCGCGCCCGACGACGGCAACATGATGGTGCTGGAGAAAGTCGCCACCGAGGCCCAGAAGGCGCGCTGGCTGCAACCCATTGTCGACGGCCGGGTCCGCTCGTCGTTCGCCATGACCGAGCCGCATCCGGGCAGCGGCTCGGACCCGTCCATGATGCGCACCACGGCCACCCTGAAAGACGGCGCCTGGCACGTGCATGGCCGCAAATGGTTCATCACCGGCGCCGGCGTGGCGCAGCATTTCATCCTGATGGCCAGGACGTCCGACGATCCGCGCAAGGGGCTGACGGCGTTCCTGTTCGACGCGGACCAGCCGGGCTGGCGCATCGAGCGCCGGATTCCCATCATGGGCCCGGAAGAGCATGGCGGCCATTGCGAACTGGTGTTCGACGGGCTGCGCATTCCCGACGAGAACCGCCTGCTGGGCGTGGGCGACGGCCTGAAGGTCACCCAGATCCGCCTGGGCCCGGCGCGGCTGACGCACTGCATGCGCTGGCTGGGCCTGGCGCGCCGCTCGCTGGCCATTGCGCGCGAATACGTGGCGCAACGCCACAGCTTCGGCACGCCGCTGGCCGAGCGCGAGGGGGTGCAGTGGATGCTGGGCGAATGCGCCATGGCGATCGAGGTCGGCCGGCTGCTGACCATGCGGGCCGCGGCCAGCCTGGACCAGGGCCACTTCGCCCGCAAGGAAGTCTCGATGGCGAAGATCGTCGTTTCCGAGACCTTGCACAAGGCCGTGGACACCGCGATCCAGCTGACCGGCGCGCGCGGCTATTCGCGCGACACCGCCCTGGCATGGATCTACCGCTACGCGCGCCAGGCCCGCCTGGTGGACGGCGCGTCGGAAGTGCACAAGATGGTGCTGGCGCGCTTCCTGATGCAAGAGGGCGACGATTTCTGGCAATGGCCATCCGGCCCGCTCGCCGGAGAACGGCCGTGAGCGGCACGGCGGCGGCGCTCGACGCGCGGGCCGGCCGGGCGCTGGCGGCCTACCTGGCGCGCCAGGGGCTGGCCGACGGCGATTCGGACATCGCATGGCGCCGCCTGGCCGGCGGGCAATCCAATCCGACCTACCTCGTGGCCACGCCGCGCCGGCAGTATGTGCTGCGCAAGCAGCCCGCCGGCAAGCTGCTGCCGTCGGCGCACGCCATCGACCGCGAATACCGGGTCATGAAAGCGCTGCAGGACAGCGCGACGCCGGTGCCGCGCATGCTGGCCTACTGTGCCGACGACAGCCTGCTGGGCACGCCGTTTTTCCTGATGGAGCACGTCGCCGGGCGCACGTTCGCGGACCCCACGCTGCCCGGGCTGGATGCCGCCGAACGCGGCGCCATCTATGCCGCCACCAGCCGCGTGCTGGCCGGGCTGCACCAGCTGGATCACCGCGCGCTGGGCCTGGCCGACTACGGCCGGCCGGGCAATTACTACGCGCGCCAGATCTCGCGCTGGACCCGGCAGTACCGCGACAGCTGCGCCGGCGCCGGCCATGCCGCCATGCAGGCGCTGATCGACTGGCTGCCGCGCAATATCCCGCCTGGCGACGACACCTGCCTGGTGCATGGCGATTTCCGGCTGGACAACATGATTTTCCACCCCACCGAGCCGCGCGTGCTGGCCCTGCTGGACTGGGAACTGTCCACGCTGGGCCATCCGCTGTCGGACCTGGCGTATTACTGCATGTGCTGGCGCGTGACCCCCGCGCTGTGGCGCGGCGTGGCCGGGTGCGATCTCGCGGCGCTGGGCATCCCCACCGAACCGCAGGCCGTGGCGGCGTATTGCGATGCGCGCGGCCTGGCCGGGCTGGAGCATTGGGGGTTCTACCTGGCCTACAGTTTCTTTCGCATGGCGGCCATCCTGCAGGGCGTGGCGGCGCGCGGGGCGGCCGGCAATGCCGCGGATCCGGGCGCCGCGGCCATGGCGGCCAAGGTGGGGCCGCTGGCCGAGCTGGGGTGGGGCTGCGCGCGCGCCGAGGGCTCGCCGGCCCGGTAGGCCGCGTTCAGCCCAGTTCGTCGGCGGGGCTGGCGTAGACCGACAGCGCCGTCCGGCCATTCCACCAGTACACGCGCGCGACCTTGACGCGCTGCGCGATCTCGAGCGCCTGCGCCATGTCGCTTTCGATGAAGTGCGTGTGGCAGCCGGCCACGATGGCCTGCGCCTTGTGTTCGGCCGTCTGCGCGGCGCTGTGGCGCGACGCGTCGCGCATGATCAGCGGGCCCTCGAAGCCGTGGCGCCGCAGCCAGGCTTGCGTGCGCTCGCGGTCTTGTTCGGGCCGGCCGGTGATGATGGCCAGGCTGCGCAGGTCGCGCCCCGGCAGGATGGCGCTGGGCGCCAGCAGGTCGCGCCGGGCCAGCGTTGCCGCCAGGTCGGTCTCGTACAGGTGGCCGGGCAGGTCGGGCAGCAGGATGCCGTCCAGGTCGATGGCCCACGAGGCGTACGCATGCGATGGCAAGTCGGGCAGGTTGCCCGTCGCGTCGTAGGCCCGCGTCACGGACTCGCGTTCCCAGGGGAACCAGGCGCGCCGGCCGGGCGGGATCTCGACGCCGAAATCCGGCCGCACGCGCGATTCGGCATCGTAGGCCAGGGCGAAGACCTTCAGCGCGTGCCCCGCGGCGGCCAGGAAATCGATGCTGTCGGATAGCGTGGTGCCGCGGCCGGCGATGTCTTCGACCAGCAGCACGCGCGCGCCGGCGGGCGGCGTTTGCGCCGTGAACCAGGACACCCGGCGCGCCCGGCGGTCGTACGACAGCGCGTACAGGGGCAGGTCGAGCGCGGCGCGGGCGTTCAGGCCCGCACTTCCTGCCGCTGGAACACCACGTACGTCAGGGCGAACAGCAGGATGACCCCGGCGACCAGGCCCACCGCCTGCGCCCAGACGATCTGCAGGCTTTGCGCCAGCGCCAGCGGCGCGCCCATGACCGCGCCTTCCAGCTGGTCCAGGAAGATGGGGCCGATGGCGCGCGTCATCGGGCTGAGCACCGCGACGATGGACTCGTTGAACAGCTGAGCGGGCGACAGGCGCTGCAGCGCATGCTGCCATTGCAGCGTGGGCAGGCTGGGCTGGCCCAGCAGTTGCGAGGCCAGGTCCGGCGGCGCGATGGCCTGCGCCAGCGCCGACGCCAGCAGCGGCCACAGCAGGGCCAGGAACAGCCACAAGCCCAGCGACACCAGCGCCGAGGTGGCGGCCGAGCGGAACACCACCGAGAACAGCATCGACAATGCCAGCCACACGCCCGCATACGCCAGCGCCATCAGCAGGAACAGCAGCGAGCGCGCCACTTCCTGGCCGCTGGGCGGCACGCCCAATGCCAGCAGGCTCACGCCGATCACGATCAGCCACAGGCACAGCAGGCTGATCGCCAGCGTGGCCAGGCCGGCCAGGAACTTGCCCAGCAGCAGCGCGTCGCGATAGATGGGCTGCGACAGCAGCCGGCTCATGGTGCGGCGCGAGTATTCGCCGTTGATGGCGTCGAACCCCAGGCCGATGGCCATCAGCGGGATCAGGAAGCCCAGCAGCGAGGCGAACGACGGCATGGGCGCCTGCGCCGTGGTGAAGACCCGCAGGAATACGAACGGATCTTCGGCCGTGGTGTCGCGGATCTGCTGCAGGGCGCCGTACAGCGCGGCCGCCGCCGTCAGCACGATCAGCCATTCCAGCACCCGCATGCGCGCGCTGGTCAGGTGGTCGGCGAACTCTTTCAGGGTTACCGCGCCCAGCCCTTTCCAGGGCGAGCCTTCACGTTTCTGCATGGCGGGCCTCCTTGGCGCCGGCATCGGCGTTCTGGAAGAAGCGGTTGTAGATGGCGTCCAGGCTGGGCACGTCGACCGACAGGCGATGCAGGTCGCCGCCGGCCTGCACCACCGCGCGGGCCGCATCGGCGCGCACGTCGTCTTCGGCCAGCAGCCGGTAGTGGCCGGGCGCCACGGCCTCGACGGCGTGCACGCCCGGCACTTGCCGCAGGTGCGCGTCCAGGCCGCTGCCGCGCGCCTGCACTTCCACGGAAAAGCCCGTGCCCAGCACCTGGCGCGCCAGCTCGGGCACGCTGCCCATCAGCGCGATGCGGCCGCGCCGGAACAGCGCCACGCGGTCGCACACGCGCTGCATGTGGTCTAGCAGGTGCGACGACAGCAGCACCGTGACGCCGTCGGCCTTCAGGGCGCGGATCAGGTCCAGGAATTCTTCGGTGGATTGCGGGTCCAGGCCCGACGTGGGTTCGTCCAGGATGGCCACGCGCGCGTCTTTCATGACGATCTCGGCCAGCCCCAGGCGCTGGCGCATGCCGCGCGAATAGGTGGCCACCCGCCGGTCGGCGACGTCGGACAGGCGCATGCGCGCCAATGCCCGGTCGATGCGCGGGCCGCGCTCGGCGGCCGGCAGCCCCAGCAGGCGCGCGGTGTAGGCCAGGTTGTCGCGCGCCGACAGGTAGTCGTAGAAGCCGACCGCATCGGGCAGGTAGCCCAGCTGCCGCTTGACGCCCAGCGGATCGCGCTGCGGGTCGTGGCCCAGCACGCGCACCGTGCCGGCGCTGACGTCGGTCAGGCCCAGCAGCATCAGGATGGTGGTGGTCTTGCCCGCGCCGTTCGGACCCAGAAGGCCGAATATCTCGCCGCGGCCGACCTGGAACGACACGTCGTCGACGGCGCGCACGGGGCCGTACCGCTTGGTCAGGCCTTGCGCCTGGATAAGGTAGTCGTTCATCGCCGTCCGAACCTCGCAACGGCGCCCACCAGGATCAGCACGGCGATCGCCAGGATGACGGCGCCGACGATGCCCCACAGGCTGGACGTGCCAACGGTGATGCGGAAGTCGCCGCTGGCCGACTGGCCGCCGGCGGTGGCGGTGACATGCGTCATGTAGTCGCCCGCCAGCGAGCGTTCCGACGGCGTGATGCGGGCTTGCGCTTCCACCTGCTGGCCCGGGGCCAGGTGCTCGATGGCCCTGGGTTCGAACTCCACCGTCCAGCCCGACGGCCCGCTGCCCGACAGCGCGACATTGTCGGCGGCCGCGCCGCCGTCGTTGCGCACGATGACCGGTATCGACGACGCCTTGCCGGCCTGGGCCTTGCCGCTCATCAGGCCGTCACGCCCGGCCAGCTGCAGCCGCGGCTGGCCCACGATGTCCAGCTTCAGCTGGCTGGCGGCCTCGATGCCTTCGGCGCTGGCCACCACTTGCACCGGATAGCTGCCCGGCTCGGTATTGCCGGGGGGGCGCACGGTGAGCTTGACGTCTTTCGATTCGCCCGCCTTGATGGGCAGGGAACTGATCTGCTGGCTGCCGTAGCCTTCGGTGAAGCTGGTGTCGAAGTACTGCGGCGCCTTGGCGGCGAAGCTGACGGTCAGGTCCTTGCCGCTGTCGTTCTTCACGGTCAGCGAGTAGTCGAACGACGACTGCGCGCCGCCGCGGATCGCGGGCAGCTTGGTTTCCAGGCTGAGCTTGGTGGGCAGTTCCTTGGCCAGCGCAATATGCACCGGCAGCGCGATGCGCTGGCCGTCGCCTGCGGCGACCACGGTCAGCGTGCGGGCCTGCGTGCCCGCATCGGCCGGCACCTTCAGCCGCAATTGCAGCGACACGCTGTCGTCGGTGCCGGGCATGGCCGCGGCGACGGGCTGGCCGCCGCCCAGCAGCGTGGCTTCCCAGCCCGGCGGCACGTCGTCGATGGCCAGGTTCAGCCGCTCGGGCGGCAGGCCGTAGTTGCGCAAGTGCAGCGAGATGGTCGATGTGGTGCCCGGCTTGGCGGTGACGGCCGGATAGTCGGTCAGCAGGTACAGCCCCTTGATGTTGTTGCCTTGCGCCAGCGCCAGCGTCGGCGCGGATAAAAGCATGGCTGCTGCGAGGGCCAGAAAAGAAAGTGCTTTTCGCATGATGTTTTTTTATCTCCTCGAATGCCGGGCGAACGCCCGCGCCGCTTCACGGCGCGGTGTCTGCCGGGCGGTGGCGGAATGAGTGGCAGGAGATTCGCGGCGGCGTGGCCGCGCGTGGATGCGTCCTGCTGCGATGTATGAGCCGTGCGCCACGGGTTTTGTTCCCCGCTTTGTGTTCGGCAATGTGTGTCTGCCGCGATTTGCCCGGTCAGCTGAAAGCGCGCTTAAAGCGCGTGCCTGCCGGCGCCTGAAAATGACGGCAAGCTGAATTTCCGGAATGGCAGCGGCGGGGCTTGCGCGAGGGCTTGTGTCGGCGCCGCTGCAAGCCCCGCTGTTCGACGCCGGGTTACCCCAGCCCTTCGCGCCTGGCCGCCTGCAATCGATGCAGGGTGATGCGGCGCACTTCGGATTTGCTGATCTCGATATGCGACTTGAGCATGCGCGTCGCTTCATCCGTCCGTCGCGCCAGGATGGCGCGCAGGATCGCCCCGTGTTCCACATAGGTGGCGTCCACCCGATAGTCCTTGGTGAAATCGAGCTGCCGGATGATGCGGATTTTCTCGGTGACTTCGCGATGGATCTGGGACATTTCGGGGTTCCCCGCGGCAGCTACCAGGGCGCAATGAAAGGCTTCGTCCAGCTCGGCCACCTGCCTGCCGCTGCGCAGGCGCTCGGCGGCAGGGACCAGCCAGATGTGTTTCAGGGTAGAGAGCTCGCCGGTTCCATCCATATCGTGCAGGCTGCACAAGCGCGTCACGGACGCCTGTTCGAGCACGATGCGCACGTCATAGAGCGCCTCGAAACGCTCGAAATCGAATGGGCGTACCCGCCAGCCGCTACGCTGGCGCAACTGCACGAACCCTTCGCGCTCCAGCCGGTACAGCGCCTGCCGTACCGGCGTACGGCTGACGCCCAGGCGCGTGACCAGATCGCTTTCGGTGAAGTCGTCCCCGGGCAGCATGCGGAACTCGAACAAGTCGCGCTTGATCAGTTCGTAGGCCTGGCCGGCCAGCGTGACGCCGGACCCGGGGGGGACGAACGAGCCGGGCCGCGTGCTCAGGCTAAGGCGCATTTCAGGTCACCGCGCAATCGGCTTGCGCGTCGATCACCAACAGGGTGTCGCCGCTATTGACCGCCTTGCCCTGCATGCAGCAGATCGCCGTGATCGTGCCGCCGAACGCGGCATTGACCGACAGTTCCATCTTCATGGCCTCGACGATGACCAGTGTGTCGCCGGGCTCGACACGTTGTCCGACACGGACGGGGATCTTCCATACATTGCCGCACAGGTCGGCGCATACGGCACGTTCGGTCGTCGTCAACGCCAACGCCGGCTCGTCTGCCGTATCCAGCTCGACCATGGCCGATTCCTCGGCCTGCCACAGGGCGACCTCGGCCTCGAAAGCGGCCTGCTGGGTAGCCTTGAAAGCCTCGATGTCGGTGCGGTTCTCGGCCAGGAAGCGGCGATATCCGGCGAAATCGAAATCCTCTTGCTCGATGCGCAACGTGGCGCGGCCCTCGCGGAAATCTTCCCGCAGTGCCGTCAGTTCCGCCTCGGATACCGGATAGAAGCGAACCTGGTCGAAGAAGCGCAGCAGCCAGGGCTCGCCGTTCTGGAACACCGGATTCTTCAAGAACTTGTTCCAGATCGGCAACGTGCGCCCCACCAGTTGATAGCCGCCCGGGGAATCCATGCCGTATATGCACATGTAGACGCCGCCTATGCCCACGGTTCCTTCGGCCGTGAAGGTGCGCGCCGGGTTGTACTTCGAGGTCAGCAACCGGTGCCGGGGGTCTATCGGCACGGCGCAGGGGGCCCCCAGGTAGACGTCGCCCAGCCCCAGCACCAGGTAGCTGGCGTCGAACACGATGCGCCGCACATCGTCGCGCGCCGGCAGGCCGTTGATGCGCTGAATGAAATCCACGTTGTCCGGCAGCCACGGCGCGTTGGCGCGTACCGTTTCCCGGTAGCGCTGCACGGCTCCCAGGGTGGCGCTGTCCTCGAAGGCCATGGGCAGGTACACCACCCGCGTGGGCACCTTCAGGGTAGAGACGTCGGGCAGAGCATCCTCGATCTGCAGCAGGCGCCTGGCCATCGCGTCCTGGCCGATGATCCGGCTGTCGTAGCGGATCTGCAGCGAGCGCACGCCGGGCGAACATTCCAGCGCGCCGGCGATCGGATTGGCGGCCAGCGCCTGCATCAGCAAGTGCACACGCATGCGCAGCGCCAGGTCCAGCACGTTGTCGCCGTATTCCAGCAGCAGATAGCTGTCGCCGGCCTGGCGATAGGTGACCAGCGGCCGGGTGGCGGTGGCGGGCAGGCGGGCCACGATGGGCGACGGCGCTTGGCGCGCGCGCACGGCCGCGCCGGGCCGGGGCTGCGCCCGCAGCGTGGCAATGGCGGCGTCCTGGCGTGCCTGCAGCGTCAGGGCATCGGCGATATCCAGCGGCTCGAACCGGATGCGGTCGCCGGGGCGCACCTGGCCAACCTTCCACAGCTCGGCCTTCGCGATGGTCGCCGGGCACACGAAACCGCCCAGGCTGGGGCCGTCGCGCGTCAGGATCACCGGACTGTCGCCGGTGAAGTTGATGCTGCCGATGGCGTACTCGCAGTCGTGGATGTTCGACGGATGCAGGCCGGCTTCGCCGCCGTCCTGGCGTGCCCAGGCGGGCTTGGGCCCCAGCAATCGCACGCCAAGCCGGTTCGAGTTGTAGTGCACTTCCCAGTCGGTGGAAAAGAACTGCCGCATCGATTCCTCCGTGAAGAAATCCGGTGCGCCGTGCGGCCCGACCAGCACGCCGATGCGCCAGTGGCTCGGGTATTCCGGGATCAGGGCCGGGTCGGCCGCCGCCGGGGCCGCGATGGGCGGCGGCGTCAGGCTGGCGGGCAGGTCCGGTTGTCCCAGCGGCAGCATGTCGCCGGCCCGCAGGCAGCGTCCGGCGTGCCCGCCGAACTGGCCCAGCGCAAATGTGCTGCGGCTGCCCAGGTAGCGGGGCACATCCAGGCCGTTGCGCACGGCCAGGTAGCCGCGGCATCCCGTTACCGCACGCCCGATGGCCAGCACCTGGCCTTGCCGGACAGGCACTGGCTGCCACATGGCGATCGGCTGGCCGTCCAGCAGCGCTTCCATGCGGGCGCCCGTCAGGGCCACCACGGCATCGCCATGGAACTTCAGGGTCGGCCCGATCAGCGTGCATTCCAGGCCGCCGGCTTCGGCTGCGTTGCCGACAATGCGGTTGGCCAGCTGGAAGGCGTAATCGTCCATCGGCCCCGAAGGCGGCACGCCGATGTTCCAATAGCCGACGCGGCCCGGGTAGTCTTGCACACTGGTGTATGTACCGGCTTCCAGCACTTCCAGCGCCGCGGGGTGGAAATCGAAGCCGTCCAGGAAGCGGGTGGACAGCGCGCCGGCCTGGAAGCGGCTGTCCGCCGCGACCTGGCGCAGGAACTCCAGGTTGGTGGCAATGCCATGCAACTGCGTGCGGCCCAGCGCATCGCGTAGCCGGCGTACCGCGTCGCCGCGATCCGCGCCGTGCACGATCAGCTTGGCCAGCATCGGATCGTAGAAGGGCGGGACTTCGGTGCCTGTGTCCACCCAGCCGTCCACGCGCACGTCGTCCGGGAACTGCACGTGGGTCAGCACGCCCGGCGAAGGCTGAAAGTCCCGCACGGGGTTCTCGGCATACAGGCGCACTTCGATCGCGGCGCCCGCCGGCGGGCGCTGAAGCGCTGGCCAATCCAGCGAATCGCCCGCGGCCACGCGCAGCATGCATTCGATCAGGTCCAGCCCGGTAACCGCTTCGGTGACGGGGTGCTCGACTTGCAGCCGCGTATTCACTTCCAGGAAATAGAAGGCATCGCGCGCGCCATCGTAGATGAACTCGACCGTGCCGGCCGAGCGGTAGGCCACCGATTCGCCCAGCATCACGGCCGCGCGCAGCAGCGCGGCCCGCGTCGCGGCCGGCAGCCCCGGAGCGGGCGTTTCCTCGATGATCTTCTGGTTGCGGCGCTGGATCGAGCAATCGCGTTCGCCCAGCGCCGCGACATTGCCGCGGCCGTCGCCGAAGATCTGCACCTCGATATGGCGGGCCTGGTCGACGTAGCGTTCCAGGAAGGCACCGCCGTTGCGGAAGAAGGTCTCGCCCTGGTGCCGCACCGCCGCGTAGGCGGCAGCCAGTTCCTCAGCGCCGTCGCAACGCGATAGTCCGATGCCCCCGCCGCCGGCGGTGCTCTTGAGCATGACGGGGTAGCCGATGCGCCCGGCCTGCGCCAGCGCGTCGTCGACATCGGCCAGCAGGCCCGAACCCGGTGTCATGGGCACGCCCGCCTTGGCGGCGAGTTCGCGCGCGCGATGCTTCAGGCCGAACTCGCGCAGCTGCTGCGGCGTGGGACCGACGAACGCGACACCGGCGGCTTCGCAGGCTTCGGCGAACTCGGCGCTTTCGGACAGGAAGCCATAGCCGGGAAAGATGGCTTGCGCGCCGGTGGATTGCGCCGCGGCCAGGATGCGGTCGATACGCAGATAGCTGTCGGCGGCGGCGGTGCCGCCCAGCGCCACGGCCATGTCGGCCTGGCGCACGTGCGCGGCATTGCGATCGGCGTCGGAATAGACCGCCACGCTCTTGATGCCCAGCCGCTTGAGGGTACGGATTGCCCGCACGGCGATCTCGCCGCGGTTGGCGATAAGCACGGTATGGAACATTATGTTTTTTCCCCTTGGAGGACCGCGGTGTCTTGCAGGTGGCGCAGATAGGCGCGCCATCCGCCGAACTCGGTGATATCGCTGGCGCCGGCGATGCCGCAGGGCTCGCAGATGAAGCCCTTCACGCTGCGGCCGTCAGCCAGCTGCAGCGTGCCGATCCCCAGCGGCGCCGGGATCTCGGCCACGAACTCGCCGAACGCCGCGGGCGACAATTCCCACACTTCCAGCGCGATGGCCGTGCCGTCGGCGGCGCGCGCCAGGCCGGGCTTGGGAGGCGTGCAGTCGGCCAGCGCATACAGGCGATAGACCGGAGCGCTGTGGGTGGCCTCGATGAAGCGCGCGCCTCGCGATGTCAGTTGATGGTTGAGCGGCATGCCGCTCAGGTGTGCGCCGACCACGGCGACCTGCACGGCCGGGGCGGCCGGCGCGGGCCCGCCCGCGAGTTCAGCCTTGCCGTCGGAAGCGGGCCGGCTCCGCCCTGTCGCGCCCAGCGTGGCGCTTTGCGTTGCCTGCCAGCGGCGTCCGAAATCGGCCAGCGCGCGGTCGTGCCAGGCCAGTCCGATCAGAGTGATGCCGCACGGCAGCCCATCGGCACGCAAGCCGCCCGGCAGCGCCAGCGCCGACAGGTCTGCCAGGTTGGCAAAGTTGGTGTAGGTGCCCAGCCGGGTGTTCAGCGCGACCGGATCGGCGCGTAACTGTGCGATGGTATAGGCCGATGGGGCCGTCGGCACCACCATTGCGTCGAAATCCGCCAGCTTCTGCTGGATGGTGCGCGCCAGCGCGGCGCGGCGGTACTCGGCCTCGAAGGCGTCCACGGCGCTATAGCGCGTGGCCTGTTCAACCACGCGGCGCACCACCGGATCGATCGCGTCGGGGTCGCGTTCGAGCAGGTCGCGGATGGTGGTGTAGCGTTCGGCCACCCAGGGGCCCTGGTACAGCAGGTCGGCCAGCTCGCGGAACGCCGAAAAATCGATGGGTTCCAGCGTTGCGTCCATGTCGCGCAGTGCTTGCAGCGACGCCTCGTATGCCGCCTGAGCGTGCGCGTCGCCGAAAAACTCGGGGTGGGCCGGAATGGCCAGCCTGGGCTGCTGCGCCAGTCGGGCGGGCATGGGCGGGGCGGGACGCGAATAAGGGTCCTGCGGGTCGTAGCCGCCAGTAAGCGTCGCGACATCGTCGGCGTCGTCCACCGTCAATGCGAAGATCGACACGCAATCCAGCGTGCGGCATGCCGGCACGACGCCGCGCGTGCTGAGCCAGCCTTTGGTGGGCTTGAGCCCGACGATATTGTTCAGGCCGGCGGGCACCCGGCCGGATCCGGCCGTATCGGTGCCCAGGGCGAAAGGCACGACGCCGCGAGCGACGACGCTGGCCGACCCGGAACTCGATCCTCCGCTGATGTAGTCGGGATTGAACGTGTTGGGCACGGCACCGTGCGGCGAGCGCGTGCCGACCAAGCCGGTCGCGAATTGATCGAGGTTGGTCTTGCCGATCAGGATGGCGCCGGCGGCGCGCAGCCGGCGCACAACCTCGGCGTCCTGCAGCGCCACACGGGCAAATGCGGGGCAGGCCGCGGTGGTGGGCCAACCGGCGGCATCGATGTTGTCCTTGACGGCGAATGGCACGCCATACAACGGCAGGCGCGCCAGGTCGCAGCCCGCCTGGGCCAGTTGACGGGCCAGGTCCGCCAGTTGGGCCTGCAGGCGCTCGTTGCCGGCGCGGCAGATCCAGGCGGGGTCCGCCGGATCCAGGCTGTCGATCAGGCGGCCAAGCAGATCGGCGGGCTGCGCGCCGTGCAGGCGGTAGGCCGCTTGCCATTCGGCGAGGGTCCAGCCGGTTGACTGAGGGGTGACGTGGTGGGCCTTCATGCCTGGAATCCTCGTTGGTATACAAGTCATCCAGCTAAAGCAATCGATATGCCAACTTTCCTTCCGTCTTTCGGAAAGCCAGGTTTTTCGCGGGTTTGCAGCCGGCGCCACGTGCCGGCGGTAGGTCGCCCGGCCGCCGGCGCATTCCCCGCGGCCGGATCCGCGTGCACCGGATCCGCGCATGCGCGCACCGATATCGTGCGCGCGCACCAACATCGACACTCATGCCGTCGCGACCCACCTGCTCGCGATACTGGCGCGGGAGGTGCGGCGCGCGCCATGCGCCAGGGAGACGCGCGCCGGACGGCCGGGGCGCCGCGGCAAGTTGGCATAGGAATTGCTTTGATCCCGATGCACGCCTGGCGGCAGCGATCGCCATGCGGGCGGCCTTCTTTCGATGCACAGGCAGATCACGCCGGTCTTGCCGGCTTATTCCAGAAAAGGATCCAAGCGATGAAGCGCAGACTCGTACTGAAGCAATTGACGGCCGCCAGCCTGATGGCGCTGGCCGGCTGGGCGCCGGATGTCCTGGCGGCCGATACCATCAAGGTGGGCATCCTGCATTCGCTGTCGGGCACGATGGCCATTTCCGAAACGTCGCTGAAAGACGTGGCGCTGATGACGATCGAAGAGATCAACGCGCAAGGCGGCGTCATGGGCAAGAAGCTCGAACCCGTCGTGGTGGATCCGGCTTCGAACTGGCCGTTGTTCGCCGAGAAGGCCCGCCAGTTGCTGTCGCAGGACAAGGTGGCGGTCGTCTTCGGGTGCTGGACCTCGGTGTCGCGCAAATCGGTGTTGCCGGTGTTCAAGGAACTCAACGGCTTGCTGTTCTATCCCGTGCAGTACGAAGGCGAAGAACTGGAGAAAAACGTGTTCTACACCGGCGCCGCGCCCAACCAGCAGGCCATTCCGGCCGTGGAATACCTGATGAGCGAAGATGGCGGGGGCGCCAGGCGATTCGTGCTGCTGGGTACCGATTACGTGTATCCGCGCACCACCAACAAGATTCTGCGGGCCTTCCTGCATTCCAAAGGCGTGAAGGACGAGGACATCCAAGAGGTCTACACGCCATTCGGGCATTCCGACTATCAGACCATCGTCGCCAACATCAAGCGATTCGCCACCGGCGGCCGTACCGCCGTGGTCTCTACCATCAATGGCGATTCGAACGTGCCGTTCTACAAGGAACTGGGCAACGCCGGCTTGAAGGCGACCGATGTGCCCGTGGTGGCGTTCTCGGTCGGCGAAGAAGAACTGCGTGGCGTCGACACGAAGCCGCTGGTCGGCCACCTGGCCGCCTGGAACTATTTCCAGTCGGTCAAGAACCCGGTCAATACCGCGTTCATCGAGAAGTGGAAGGCATACGCCAAGTCCCGCAATCTGCCCAACGCCGCCACCGCGGTCACCAATGATCCGATGGAGGCCACGTATATCGGCATCCACATGTGGAAGCAGGCGGTCGAGCAGGCGGGCACGACAGAGACGGATGCCGTCATCGGCGCGGTGGGCGGCCAGACCTTCGAGGCGCCGGACGGGTTCACCGTCCAGATGGACAAGACCAACCACCATTTGCACAAGCCGGTCTACATAGGAGAGATCAAGGCCGACGGGCAATTCAATGTGGTGTGGAAGAGCAAGGGGCCGATCCGTGCCCAGCCGTGGAGCCCGTATATTCCGGGCAACGAAGGCAAGCAGGGCCTGTAGGCCCACGGGGACGAGCAATGATGCGCAGTGCGTTGCTTGCACGATTCCTGCTGTGCCTGGCAGTGGCATGGCTGCCTGGAGCCTGGGCGCTGGCCGCCGGCACGGCCGGCCTGGAACCGGCATTGCTCGCGCCTCTGGCTGGCGACGACACGGATGCCAAGCTGGATGCCATTGCCCGACTGGGCATGGCGCCCACGCCGCAATCGGTGGCGGTGCTCGAGGCGCTGGGAGACGACCGGCTGTATGCGACGCCCGATGGCGCGTTGCTGGTCGACACGGGCGGGCAGATCGTCGATGCCGCGACGGGCCGGCCGGCTACATTGCCCTCGCAAGCGGGTACCGTGCCGGTGAATAACCGTCTGCGCCGCGCCATTGCCGAGGCGCTGGCCGCGGCCCGCCTGCACGCCCCGGACCCGGCCCGGCGGCTGGCGGCGGCACAGCGGCTGCAGCGCGGCACCGAGACGGCGGCCTTGCCCATGCTGGAAAAGGCGTTGGCGGACGAGCCTGATGCGCAGGTCCGGCAGGCGCTGGGAATCGCCATCGCCACGCTGCGCCTGCAGGACGGCGACGCGGCTGTGCGCCGCCAGGCCGTGGAAACGCTGGGTGGCAGCGGCGACGCCGCATTCCGGCCGGTATTGGCGGCGCTGTTGCGGCAGGACACGCAGGGCAGCCATGCCGAGCCGGATGCCGGCGTGCGCGATGCGGCCAGGGCGGCGTTGCTTCGCATCGAGCGCCATTTGGCGATGGTGCAGTGGGCGGGCAACCTGTTCTACGGCATCAGCCTGGGCAGTGTGCTGTTGCTGGCTGCCCTGGGCCTGGCCATTACCTTCGGGCTGATGGGCGTGATCAACATGGCCCACGGCGAACTGCTGATGATAGGCGCCTATGTGACCTATGCGGTCCAGGGGCTGTTTCGATCGTGGTTTCCGCAATGGCTGGATGCCTATGTGATCGCCGCATTGCCCGTGGCGTTCATCGCCGCCGCGCTGGTCGGCATGGCGCTGGAGCGCACCGTGATCCGTTGGCTGTATGGCCGGCCGCTGGAAACGCTGCTGGCGACCTGGGGCATCAGCCTGATGCTGATGCAGGCGGTGCGCACCCTGTTCGGCGCGCAGAACGTCGAAGTGGGAAACCCCGCCTGGATGAGCGGAGGCATCACGGTATTCGGCAGCCTGGTGCTGTCGTACAACCGCATCGCCATCATTGCGTTCGCGGTACTGGTCGTGGCGTTCGTCTGGCTGTTGCTGAACCATACCCGGCTGGGGCTGTTCGTCCGGGCGATCACCCAGAACCGCCGCATGGCCGATTGCGTGGGCGTGCCCACCGGCCGCGTAGACATGCTGGCTTTCGGGTTGGGCTCGGGCATCGCCGGGCTGGCCGGCGTGGCGTTGTCGCAGCTGGGCAATGTCGGGCCCGACCTGGGCCGCGCCTACATCGTCGATTCCTTCATGGTGGTGGTGCTGGGCGGCGTGGGGCAGCTGGCGGGCACGGTCGTGGCGGCGCTGGGCCTGGGCGCCATTACCAAATTCCTTGAACCTTATTCAGGAGCCGTGATGGCCAAGATCACCATCCTGGCGTTGATCGTACTGTTCGTGCAGAAGCGGCCCCAGGGCCTGTTCGCCCCGCGCGGCAGGAGCGCCGAATGAGCGCCGCCATCTTGAGCCCGGTGCCGGCGGCGTCGCTGTTCAGCGTGCGGGCGTGGACGGCGCTGGCCGCCGCAACGGCATTGCTGGCGCTGCTGCCGGGCCTGAACCTGGCCTTCCCGCCAGGCCATGCACTGCATGTATCGGCATATGCGGTGGCGCTGGTGGGCAAGTTCATGTGTTATGCCCTGGCCGCGCTGGCACTGGACCTGGTATGGGGGTATGCCGGCATCCTGTCGCTGGGGCATGGCCTGTTCTTCGCGCTCGGCGGTTATGCCCACGGCATGTACTTGATGCGCGCCATCGGGCGGGATGGCGTCTACCAGAGCGATGTGCCCGACTTCATGGTGTTCCTAGACTGGAAGGACTACCCTTGGTACTGGGCGTTCACGGACCATTTCTGGTACGCGATGCTGCTGGTGGTGCTGGTGCCCGGCGGGTTGGCGTTCCTGTTCGGCTATTTCGCGTTCCGGTCGCGTATCAAGGGAGTGTATTTTTCCATCATCACGCAGGCGCTGACCTTTGCCGCCATGCTGCTGTTTTTCCGCAACGATACGGGTTTCGGCGGCAATAACGGCTTCACCGATTTCAAGCGCATCCTGGGGTTCGACATTACGGCGCCCGGCACCCGCGCGGCGCTGTACTGGGTGACGCTGGCGGCGCTGTTCGGCGGCCTGCTGCTGGCGCGCGCGGTCACGCGGTCCAAGCTGGGGCGCGTGCTGACCGCCGTGCGCGATGCCGAAAGCCGCCTGCGCTTCATCGGCTATGAACCGCTGGGATTCAAGCTGTTCGTCTGGACCTTGTCGGCCGTGATGTGCGGCGTGGCCGGCGCCTTGTATGTGCCCCAGGTGGGCATCATCAATCCCGGCGAGATGTCCACCGAGAATTCCATCGAAATGGTCATCTGGGTGGCTACCGGGGGGCGCGGCACGCTGATCGGGCCCATTATCGGGGCGGGCGCCGTCAACAGCCTGAAGACCTGGTTCACCAGCGTGTTCCCGGAGTTCTGGCTGTATGCGCTCGGCTTGATCTTCGTGCTGGTGACGTTGTTCTTGCCGCAGGGCATCGTGGGCCTGGTGCGGCGCCGGATGGCGCGTCGTCAGGAGCATGCCGCATGAAGACCGGAACCCGCAATCGGCGATACGGCGCCGTGGACGACGACGGCGGGCCCAGCGGGCAGGCATCGTACGGCCGCGTCAATCCGTCCAGTGTCGATACCACCCACGGCGCGATCCTGTACCTGGACGGCATCACGGTCAGCTTCGACGGATTCAAGGCCTTGAACGACCTGACGCTGGATATCGGCGTGGGGGAGCTGCGCTGCATCATCGGCCCCAATGGCGCGGGCAAGACCACCATGATGGATGTGATCACCGGCAAGACGCGCCCCTCGGGCGGCACCGCGTTCTTCGGCCAGAACATCGACCTGGCCACCCTGAACGAGGCGCAGATCGCCCATGCCGGCATCGGCCGCAAGTTCCAGCGGCCCACGGTATTCGAGCAGCATACGGTGTTCGAGAACCTGGAACTGGCCATGAAGGCCGACAAGCGGGTGCGCCCGACACTGTTCGCGCGCTTGACCGGCGAGCAGGCCGATCGCATCGCCGAGACGCTGGCGCTGATACGGCTGGGCGATGTCGCGCGGCGCCTGGCGGGCCTATTGTCCCATGGCCAGAAGCAGTGGCTGGAGATCGGCATGCTGTTGATGCAGGAACCACGGTTGTTGCTGCTGGACGAGCCGGTAGCCGGCATGACCGACGCCGAGACCGAACGCACAGGGGAATTGCTCAACGAACTGCGCGGCCGCCATTCGTTGATGGTGGTCGAGCACGACATGGATTTCGTCTCGCGCATCGCCGACGGCGGCAAGGTGACCGTGTTGCACGAAGGGGCGGTGCTGGCCGAGGGGACCATGGCGCAAGTGCAGGCCGATCCGCGAGTTATCGAAGTCTATCTGGGGCGCTGAAATGCTGGAAGTCCAAGCCATCGACCAATACTATGGCGGCAGCCGCGCCTTGCGCGGCGTATCGCTGTCGGTGCGGCAAGGGGAATGCCTGGGCCTGCTGGGCCGCAACGGCGTCGGCAAAACCACTTTGCTGAAGTGCCTGATGGGCGTGCTGCCCGTGGCCGGCGGCAAAGTGATGTTCGACGGGCAGGATATTTCGCGCCTGCCGCCGCATCGGCGCGCCGCGCTCGGCATGGCCTATGTGCCGCAGGGCCGCGACATTTTCGCCAGGCTGACGGTGGAAGAGAACATCGTCATGGGGATGGCGCGCTTTCCCGGCGCGCGCGCGCGCCGCATCCAAGAGGAAGTTTTCGAGCTGTTTCCGGTGCTCAAGAGCATGCTGGGCCGCCGCGGCGGCGACCTGTCGGGCGGCCAGCAGCAGCAGTTGGCCATCGCCCGGGCGCTGGTGGCCGAGCCCAGGCTCATCATCCTGGACGAGCCCACCGAAGGCATCCAGCCGTCCATCATCAAGGATATCGGCCGCGTGATCCGCCTGCTGCGCGAACGGGGCGACATCGGAATTCTGTTGTGCGAACAATACTTCGACTTCGCCCGCGAACTGGCCGACCGTTTCGTGGTGCTGTCGCGCGGCGAAGTCGTGGCCCACGGCAGCCGGGCCGAGATGGACGGAGAAGGCGTACGGCGGCATCTGTCGGTGTAGTGGCGTAGAGCCTGATTCAAATGCACAAGCCTGTTACATCGTTTCTTGTTACCCTTCAGGGCGAGAACATTCCGGCTTTCCGCTCATCCCGATACGCTGTCAGTGCCTGCCATTCCGACCTTGCCCGCTACGTTCCCGGCTGCCCGCCGCCCCTTTGCCGCCGCGCGGCGCCGCGCCCGCGCGCTGCTGTGCGCGGGGTTGCTGGCGCTGCTGGCGGCGTGCAGTTCCACCAAGGTCGGGCCCGGCTACTACCGCGTGCAGGCCGGCGACACGCTCAGCAAGATCGCCCGCCAGCACGACACCAGCGTGGCCGAGCTGATGCGGCTGAACAATCTCTCGAACCCGAACCGCATCAGCAAGGGCCAACTGCTGCGCGTCAATGCCAAGGGCGGCGCCGCGCCGTCGAGCAGCACGCCGGCGCCGGCGGCGGCATCGCCGGCCGCATCGGCTGCGGCCGTGCGCGGCATCAAGCTGGTGTGGCCCGCCACCGGCACCATCACGCATCGCTATAACGGCAGCTCGTCCAAGGGCATCACCATCGTCAACAAGACGGGCACGCCGGTGATGGCGGCGGCGGCCGGCAGCGTGGTGTACGCGGGCAATCGCCTGCGCGGCTACGGCAACCTGGTGATCGTGCAGCACTCGGGCGATTTCCTCAGCATCTACGCGCACAACAGCAAGATGCTGGTCAAGGAAGGGCAGAAGGTATCACAGGGCCAGCAGATCGCCGAGATGGGCGGCACCGACCGCAGCGGCCCGGCCCTGTATTTCGAATTGCGCCACCGCGGCCAGCCGGTGGACCCCTCCGGGGCCTTGCCGCCGCGCTGACGGCCCGGCCCTTCAAGGGGCGCCGGTATCCGCCATGCGCGCGATCACGCGATCCAGCATGTCGCCCAGCTGTTGTTGTTCCGCGTCGCTCAGGCACCCGAAGATCTCGTCGTTGCGGCGGGCGATCAGCCGCACGATGCGTTCGTAGCATTGCCGCCCTTCGGCGGTGGGCGTCAACAGCACCCCGCGCGCGTCGCTCTCGCTGGCTGCCTTCAGCACCAGGCCGCGCTCGACCAGCGCCTGGGCCGACCGGCTGGCCTGGCCCTTGTTCAGGTTGGCGGCGCGGGCCAGCTCGTTGACCGACAGCGGCGCGTAGCGGCCGATGGCGGCCAGGCAGCGCGCCTCGCCCAGCGGCAGGCCGCAGCTTTCCTGGTACGCGCGATGGGTGTCGCGGTCGGATACCTTGTTGACCACGTGCATCCGGTACGTCAGGAAGCGTTCCAGCGCGGGCAGCGCGGCGGGAGTCTCGGGCGTGTCGGGCGGCGGGTTCGGCATGGGCGGGGCGGGCGGGCCGTGGCCCGCCGGAAGGGTCAGTTGACGGTGATGTGACTGTCGCGGATGACCTTGCCCCACTTCTCGCGCTCGGCCTCGGCATAGGCGGTCATTTCCTGCGGCGAGCTGGGGATGGCTTCCAGCCCCATGGCCTTGAACTTCTCGCGCACGTCGGCCGAGTCCAGCGCGCCGCGCAACGCGGTGTTCAGCCGCTCGACGATGGCGTCGGACGTGCCCTTGGGCACCAGCAGGCCCTGCCAGGCGTAGGCCTCGAAGTCCTTCAGGCCCAGCTCCATCAGCGTGGGGGTGTCCGGCAGCGATTCCAGCCGCTTGGCGCTGGCCACCGCGATGGCGCGCAGGCGCCCCGAGGCGATGTACTGCTGGCCGGTGGCCGAATCGACGAACATCATCGGCACCTGTCCGCCGATCACGTCCTGCACCGCGGGGGCCGCGCCGCGATACGGCACGTGCACCAGGTTCAGGCCGGTGCGCAGGCGGAACAGCTCGGTGGCCAGGTGGTGCGGGCTGCCCGAGCCGGGCGTGGCGTAGTCGACGCCGTTGGACTGCGTCTTGGCCCAGGCCTTGAGCTCGTCGAGCGTCTTGGCCGGCACCGACGGGTTCACCACCAGGATCATGGCGAAGCGCGCCATCAGGCCCACCGATTTCAGGTCGGTGGCGGGGTTGTACGACAGCTGCGGATACAGCGCCGGGTTGGCCGCCAGGGTGGCGGTGTCGCCGGACAGCATGGTGTAGCCGTCGGGCTGGGCCCGGGCCACGTAGTCGGCGCCGATGGCGGTGGCCGCGCCCGGCTTGTTGGCGACGATGAGCGACTGGCCCAGCGAATGGCTCATTTTCTCGGCCAGGGTGCGGGCCACGATGTCGGTGCCGCCGCCGGCCGGGTAGGGCACCACCCATTCGATGGCGCGGGCGGGGTAGTCGGCGGCTTGCGCATGCAGGGCGCCGGTGGCCAGCAGCACGGCGGCCGCGGCCTTGAGGTAACGCTTCATGGAGTGTCTCCTTGTTGTGGGTACTGCGTCTTGGTAATGCGTAATGCGGGTAATGCGGTAATGCGTGGAACCTGGCGAGAGGCCGCCCTCAGGCCCGCAGCGCGTGCTCGGCCTGTTCGATCAGGGCCAGCACGGGCGCGGCGTCGGCCTGCCGGCTGATCAGGGACAGGCACAGCGCCGACAGGAACAGCGGCGCCTGCGCGTCGCCTACCCGGGTCAGGGCCTGGGCCAGTTGGGTGTAAGCCAGGTCCAGGTCGGATTCAGTCATGGCGGGCCTCCCGCGTTAGGGGATGATAAGGGGTAAGTGCGCGCCGGATGGCGGCGATGTCGTCTTGCCGCCACCGTCCCAGCACATAGCCGTCCGGACGGATGGCGACCATCGTGCCGGGCTGGGCGCCGTAGCGCTGGTAGGCCTGCCCGTCGGCATCGTGCAGGGCGGCGCCGGCAGCGCGGCCGATGCGCGCGATGCACAGCGGCGTCGCGGCGCGCTCCAGGTCGCCCAGCGCGGCCACGGCGGCCGGCTCGCAATCGAAGGCCAGCAGGGTGAACTGCCGGCCGAACCATTCGGTCAGGTGGCGCGGCGCGCCGTCCTGCCGCAGCAGCGCTTCCGGGGCCGGCTCGCCCGGCGCGGCCGCCGCGCCGGCCCCCGGCAGGCCGTCGGCGGCGTTCAGGGGCGAGCCCTGGTACGAAATCGGCGCCGATTGGCGCGGGTTGATCAGCGAACGCACCGTGGCGTCGGCCAGCGACAGCCGCAGCGTGGCCTCGCGCAGCAGGCGGAAGCCGTAGTCGGGCGGCGCCATGAATTCCGTGCTCTTGGCGCCATAGCTCAGGTTCTGGCGGGTGGCGTGCACGCGTTCCTGGCTGTAGCTGTCCAGCAGCGTGTCGGGGGCGTGGCCGCGCAGCACCCAGGCCAGCTTCCAGGCCAGGTTGCCGGCATCGTCCAGCCCCGAATTCAGCCCGCGCACGCCGAAGATCGGCACCAGGTGGCCGGCGTCGCCCGCGAACAGCACGCGTCCGTGGCGATAGCTGTCCAGCGTCAGGCACTTGGCGTTGTACATCGAGATCCACAGCGGCTTCCACGGGGCGGTCTCGCCGATCATGTCCAGGTGGCTCTGCACCCGCGGCAGCACGTTCTCGGGCTGCACGGCGGCCTCGGCGTCTTCGTCGTCGCGGATCTGGTAGTCGATGCGCCAGACGTTGTCGGGCTGGCGGTGCATCAGCAGGGTCGAGCCCGGGTTGGAGGGCGGGTCGAACCAGGCCAGCCGCTCGGTGGGGCGCGACGAGGCCTGCTCGATGTCGACGATGACGTAGCGCCCTTCGTACTGCATGCCCCGCAGGGCCAGGCCCAGCTGTTCGCGCACGGTGCTGCGGCCGCCGTCGCAGGCCACCACCCAGTCGGCCCGCACAGTATGCGAGCCGGCCGCGTTGTCGATGCGCACGGTGGCGCCGGCGGCGTCGGGCGTGACCTGCGCCACCCGGCTCGACCAGGCCACCCGGGCCGGCGCGCGGCCGCGCTGCAGGGCGCGGTGGGCGAATTCTTCCACGTAGAACTGCTGGATATTGACCATCGGCGCATAGCGCTGCGTGGCGTCGGCCGGCATCTCGAAGTGCAGCACTTCGTGGTTGCGGTAGTAGCTGCGCCCGCCGGTCCAGGACAGGCCTTTTGCCACCAGCGGGCGGTCGGCGCCGATCCACGCCAGGATTTCCTGCGAACGCCGCGACATGCAGATGGCGCGGCTACCCGTGCAATAGCCGTCGTCGGCCTCGACGGTCAGCGTCGCGATGCCGTATTCGGCCAGCAACGCCGCCAGGGTCAGCCCGACCGGGCCGCCGCCGGCGATCAGGACGGGAACGTGGCCGGGCAAGGGGGCGGGCTCCGTCATGCCGGGTCTCCTTTCAATTGGTTGTGTGCGCAACTATAGAAGGATCCGGTTGCGCACGCAACTAATTCTTGACGCGTGTCAATACGAAACGCCTTTGGGCATGGTTGCTGCTGGCGAAAAAAAGTGCCAGACACCGGAGTGTCTGGCACCGATCGGGAAAGGTGTCCGGCACCGGCCGATGCCCGGGGGCATCGGCGCGGAGGCGCGTCAGTCTTCTTCGACGAAGGTTTCCTGGCGCTTCTTGCGGATCGACGGCAGGGCCACCAGCACCACCAGCACGGCGGCGGCGGCCAGCAGCGAGGCCGACAGCGGGCGCTCGACGAAGGTGAAGAAGTCGCCGCGCGACAGCAGCAGGGCGCGCCGGAAGTTCTCTTCCATCATGGGGCCCAGCACCAGGCCCAGCAGCAGCGGGGCGCCTTCGCACTTCAGCTTGGCCCAGAAGTAGCCCACGATGCCGAAGATGGCGGTGGTGTAGATGTCGAAGGTGTTGTAGTTCAGCGAATACACGCCGATCGTGCAGAACACCAGGATGGCCGGGAACAGGATGCGGTAGGGCACCTTCAGCAGCTTGACCCACACGCCGATCAGCGGCAGGTTCAGCACCACCAGCATCAGGTTGCCGATCCACATCGAGGCGATCAGGCCCCAGAACAGGTCCGGGTGGCTGGTCATGACCTGCGGGCCGGGCTGGATGTTGTGGAT
>Ga0182741_1001175_pt1 | contig 35634 bp, 33 predicted proteins | sample eDN5th37CBELigOP_FD_128874 | JGI IMG/M metagenome (GOLD analysis project Ga0182741, IMG submission 128874) | Enriched Organic Plus compost microbial communities from Emeryville, California, USA - eDNA 5th pass 37_C BE-Lig OP (version 2) (version 2) ... | reverse complement strand
GGTGCGCGATGTCGGCGGCATCAAGCTCATGGCCCGGGCCGTCTCCGGCGTCGAGATGAAGGATCTCAAGAGCCTCGCGGACGAGGGCAAGAAGCGCCTCGGCTCCGGCGTCGTCGCCATCGTGGGCGTCGCCGAGGACGGCAAGGCCGGCATCGTCGTGGGCGTCACCGAGGACCTGACCGCAAAGGTCGACGCGGTCAGCCTCGTGCGCGCCGGCGCCGAGAAGCTGGGCGGCAAAGGCGGCGGCGGACGGCGCGACATGGCGCAGGCCGGCGGGCCCGATGGCGCGCAGGCCGAAGCCGCGCTCGCGGCCATCGAGGCGGCTTTGTCAACAGCCGCCTAGGGACGGTAGAGGCGTGCCCCGGGAAAGCTCTCATCCGGTCCGGCACCGCCTCTACGAAATCCTCGAGCGCAGCAGCGTCGGCGATCCGCTCATCCACGCGGTCCATGCCGTTCTGGTTGGGCTCATCGTGGTCAACGTGACGGCGGTGGTGCTCGAAAGCGAGCCCACCATCCAGGAATCCTATCGGGGACTGTTTCTCGCTATCGAGATCGTCAGCGGCGCCGTCTTTACGGTGGAATATGCCGCGCGCCTGTGGTGCGCGCCGGAACACGCGCCGTGGCGCCATCTCAAGCCGTGGCGGGCTCGCGTCACATGGGCGCTGCATCCGCAATCCATTGTCGATCTCCTCGCGATCCTTCCCTTCTATCTCGCCTATTGGGATGTCGGCGGATTGCGCACACTGCTGCTCCTCAGGCTTTTCCGCTTCTTCAAGCTCGCTCGCTACTCGCCCGGCCTGACGAGCCTCGCGGGGGCGATCGCCTCCGAGCGCCGGGCGCTCGTCGCCTGCGGCATCATCCTCCTCGGCACCATTCTCCTCGCCGCATCCGTGATGAACCTCGTCGAGCGCGAGGCGCAGCCCGATGCGTTCGGAACCATCCCGAGGGCCATGTACTGGGCGGTCGTGACGCTGACCACCGTGGGCTACGGGGATGTGGTTCCGGTGACGCCGCTGGGACGCGTCATCGCCGGGATCACGGCAGTCGCGGGGCTCGTCATGCTGGCTTTGCCCGTGGGCATCATCGCCAGTGCCTTCTCGCGGGAGATCCACCGGCGCGACTTCATCATCACATGGAGCATGGCGGCGCGTGTGCCGCTCTTCTCGGGGCTCAGCACCGGAGAGATCGGCCGGGTGATGCAGTATCTGCGGTCGCAGACCTGCGCGCCTGGGGACATCATCGTGCGCAAGGGCGAGAAGGCGCATTCCATGTATCTCCTGGCCTCCGGCGAGGTGGAGATCATGCTCCCCGGCGACGTCGTGCGGCTGGGCCCCGGAGATTTCTTCGGCGAGATGGCGGTGCTGAAGCGCCGGCGCCGCAGCGCTACGGTCAGGGCCGCGACGCCGTGCCGGCTGCTCGTGCTCGATGCCGAGGACTTCCATCTCCTCCTGGAAACCAACCCCTCCATGAGGCGGCATGTCGAGGAGGTGGTCCGCACGAGGGAGGACAGGCGGAGCGTATAGCCAAAGGTTTTTGTGCGGAATCGCCCCGCATGCCTTGACGTAAGGTCTGTTATATCAGATGTGACGCCCGGTTTGCGGGATACGTTACAATGCGTCTCAGCTTTCTTGTATCGGCCGTTCTGCTTTGCGCGCTTCTTGGAATGACCCAAGGGAATGCGCAGGAAAAGGGTGCGGCTCCGACCGTCCTTGTCATCGATGCTTCGAACAGCATGTGGGGGCGGATCGAAGGCAAGGCGAAGATGGAGGTCGCGCGGGATGCGGTTTCGGCTCTCGTCGGAACTCTCCCGAAGGGCGCGCGCCTCGGCATCGTAGCCTATGGGCATCGCCGTGCGGGCGATTGCGGCGATATCGAAACCATCCTTCCGGTCGGTGCCGTGGATGAAGCGAAGGTGCAGGCGCTCGCAAGTCGGCTGACGCCCCGGGGCAAGACGCCGATCACCGCCGCTCTGAAGGAGGCGGCGGGCCAGCTTCCGGCCGGCAAGCCGAGCAATGTCATCATCGTTACGGACGGGGTCGAAACCTGCAAGGGCGATCCTTGCGCGCTCGCCGAAGAGCTCAAGCGCCGGAATGCCGGCTTCGTCGCGCATGTGATCGGCTTCGATGTTTCGGCCGTGGAACGGCCAAAGCTCTCCTGCATCGCGGAGCGCACGGGCGGCACGTTCCTGGCCGCTTCGAATGCCGGCGAACTTGGACAGGCCCTGAAGACCACCGTGCAGGCAAAGCCGAAAGCGGCCGTCATCACCCGCGCGGTGCCGCTTGAGGCGACGGAAGGCGGGCGGCCCGTATCCGACGCGACCTTCACGATCACCCGCGACGGCGAGGCCGGCGCTTTCGCGGAGGGGACGTTCTCCAGCATCGCGCTTCCGCCCGGCCGCTACCGGATATCCGCCATCTCGGGCGCAAAGGCCGGGCAGGTGGGCGTGAACGTCACCCGCGATGCGCCCGGCCGGATTGTCGTGCCGCTTGCGGGCGAGTTGCCCAAGGCGAGCCTCGAGCCGGTCAAGGCCAGCGTGCCCGCCACCGGCATGGTCGACGTGCGGTGGACCGGGCCGAATGGTCAGGGCGATTACATCTCTCTCGCGTCGTCGACCGGCGAGCCGCTGGAGATCCGGCAGTTCAGCTACACGGCGGATGGAAATCCCCTGAAGGTCCGTGTGCCGGGCGAGCCGGGCGAGTACGAGCTGCGTTACATCCATGATGCGCTGGGCGCCGTGCTGGCCCGCGCGAAGATCACCGTCACGGCCGTGACGGCGACGATCGAGGCGCCCGCGAAGGGCGCGGCCGGCTCCGAAATCGCTGTGTCGTTCAAGGGGCCCGACGCGGCGGAGGACTGGGTCGGCCTTGCTAAACCCGGCACGGATGCCAACGCCTTTGAGGGCAGCTCCTGGGTCTATGCGCAGAACGGCTCCCCCGCGACGCTGCGCCTGCCGGCCGAGCCGGGCATTTACGAAGTCCGCTATATCTCGGGTCTCGACCCGAAGATCCTGGCCTCCCGCAAGGTCGAGGTCACGGCCGCGAGCGCCGCCCTGTCGTCTCCTCCCAAGGCCATGGCCGGCTCCATGATTCCGGTCGGCTTCCAGGGCAAGGGCGGAGGCGACACCTTCGTGGGCATCGTCAAGAAGGGCGCGCCCGCGCAGGAATGGATTTCCTATGAATATCCGCAGGACAGGGAGCAGGTCGTCCTGCATGTTCCGGGCGACCCCGGCGCCTACGAGGTGCGGTTCGTGCTGGAATCGGGCGGCGTCTACAAGATCCTCGCCGCGAGCCCTCTCACGGTCGAACCGGCCCGCGCGACGGTTGCGGCGCCGGACCGTATCAAGGCGGGCGCGGAGGTCACGGTGGCCTATACCGGCCCCATAGGGGCGGGGGACTACATCGCCATTTCGGCCCCCTCTGAGCCCGACAATGGGGCGGCGCAGTTCCAGTCCGTGGATGCGGCTGCGCCTCGCATCGTCATGGCGGCGCCCGAGGAGCCTGGCCTGTACGAGGTGCGCTATGTCATGGCGGCCCCGGGCCTCGACGGCGACAAGGTCATCGCCCGCAAGGCGCTGAAGGTGGAGTGATCCCTTAGCCGTCCATCACAGGAAACGGGCGGCGGAAACGGGTCGCTGCCTGAGCCGGAATGTCGGAACTGATCCGCGAGCACGATGCTCGAGGAAAGGACGACATCCATGACGACACTCGTGAACAAGACAGCCATCGTGACAGGCGCCAGCTCCGGGATCGGCTACGCGACCGCGAAGCTCTTCGCCCAGGAGGGTGCGCGGGTCGTGGTGGCGGCGCGCCGGTCCGATGCGCTGGAGCGGCTGGTGCGCGAGATTGAAGAGGCGGGCGGTACTGCGCTCGCAGTCGCGGGCGACGTGCGCGAGGAGGCCTTCGCCAAGAGGCTTGTCGACACCGCGACCGAGCGCTTCGGCGGGCTCGATATCGCGTTAAACAATGCGGGCACCAACGGCGAGATGGGCCCGACGCCGGGCCTCACCCTCGATGGATGGAACGAGGCGCTCGCCGTCAATCTCACGGCGGCGTTCCTGGGCGCCAAATACCAGATCCCGGCCATGATGGAGCGGGGAGGCGGGTCGCTGATCTTCACGTCTACCTTCGTGGGCCACACGGCCGGCTTTCCGGGCGCTGCCTCCTATGCGGCGAGCAAGTCGGGGCTGATCGGGCTGACGCAGGCGCTTGCCGTGGAGTTCGGCTCCCAAGGCATCCGCGTGAACGCGCTCCTGCCCGGCGGTACCGATACGCCGATGGCAGAGGCCTGGATGCCGACGCCCGATGCGCGCGCCTTCGTGGAAGGCCTCCACGCCCTTAAGCGCCTGGCGCGCCCGGACGAGATCGCCCGCGCGGCGCTCTTTCTGGCGTCAGACGCATCGAGCTTCACGACCGGCGCGGCGCTCCTCGCCGATGGCGGCGTGTCCGTCAACCGGACGTAAGCGGGGCAGGCGCCTTCAGTCGTGGTCGGGGTGCTGGCGCGAGGTCATCCGGATGAGATTCTCCGGCGTCACCGCGTCCTCCGTCCGCTCGCCCGGGAGCACGTGCAGGTTCTCGAAGGCGGGCAGGCGGCTCTCGATGCCGTACTGGATCTCGGGCCGGATCCCCTCCGGCGCGTCGAGGCTTCCGATCGACACGGAGATGCGCCCGCTCTCACGGTAGCGGAAGGTGAGCGGGGTGCCGCAATCGCGGCAGAAACCCCGCTCGGCCGCCTCGGAACTCCTGAACATGCCCGGCTCGCCCCGGGTCCAGACGAGGTCCGCCATCGGAACCCCCGCGAAGGCGCCGAAGTAGTTGCCGAAGGCCTTCTGGCACATGCGGCAATGGCAGATGCCGGCGCCGGTCGGCGCGGAGCGCAGGGCATAGCGCACCGCGCCGCACTGGCAGCCTCCGGTTGCGGGGTAGTGCTGAGGTTCGGTCACTCACATCTCCTTGACGGTAGGAGCAGACTACCACCGTCCTGCTCACCAGTGATGCTACATCGCAGCCTCAACTCCTTCTGCGGTCAAGCTCCTTCCCGCAAAGGGGGGGTGCCGGGCCGTCGCCAATCCCATAGTTGCGATCGCAACGTGCTTCCCCGAGCAGGCCGGTAATCTCCGACATTGCGCTTTCCGACCTAATGTGGTGCGTTTCTCCAAAGAGCATGTTTTTCAGATGATGCAGCGCAGGCAATCCGAATGCGCGTTTGGCGTCTGAAACTCCGTGCCGGTATCTAGTGCGTGCTTGGTTGACACGGGGAAAGGCAGCCGGGATTGCCATACAAGGTCATTGTTGCCGACAATTTTCATTATCAGGACCCAGACGAGGAGTACGAAGCGGGGACCTTCGACACGAAGGAACAGGCGCTGGCGGCAGCCCGCACGATTGTCGATACCTGTCTGGTAGGATACCTCAGAGACGGCCTGACATCGTCCGAAATGTACGACCTCTACACGACCTTTGGATACGATCCCTACATCGTCGTGTCCGGCGACATGGACCCCGTTTCATTCAGCGCGTGGGATTACGCGCGCTCGCGCGTGGACGACATTATTGCTGCCAGCGCGGCGGCTGCCTCCCGCGAAGATTGACACTCCGGTTCCGGCCCGACCTGGCCGGGAAAGTCTTGCTCAAGAACGGGATGCAGATGGGCCGAGCCTGGCCTCGAGTTCCTCCACCGTGACGCCCGTTTTCTCGGCCAGGGCCCTCACGGTGGCGCTGTGATCCCAGGGGCGCTCGCCGCGGCGGGCTTCGTCCAGGAGGCGCCGGTATTCGCGCACGGCGTAGTCCAGGGAGCTGTCGGGCATGGCGTCGTCCTTGCTCATGGGGTTTCCTTCTTCCTTTCGCGGATATCTGGCGCGCCGCGCCGGACCGGCAAGAAGGGTGCGCGTCCTCCGGGATGAGCAGGCTGGAGACCGAGCAGCAAAAAGCCCGGCCGGAGCCGGGCTTTCGCAAAGCAGGGAAGAGGGCGCTCGCCTTACGCGGCCATCGCCTTCTTGAGGTTCTCGTCGATCTTGTCGAGGAAGCCCGTGGTGGAGAGCCACTTCTGCTCGGCACCGACCAGGAGCGCGAGGTCCTTGGTCATGTAGCCGGCCTCAACCGTGTCGACGCAGACCTTCTCGAGGGTGTTGGCGAACTTGGCGAGGTCCGCATTGTCGTCGAGCTTAGCGCGGTGCGCGAGGCCGCGGGTCCAGGCGAAGATCGACGCGATAGAGTTCGTCGAGGTCTCCTTGCCCTTCTGGTGCTCGCGGTAGTGACGGGTGACGGTGCCGTGCGCGGCTTCCGCCTCGACGGTCTTGCCGTCCGGCGTCATCAGCACGGAGGTCATGAGGCCGAGCGAGCCGAAGCCCTGCGCGACCGTATCGGACTGCACGTCGCCGTCGTAGTTCTTACAGGCCCACACATAGCCGCCCGACCACTTGAGGGCCGAGGCCACCATGTCGTCGATGAGGCGGTGCTCGTAGGTGATGCCGGCGGCCTCGAACTTCTGCTTGAACTCGTTCTCGTAGACTTCCTGGAAGATGTCCTTGAAGCGGCCGTCATAGGCCTTGAGGATCGTGTTCTTCGTGGAGAGGTAGACCGGGTACTTGCGGTTCAGGCCGTAATTCATCGACGCGCGGGCGAAGTCGCGGATCGACTCGTCGAGGTTGTACATCGCCATGGCGACGCCGGCGTCCGGGAACTTGAAGACTTCCTTCTCGATGACCGTGCCGTCCTCGCCCTCGAACTTGATCGTCAGGCGGCCCTTGCCGGGCACCTTGAAGTCGGTGGCCTTGTACTGGTCGCCGAAGGCATGACGGCCGACGATGATCGGCTGCGTCCAGCCGGGCACGAGGCGCGGAACGTTCTTGCAGATGATCGGCTCGCGGAAGATCACGCCGCCCAGGATGTTACGGATCGTGCCGTTCGGCGACTTCCACATCTCCTTGAGGTTGAACTCCTTCACGCGGGCTTCGTCCGGCGTGATGGTGGCGCACTTCACGCCGACGCCGTACTTCTTGATGGCTTCCGCGGCCTCGACCGTGACCTTGTCGTTGGTGGCGTCGCGATGCTCGATGCCGAGGTCGTAGTACTTGAGGTCGATGTCGAGATAGGGGTGGATCAGCTTTTCTTTGATGAAGTGCCAAATGATACGGGTCATCTCGTCGCCGTCGAGTTCGACGACAGGATTGGCCACCTTGATCTTCGCCATGATCTCACCTTGTGCTTGAAGCCTTCGGACAGCCCGCCGGACAGCGGGCATCGTGGCGCGGGCTATAGCGCGACTGGGGCCGGGAAGGAAGGGTCGACTTTCGCCGAAGGCCTAGCGCCGGGCCGCGCGGGCGCCTTTGCGCCCGGTCTCCACGCATGGGGTGGCGCTGAACAGGGAATTGGCGGTGGCGGCCTTGCTGCGCAGGGTCTCGTCGGTCTTCGGATTGGTGACCAGCCGGCCGGTCGCCTTCAGGAAAGCCTTGTCGCAGGTGCAGGCGCCGCGCCCCCTCTGCTCGTAGCAGAGGTCATGTGCCCGGCAGGCGGCATCCAGGGCGTCGACAGGCGCCGCCCGGTTCTCGTCGCCCGCGCCGCACCAATGGCCGTGGAAGAGCGGGGCGGCGGGCGGCGCGGCTCCTATGGCGGGTGCCGCCGAGGCCCCGCCCGCCATTGTCAGCAGAACGACGAGGGCGGCCGAAAGGGAGGGCAGGCGGAACATGGTCGGGATTCTCCGTCGGGTCAGGGCCGTGACGCGCGGCCCGCACGGCGGATGGGAAAATGGCCAAGGCTCTCGAAGGTTCCGGGCCCGCTCCTTGGCGGTTCCTGGGTATCCATTGCCCGGCCTGTGTGGTGCCGCACCGCTTTTAAAGCGTGGCCGTCATGAATTTATGCACAGTCCCTTGGGTAACTTAACGTAATATCGCTTGACTCATGACATGATATTCCATTTGTACCCGCGGGCGATCTGCCGATTTTTCAATTTTGGGGAGCTGAACATGCGTCTTGCTATCATCATCGGAATGGGGGCCACCGCCCTGCTGCTGGCTGGATGCCAGACGGCGGAGCAATCCATGGCGAATGCCCAGAACGTCTGCGTCGAATCGGGCCTGAAGCCCGGCACGAAGGCCTATGCCCGCTGCACCGACGCCAATTACCGCAACAACGTGGCCCAGTCGAACCAGGCCGCGAGCCAGGTTGCGGTCGGCACGGCTGTCGGCGTGATCGGCGGCGCAGCCATCGGCGCGGCCGCGGCCCGTCCGCACTACTATTGCGGCTGGGGCTGCTGGTAAGCGCGCAGGCCAAGCGGTCGATGGCAGGGCGGAAAACCGCCCCTCCATTGGCCCATCTTCAACCTCCCGGCGAGAGCCTCGCGGGGAGGTTTTCTTTTGGCGGGCACCCGTTGGTCCAATGCCATTAAGCCTGCCACAGTGATGCAGGAGCCTGGGGCCCGCTTGACTTTGCTCCTCCGGGTCGTGTCATGCCTTCGCGGATCGCCCCTCTCGAGAATGTCCCATGAACCATCCCGTCATCATCCTGGTGGAGCCGCAGCTCGCCGAGAATATCGGCATGGTCGCCCGCGCCATGGCGAATTTTGGCCTCTCCGAACTGCGGCTCGTCTCGCCGCGTAACGGCTGGCCCAAGAAGGGGGCCCATTCGGCGGCTTCGGGCGCGACACATATCCTGGAGAGCGCGAAGCTCTACGACACGGCCAGGGAGGCGATCGCCGACCTCAACTTCGTCCTCGCGACCACGGCCCGTGCGCGCGGGCAGATGAAGCGGGTCTTCGGGCCGGAGCCCGCCATGGCGGAGGCGCATAGGCGCGTCCGGGAAGGGCAGGGGGTCGGCATCCTGTTCGGCCGGGAGCGCACCGGGCTCGAGAACGACGAAATCTCCCTTGCGGACGCCATCGTGACCTTCCCGGTCGATCCGCAATTCTCCTCCCTCAACCTGGCCCAGGCGGTTCTTCTCATGGCCTATGAATGGCAGCGGCAGGCCACGGGCAGCGCGCTGCCTTTCGCGGGCGGCACGGAAAGCCTGCCGGCCCCGCGGGAGATGCTGGTCTCGTTCTTCGATTATATCGAAGGCGCGCTCGATTCCCTGGACTATTTCCCCGAGGACAAGCGGCCGATCATGGTCCGCAACATGCGCGACATCTTTCATCGCCTCGCGTTGACCGAGCAGGACGTGCGCACCCTGCGCGGAGCGATTCGTGCCCTTGCGGAAAGAAAACCCTAGAGAAACCATTAAAGATCTTCTGCTTTAGTGCGGGGCGCGAGATCTTTCGCGCGTTGACCAGACCAGAGACGCATGATGCGCCGCCCGCTTTCCGCTTTTCTCCTCCTCGGCTCCTGCCTGATCGCCCCGGCGGTCCTCGCGGCCTCACCTCCCAAGCAGCCGGAGCAGGGGCCGGGCGGGGTGGATTACAAGATCGCCGAGGTCATCAAGACCGGGACCGGCACCGTCAGCGCGGGAAGCTTCGTCTTTTACGGCAACGACACGCCCGCGGCGCCCCGCCCGGTGGTGGTTTTCTTCCATTCCTGGGGAGCCGTGAACCCGGCTCTCTATGGCGGCTTTATCGATCACCTGGCCCGCAAGGGCTATCTCGTCCTGTTCCCGCGTTTCCAAGAAGTGAACCGCACCCGCCCTGCGAGTGCCACCGATCTGGCCGAGACCCTGATCCGTGACGGACTGGGGCATCTGGCCAACGACGAGAAGGCGCGGCCCGATTTGAATCGTGTGGCCTTCATCGGGCATTCCGCTGGCGTGCCGATTGCGTTCAACGTGGCGGCGGGTGTCGCCGAATCGGACGTGCCGGCTCCCAAGCTGATCTTCGGCCTTATGCCAGGCGGCATCGCGTCAAATGAGAAGGAGCGAGGCATCATGCTGCGCGATCTCTCGACCGTGGATCCCTCGACCCTCCTCATCGCCATGAGCGGCGATCGCGATCATCTGCCGAGCGACCGTGCTGCTCGCCGGATCTTCGAGGCCTCGAAGGGCGTGCCCGCAAGCCGCAAGCTGTTCATGCGCGCCAGTTCCGATGACCACGGTTTTCCGGCTCTGACCGCGACCCTGGCTTCGCCCGGCTCCCCGAAACCCGAATACGACGCCTCGGCCATCAAGCTCCCGCCGGATCCGCCCCGGGATCCGAAGCAGAAGAATACCTGGAAGTGGAGCGCCGACATGTCCCTGTCCGGCCCACAGACGATCCTGACCGCGCAGCTCGGGAACAACCCGACCGATGCGCTCGATTACCTTGCGTTCTGGAAGACCTTCGACATGGCCGCGGAGGCGGCCTTCGCGGGCCGTGACGCGGCTTCCTTGGCCCGAGACCCGAAATTCATCGACATGACCACCTGGACCGACGGATGGCCCGTGCGCCGTCTCTCGGCCCAGATGCCGAAAGGGCAGGTCGAGGACGAGAAGCCCGAGAGGGGCCCGCGGCGCAAGCTCAACCTCGCGCCCACGGAGACGCGCCAAAGCCTGTCCGACTTCCTGGGCGGCCGCTCCTGAACCGAGGCCGGGCGAGCGGAGATCTCCCTCCATGCGTGTCGATCTTCTGGCCGGAACCGCCTATAACCCCGCGGTCATGCCGGCTCCCGTACCGACCATCCTGGTCTTCGATTCCGGCCTCGGGGGCCTTACGGTCTTCTCCGAGGTCCTGAAGGCGCGCCCGGATGCCCGGTTCGTCTATGCGGCGGACGATGCGGCATTCCCGTATGGCCGCCTTTCCGAAGAGGCCCTGGTTGCCCGCGTGCTGACCGTGATGGAGCGGCTCGCCGTGCTCCACCGTCCTGACCTCGCGGTGATCGCCTGCAACACCGCCTCGACCCTGGTGCTGCCCCACCTGCGCCGGCGCTTCCCGTTTCCTTTCGTCGGCACCGTGCCGGCCATCAAGCCGGCCGCCGAGATCACCCGCAGCGGCGTCGTGACGGTCCTGGCGACGCCCGGCACGGTGGCGCGGGACTATACCCGCGGCCTCGTAGCGGCCTATGCGTCAGGCTGCCGGGTCAATCTCGTTGGCTCCACGAAACTCGCCGCATATGCGGAGGCCGAGTTGGAAGGTCGCCCGGTTCCGGATGCGGACCTTGCGGCGGAGCTTGCTCCCTGTTTCGTGGAGGAGGGTGGACGCCGGACGGACGTGGTCGCGCTCGCCTGCACCCATTACCCGCTGCTGCTGCCGCGCCTGAAGGCGCTCGCCCCGTGGCCGGTGGCCTGGATCGATCCCGCCCCCGCCATCGCCCGCCGGGTGGTGCACCTCCTCGGCGGCCCGGTGCCGGGCCACGAGGAAGGGGATGAGGAGTCTCTCGCGGTCTTCACCGCCGGGCGAGGCCTCAACGAGGCGCTTCGGACGGCCCTGCAGATAAAGGGCCTGCCGGCCGTCACGATCGAGGATTGGCCCCTTCTATAGGGGATGCATTGCTCCAGCCGCCCGCTTTGACGGGCAAAGCTCGACTTTCGCCACTACGAGGGATCTGAAGGACGCCGAACGCGCCGTGAGGCTCTACTCTCCCGGGTCTCGGGTGTTCGTGGGAACCGCCGACGTGATCCCCTCCCCACAAGGGGGAGGGGATCACGTCGTGCCGCGTCTTTTGTGTGCGCTCTCTCCCTTCGAGAGACACGACGGGACGGCCTCAGATGCAGCGGCCGCCGTCGACTTCGAGCACGACGCCGGTGATCATGCTGGCCTCGTCGGACGCGAGATAGAGGGCCGCATTGGCAATGTCCTCGGGCTTGGAGAGGCGTCCGAGCGGGATGGAATTGACGAATTGCTCGCGCTTCTGGGGCGTGTCCTCGCCCATGAAGGTCGCGAGCAGCGGTGTCTCGCCCGCGACCGGCGCGAGGGCGCAGACGCGGATCTGGTTGGGTGCGAGCTCGACCGCCATGGACTTGGTGATGGTGTGCACGGCGCCCTTGGTGCCGTTGTACCAGGTCAGGCCCGGGCGCGGCCTCAGGCCCGCCGTCGAGCCCACATTGATGAACACGCCGCCGCCCTGGTCGCGCATGGCCGGAACGGCCGCATGGGCGAAGAGATAGATCGACTTCACGTTCACGGCGAAGATCCGGTCGAACTCCGCCTCGTCCACCTCCAGCATCGGCCGGTTGCGGTGGCTGATGCCCGCATTGTTCACCACGATGTCGAGCTTGCCGAAGGTGTCGATGGTTTTCTTCACGGCGGCGTTCACGTCCGCGGCCTTCGACACGTCGGCCGCAAGCCCGATGGCGGAGGCGCCGATCTTTTCGGCCGCTTCCTTGGCGGCCTCCTCCTTGATGTCCACGATGGCGACCTTCGCGCCCTCCGCGGCGAATTTCTCCGCAATGCCCAGGCCGAAGCCGGAGCCGGCGCCCGTGACGAGCGCCACCTTGCCTTCAAGGCGTTTCATGTTTCTTCCCCTTGTGACGATGCGGGTCCGGAGCGGCCTGCGCCCGGCGAAGGCACATGCCGCTTCGGACCCTTTCCGTGGAAATCGGTTATCCGTGCGCGATGACGAGCGTCCGGGTGGTGGTGAATTCGACAAGGCCCTCGAAGCCCTTCTCGCGGCCATGGCCGGAGCGGCCGAACCCGCCGAAGGGCAGCTCGATACCGCCGCCCGCGCCGTAGCAGTTCACGAAGACCTGACCGGCCCGCATGGCGCGGCCGACCCGGGTGGCGCGCATGGCATCGCGGGTCCAGACGCCGGCCACGAGCCCGTAGGCCGTGCCGTTGGCGAGACGGACCGCATCCGCTTCGTCCTCGAAGGGTGTCGCCACCAGAACGGGGCCGAACACCTCCTCCTGGGACAAGATGCTTTCGTGCGGCACCGGCGCGAAGAAGGTCGGCGCCACGTAGAAGCCGCCCGCCGGCACGTCGGCCGCGATGCCGCCCGAGGCCGCGATGCCGAGGCCCTCGCCCTTGCCGCGTTCCAGATAGGCCTGGACCCGGCGCTGCTGCGCCTGGTTGATCATCGGCCCGAGATCGGGATCGGCCTCCGGCCGTCCGGCCTTGAGGGATGCGAAGCGCTCCGACACCGAGGCCACGACCTTGTCGAAAATGCCGCGCTGGATCAGCAGGCGGCTGCCGGCCGAGCAGGTCTGGCCGCCGTTCTGGATGATGGCGTTCACGAGAACCGGCAGGGCGCGCTCCAGGTCCGCGTCGTCGAAGACGACCTGGGCGGACTTGCCGCCGAGCTCCAGGGTCACGCCCACATGGTTCTGCGCGGCGGCGGTCTGGACGGCCGTGCCTGTCTCGGGGCTGCCCGTGAAGGACAGGAAGTCGATGCCCGGATGCGCCGCGAGCGCCGCGCCCGCCACGCGCCCGAGGCCCGTGACCACGTTGAGCGCCCCATCCGGGAAGCCGACCTCGCGGGCGAGCGCCGCTACGCGGAGGATCGTCAGGGAGGCGTCCTCGGCGGGCTTCACGACCGTGGCGTTGCCGGCCGCGAGCGCCGCGCCGACCGAGCGGCCGAAGATCTGCATCGGGTAGTTCCAGGGCACGATATGCCCCGTCACCCCGTGCGGAACCCGCTCGACGCCGATGAAATGGGTCGTGAGATAGGGGATCACGTCCCCGTGCAGCTTGTCGGCGGCGGAACCGTAGAATTCGAGATAGCGGGCGAGCGCGATCGCATCCGCCCGCGCCTGGCGCAGGGGCTTGCCATTGTCGCGGCTCTCCAGGGCCGCGAGCGCGTCCGCATCGGCCTCCACGGCCTGGGCGAGCCGGATGAGCAGGCGGCCGCGCTCGGTCGCGGTCAGCCGGGACCAGGCGACTTCGAAAGCTTCGCGGGCCGCCTTCACGGCCGCGTCGATATCCGCAGCGGTGCCGGCGGCGATGCGGGCGAAAACCTTGCCGTCCACGGGGGACAGCACGTCCAGCGTCTCTCCGCCCGAGGCCGGTACCTGGCGGCCGCCGATGAGGTTCTGGTGCACCATGTCGGGTGCGACGCTCGCTTGGACCTGATCGTTCACGTCGGCTTTCCTCCTCACGTCATTCGGTGCGTGCCCGGCACGGCGGCCAGGAGCTGGCGGGTATAGGGGTCTTTGGGTGTGGCGAAGAGTTGCGCGGTTTCGGCCATTTCCACAATCCGGCCTTTTTGCATGACTGCCACGCGGTCGCAGATCTGCGCCGCGACCCTCAGATCGTGGGTGATAAACAGGATGGCAAGCCCGAGCTCCTCCTGCAGGCCCCGGATGAGCTTGAGGATCTCGGCCTGGACCGACACGTCGAGGGCCGAGACGGCTTCGTCCGCCACCAGAACGTCCGGCCGCATGGCGAGCGCCCGGGCGATGCCGATGCGCTGGCGCTGGCCGCCCGAGAACTCGTGCGGATAGCGGTCCATCGCCTGGGGCGGAAGCCCGACCGTGGTCAGGAGGTCCCGGGCGCGGGCCAGGGCCTCCTCGGGCTTCTCTCCCTGCATGATCGGCCCCTCGGAGACGATGTGGCCCACCGTCCGGCGCGGATTGAGGGACGCGAAGGGGTCCTGGAAGACGATCTGGATCCGGCGGCGATGGGGCCGCAGGTCCCGCTGGGACAGGCGGCCGAAGGGTAGGTCGCCGATGGCGATGCTGCCCCCGTCCGGCTCGATGAGGCGCAGCACGCAGCGCCCCACGGTGGACTTTCCGGAGCCGGACTCGCCCACGAGCCCCAAGGTCTCGCCGCGGCGGATCTCGAAGCTCACCGCGTCGGCCGCCCGGACCTCCCGGCTCTTCCGGAGAAGACCGCGGCCACCATAGGTCTTGGTCAGGGCATCGACCTTGAGGAGGATCGGCTCGCCCCCCAGGGGCTTGGGCGGAGGCGGCACCAGGGAGGGCACCGCCGCCAGCAGGCGCTGGGTGTAGGGGTGCTGCGGGCGTGTCAGCACCTCGTCGGCCGTCCCTTCCTCCACCAGGCGGCCCTGCTGGAGCACGGCGACCCGGTCGGCGATCTCGGCCACCACGCCGAAATCGTGGGTGATGAAGAGCACAGCGGTACCCTTCCGGCGCCGCAGGTCGTCGATAAGCCTCAGAACCTGCGCCTGGGTGGTCACGTCGAGGGCGGTGGTCGGCTCGTCGGCAATCAGCAGCTTCGGCTCCAGGGCCAGCGCCATGGCGATCATCACGCGCTGCCTCTGGCCGCCTGAGAGCTCGTGGGGATAGGCGCGGGCGATCAGCTCCGGGTGGGGCAGGTTGACCTCCGTGAGGAGGTCCAGGGTCCGCCGCTCCCGCTCGACCTGGGTCAGGACCCCATGGGCCCGAAAAGTCTCGGCGATCTGGTCGGCGATCCGCATGACCGGGTTGAGGGAGGTCATCGGCTCCTGGAAAACCGTGCCGACCTCCCGGCCCCGCACGTCGCACCAGCCGGCCTCCGACAGGGACAGGAGCTCGGTCTCGGCGAGGCGGATGGAGCCGGACAGCACCTCGACGCCGTTCGGCAGGAGGCCGATGGTCGCCATGGCGGTCATCGATTTGCCCGAGCCGGATTCTCCGACGACGCAGAGGGTCTCGCCCGGCGCGATGGTCAGGGACAGGTCCTGGATGGCGTACTGCCGGTCCGCGAGTCGCGGCAGCCCGATGGAGAGCTTCTCGATCGCCAGAACCGGAGGACCGCTCGCCGTCATGTCTCTTCGTCTCCCTGGGCCGTCCGCCTTGGCGGGGCGCTTATCCTCCCGATATGCGCCGCAACGTCAATCCGCGCCCGGTCACGCAAGAGGAATCACGAAGTCGTAGACGATCCCGGATTCCGGATAGGCGAGGGACATGGTCCCGGCCATTTCTCCCTCGATGCTGCGGCGGATGAGGCGTGAGCCGAAACCGTGTCGCTTCGGCGACCCGACAGGGGGGCCGTCGCGCTCCTGCCAGTGCAGCCGCAGGAGGCGTTGGCCCGGCGTCTCTTCGGAGACTGTCCACCGGACCTCGAGAAGACCGGACGGCGAGGAGAGCGCGCCGTATTTCACCGCGTTGGTGACGAGTTCGTGCAGCACGAGGCCGAAATTGATGGCGTAGCGCGGAGAGAGCGTCACCGGCGGACCGTCGACGACGACCCGCTCGTCGCTGGTTTTGCGGAAGGGGGCGAGTTCCTGTTCGACGATGTCCCGAAGGCCGGCCTCGCGCCAGGAGCTGCGCGTGAGGAGATCGTGGGTCTTGGACAGCGCCATCAGCCGCCCTTCGAAGGCGTCCTTGAAGTTGGACAGGTCAGGAGAGGAACGCAGCGTTTGGCTGGCGATGGACTGGACGGTCGCCAGGGTATTCTTCACCCGGTGGTTCAGCTCCCCGAGTAGGAGCTTCTGCTGGCTTTCCGCCCGCTTGCGATCCGTCACCTCGTAGAAGACACCGACGAAGGTGATGGGCCTGCTCTGCTGATCGAAGAACACACGCCCCTTCGCGTTGAGCCAGCGCGTTTCGCCGGCCGGCGTGCGGATCCGGTATTCGTCCTCGTAGCTTCCGTCGGTCGTGACGGCGGTCCGCATCCGCTCGAGAACCCGCTCGCTGTCGTCGGGATGCACGATGCCGCGGAATTCCGGAATCGTGATGGAGATCTTCTCGGCCGGCAGGCCGAGCAAGGTCGCGGCCTGGGCGGAGAGGCCACCCTGACCGGTCGTATGATCGTACCACCACGTTCCCATGCGCCCGGCCTCCAGGGCGAGGCGAGCCTGCTCCTCGCTCGCCTGGAGCGCTTTCTGGCGCGCGGCCACGTCGTCCATGAGGTCGTTGAACCCCTCCGCCAGGATACGCAGCTCGGCGGGTGAGCCGCGGGGATTGATGCGCGCCTGATAATTGCCTCGCCGCCAAGCATGCACGGCATCGGTGATCATCTCGAACGGTTTGGTGATGAAGGCGTGGCTCGTCAGCGCCGAAAGAGACAGGGCCAGGACGAGGGCGGCACCGATGAGCAGGAATCCGCGCCTCGCCGCCTGGTTGATGCTCTCGAAGGCATCCTTCCACGGGAGTCCGACCGCGATGTAGAGGGCCTGCGGCGTCCCTTCCACCCTCGCATAGCCGACGATGCGCTTGATGCCGTCCTGCGTCGTCGTCTCGATGGTCCCGGTGCCGTCATTTCGTTCGACATGGACGAAGAATCCCGAGGAAATCGGCTTTCCCACGTAGGCGTCATGCATGGGCTCCCGGGCGATGATCGTTCCGCCGGAATCGGCGATGGCCATGGAACCGCCAGGGGGCAGGGCGCGCTCCTTCAGGTTCTGGTCGAGCCAGTTCAGGTCTAGGGCGGTTGCCAGTACTCCGACGACCTGTCCGTCCTCGCTCACGATGGGAAGTGCGAACGGCAGGACCGGGTGGGACACCACTCCTCCCTCAGGGAAATCGGGCATGAATTGGCCGATCACGAATTGCTTTGTGGCGATCGCGTCGTGAAAGTAATGGCGGTTGAGAAAGGTGCCGGTCGCTGAAGCAACGTCGCTGTTACAGAGCAGGTCGCCCTTGAGGTCGAGCGTCACGAAGGCCAGGAGGTGGGGCACCTTCTGCTGCAAGGCCCTCAGATAGGGGCTGCACGCTTCCGGCTCGAGCTGACGCACGATTGGCGCTTCGTCGACAGCGATCAGGAGGCTGTGGATGCCGTCGAACACACGCTCCACTTCGGACCCTGCCAGCCGGGCCTGGCGAAGAACCAGATCGCTGATCTCGGCTTCCCGAGCGCGGCGGAGGGATACCTCCGTATAGGTCCAGATCACGATCGCTGGCAGGACAGAGATCAAAGCCAGAAGGATCAGGCGCCTCGTCAGTGTCATGCAAAGATCCAGCCCATCGATCCCAGGGACCAAGAGCTCCCCGTGTCCGCCTTTCGCCCGCCTGCCCGCGCCCCTGCGATCTTGCATCTCACGGCCGGAGGTGTCACGGAGCGTAAATGGCTCCTCCCCTTCTTACCCTTCAGGATATCGCCCTGACCTTTGGCGGCACGCCTCTGATCGAGCGTGCCGATCTGACCGTTGCGCCGGGCGAGCGCACCTGCCTCGTCGGCCGGAACGGTTCCGGCAAGTCGACTCTCCTCAAGATCGCGGCCGGGTTCCTGGAGCCCGACAAAGGCGCACGCTTCGTGCAGCCGGGGGCGACGATCCGCTACCTCGCTCAAGAGCCGGACCTGACCGCATATCCGACGACGCTCGCCTATGTGGAGGCAGGGCTGGGGCCGGGTGACGATCCTTATCGGGCACGCTATCTGCTTGAGCAGCTGGGGCTTTCCGGTGAAGAGCGAACGACCGACCTGTCCGGTGGTGAAGCGCGCCGGGCGGCTCTCGCGCAGGTGCTTGCACCGTCTCCGGACATCCTGCTGCTCGACGAGCCGACGAACCATCTGGATCTGCCGGCGATCGAATGGCTCGAAAGCGAACTCAGGGGCTTGCGGTCCGCACTTGTCCTGATCAGCCACGACCGCCGGTTTCTCGAAAATCTCTCTCAGGCGACGATCTGGCTCGACCGGGGTATCACCCGCCGCATGGACCGGGGCTTTGCGTCTTTCGAAGAGTGGCGGGACGCGGTGCTGGAGCAGGAGGAGCAGGAGCGCCACAAGCTCGACCGGAAGCTCGCGGCGGAGGCCGACTGGCTGCGCTATGGCGTCACGGCACGGCGCAAGCGCAATGTCCGCCGGCTGGGCAACCTCCACGCCCTGCGCCAGCAGCGCAAGGATCAGAAGCGGGCCGTCGGCACCGTCTCGATGACCCTTGCGGAGGCGGAACAGTCCGGGACTCTGGTGGTCGAAGCCGAGAAGGTTTCCAAGTCCTACGGGGACCGGCCCATCGTGGCCGATCTGTCGCTGCGGATCCTGCGCGGCGACCGCCTTGGCATCGTCGGCCCGAACGGAGCTGGCAAGACGACGCTGATCAACCTGCTCACCGGTATTCTGCCGCCTGACGAGGGGCGGGTCCGCCTCGGCGCGAATTTGCAGATGGTGACCCTCGACCAGCGCCGGGCGAGCCTCGATCCCTCCTCGACGGTGGCCGAGACCCTCACGGGCGGGCGGGGCGATACGGTGACGATCGGCGGCCAGACCAAGCACGTGATCGGCTACATGAAGGATTTCCTGTTCTCGCCCGAGCAGGCGCGCACGCCCGTGGGCGTGCTTTCCGGCGGCGAGCGCAACCGGCTGATGCTGGCTCGCGCCCTGGCGCAGCCGTCGAACCTGCTCGTTCTCGACGAGCCCACCAACGACCTCGATCTCGAAACCCTCGATCTTCTCCAGGAGATGATCACGGATTACTCGGGCACCGTCATCCTGGTGAGCCATGACCGTGACTTTCTTGATCGGACAGTGAGTTCCGTCCTCGTCTCCGAGGGGGATGGCCGCTGGATCGAGTATGCGGGCGGCTATTCGGACATGGTGGCCCAAGGGGGCGAGGGCGTGCAGGCCCGGACGGTCGAGAGGGACACGAAGCCGAGGGCCGAGAAGCCCGCGCCGACGGCCCAGGCGGCATCCGCCCCCAAGCGCAAGCTCAGCTTCAACGAGCAGCACGACCTCAAGACCTTGCCGAAGCGCATGGAAGAGCTGGAAGCAAAGATCGCCAAGGTGCAGGAGATCCTGGCCGACCCGGATCTCTATTCCCGCGATCCTGCCCGGTTCCAGAAGGCCATGGATACTCTGACGGCCCTCCAGTCCGAGCTTGGTGCTGCTGAGGAGCGCTGGCTGGAGCTGGAGATGCTGCGCGAGGAACTGGAAGGGTAGGGGCATTCTACATCCCCTGGGAGACCGGGGCTGCTCGGTCAGATCAGCCCCGGTGAATTCATGTGCGTCAGCTCGTCTGCCGCTGCCGTCCGGCTGTGCGGCCGGCCGACGGGGAGCCGGCCGCGACACCGGCCGTGCCGCTGCCGGGATTGCCGGTCGCAAGCCCGGAATCGCCAACCTCCGAGCCGGAAGGGTGGCCCGGCTGATGCTGGCCGACCCGCAGGTTGTTCTGCACATGGGCGACGCCCGAGACGGATTCGGCGAGATCCTCTGCCCGCCGCTTCTCGTTCCGGTTGCGGACAGTGCCGTTCAGGGTCACCTCCTGATCCTTCACGACCACGTCGATCTCCGAAGCGTCGAGAAGGGCATCGTCCGTCAGGCGCTCATTGATGTCTTCGCGGATCCGGTCCTCTGAGCGCTGATAGCCGCGCGGACCCTTGCCGCGATGCTCGCCCCGGCGCACCTCACCCCGGCTTCCCGTCGCGTCGTTCTCGAAGCGGGTGTTACCCGGACCGGCGCCGTAATTGCTGTGGTCGCGCCGTTCGGTCACGAGGCTCCAGGCGCGCTCCCGATCCTGGGCGAAGCGATCCTCCCGGGAGCTGTCGTCGCCGGGGCGCTCCCACCGGCCGGTCGTCGTCGCGGTGCCGAACCGGCGGGGACGATAGCCGCCTCCGCCGAGCCCGGTATCCAGAGCGCCGTAATCCTCGCCGTAATTCCCATAGCCCTCGCCGCCGAACCCGCCGCGCATGCGTGGGTTGCGGTCTCGCTCGCCCGAGCCGACAGGACCGCCCGCAGATCCGAAGGCCGCCCGCTCGTCGTCTTCCCGGCGGAACCGGAAGGCGCCGGGATTCACGTCTCGACGGCTCATGGGATGGTATCGCCGGACGGGGCCCTCGTTCCGGTCCTCGCGCTCGCGCCGGTCAAGAGCCCGCCGCTCGTCTGCCGTGAGCGGATCCCGCCCAGGGCGCTCCTGGCCGCCCGCGATGGAGCGGTCGGGTTCCGACGGGGTGGAGATCCGGTGCAGGGCCCGCGATGCGCTGTCCTCTGCATCGGTCGCCAGGTCGCCGAGGGCCACGATGCCGACCAGATGCTTGTCATGGTCGACGACGGGCAGGCGCCTGATCTGGTGGTCGCTCATGAGTTCGACGATGTGATCCACGTCGTCGTCGTCGAAGCACCACCAGATGTTGTCGGACATCACGTCCTGAACGCGCGTATCGTCCGGCACCAGGCCGGCGGCGGTCGCCCGGATGGTGATGTCCCGGTCCGTGATGATGCCCTTCAGGCGCCGTCCGTCGCAGACCGGCAGCGAGCCCACATTCATCTCGTCCATCAGGCGCGCCGCATCACGGATCGAGCGGTCAGGCGCGATCACGCGCACGTGGCGGGTCATGACATCGGCTATCTTCATGAGCTTGCTCCCGGTTGGGGCCGCCCATGGAACGCATCGTTGCGACGTGCGGATATGCGGTCCCGGCGGCCGTGCATTGCCGATCGGTCAATGCAGGCGGGGCCGGAAAGGTTCAGGAGAAGGATGCGGGCCTTCAGGCGCGCTCAGGGCTTGGCGACAATCTCGACGTCCCGGTCGAGGCCGCTCTCCACTTTGAAGTCCCGGGTCTGGACCTTGCCGTCATGTCGGGCGATGAGGACATAATCGCCCTCCGCCAGGGTCACGGACGGGAAGGCGCCGATAGCCTCGCGGATCACGTCGCCGCCGGGTGTCAGCACGCTGAAGGCCGTGCCGGCGAAGGCCTCGCCGCCCTCGTTCGCCACGAGCTTGAGGGTCACGGTGGCGGCCCGGTGGTTGAGGGTCGCTTCCGTCACCTTGCCGGTTTCCACCTTAAGGTCGGCGCGCATGATCGCGTTGGCGTCGCCGTAGGTGGAGACCACGTGGTAGGTCCCTTCGGGGAGGCGGATCACGTCGTCGGCCCGGGCATTGGCGATGACGAGGCGACCTTCCGAGTTTGACCCGATGGGCACGTAGACCGAGAAGGACAGCTTGCTCGCCGGGATCGCCGAATCTCCGACGGCGCCCTTGAGCTTCAATGCTCCGGCGCTGATGACGAGGCGCTCGGACAGGCCGCCGGACTGGATCGTAAGGCGCTTCGAGGCGCCGGCGAATCCATAGGCCACATGCACGATGTAGTTGCCGGGCGTCAGGGTGAAGCTCGGTGTCGGGCTGCTGGAGCGCGCGATGATCGTCGGCTGCGTGGTGTCGCCTTTGTCCTCGTAGACACGCCAGACGAGCCCGGACCGGATCGGCTGATTATCGGGAAAGACAGCGCTCGTCGTGAGCGTCACCTGGCCGAGGGTGACCGGAGGCGGCTTCTGCGTGAGCGAGGGCACCGCCGGAAGCGTCTGCTGAGCCTGGGCGGCACCCGAAAGGAGCATCGCGGCCAGAACGGGCAGAAAGAGGCGGATTCTCACGGGGCAATTCATCCTTGAAAGCAACATTACCGGACCCGGGGGACTTCGGCGGTCCGGATCGGCTCTTCCTTCCGGCTCTTGAGGAGGTCGGAGGCCGCCGTCACCAGGTTCTCGTAGGACATCGGGCGGAAATTGAACTCGACCCGGTGGCGTCCTGCGGGGATCTCGACCCCGCGGAAGAGCAGGTTCGCCCGGAGCATGGGACGGCGCTCCCCGTCCACGGTGACTTCCCAGCCGGGATAATACACGTCGTGGAGGACGAGAACGCCCGCCGCCTCGCTCTCCACCTCGACGGTCACGGAATTGCGCTGGTAGCTGACGATCCGAGCCCGATCCTCGAGGTCCTTCGGGCTCGCGCCCTCGGCCGAGGAGGCATAGCGCTCCTTGAGGAGCGGCATGCTCGCATCGTCGATCAGGGCCTCGCTCCGGCGGTTGAATTCGGGAAGCTCTTCCTGGTCGAGGGCGGCCTCGGAATCCACTGCGCTGACCTCATGCGCCACATAGGCCCGAGGGCTCGCGCCGTCGAGGCGGTAGATCCACATGCGGCCGGTGCCATAGACGATCTCGGCGCCCGTGAGGCGCGGGAAATGGCGCGGCATCCGCTCGATGGGCCGGTCGAGGACGAGATATTCGAGGCCAAGCAGGCCGGCGAGGCGGCATTTGTAGCCGCGGAAGGTCGCCGGGAAAGTGCGCAGGTTCGGGTCCTCGGCGTTCTCACCGGGGCCGACGGCGCGCTCGTAATCGGCAAGCCGCAGGGGGTTGTAGCCGATGATATCTTCGAGCTGGAGGACCATGGAGGCATTCTGCCAGGGCCCGCGCTGACCCAGGATCTCGACCCGTGGATATTCCCCATGGGCATGGCGGTCGGCCAGCTCGCGCTTCAGGATCTGGAGGCCCTGGAGTTGCTCGGGCGGAAGCTGGCGGAACACCGCGTAGCGCTCGGCGGGCTCCGCATTCAGGGGCGAGGCCGCGTGGCGCAGAACCAGTTCTCCGCCCGTGAATGCGATGATGAGGATGGCCGCCACCTCGCGCCAGCGGGACGTGGGGCTGATCCGCGTCAGGAGCGCGATGACGAGGGCAGCGGCGACGAGACCGAGGCCGATCTCGCGCATCGCCGGCGCGCCCTGTCCGGCCCGCAACGCGAACGCCATGGCGCTCGCGATGGCCGCGACCGCAAGGGCCAGCGCCAGCATCGGCAGGAAGAGGTGCAGCTTGCCGAGGGCGGCAGTGGTCCATTTCGGAAGGCCGTCCGCGATGTAACGGTGGACGAGATAGCCCGCCGCGAAGGCCAGCATCACGTTGATGAGGAACGTCGCATCCGCCGGGCGGCGGTAGAGATCGACGCCCGGCATATGGTCGAAGATCATCTCGAAGCCGGGCGTATAGCGGCCCAGGGCATAAAGCAGGGCGAGCAGGCCGGTCACCAGGAAGAAGCGAAACTCCCGCGCCAGCAGTCGGCCGCCCGCGACTCCGTGCCAGAGCAGGAAGAGGGCCGGGACGGTGCCGACGAAAAGGTAGTTCGTGGCGCGGTCGGTCCAGGTGCCTTCGGACAGGCTGTGCCAGTCCGGCCCCCAGTAATCGTAGGTCCAGCGAAGGGACCCGAAGACGTTGCCGAACAGGATAGTCGCCAGGCTCTCGGGCGGCAGCGAACCCATGGCCGCGACCCCGAAGCCGAAGGAGGGGCGGGTCGAGGTCGCCAGGAACTGCATGGTGAGGACCACCGGCACGGCCAGGAGCGCGCCGCCAATGCCCGCCATGGCGAGAAGGACGCCGATGCGCGACTTAAGATACGCGAGGGGCTGCGGCGCCGTGACGATCCGGGCGGCGGCGGCTGCGATGAGCGTGATGTCGCACAGGAACGCGACCTGGTCCCGCCCGATGGTCATCAGGACGGCGACGACCGCGAACAGGGCGCCGAAACGATAGGAGCGGCGGTCCATGGCCTCCTCCAGAAGGAGGAGCGCGAGCGGGAACCAGCCGTAGCTGAGGATGATGCCCGTGTGCTGCAGCCGGGCGCTCGCCGAGCCGCCCAGGATGAACACGATGGCCGCCACGACGGCGCCGGCAGGGTGCCAGCCGCGCCGACGGAACAGGGGCACGAAGGCCAGGGCGCCGGGCAGGAAATGAGCGAAAATGACGATGTCGAAGAGCTGCATGGACGGCTCGGGCACGAGCCATCCGAACAGCAGCATGGTCGGGGTGAACAGGAGCGACTGCGGATCGGCCGCCGAAGGGTGGCCCCCGAAGTGATATGGGTTCCAGAACGGCATCTCGCCATGGGCCAGGGCCGCGCCGAGATACCGCAGGGTGGGATAGAACTGGTTCTTGGAATCCCAGGGGACGACCGTCCCGGTGAGGGGCCAGACGAGAGCCGCGAGGGCCCAGATCCCGAGGATGAGCGCGAGGGCCAGAAGGGTCGGACGCGCCGTCCAGATCCCGGAACCGGTGGTCCCGCCCGCTACGGATGGTGATGTGTTCATCTGCTCTTGATGCGGCGTTCCGCCCATGGTCTCCGCGACCGTCCTCGACGATAGAGCCCGGAAGCGACTGGGCTGGCGTTGCCGCCGCGGCCCGCTCATCGCCATGCCCGGGAAACCAGCTTGGCGTACCGACGCACTCCCCCTATACATCCGTCGCGGTTTCTTTTCTGCAACGGCCCCGAATGCCCGCGCTCCCTCAAGCGCAACAAGAGGGCGAGACCAAGGCAGGCCCGCTCTGCCGGTATCCGCTTTCCTGAGGCATCCAGGGGTACTGTCTCATATATTCCGCTCCGGATGAAGGTCCTATGAACGAAAGCCTTGCCCGCCTTCAACATCGCCGTTCCGTTCCCGCCCGCTGGCTCGCGGAGCCGGGGCCGAGCCGCGACGAGATCGATACCCTGCTGACGATCGCGGCCCGCGTCCCGGACCACGGCAAGCTGGCGCCCTGGCGCTTCATCGTCATCGAAGGGGAGGGGCGTCACCGCCTCGGAGAGGCGCTGGCTCAGGCCTTCCTGGCCGACCAGCCGGAGGCCGATGCCGAGAAGGTCGCTCTTGAGCGTGGACGGTTTGCCCAGGCGCCGCTGGTCGTGGCCGTCGTGTCCCGGGTGGTGCCGCACGTGAAGATCCCGGACTGGGAACAGGTCCTCTCGGCCGGGGCGGTGTGCATGAACCTCCTCCACGCGGCGACGGCCCTCGGCTACGGTGCCGTCTGGCTGACCGGTTGGGCGGCCTATGACCGGCGCATTCTCGATGCCCTCGGCCTTGCGCCCGAAGAGCGCATTGCCGGCTTCATTCATATCGGCACCGCCACGGAGGCTCCGGCCGACCGGGCCCGCCCCGCCCTTGCCGATATCGTCACCCGTTTCTGAGCCAAGGCCATGTTCTACGAGACCGCCAACCATCACGGCCTGCCGCACGATCCGTTCAAGGCCCTCGTGACGCCGCGCCCCATCGGCTGGATCACGACGATGAGCGCCAAGGGCGAGGTGAACCTGTCGCCCTATTCGTTCTTCAACGCGATTTCGGAAAAGCCCGCCATGGTGGCTTTCTCGTCGAGCGGGCGGAAGGATGCGGTGACGTTCGTCGAGGAAGCGAAGGAGTTCGTCTGCAACCTCGCAACCTACGACCTGCGGGAGGAGATGAACGCCACTTCGGCACCCCTGCCGCGCGGCGTGAACGAGATGGAGCATGCGGGCCTTGCGGCCGCCCCCTCCCGGCTCGTCAGGCCGCCCCGGGTCGCGGCCGCGCCGGCGGCCCTCGAATGCCGCTGGGTCCAGACCGTGCCGCTCGTGCCCCTGGAGGGCGGCGAGCCCTCCTACTACCTTGTCATCGGGCAGGTCGTCGGAATCCATATCGACGACCGCTTCATCGTGAACGGCATCGTGGACACGGCCGCCATGCGCCCCATCGCCCGTTCGGGCTACCGCGATTATTTCGTCGCGACGCCCGAAACCAAGTTCACCATGACGCGGCCCGGAGGCTGACGGATCAGCCTCGCCCCGCCCGCGCCAGGAGCCGTTCGGCCCGGACGAGGTGAGGGCGATCGAGCATCTCGCCGCCGATGCCGACGACGCCTGCGCCGGGATTCTCGCTGAAGGCCGCGACGACGGCCTTCGCCTTCGCGACAGCCTCCTCGGAGGGCGTGAAGGCCTCGTTGATGACCGGGACCTGAGCCGGATGGATCGCCATCTTGGCCACAAACCCGTCCCGGCGGGCCTCCCGGCACTCGGCCGCCAGACCCTCCATGTCGCGGAAATTCGTATAGACCGCATCGATAGCGTCGACTGCCGCAGCGGCAGCACCGAGGAGCGTCAAGGAGCGGGCGAGCCGGTAGGGCTCCGTATAGAGCCCGTTCTCGCCCCGGTTCGCCTCCGCGCCGAGATCCGCCGACAGATCCTCGCCGCCCCAGGCGAGCCCCATGAGGCGGTGGCTTGCGCCCGCAAAGGTACCGAGAGCGAAGACCCCGAGGGCATTTTCCGTGGCGATGGCCAGGATGCGGGTGGCGCCGTCCTCGAGGCCGAACTCAGCCTCCCGGACCGCGAGCTTCGCGCCGAGATGGGCCACATCGGCCCCGCCGACGGCCTTGGGCAGCACGATGCCGTCAGGGCCGGCTCCCATCACGCCGTCGAGATCCATATCGGTCAGCCCGGTCGTGAGGCCGTTGACGCGCACATAGAGCCGGGGCCTCTCGGCCAGCCCCTTCGCCTCATCGAGGAAACCGGCCGTGACCGACCGCGCCTCGGCCTTGGCGTCGAGGGCGACCGAATCCTCAAGGTCGATCAGGAGGGCGTCGGCTCCCGAGCCGAGAGCCTTGTCGAGTTTCCTGCGGCTGTCGCCGGGGACGAACAGGAGGGAGCGCATGGACATCACACCTCGATCGTCGTGGAGCGCTTGCGCATGAAGGCCTGACGGCAGCACTCGGCCACCAGGGTGCCGTCCTGCTTGTAGGCCCGGTGGATGAACTCGACGATGCCCGCATCGGGCCGGGAGCGGGATTCGCGCTTGGCTGCAACCTCGGTGGTGACGTTCACCGTGTCGCCCTCGAAGAGAGGGGCTGGAAACGTCACGTCCGTCATGCCGAGATTGGCGATGGTGGTGCCCACCGTGGTGTCGTTGACCGAAATGCCGATCATAAGGCCGAGGGTGAAGAGCGAGTTCATGAGCGGCTGACCCCACTCGGTCTCGGTGGCGCAGAAATGCGCATCGATGTGGAGCGGCTGCGGGTTCAGCGTCATGTTCGAGAAGAGCATGTTGTCCATCTGGGTCACCGTTCGGGTGAGACGGTGACGGATGACGGCGCCGATGGCGAAATCCTCGAAGAAGAGCCCGCCGCGCGGATGTCTTGTGCTGTCGTCTGTCATGCAACGATCCTCATTCTGATCCGTCCATGGGGCGAGGGCGCCGGCCGTCAATAACCGAACTGCTCCCGCAGGATGCGCTCGTCCAGGCTGTGGCCGGGGTCGTGGAGCATCACCAGGTCGATGCTGCGGTCCATGGAGGTATGGACCCTCGACACGTCCCGGAATTCCGTGTGGTCCGCGACGGCGCTGACCGGTCTTTCCTCGGGCTCCAGGACCTCGATCTGGATCTTCGCGTAATCGGGCAGGAGCGCCCCGCGCCAGTGCCGGGGCCGGAAGGCGGAGATGGGAGTGAGCGCCAGGAGAGGCGCATTGAGCGGAAGAATCGGCCCGTTCACGGAGAGATTGTAGGCCGTCGAGCCGGCCGGCGTCGCGACCAGGATTCCGTCGGCCGCGAGTTCCGCAAGGCGGACCTGGTTGTCGATGCTCACGCGCAGCTTTGCGGCCTGGTAGGTCTGGCGCAGCATGGAGACCTCGTTGATCGCCCGCGCCGTGTGGGCCTCGCCCCTGACGTCCCAGGCGACCATGAGCAGGGGATGCGTGACGCTGCGCTCGGAAGCCTCCAGGCGCTCGAAGAGCTCGTCCTCACGGAACTCGTTCATGAGGAAGCCGACCGTGCCCTTGTTCATGCCGTAGATCGGCTTGGACGTGCCCATGAACCGGTGGAGCGTGCGCAACATGAGCCCGTCGCCGCCGAGCGCCACGATCACGTCCGCATCCTCCGGCTCGACGCCGGGATAGCGCGCCTTCAAAAGCGCGAGGGCGGCCTGTGCCTCCGGCGTGGGGCTTGCAACGAATGCGACATGGTTGAAACGGCGAGCCATGCCCGGATACCCTCCTCGCGCCGGAACGATGCGGAAGAAAGGCATAGCATGGAGAACCCACTTCTCGTCTATACGACCTTTCCGGATGTGGACACCGCCCTGGGGATCGGCGAGGCCCTCGTGCGCGAAAAGCTCATCGCCTGCATCAACGTGCTGCCGGGAATGCAATCGGTCTATGCCTGGAAGGGAACCGTGGAGCGTGGGCAGGAGGCCGTGGGCATTCTCAAGACGCGCAAAGGCCTGCAGGAGGAGGTCCTGCAGGCCCTGAAGAAGCACCACCCCTACGAGACGCCCGTGATCCTGTTGATCGAGCCCGACGCCGATGCCGCCACCCTGTCCTGGCTCATCGGCGAGACTGCGGGCGCCGGAGCGCCTGAGCCTTCCGCTTAAAGGATAGCGGAGCTCCACTGCAGGGGCACGAAGCGGTAGCCGCTGCCCTCCTTCGCGATATGGCCGGTGGCCGGGAAGGGAGCATGGTAGAAGGCCACCTGCGCGCGCTCGGCCGCCGCCATGTCGAGCATCCGGTGCCGGGTCTGGCGGGCCTGGTCGGCATCCATGTCGAAGACGGCGGCCCAATCCGGGTTGCGGACGAAGAGCGCCGGATGATTGGTCACGTCCGACATGATCATCAGCTTCCCGGCGCCCGAACTCAGCATGTAGGAGGTATGGCCGGGCGTGTGCCCCGGGGCTGCGATGCTGGTGAGGCCGGGCACGATTTCCTTGTCGGCCTCGTAGCGCTTCACGTCCTTGGCGACCGGATCGAAAACCCGGTGCACGTTCTGGAAGGCGCCCTTCATGCCCTCCGGCGCCTGGTTCATGCGCGTCTCGTCCATCCAGAAGTCCCATTCCTTCGCCGGGACCATGATTTCGGCCTTCGGGAAGACGGCCGTGCCGTCCTTCAGGCGCAGGCCGTTGATGTGATCGCCGTGGAAATGGCTGATGATGACGGTGTCGACCTGCGCGGGATCGAAGCCGGCGGCGCGGAAATTTGCCATCCAGGTGCCCGAGGTCGGCGCGCCCAGGTCGCCGTTGCCCGTGTCGATCAGCGTCACGCGGCCGTTCTGGCGCAGGACGAGGGTCGTGAAGGTGATCGGCAGCCGGTCCTTCGGCAGGAAAGCCTCCTCCATGGCCTTCTGTACGGCGGGCAGTTCGGCATTGCGGATAAACCCTTCGAGCGGACGGGTCGCGAAGCCGTCATTGACGGCCGTCACCTCGATGTCGCCGACCTTGTAGCGATAGAAGCCGGGGGCTTGCGCAGAGGCGGAGGGTTGAGGCGTCGGCATGGAGTTGTTCGTCTGGGCGAGGGCAGGGGCTGCGACGGGAATAACGCTACTGGCGAGAAGGGTACGGCGTGTCAGGGTCATGGGACGTCTCCGGGGCTCGTTTCGCAAGGCTAGAATGGCCCCTGTCGCGCGCAAGAGCTTGGCCTTTCACGAATCAGAGAGCGTGGCCTTTAGGGCGTGGTTTCCGGCTCCCGCCGAGTGAGTTCGTAGAGGGCGATGCCGCTCGTCGTCGCCACGTTGAGCGAATCGAAGCCGCCGCTCATGGGGATCGTTACCGTGCGGGTCTCGGCCAGGAGCTCGGGCGGCAGTCCCGGTCCCTCAGCGCCAAGGAGCAGGGCGGTCCGGCCCCGGCGGCGGATCCGGCCGAGGGGCTCCCGTCCGGAGGGCGAAAGGGACAGTATCTCGAAGCCGGCCTCCCGCAGGCTCCCGATCAGGGCGGGCGCCGGGCCGGCGCGGGTGAAGGGCACGACGAGCGCGCCGCCCACCGAGACCCGGATGGCCTTGCGATAGAGGGGATCGCAGCTCGTCTCGTCGAGGAGGATCGCGTCCGCCCCGAAGGCGGCGGCGTTACGGAAGATCCCGCCCACATTGTCGTGGTTGGCGAGGCCCACAAGCCCGAGCACCAGCGCATCCTCCGGCAGCGCGGCCAGGAATGATGCAGCCGGGGGCAGCGGCGCCCGACGGGCAATGGCGAGGATGCCGCGGTGTATCGGAAAGCCGACGATGGCATCCATCACGGCCCGACCGGCCGCATAGACCGGAATGCCGGGCGGCAGGGCCGCGAGACAATCGCTTAAGCTCTCGATCCGGCCCTCGGCCAGCAGCAGAGATTCGATCGCGAATCTGTCCTGCCGCAGAAGCACTCGCAGGACCACCTCGCCCTCCGCCACGAATCGGTTCTCACGGCCGACGAGGTCGCGCTCGCGCACGGCCCGATAGGGCTCGATGCGTGGATCTTCGGGATTGGTGATGGCAATCGGCTGGACCATGGCCTCACGGGTGTTCTGGGTTTCGGGCCCCTGCCTATGCCGGAGAGCCGTGCGGGAACAACGACTTTCTGCGCCTGTTAGACCCAAAATGAACCTATGGACCGCCCTGGGCGGGAAGGAGTGACGTTATGGTAGGTGGATGGCTCTGGGCGTTCGTCATCATCGGCGGCCCGATTCTTCTGGGACTGGCGATTTTCACGGTTGCCCGCCGCCGCAGGCTGACCCAGCAGGAGTTTCAGCTCGCCGAACGAAGCGCACGGGAAAACTGGGGCAAGGAACGCATTCGCTAAGTGTCTAGAGCAGCTGGTTCCCACGCACGTGTTCTATCCCCGCAAGATCCTACGGGCGGCGCGCTCCACTTTGTCTGGGGGATTGCCCACGGCATAAGTACAGCTCCGATGCTAGCACAATGGCCCCGCCAGGGTGGATCCGTTCTTACGAGTCCATAGACGAGGAGCCAGGGCGGAGCTTGGTCGACATCAGTCAATCCGCAACGGATGAGCCTGGGCCAGGGCGACCAGAAGGAGGGCCGTTGAGATAGCGCCCAAGGATGAGCGTCTTAGCGATGGAGCGCCAGGAACAACAGCACTCCGAAGATGCCAATGCCCACAATTGCGGTCCATACGATCCACAGTCGCCAGCCTCGACTCGGTAGGTCTCCGAACATCGGCCATTCTCCTCGATGGCCAGACCGTAGGCGATCAATGTGATCGGAATGGGCCTGAGCTTGGCCGAAGCCCTTGTGCCGGAAGACTAATCTCGGAGAACGCCTGGGGGATATGTTTCGTGTCAATCTGCGGCGGAGATGGCCCGAATTGGCCGATCTGTTCCTTTTGAGTGCGACGAGACACGGCGTCCTTGGCCCGGCAGCAAGCCAACTTAAAAAGGCCTTATAAGTCTTAGGGAATGGTGCCGGTTGCGGGACTCGAACTCGCGACCTACCGCTTACAAGGCGGTTGCTCTACCAGCTGAGCTAAACCGGCATGCTGGATATGGCCGATGAGTTAGCAGCGCGGACATGCAGGCGCAAGTTCCCTCGGTCGTGAAAAATAATGTGCTGCGCAGCACCGCAACCATCTTTCCGGTCTGGAATTATTCCCTCAGACATCGCCTGAGGAGTTCAATCCCATGCCCGGTTCGAGCCTTTCTACGGTACTGAAAGCCCTTTCCTCTACAGTCCGAGGAGGCTTGGTGACGGGGTGTGCGGGTGGCGTTCTCGCTATCGCTTTTCTGATGACCCCGGCCCAGGCGGCGCATATTGGGTCCCACTCACCGGCCCAGGGTGTATCGCAATCAGACAAGATATCCGCCCGCAAAGGCAGCACGACAGTCGCCGCGAAGGATGTGGAGACGGTTGGGTCCATACAGTCCTCTGAAGGTGCGCCCAACTGCAACCGCTCCCGCAAGAAGCTTTGGGTCGAAGACCAAGGCTGGATCGTTCGTCAGGTCACGACCTGTTATTGACGAGGGGTCGGAACGCAAATCCGACTTTGCGCTTTCGGTTCGCCAATCTTCTGCCCTTGACGTGAAAAGCCCCGCCGGAAGCGGGGCTTTCCTTTTTCGGCTCTTGTAGAGCGAATTACTTGTTCTCGTAGGTGAAGATATCCCGGTTCTTCGTCTCGGGGACGAAGAGGAGGCCGATCACGAAGGTCATGAGGGCCACGATGACCGGATACCAGAGACCCGCGAAGATGTTGCCCGAGGCAGCCACGATCGCGAAGGCGGTCGGAGGCAGGAAGCCGCCGAACCAGCCGTTGCCGATATGGTAGGGCAGCGACATGCCGGTATAGCGGATCCGGGTCGGGAAGAGCTCCACAAGCATGGCGGCGATCGGGCCGTAGACCATGGTCACGAAGATGACCAGGACGAACAGGATGCCGATGGCCGCGAGAGCCCGGCCGTCAGTCAGCACGCCGCCGACGGACGGGGTCTTCAGGATCGACGGGTCGCCGGGCTTGGGATAGCCCGCAGCCTGGGCGGCCGCCACCAGGGAGGCGCCCGTGTTGTCGGTCACCGCGACATCCGTGCCATTGATCTTGGCGGTCAGCGGGGCGCCCGCCGGAGCCTTGATCAGATCATAGTGGATCGAGCTGTTGGCGAGGGTCCGGCGGATCACGTCGCAGGGCTCGGTGAAGGTGCGCACGCCGACGGGGTCGAACAGGAAGCCGCACTTCGCCGGATCGGCCGAGATCTCCAGCTTCACCTGGTCGGTCGCCTCGATCAGCTTCGGATTGACCGTCTTGGCCAGCGAGGAGAAGAGCGGGAAGTAGGTGATCGCCGCGATCAGGCAGCCGACGAGCAGGATCGGCTTACGGCCGATCTTGTCCGACAGCCAGCCGAAGAAGATGAAGAACGGCGTGCCGAGGAGGAGCGCGAAAGCGATCATCAGGTTGGCAGTAGTGCCGTCGATCTTCAGGGTCTGGGTCAGGAAGAACAGCGCGTAGAACTGACCCGTATACCAGACCACCGCCTGGCCGGCGGTGCCGCCCATAAGGGCGATCAGCGCAACCTTGGCATTCTCCCAACGGCCGAAGGCTTCCGTAAGCGGGGCCTTGGAGTGGGTGCCTTCCTCCTTCATCTTCTTGAAGGCGGGCGATTCGTTGAGCTGCAGGCGGATCCAGACCGAGAAGGCGAGCAGGATGATCGAGAGCAGGAACGGAATGCGCCAACCGTAGGAAGCGAAGGCCTCCGGCGACATGCTCAGGCGCAGGGTGAGAATCACGATCAGCGAAAGGAACAGGCCGACCGTTGCGGTGGTCTGGATCCAGGACGTGTAGAAGCCCCGTCGTCCGTGAGGCGCGTGTTCCGCAACGTAAGTCGCGGCGCCGCCATACTCGCCGCCGAGGGCCAGGCCCTGCAGGAGGCGGCAGATGATGAAGGCCGCAGGCGCGATATATCCGATGGACGCATAGCCGGGCAGAAGGCCGACGATGAAGGTCGAGAGACCCATGATCGTCATGGTGACCAGGAAGGTATATTTACGGCCGATCATGTCGCCCAGGCGGCCGAACACGAGGGCGCCGAAGGGGCGCACCGCGAAGCCCGCCGCGAAGCCGAACAGGACGAAGATGAACTTGGCCGTGTCGTTGGTTCCGGGCACGAAGTTCTGGCTGATGTTCGCCGCAAGGGAACCGGCCAGATAGAAGTCGTACCATTCGAAGACTGTGCCGGCAGAGGAGGCGACGATGACCTTCCTCTCCTCTTTGGTCATAGGTCGGACGTCTGATTCCGACCTCGGCGTCATTGCTGCTGTTGCCATAGCGTTTCCTTCCATCAAGACATGATGCCCGGTGAGCCGGGTCTTGCGCTTCCGGGTTCAGGGCCCCGGAATCATGCAGGCTGGAAGGCTAGCTGCGGCCTTGGGCTCTACAATTCACAATTGGTAGTTTCGACTTCCGTCTAAGATCAGAGAGGAAATCTAAAATTTTCCAAAGATATGAATTGTTTAGCTGGCTCGTTGCTAGGGTCGGGTCGGGCCCGAAACCGCCTTGGTCACAGCAAAAAGCGAGATCGCAGCGGCGTTGGAGACGTTCAGGCTCTTGATGGCTCCCGGCATGTCGAGCCTGCCGATGACGTCGCAGCATTCGCGGGTGCGCTGGCGCAGGCCTTTGCCCTCGGATCCGAGCACCAGGACCACCGGCTCCTTGAGGGGAACTTCGTCGAGGCGATTCTCTCCCGACGAATCGAGGCCGACCCGCTGAAATCCCCGCTCGCCGAGGGCGATGAGGGTGTCGGACAGGTTCCTCACCACCATGAACGGCACGTGCTCCAGCCCGCCGGAGGCCGACTTCGCAAGGACCCCAGTGGCAGCCGGGCTATGCCGGGCCGTGGTGATGATGGCCTCGACCCCGAAAGCCGCGGCCGTCCGGACGATGGCCCCGACATTGTGGGGATCGGTGATCTGGTCGAGGGCCAGGACGACGCCCTTGCCGCTCAGGGTTTCGACGCTGGGAGAGGGGAGGGGAGACGCCTCCAGATAAAGCCCCTGGTGAACCGCATCCGCCTCCACGAGCCGGTTGATCTCGTCCGGGCGAACGATCTCCGGCTCGGCCGGCAGATGTTCGCCCAGTTCTTCGTGCAGGCGGCGGGCCGAGTTCTCGGTTGCGAGGAGGCGGCGAATCGCCCGCTTGCCGTTGCGCAGGGCCTCGACGACCGGATGCCAGCCATAAAGGACCACGGTTTCTGGATCGCCGAAGGTGCGGCGCGGGCCGAAATCGCGGCGGGCGGGCTTTCCGGAATGGCGCTGGAAGCGGGGCTTGCGGGGCGGGGAAGGGCGGTCGCTCATGATGCTCGATCTGTTCGGTGATGTCCGGCACATAACACATGATGTCCGAAGTCCCGAAGGCTGCATATCGGATGCGCTTTGCTGTTGACACCGGCCGCTCGGGTCACCATAAGAGCGCCCACGGACGCCCTCCGGGGCGCTTCTGTTGTACGGCCTAAAACGCGTTGCGTTCTGGTTGGGCAGAATGGGGGAATGTCCCGAGCGGCAAAGGGGGCGGACTGTAAATCCGCTGGCTATGCCTTCGTAGGTTCGAGTCCTACTTCCCCCACCACCCAAACCTTCCCGGTCGCGGGTGTAGCTCAATGGTAGAGCAGCAGCCTTCCAAGCTGAATACGGGGGTTCGATTCCCCTCACCCGCTCCAGGCCTTCACTATCCTCTCTCCTGATTCCGGCACCTCCATAAGATTGTGGTCCCATTGTTTCGCGTGAACCGGGCGGTGTCGTGTTTCCGGGGCGAGTGACTCATAGGGACAGCTCCCGCCAGGCTTGAAATCGACAGACACGATTTCGACATAGCATTCGCGGTGCCGCCGATCCTGATCTGGGTATCGCTCCCTGATGGCGGAGCCGGTCCGGCTTTTTCAAGCTGAACCCTATGGCCTGGGCCGGGCAGGGAGCCGACGGTTCCTCCTCGACAACGCCTTTTCGGACGGCCGATCGACCGCGTCGTCCAAAACTATGCGACCCAATATCGAAATTGGCTCTTGCACAAAGAGCGCAACCGCAATATCGGGACGCCCTGAGATCTTTGTTCCTGGCCTCTGCAAGGTAGACATCAATGGCGAAGGAAAAGTTTGAGCGGACGAAGCCGCACTGCAACATTGGGACGATTGGGCACGTTGACCACGGCAAGACGTCTCTGACGGCGGCGATCACGAAGGTTCTTGCCGAGGCTGGCGGG
>Ga0182741_1001174_pt1 | contig 35634 bp, 30 predicted proteins | sample eDN5th37CBELigOP_FD_128874 | JGI IMG/M metagenome (GOLD analysis project Ga0182741, IMG submission 128874) | Enriched Organic Plus compost microbial communities from Emeryville, California, USA - eDNA 5th pass 37_C BE-Lig OP (version 2) (version 2) ... | reverse complement strand
CTGAAAAGAAGCGAGCATCTCTCAGAACGAGAAGCACCGCAAAACCGCGATGCAAATGGCGCGGGGTAGAGCAGCCCGGTAGCTCGTCAGGCTCATAACCTGAAGGTCGTAGGTTCAAATCCTGTCCCCGCAACCAAATCTAGCAACATTATCAAAGACTTCAATCCCGAGAAAAACACTGGGGATATACAAGCGCGCGTTTACATCAACGCCACATCAACACCGCAACCGAATTTTGACATTCGGCAGCACCCGACGACACTCGCCATCATCCGCCGACACAAAAGCCCCCCTCGCGGGGGCTTTCCGCGTTTGTCGTCTGCGCTCACTCTTCGGCGATGAGCGCCAAAAGAATGGTGCACGGTTGTACGGTACGAGCAGGGTGATGCCCGGCGGCAAGGCCCTGCAGGAAGTCGGTCGCCTCGGAGAAGTTCAGCCGAGCCATTGACAGCGATCTTTCCAAAGCTGCGACCTGACCCTGCCAGAGCTCGACCGGACCTGCCTCCGGTGGAGCCTGCCTGCGGCGTTCCAGGTTGAGCTCGCGATTTCGTATCTCCGCCAGAAAATATGCGCTCACCTGATCTGTCAGGTCTTCGAGCTCATGTCGAATACGGTCCAGAACCGAGCCCCTGTATTCCTCCACCTCAGCGTTGATTTTTGCGAGGTGTCGAGATCGTAAGGCATTCACCACCTCATGTTTCTCGAGAGCCGATAAAGGGGTTCTGCCTCTGGCCAGCGCATTGTTGGTCGACGCCGTTATCGGTTGCAGACAAAGATCAACCTCTCCTTCGGTCAACTCCCGCCAGCCATCCTTGGCTTTCCAGTAACCCTTGCGCATGAATACTGCCGGGGCTGCGACCCTGAGCCTGCGCTGGAAAGCACGAAGGAGGGTGTGAAGCATGCGTCGGTCAGCGGAAAGCGCGCTCTTCTGCACGTCTGTCGGCGCGCTGTTAAGGAGTTGCCTCGCCTCGGTTGTCCAAGCCGGGGGGAGCAGCTCATCCGGAAACGGGTCGAACTGCGCGACCGTTACGACCACCAATGGGCCAAGTCCTCGTGCAGGGTGACCTTCGGGTAGCCTGACGCTCGTCTGGACTACCGGCTTCGCCGTTCCGAAGTCACTGAGGAGTGAAGCAGTATAGCCGGAAACAAGTGCATCATGCAGTTCCGAACCATGATCTAGGAAACGGAGTGGACGACCAGATCGGGTTCCGTCCGCCCCAAGCTCCCCATCGTCAGTGAAGACAATCTTCCGCGGCGGGGCAGAAATGTGGGCTCGCCGATAGATGAACGGGACGTGACCTGACATCCAACTTTCTCGGGACGCGCCAGGCAGGGAAAACGGGGCCTCGCCAGCTCGCCCGCGTTCACCCACCCCATGATACCAGATCGTCTGGAAGCCGTAGCCATCTTCCTTGTCTGCGCGCCAACCGGTGTCGAAGTCTTTGGAGGCCTTGATCGTCTTCAGCCAAGCGCCGAGGGCTCGCTCTTCCCGCCGAATGGGCGTCTCGTTGGGGCGCGCGAGGTCGGACATCATCGCCGGTGCAGGACATGGCTTCAAGCGCCACAGTTCGAAGTCGGCTTCTGCCTGTTGCTGTGTGAAGGGTTCTGCGTCCCGGAATAATGACGGGAGACCGATGCCCTTTCCAGCGAGAGGAGTGACCAGAAGAGCTGGCTTCCGCCTTATGGCAGCGTGCCCCAGAGTTGTCTGCAGTTCCGCGAGGTCCGTGGGGGAGAGGGGCGGAAGCGGCGAGTCGAACACGCCCAGTTCCGCGACGGTGTCGGCAATCGCGGTTTCCTGTGACCCTTCGATCAGGATCCGCCAGATGTCGATAACACGCCTGCCGCCCTTACGTTCGCCTGTTGCGCCAAGACGGTCCACGCGGCCAATCAGCTGATCGATGCTGTCGATTTCCCAGGGCAGGGAGAAGAAGATGATCCCGTCAGCAACATGGTGCAGGTTGAGCCCGGCTTGCACCCAGTCGCCAACCAGCAGGAGGCGGTTGTCGCCAGACAGTAGCGGTGCGAGCGTTTCCTGGATTTCCCGCAGATTGGTGACACCTTCGACGTCGGTTGCTACCGGGCGCCGAAGCACAGAGATCCCGTCAACGAGAGATGGAAAATACCTGGGGAGCGCCACCCGCAACATGTCGATCGTCGGATTGTCCCCACAGACGATGATGAAGGCGCGCTCATCATCCTCGCACCATTGCCCGGACAGGATATCCAGCAAGGCCTCCAGCCTGCTGTCGCCAGGGTCCTCAAGCGACTTGACGCGTGCGGCTTCCGCAAGCTGAGCGAGCGTGCCTCCTCGGGCGGCAAGTTCCGTCAGGACTGTTCTTGCCGCGCGAGCGCTGCGCTGAAGGGCTCGTGCGGCTGTCCATGCAGTTCCCTGCATCCCCTGGGCCGGGTCTGTACCCTCGAGCATCATGGCGGCAACTTCGTGCCGCATTCGCTCGGAAGTCAGCGGCTGCAGCCGAACCTCGTGATTGCGGCGCTGCGGAAGATATTCACCCCACTCAGCGCGACCGTTCCTGATGATCCGACGCGTGGCTCCTGACTTCAGGAAACCCCTCCTCCAGCGGTCCGGGCAGTCCGTCTGACTCAGATCGGCAAGAGCCGCTTCCTCGCGGTTCCGAAGGACATCGGCTACGCTCCGACCCTCGATCCGCGCAAGAGTCGCCGCTTCCGGCTCGATCATCCGCAAGATCGGCTCCCGCCATGACGGATCGCCCAGCCTCGGTGTCGCGGACAGGACAAGAACCTGCCGGAAGTCATCCGATGCAGACGCGATCGCCTGGATTACCTCCCGTGGCATCGTCTGAGGCTCGTCGACGATCAGGAGATCGAAGACATCGGGATCGGCGGTGATGGTTCGCGTCCCCTGGCCTGGACGCGTCATCAGGTCGCGCGGTCTCGCCAGCGTTATCGGCAACAGATCGTCATGCGTGCCACGCCCAAGCGCACCCGCGATGGCAGGCATGACATGACCACGAATCCAGCACTCTTCCTGCCATTGCGACAACAGGTTGTCCGGGGCAATGACGAGCGTTCTGTGCTTGGGATCTTGCCAGCGCAGAGCATTCACGATCATCAACGCCTGTACGGTCTTGCCGAGACCGACCTCGTCCGAGATGAGGTGCCGAATGTGCGAATCCCCGAGGATTCTGCGCACAGTTGCAATCTGGTGCGGCAATGGATCAGCGGCGACTCCGAGTGCGCCAACCAATCCGATATCAAGCGCAGAGACACGTCGCCGCAGTGCCTGAACGCCATTCACGAACCGGAGGTACTGGTCCATCAATTGGCCCCCCCGTCCGGCAGATCTCCGAGTGCGAGCTTGCGTCGAAGGGCGACATAGCGAACGGCTCGGCTCGTCTGGACATCCGAAAGTGCCTTGGCGAGCAGGTCTCGCCAACCTTCCGTTTCCACCATCAGCTTGGGCGACAGCCACAACTGGAGCATGGTTCGGAGTTCGGCGCGCCCGAGCCATCGCAGGCCGGGTCGACGGAAGGCATCAACGTGGCAGGAGTCCAGCAGGTCGACGAGGTCGTCTTCGCCCAGTTCGCTGTACCAGGGACTGACCAGTGATGACCACCGCGCATCAGGCAGGATGAGCGGGCGGAACATCGGAAGAAGGGGCATTTCCCGTGATCGCTCAAGTGCCTTGCGCCATGTTGCGGCTGGACGGGACATGTCCACCTCATCGAAGGCGTCGATGCCACTGGTCTCCAGTTGGTGCCGCAAGTCCTCGTATGCGTCGATCACAGCGAGATCGAGGTCGCCCGCCAGATCTTCGTTCCACTGCAGCAGCGCTTCCGGGACATCTGGCACAGTCTCACGGAACCGAGTGATCAAACGATCCTGCAGGAACTCCAGGTCAGCAGCTGTCTCAATCCTCGGCAGGTCTTTTCCCGAAACGAGGCCCAGCGCGTCAGCACACCGCAGGAGCGCACCATGCGGTGTCAGTATCGATATATCGATACCCGTTTCCAGTTTTCGCCAGTTCGTCCCGCAGAGCTGTTCGATCAGTGCGCCTTCAAGCTCTTCAACGATTGCCCATCGCTGCCAGTTCGCCAGAAGATCGTTCGCTTCCGCAAGTTGCCATGCAGCGTTGGCTCGAGCCAGTTCGATAAGCCCGACGCCGTCACTCCTGGAGGAAGGCTCCCGAAGCAGAGCAGGTAGCTTTACCGAACTGCGCTCTCCGAGGCCAATTCGGGCCGATGTCTTGCCTGGAAAGATCAGGCCCGCGGAGAGCGCCTCGTGATCCGCGGCATCCGGAAGGACGAGACGGGCCCCTTCCCAGGCATCGGCTCCGGCACCGAGAAGAGGCTCAGCGGACGTGGCGAGGATCGAAGGCAGTTCCTTCTCGTCGTTATCAGTTCGTGTCCACTTGCCTGCGTCCCAGTCATAACGAAGGTCCCGGCGAGCTGGTGGAAGCGAGATGATCTTCTCGAGCAGGCCCTCCACTTCGACATGAAGGCGCAACCCGGAATCACTCGCACGACGTCCGGCAAGACCTGTCTGGATATGATTCAGCAACGGAGAGCGCCCCGTTATCGTGGCTGGCAACCGCTCGATCATGCCTTCGGAAGCCAGTTCCGGCTCGTTCGGAGAGACTATCCGAATTCGGATCGGGACGTCCTCGAGGGCCAGTGGCGCACCGATCCTGATCTCCAGACGTCCTGCCTCCAGATCCGAGATGTTCGCGTCGCCTGGCAATACCTTCACCGATGCCGGTTCAAGATCAGGCGGCTCGACGACTTCGAACTCCAGTCTGTCAAGGTCTCCGCCGTCAGCTGGTTCGATCACGTGCAGCCCGACGTCGGGTCGGAGGGCTTTCCAGTCAATGCCACGGATTCGAAGCAACTCACCGGGGGCAGCCGAGCCATCAAGGAGCAGTTCGGTGCACGCTCCGCTGCGCTGAGTGGCCAATACGGGGAAGCAGGCAAGAAATCTGTCTGACGATCCTGGTCCGGGAAGTCCGATTAGTCGTAGGGTGGGGCCGCGTTCCGCAACCACAAACCCGCGGCGGCGCAGGACTTCGCAATCCGCTGAATCGGATGTGTGTAGAATTCGCGTTTCGAGGTTTTCTTCGTCATCGACACGAATGCACTGGATGATAACCGAGGCCGGTTGGAGCTTTTCGTTCGGAAAGACTGCGAACGCCGTCATCCCGCCGGCCTCGACAAGGAAGAATTCCGGCTGCAGTGGCTGCAGGCGTTCCAGCGTTACTTTTGCCGTTCCTTCATCGACATCGAACGCATCGTCTCTGCGCAGGGGCGATGAGGGAAACGGGAAGACCTTGCCCAGGGTGATTTCACCACCGGCAAGGAATGACGCGAGAGGCGCTGCCTGAACGCCGCCAGAAGCACGTATGCGGTCACCATGTATGCGCAGAGCAGAAATCACTTCGTCGCGCGACTGCGCGGGCAGCGTCGGCCCCCTGATGATCAGATGCCGCGGCGTCTCGTTTTCCAAGACGAGAACATACCTTGATGGCGCGATCTGGGCGAGGCGCGCCGATCGCCGTGCGACCGTCTTCCGAGCTTCCGTGATCGCGCGATATGCTCCGCGATCCTTTCGGATGTCACGGTCTATTCTCTGCAGGATGGTTTCGGAAAGCCATCCAGGAGACTCGGGCGCAAGCAGTCTGCGCATGACCTCCAGTGCGACGTCTCTCTGCAGCAGCCAGTGCTCGAACCGGCGACTTGAGTGACCTGCCGCAAGCCCCCGCATGTACTCGAGCAGTCTGTCCGTGTCGTCGGCTGAAATTCCAGCCCTGACAGCACGCCTGAGAGCATCGGTGAGCTGAGGTTGAATCTCCAGCGGCACCAAGGAGTTGCCAATAGGCCACGAAATATGTGGGAAATGACGCTCCCACGGGCTGTCCCCCGGACGGGCCAGGCGCGCACTTCGGTGCCCGAGCTCGAAAAGTCGGGACAAGCCCGTTCGAAACGTGTGTCCTGCGTCGATCCCAAGTTCCAGTGCCAGTACTGGCCAGAAGTCTGTTCCCGTTCCCCGGTAACGATAGCCTACCTCAGTAGCGACAACGACCAGAGGCAGGTAGCGCCACGACCATGCCGCGCCCGCGAGTTGTGGATCCTCCTCCAACTGGCGGGCGACCGACCTTCTCAGTGCCTCCAGCGCCAGATCGTCAAGTCTGTGCTCGATGGCGAAGACAGGCAGTTCGCCACGCTCTCGCGAAAGGTTCGCGAAGTGCTCCGCAAGTGCGTGATGCTGACCCGATAGCGCATCTGCAATCTGCATGTTTCCTTCCGAGCCCGCCATACTGTCGCCAAACAAGACCATCACAAAGCCGGTACGGCGTGATCGCTGCAAGGTTGACAGCCAACTATCTGAACGTCAATCATCTTCGGGATGTCTGTCGAGAGGTGTAACGTGAGTTCTGAATCTGCGCTTTACCCCGATTCATCCATCCGGGATCTGTCGGGGGGACGCAGTGCAAGAGCCATCGCTGACCTCGTCCGGCGCTTTGTTCATGCGCGTCGTGGCGTCAGCCGTGCCGCGGTTGTGGAGTGGGTGTTGCAGTTCGTCGATGAGGCGGACAGCGCGGAGGGTGTAGCCCGGATCAGCGCCGTCATCGATCTGCTGTGCGAACTGAAGGACATCGGCTACGGCACAGTGCGCGGTGAACCCGTCCTCGTCGCTTTGCCTGAGCGCCGTGTCGCGCTGCCGGACGGGAGGGTGATTGGGCTTGGGGATCATGGACACTACAGCGCAGCCGTTTCCGGATTCCTCTTCCCCGAAGTTGAAGGACGGGCGTCTGAAAGCCTGATCGAAATTCTGGGGACGACTCAAGAGACTGTCTCGCTGTGCGGTCATCGGTCCCTGGCAGCCAACGGACGCTGGACCGGTGACGATCCAATGCCGGCTGCCTTGCGCAAGGCTCTCGCGCTCGGTGGAGCTTTTGATCTCTTCGAGCGGACGTGGTCACTCACCGAGGAGACCGCCTCTTTCCTGAACGAATGGTTCAACCTCACGCCTTCCGAATCCTCGTGGTCGCAGACAGAGTCGCCCGACGAAAGTCAGCTTCGCGTGGCGCATGCCTCTGCTGGCACAAGAATGCTTGTCGAGGCTGGCCCTGGGAGCGGAAAGACCCATGTGGCTTGCGAGCGTGTCATATCCCTTGTTCAGGACGAGGGCATTGCCCCTTCGCGCATCCTTCTGCTCAGTTTCACCCGCATTGCAGTTGCAGAACTCCGGGATCGGATCGGTCGGCGCCTGAACGAAATTCCCAATGTGGCGGCATTGCAGATCAGGACGTTTGACTCGTTCGCAGCGCGCCTGCTTTCGAGTGCCGGTGTTGGTTCGTCAGGCGGGCATGACGCTTCAATTCGGGCTGCGACAAAGCTGCTCCGCTCCGATGACCCACTCGTTGCAGATGCGATTGGTCAGCTGGAACATGTGCTCATTGACGAGGCGCAGGATCTTGTCGGTGACCGCAAGGAGATGTGCGAAGCCCTTCTTGCCTTGCTGGATCCCGCCTGCGGCGTCACGGTTTTCGGAGATTTCGCACAAGCGATCTACGGCTATCAGCACAAGGGCAATCCGCGAGCCACATTCCTTTCCGAAGTCGCGAAGCGTCCCGATTTCACTTGCGATCAGCTCGAGCGCGACCACCGCACACGGACAGCAGCGCTGAAGGAGATGTTCAGAACAGTTCGCCAGACACTGAGAGGCGATCCGGCAGGTTCAAGAGATAGCTACTTTCGTGTTCGGGAGGAGATCAGGGCAGCCGCAGTTGAGAACGACATTGCAGATTTCGCGATCCATCCGTCGACAACAGCCGGGCTGATTGTCACCCGAAGTCGTCGAGGACTATTCACTGCAGCTGAAGACATGCGAGCGGCTGGTCGACGTTTCAGGCTCCGACTGCCCGACCGTCCGCCGAGGATCGAAGCCTGGATTGGCGCGCTGCTTGGTGGTCTGCCAGCATCGACCCGCATGTCGCGCGCCGACTTCCTGTCCATTCATGAACAACTTAGACCGGCGCCATGGCGTAGTTTCGAGGAATGCTGGGAGATCCTGCTCGACCTCGATGCCTCCGGTCGGGATGTCATCTCGGTTGGCAACGTCGCTGAGGGTCTTGCCGATCCGCCACCCGAGCTGATCAGTGACCATGAGGGGAGCTCGGGGCCGTTGCTCTCGACGATCCATGCGATCAAGGGGAGAGAGGCCGAACGCGTGCTGATGCTGCTGATGCGGGCGCCGTATGGGGACCAGGTGGATTGGGCCGAGGAAGCTCGTACTCTCTACGTCGGGGCAACCCGTGCAAGCACCGAACTGCGCACTGGGTGGATCACCCCGAAAAAATTCTATCCGACTGGAGACCCTGAACGGTTCTGGGCCGCGCGTCGCGATCATCGCCTGATCGAGATTGGCCTCGAGGGTGATCTCGTGGACTGGGCCGAATTCGTGCGTTCGGGCCATGGTGCCAGTGAGGCGGACACTATCTCGAACATATGGCGTGCCTCGCACGACGAGCCGAGAGTGACAGCGTATCCTGCCTCCGATGGACGTCTTATCCTGAGAATCGGAGACTCTGACGGACCGGCAATCGGCTGCCTGTCGGGTGGTTTCGTCGAGCTGATGCAGTCGTTGAGCAAGGTCGAGCCGGGGTCAGCACTTCCGGAAGTCGTTTCGGGGATTTCTGTCGTGGGCGCGACCACGACAGTGGTGCCAGGCCGGCCCGGTGATGCACCGAGCCTTGCGCTCATGCCGCTGCTTGGCGGCTTTGCCAGTATTCCTCGCTGAGCGAGAACCATGGTTTCTGGAGAATTTGAATGATTGATGCTCGCGACACGCTGCTGGAACGGATGAAGGTTGATCTCATTGGCCCGGAGTCGCCGGACGAGCTCATTTCGGATCGCCCCACCGATCGATATCTCACCGGGATCCTGTTCCCCCCTCGCACGACGATCTCGCCGGAAGATGACGACGAAGCGAGCGATGCTGACGATGCGGATGCGGTCGGCACTGCGCTGGATGGGGTGAAGGCAGCCTCGGCCTTTCGACCGAGCTCTGCTGGCTTGTCCTTCGCTGTCGAGCCGATCGGCCAGGCTCCAAGGCTGCGGGTTCGGGTCGACGGGGCACGTTACAGGCCCGAAGGTGCGGCGGAGGAAGCTAGCGGTTCAGGGCGGAAGCGCGCGCAGAGTTGGCGCCGAACTCCTCAATTCGCCGAGGTGTCACTCGATCTTGTGGCGCTGCGCAAGGAGCCAGCCCCGATCATTGACCTTGCCAGCAGCGGGCTTGCGGCGGGCTCTTTGCACTGCCGGATTGCTCCCTGGGGAGATATCCTTCTCGTCACGCTGGCGGTAACCAACGACGCGAAGCCGACTGAGGCAAGAAGTCGCGCGGCAAATGAGGAGGCCGCGCTTTTCCAGTTCTCGATGGTTGTGGAGTGCGAGGATGAATGCCGGTTCGTTCCCAAACCGGAGAGGATTGGCTCGGCCAGTGACGAAGACGATGCGCGCGCATCTGCCCTGCTGTATCGCAACGTCCAGCAATTTGCAGTGGGCCACACCTGCTCCGCGATGTGGGACGAGCCCGTGGAAGGCAAAGTGCATCAGGTCCGGACAAGCTGGTTCCCGGAATCCACCGTCCATGTCGTAAGCGCGGAAGGGGATACAGAGTTCAAGAAAGCGGATGCCAGGTTGCCTCTGGGGGCTTCCTGGCTGGCGTCCGAGGACGACGCTGGTCTCTTCGCTGGGCTGAAGTCGTTCGTTGATGCCTACGCCCACTGGATTTCGAGGATGGAAGCAGCCGCGCTTACCATGTCCGAGGCGCATGTAGGGCAGGCACAGCGGCACATGCAGCGCTGCCGAGAGGCTGAACAGCGGATGCGGGCGGGTATCGCTCTTCTCGAGACTTCATCCGATGTGCTGACTGCCTTCCGGCTCGCGAACGCTGCCCTCGCGCTGCAATACTCCTGGCGTATCAACCCACATCCACCTGAACTGGTCTGGCGACCGTTTCAGCTCGGTTTCGCGCTCCTGTGTCTTGAGTCGATCGCGAAGCCCGAGTCCTCCGATCGCGAGACGATGGACCTGCTGTGGTTCCCGACAGGCGGCGGAAAGACCGAAGCCTATCTTCTGTTGACGGCTTTCACGATCTTCCTTCGTCGTCTCCGCGCCAAGGGAAACCCGAGCGGCGCAGGCGTGACGACGTTCATGCGATACACGCTTCGACTTCTGACAATCCAGCAGTTCGAGCGCGCAGCAGCCCTGATCTGTGCCTGCGAGATGGTCAGGCGCGGCAAGGTCATGCTTAAAGGTGTCAATCTGCCGGCACACTTCGCATCGGATATCCCGATCTCCCTTGGGCTCTGGGTGGGAGAAGGTGCCACGCCAAACACTGTCGCAGACGCGGAGAAGGTGCTGGGGACGGATGCGGAAAGCTCTCCGTCTCAGTTGCGCAGCTGCCCATGCTGTCATGAAGTCCTCGATTGGAGAATCTCGGCGGAAAGGAGCCGTGTGGAGGTGCGCTGCCTGACGAAGACATGTGATGTCGGGCAGGAAGTGGCATTGCTCCCGATCTGGACGGTCGACGAGGATGTCTACCGAGAACGACCGACGTTGTTGATCGGCACCGTCGACAAATACGCGCAGATCACTCGGAACCAGAAGACTGGCTGCCTGTTCGGCATCGGTACGCCGGCAGATGCCCCCGAACTGGTGATCCAGGACGAGCTCCACCTGATCTCGGGCCCGTTGGGTAGCCTTGCGGGGCTTTACGAGACTGCAATCGACGAGCTATGTCGCTCTGGAGCAGGAGCGAGAGCAAAGGTCATTGGATCGACTGCAACGATCCGCAGGGCCGAAGACCAGATCAAGGCCCTGTTTGACCGCGGCTCATTCCAGTTCCCCCCGCCCGGGATTGATCACACCAATTCCGGATTTGCCATCGAGGATCGTGGCGTACCCGGGCGCCGCTATGTGGGAGTCTCAACCGTTGGCCGCTCGGCCAAATTCACGCAGCAGGCGGTCGCGGCGTCCCTGCTTCAAGCCGCCACAGACAAGTCGCTGGCGGCAGACAGGCGCGACGGATATTGGACCCTGGTCAACTATTTCAATTCGCTGAGGGAGCTGGGCGGGGCACTGGTTCTCATGCGTGACGACGTCGCCCGCAGCATCCGGGATTACGCGGACCGCAGACCAGGGGAGACCGAGCGGGACGCCGGGGCGCAGATCGAGCTCACGAGTCGTGTCCGTTCCAGCGACATCCCGAGATACCTCAAGGATCTTGAGCGGGAATGGAACGATCCGGATCACGTCGATGTCGTGCTGGCAAGCAACATGATCTCGGTTGGTATGGATGTGTCCCGGTTGGGCCTGATGGTGGTCAACGGGCAGCCGAAGACGATTGCCGAGTACATTCAGGCTACCAGCCGTGTCGGTAGAAGCCAGAAGGCGCCAGGGCTCGTGATCACATTGTTCAACGCGGCCAAGTCTCGCGACCGCAGCAGGTACGAGACATTCGCCGGTTGGCATCGCAGCCTTTACCGGGATGTGGAGGCCACGAGCGTGACACCCTTCGCTCCGCGCGCGCGTGATCGTGCGCTTCATGCTCCGTATGTCGCAATGGTGCGCCATCTCGTGGCTGGCATGGAGAACCCGGGCGCAATCGAACAGCATCAAGAGGAGGCTGAATCACTCCTCGACAAGGTGATTGCCCGGATCGCGCGGATTGATCCGGTTGAGGCAGATGCAGCACGCGCGCAGCTCAACTCCTTTCTGGACGACTGGTTCGATCGACAGGGCCTGACGGACTATTGGCAAGACTACAGCGAAGCTCTCCTGACTTCGGCGGAAGCTGCCGCCGAGCGTGGGAACAGGGCACGATTTGCCGGGCAGAGGCCGACCCCGAATTCGCTGCGTTCCGTCGAGGCATCTGCATCGTATGTTCTGCTAGAAGGCGGATCGGACAGGGGGACCAGACCATGAAACCGATCGGCAAGATTCGCCGGAGTCAGGTTCTGACAGGCAATGGCCCCGGCGCGATCATCGACTTCAGAGGCGAGAACGGCGCGCCTGTCTCTGTTGTGGCGGCTGGCCTTGAGGCGTGGGACCAGCTGGCCATCAAGAAGGGGCTTCTGAACGATCAACGCATTCATCACGAGCCACTTCAGGCGAGGCTGCAGGTGAATGGGTTCAGGCTTCCTCCCGTCGGAGACGAGAAAGTCGGCAGGGAGAAGCGACCACGCCTCTTGCCGGCCTATCGGTTTCCAGACTGGCATGTCTGCCCGAAGTGCAACCTCCTGCAAAGAAGCCGGTTCTGGAGTTCCGAGATCGGCAAACCTGAACTGTGGTGCCCCGCCTGCAGTTCCGGGCGCGGCAAGCGTGTCAGGAAGGTCCATGCGATACCGGTCCGCTTCATCGTGACATGCCCTGCGGGGCATCTTCAGGACTTTCCTTGGATGTCGTGGCCGAAGCACGCCGAGTCCTGTTCCCGAAAGAAGCCGCTCAAGCTCATTGGGGAAGGGGCGGGACTGAAGGGGCTCAAGGTCCACTGCACCGAATGCAAGGCGGAGCGTGACCTCGACGGCGCCCTGTCGCCTGGCGCGCTGGGCAAGATTTCTTGCGACGGACGGTCACCTTGGCTGAAGACGCCGCCAGAAACCTGCAGCCATCAGCCTGTTGCCATTCAGCGTGGTGCATCGAACGCTTATTTCCCTGTGATTGAATCGGCGCTCGATGTGCCGCCGTTTGGTGGTTCCTTCCGGGACATGCTGGAGGATTTCTGGCCCGACATCCTTGCCCTCGACGACAGGTCGCAGCTTCCTGCCTTCGTCCGGAAGAGGATCCATCCCTTGTGGCCAGAACCGGACACCAGGCCGGAAGACCTGACCGCACGGATCCTGACCCTGCTGACGATCCTTGACAACAAGACAGGCGACTTGCGTCCCAACGAGCACCTGATGCTCTACTCGGGTGGCCCCGATGGGGAGGAGTTCCCCGAGTTCCAGATCTCGCCACAGCATATCCCCAGTGACCTGCAAGGTGTACTGGACCGTGTTGTATCGGTCGAAAGGCTGCGCGAAGTCCGAGCTCTGAGGGCATTCACGCGGCTCAGCCCGGTGGAGGCAGCCGACAACAGCGCCTTCGTGGCGCCGCTGTCCGAGAGGAAGCTGAACTGGCTTCCGGCAATCGAGGTCCGGGGAGAAGGCATCTTCATCAACTTCGATGAAAGTGCCGTGTCGTCATGGGAGAACGAGCCCGATGTCGCCGCCAGAGCGGCAAAGGCCCATCAGGCTGCCGAGCGTGGGTGGCAGGACCACAACGGCAGTGATCGTCCGTTCCCAATGCTGATTTCGGCGAGGTTTCTGCTGGTTCACACAACAGCGCACGCTCTTTCGGAGCGGCTGTCGCTCGACAGCGGGTACTCCACCGCTTCCATCCGTGAGAGGCTCTATGTTTCGCCTGGCCCGGGCGGCATGTGCGGATTTCTCCTGTACACCTCCGCGCCGGATTCCGATGGAACGCTCGGCGGATTGTCGCGAAAGGGGCGCACAAGCGAGATTGGTCCGATCCTGCTCGCCGCACTCCGGGATCTGGAGTGGTGCTCTTCCGATCCGCTTTGCAGCAGTGGCATCCTCTCACTCTCCGAGGGATCAGGATCGGCGGCCTGTCACAGCTGCACGTTCCTTCCGGAAACCTCTTGCGAGCATTTCAACCGGCATCTCGATCGCGGCATGCTTGTGGGCACACCCGAAAAGCCGGGGCTAGGGTTCTTCCGCAAGCTGCTTGATGGAGGGTCCTGAGCATGGCGCGCATGTACCCACGGGAATTGCCGCGACATGTTCTGGAAAACCCGAAACTGTCGTCGGAGGTCCGCGTCTACGAGCGGATGCGGGACAAGTTGCCGGGAGACTTCAACTGCTACTATTCACGCTCCTGGCATGAAGCGGATACCGATGGCGCCGAGTTCGACGGAGAAGCGGACTTCATTGTCGCGCACGCCGAACACGGCCTGCTGTTCCTCGAGGTCAAGGGCGGGAGGGTGAGCTGCCGCGAGAACGATGGCCAGTGGCTCAGCGAGGATCGTGATGGGTTCAGATTCAGGATCAAGAACCCGCTGTCTCAGGCGCGCAGCAGCAAGCACCATTTCCTGAAGCGCCTGAATGCCGGCAAGATGCTCAGAGGCCGTTTCATCCGGGCACGCCATGGTGCGATCCTTCCTGGGAGCGTCAGACCCGCACGCGCCCTCGCGCCAGATGCGCCGCTCGACATAATCGCATTCGGCGACGACATGGACGCCCTCGATCGCTGGATTATCCGGCGGATGACCGACGGTGGCGACTTGCGCGAAAGCCCCTTCGGTCTGGATGGTCTCAGGGCGCTTGAAGAGCTTCTTGCAAGCCATTTCGAGCTGAAGGCACATATCGGCATCAGCCTTGCCGACGACGCCAGAACCATCGAGCGGCTGACGGCTGAACAGGCCTGGATCCTCGACTCGCTTGAAGACAACAGGGAAATGGCGATCTCGGGAGGAGCCGGCAGTGGAAAGACAGTACTGGCTGTCGAAAAGGCGATCAGATCGGCCGCCGAGGGCCGCCGGACGCTCCTGACCTGCTTCAACGCTCCGCTGGCATCTCATCTGCGCAGCGTCTGCCAGGGTCATGAAAACCTGGTGGTGGCCAGTTTCCATGCGTTGTGCCGGACCTTGGCGCACAAGGCCGGAGTCGACGTCCCCACAGAGGTCGACCAGTCCCTTTTCGACCGCCTGCTGCCAGAAGCACTTGTCGAAGCAGTCAGCAACAATCCCGATCTGGCCTTCGACACCGTCATCGTCGATGAGGGGCAGGACTTTCGAGACTCATGGTTGAACTCCCTGCGCCTTGCGATCAGCGACCCCGAAACCGGGAGTTTCTATGTCTTCTATGATGACAACCAGCGCCTTTTCTCGCCCGAGAGGGGATTCATAGATGCTCTACCTGCATCGTCGATCGCACTGACTCGAAATCTTCGGAACACGCGACGAATTCATGCCCTGATGACGAAGTGGTATGAGGGACGCCGTAGCACACCCGCAGGACCGGAGGGGGAGCCTGTAGGCAGCCTCGTGTGTCGCAATGGGGAAATGGCGCTTTCTCGCGTGAGCGATCGTGTCGCGCAACTTCTTGGCTCCGGTCAGGTCCTGCCGGGGCAGATAGCGATACTCGTGGGAGGTGGCCGTACAACGATGTCACTGCCGGACAAGATTGCCGGGAAGCCGACCTGCCGTTCCGATGACGTCCGGTCGGATCATATCGTCCTTGACACAGTCCGGCGGTTCAAGGGGCTGTCACGCCCATGCGTGTTTCTTGTCGGCATCGATGGGCTGACTGATCCCGAACTGATCTACGTCGCGACAAGCCGGGCGAACGTCCTGCTGGAAATCGTTGGTACAGCCGAAGACATCGCACGCCTCAAGCAGGAGGTTGATGCCATTGGTCGGTGAGGCCCTGCGGTTTCAGGCCATCTCGCTCCTCAGCCGAACAGATCCTTGCGAAGCCGCTTCGGGTCGGTGGACGCCACGTGGAACTCTCGCTGGTCGGTGCCCTGACGCTTTGGGTCGACGCAGGTGATTGCGTTCAAAACGATGTTCGCGATCTGCCTTGCAAGGAACGGTGGCACGGCGTTGCCGACCTGGACGTACTGCTGCGTCCGGTTGCCGAGGAAGTAATAGTCATCCGGGAAGGTCTGCAGGCGCGCCGCCTCGCGCACGGTGAGGCTGCGGCACTGCATTGGATCGGGGTGGATGAAGTAGTGGCCGTCCTTCGAGATGTGGCTCGTGACCGTGGTCGATGGCTCCCCGGCGACCTGGACCCGGAAGCGGTCGTTGAAAACGCCGCTGTGCCAGTTGCGATGGTCGGGGCTGAGCGACAGCGGGAAATCGGAAGCCTTCGGGCTGTAACCGCGCACCGCGCCGAAGACGGCAGCGAACAGATAGCGGCCTAGGTCCGAGGGCATGTGCCCACGGGTCTCGTGCTGGGCGATGCCACGCAGCGCAGGGTTCTCCAGCGAGGAAAGGAGTTTTTCGTTCGACGTGCCATACCCCTCGGGGCGCTGTGCCGACAGGCGGGGTGCCAGCAGTCCATTCTTCAGGCCCGTCGCAACGGCGGAGAAGACGTCGCGCAGCGGTCCGTCCTCCTTGCCGCGGTGGATGCCTGCCAGCAGCGCGGCAGCCTCGACGACCTCTCGCCGCCAGCTCGCCGGGTCGTCGCGACCGCGGCTCAGGCCGCTGCGCAGGTCCGGCATCATGCCGATGGCATCGTCGACCGTCCGTGTCACCCCGGAAACCGGTACACTTGTCCCGGTGGCCCTGTCCGCCAGATCTGAACGGATGCCAACGATGATCACGCGGTGACGCCGCTGCGGCACCCCCCATTCCTCGGCGCGGACGATGAAGTCCGAGGGCTGCGCGGCCTCCTGCAGGCTGGCGCTGCCGTCCGCCACCCGGATCGCCCGCATCTCGTAGTGATGCCCCCGCCCGGTGCCGAGCGAGGCGAGGTCTTCCATCAGCATCTCGAAGACGAGGCGGCTCTCGACCGTCGAGGACAGCATGCCCTTGACGTTCTCCATGACGAAGGCGGCGGGGCGCAGGCGGTCGAGCACGCGGATGTATTCGCGGAAGAGATAGTGCCTCTCGTCCTCCTCGGGGACATATCCGATCTTCCCCTTCGCCCGAGCGCGCCCGACAAGCGAATAGGCCTGGCAGGGGGGGCCTCCGATCAGGATGGTGTCGTCGAAATCCCGGCGCAGCGTACCGATGGCATGATCGATGGCGGCGGCAGCCGGTTCCGTCCCGAGTTCGAGGCATTGCGCCTCCGCCGTCGCATGCTGCCACGCCGCCGCATCCACCTCGCTCCAGTCAGCCTCCGGGATCAGTCCGGCGTGGAAGTCGATGAAGGCCTTCGGCAACGCTCCGTGACGCGCCTGATGCGCCCGCAGGAAGGCGCGCAAGGTCAGCGTGCGATGCGCCGAGGCCTCCTTCTCGACCGAGATGCCGATCCGGAACGGCGCGTGGCCGCCGACATCGAGGGACGCAAATCCCTCGCCCAGCCCGCCCGGGCCGGCAAACAGATCGACGATGCCGAAAGTGGCTGGCAAATCAGGGGCCTCTCGAATTCGGGTTTCAGGCTGTATACCAGGTCCGGACGCAGAGGCCAGGAGGCAAATGGCAGATATCGTCGACAGGCAGACCCGCTCGCGGATGATGTCCGGGATACGGGGCAAGGACACGAAGCCGGAAATGGTGCTGAGGCGCGCCTTGCACGCGCGCGGCTTCCGGTATCGGCTGCATGGAAAGGGTGTCCCCGGTCGGCCGGATATGATCCTCGCGAAGCACCGGGCCGTCATCTTCGTGCATGGCTGCTTCTGGCACCGTCACGAAGGCTGCCGCTATGCGACCACGCCCGCGACCCGCCCCGAGTTCTGGGCAGAGAAGTTCGCCGCGAATGTCAGGCGTGATCGTGCGACATGCGATGCGCTGGTGGCAGATGGGTGGCGCGTGGCAACGATATGGGAATGCGCGTTGCGAAAGCCGCAGTCGGTCGAGCAGACTGCTGCGGCAATCGAGGAATGGCTTCTGTCCGAAAACCGGCAGCTGGAAATCGGCAAAACGGATCCCGGATGATGGCAGGCGATGGCTCCTGCCGATTTGGCCTCGTCCGCTTCCCTGCCTATAAGGCATCGAGAACGCAACTGAAGATGGCAGGCCTCGGCCAGGCCGCAGGGATTCGACGACGATCATGAAGAACAACGACACGCAGGTCTTCGCGGGGCAGCTGGTGGCCCAGAACATGCTGATCCAGATCCTGATGGGTCAGATCGTGCTGGGCACGCCGGATCGCGGTGCGGCTGTACGCGAGGCGCTGGTGCGGGGCACAGGGGCGATCCGGTCCAACCCGAACATGACCGAGATGGAAAAGTTCGGTGCCGTGAAGACGCTCGAGGACGCGCTGGACACGCCCGACCGGATCGCTGCCGGTGCCCGCGGGGGCTGAGCCATGTCCTTCCGCTTCTGGCGCCGCATCCGGATTGCTCCCGGGGTCACGCTGAACCTGTCCAAATCGACGGCGTCGCTGTCCTTCGGCCCGCGAGGCGCGAAGTACACCGTCAGCCCGCGTGGCAACCGGTCGACAGTGGGTCTTCCAGGGACCGGCCTCTTCTACACCGTGCATGAGCCGCGCCGTCCGTCATCCGCCAATGCGCCCCGTGTCGCCCAGCGCGACCGGCTCGACCTCGGGTTCTTCCAGCGGCTGTTCACGCCTGCGGATGAGCGCGCGCTGGTCGACGGGTTGAAGGCGCTGCATGCGGGCGACGAGGGGGCCGCGCTTGGCGAGTTCGAGAAGGCTGACAGCCTGCCCGATGCCGCCTGGATGGCGGGCATGCTGCGGCTCCGGCGCGAGGAGTTCGCGCCCGCGCGGCGCCATCTGGAGGCCGCGCTGGGCGGGCTCGACCGGCTGGGTGGCCAGCTGGACAAGTACGGGATCGCAGCGCAGGTAACCTTTCCAGTGACGCCCGAGGTCGACGCCCATGCCCGCCCGCGCGAGCGCGGCACGCGGCTGGCGCTGGTAGAAATCGCGCAGCTCACCGGGGACCTCTCAGCGGCGATGCGCCATGTCGAGCGGCTGCTGGTGATCGAACCGGGTGATCCGGTGGTCATGCTGTCCCTCGCGGAATTGATCCTTGATGACGATGCGGACCGCGCACAGTTGGAGCGGGTCGTCGCCCTGAGTGTCGGGATCGCGAACGAGACTTCGGTGGAAACGGCGCTCCTGCTCTACCGCGGCCGTGCGCTCGCCCGGCTAGGTCTGGCTGACGCCGCCATCGACGTGTTCACCATCGCACTGCGCCGACGCAAGGACCGTGCCGACACCCTCCTGCGCCAGCTCCGCTTTGAGCGCGCGCTGCTCTACGATCAGGTCGGCCACAAGGCGCAGGCACGGCGCGAGCTGGAGAGGGTCTATGCCGAGGATCCGGGTTTCGAGGATGTGCGCGAACGGCTGGGGCTGGGCGAATGACCGGCGCGGGTGATGATCCGACCGCGCTGGCGGCCGAGGTGCGGGCGCTGCTGTCGCGTCGCACCCCGGTCGACCCCTGCCTGACCTATCAGGGACTGGCCACGGCACTCGGCCTGCAACCGCCCGGCACGATCCAGCGCGTCGCCGCAACCCTCGAGGAGACTATGCGCGAGGATGCTGCCGCTGGCCGGCCGATGATCGCCGCGCTGGTAATCAGCCGCGCGGGCGACATGCCCCGGCGAGGCTTCTTCGATCTCGCGGTGGCGCTGGGCCGGTTTCCGGAGGATCCCCGGCAGCACCGTGCGGCATGGGAGGCCGAGAGCGCGGCGGTCTTCGGGACGCAGGCCGACGCTTCCTTCTGAAGCGGATCGGCTCGGATCACCTGATCTCGAACCAGCGCATCGCGGTCTGCAGGAGATGGTCGTAATCACCCGCCATGGCCTCGTCCATGAATGCGGCGATTTCGTCATCGGACAGCCCGGCGTCCCGAGCGGCTTCGCGGCATCGGCCGAGCACGGCAAAGGAGTTGCCGTCTTGGCCGGTCAGCGTGACGATGATCTCGGGGTGTTTCGGGGTCATTCCGTGCGGCTCCATAGACGCGGCACCACGACATCAGGCGTGACCCGCGCGCATAGTCCAGTTGATTGTCGAAGTTGCGCGAGAGAGGGCCGTCAGGACATTTGCCCCAACGCCTATCGTCCTCGAATGGGTCTTGGTCGGCCTGTCGCTGCGCTATTCCTGCCGGCGACTGAGCATCCGGTGATCGATTGCCGGCTCGTCCCATCTCGTCGCGACGCCCATCCAGCGCTCGATGGTTGCCTGCAGCTTGGGATCGTCAGCTTCGAGATGGAAGGTGTAGAGGCGGTTGACGATGTCCTGCATCAATGCGCGCATCTCGGCGTCATCGATGCGCGAGACCTCGCTCCAGGGAATGCGCCGACCGTCCGCATCGTGGACAAAGACGTCCGAATAGTCGCCGGTCCGGGTGACAGGGGTCAGTCCGGCATGCAGCGTCTCCAGTTTCGTGTTGCGCACGCAGAGCATGGCCATGATCCTGGCCAGCTTCGCCGCAATGCGTTTTTCGTCAGCCTCATTCATGGCTTGAGAATAGCTTCTGGCTGGCCACCGCGCCACGATTTCGAACGGCGCTCCAGCCTACCTTCTTGCGCATGCCCGCGCCTGGTCGCGCAGGACGGCGTAATCGGCGAGCCAGGTCACGATCAGCGCACCCTCGGGCAGTGCGGCGACTTCCTCGGCGACGCGTTCCTGTTCTGCCTGGCTGTACGCCACCACGGGCGGGCAGGCGCTGGGCGGTGTGTCAGAACCCGCCGTCGCGCAACCGGTCAAGAAGATCGTCGCGGCTGCGAGGGCGGCGCGCGGCGGCGTCCAGCATCTGGCGGTGGATGGCATTGTTACGCTCCAGGGTTTCCAGCCGCTCGGCGGCGCGGCCTGCGCGCTCGGCCGTGCGGTGGAGGTTGAGGATGAACAGGGTGATGGTGAGGGCGACGAGGGCGAGAGCAGCCACTCGCCGCGCCCATGGCCGGGCAAGAAGCCCAGCCAGGAGGCTGGCCCACATCAGCGGAGGCCCTTCTTCCAGTCGTCGAGGCGCGCCCAGACCGCCACTGCGATCCCGCCCAGCGCCAGCGCGATGAACACCCAGCGCAACGTGTCCAGATACGGCACCAGCGGCAGGATCGCGCCCTGTGCCTCCGCCAGAACCTCCTGCGCGACCTCGACCCCGGCGGCACCGACCGTCGCAACCCCGGCTGCGCCCGTGCCGCGCAGCGTGCGGCTTGCGGCCAGTGTCTCGCGCGCTGGCGGGGTCTCGGCGGCGAAGGGGACGGCGCGGGGCGGGAAGGGATCGCCCCAGGCGCGGGCGGGGCCGAGGTCGATATGCATGAAGCCCGAGCGCGGGTAGGCACCGAAGCCTAGAAACCCCACCTCCCGCGCAGCGGCCTCGAAGGCGGCGGGGTCGTGGTTCGACATGGCGATATCGAAGGCCGTGCCATCCATGTGCTTCGAGCGCGGCGCCCCGCCCACCGCGCGGTTGTGCTCGGGCGAACGATAGGCGGAGCGGACGATCAGCGGCTTGCCAAGCCGGTCGCGCAGCGCTTGCAGCTTGTCGAGCGCGGCGGGATGCAGCTTCAGCTGGCCGGAGCCGCGGCAGGCGATCTCGGCGGGGGAGAAGTTCGGCCAGCGCCAGAGGTGCAGGGGCACATCGCGGAAGTGACGGAAGGTGCGGACAGGGTCGGGCATGGGAGGCCTCCTCGGAGCGTTGGACATGCGAAAGCGGACCCCGCCGCTGTTGGGGCGGCGGGGGGGGGGGTGAGGTGATCAGGATCGTGGACGTGGAGAGACGGTCGACCGGGGCGCTGGGCGCCGGGTTGGCGTCAGTCGTCGCGGCGGCGCTGGAAGGCTTCGAACATCAGGTTGCGCATGGCGCGGATGTCGCCCTCCATCCGCTCCAGCCGGTCGGCATCGGCCTTGCGATCCTCGGCGCGCTGCCTGTCCACCCGATCCCGCTCGATCAGGAGTTCGCGGTCGAGACGTGCGAGCATGGCGTCATTGGTGAACGCGCGTCGCGTGACGGCCGCGAGCAGGGCGATGAAGCCGCCAATCAGCGCGGTGACGGCGGCGGTCAGGCCGTTGTCGCGGAACGCCTGGCCGACCTCCTGCAACAGCGTGGTGCGGTCTGTCATGGTGGTGTGCTCTGGTTGTCGGGTGTGAGACCGGCGCGGGTCAGGATTTCTGGGAGAGAGACCTGCTCAGCCGACCTTGCAGCCCCAGAAGGACGTGTGATCGGCGGCGAAATAGCCGTCCGCGACCCGGAAATACCCCTGCAGTTCGACGGTATCGCCTGCCGTCAGCGGCACCATTGTCTGAAGCCAGATCGCGGTGGCGAGCGAGACATGGGTGGCGGAGATTTCGCCGAGGGAGCCGCGAATTTCGGTCGTGCCGTTCAGCACCAGCCGCCCGCGCATGCGGGCCGTGGCGCTGGCGTTGATCTTGTAGAGCAGCGTCGCGCCGAACAGGTAGGTGCCGTCCACCGGCGCCACGAAGTGGTTGTTCACGGCGTCGAACGCGCCCTGATCGTTGTAATCGGTGTTGTTGAGGCCGATCTTCGTCCAGGTCCCGACCCCCACGTAGTTGTCGTAGTTCGTGTACGCCTTGAACCGCGGCAGCTGGGGCTGGTCGACGATGCCGTTGGCGTTGTCGACCGTGAGCCCGTCGAAGAAGGTGCTGCCATCGTCCGAGACGGCGAGCCGGAAACGGTCGGAGCCGAAGAGGCCGACCAGCGCCTTGGTTGCGAAGCCGGTCTGCAGCGTCAGCCCGAGATCGTCGCCGGCGGCCTCCTTGTTCATGGTGTAGAACAGATCGCCGGTGCCACCCTCAGCCACGGTCTTCGCCGTCCAGAGTGCGGCGTTCAGCTTGGCCGAGAACGGGTTCGACGCATCCGCGGTGGTGCCGAGCCCGAGCAGGGCGAGGCTCTGCAGCGCCGCTGGCGTGGTGCCGATCCAACTCGCGCCGTCATAGACCAGCAGGAGGCCCTCATCCTCGACCCACACCCGCCAACCTCTTCGTGGCGGCAGGCGCAGCCAGGCGCCGTCCGTCCAGAGCGCGACGTTCAGGTCCCACCCCGCCCAGTCGCCCGTTGCGCCCGAGGCGACGATGTAGCGGTCGCCGTCGGCAGGGCTGCCGGGCGGCGCGGTCAGATCCCGATCGAGGACGGAGAGCTGGACGAGCCCGTCGAGGATCCGCAGCGCCTCGTTGTGGGTGACGTGCTTCTGGGCCTGCGCCGCCAAGATGTAGGGCAGCAGGAGATGGGTGGTGGCGTCGGACATGGGATGGCCTCAGAAGGTCAGCGTGACGGTTTTCGGCGCGCCCCGTCCCACGAGGGCGGAGAGCTGGTAGATGCGGATGTCGAGCGTGACGCCGGGGCCGAGCGGCGCGCCCCAGTCGGCGGTCTGGTCGGCGGCCGTGTAGATCGCGCTGGTCGTGGTCGCGCTCAGCACCCGCTTCACAGCAGAGCCGTCGAGGATCTCGACCTCGTAGGCTTCGAGCTCCTCGGCCAGCGGCACCTCGAGCCCGCCCCAGCTGTCGGCCGCCAGCGCGCGGGACCGGCGCGTCCAGCGGATGGTCAGATCACCGGGCGTGCGTGGGCGACGCCACGGCTGCTCGACATGGGCGACGGAGAAGGGCCGCAGTCCCGCGCCCGCGGGGGTAAAGGTCTGCGCGACGTAGGTCTCGTCGCTGACCGGGCGGCTCGCCGGGCCGATGCGCCAGTTCCACGGGATGCCGAGATCGGCCTCGGCGATCGGCAGCGATGCCAGCGCGGTGTCTAGCACGACGACCCGCGCGCCCGCAGGCGCCGGGTTGGCCATGGAGCCCTCGGTGCCGCGCTGGCCGCGCAGGAGCCGGGTGAGCTGATACCGGCCCGGCGCCAGCAGTTCGGCCGCGCCCGCCTGCACGATCTCCCAGACGCCGGGCGCGCTCTCGATGGCCAGCGCGTTAGCCCCGCCGAACAGGGTCAGGTCGGTGACGCTCTCCAGCGTGCCGGTCAGCAGATCGATCATCAGCGCATTGCCGAGATCGAAGCGCGAGGTGGGGCCCGCGTAGAGGTCCGAGACCAGCGCCCCGATCCGGGCGCGGCTGCCGAACGTGGTCAGCAGCTCGGAGCCATCCGTGGAGGGGCTGCGGAACACCGCCATCTCACCCGGCCAGGGAACCGCGTGCGCGGCGACCAGCGGCCGATGCGCGGGCTGGTCCTCGGTCAGCTGCGGCAGGTCCATCAGCACCGCATCCGGCGCCCCGAACACCACGGCGCGCGTCAGCGACGCCGCGCGGGGATCGCCGGGCGGCAGATCGTAGGTCTCGCGGTCCTGGCGGACCGCCTCGATGCCGCGCGCCTCGGCGTCGGCGATGGAGACGAGCCGCAGATCGACCAGCCGCCCGTCATGGGTGAGCCGGATCGCGTCGGCCGGATCGAGCGCCAGGCGCGAGGGCGGCAGACGGAACGCCGCCGTCTCGCGGCCCACCCACGCCTCCATCAGCGCGCGGCGGCAGCGGCGCTCGGCCTCCTCGGGCGGAACGGCCATCGGGAAGGACTCGGAGGCGATCCGGGTCGTGTCCACGGTGATGCGGCGCGCCTCGACGAGGGCCGCGTCGTAGTCCTCGTCGGCCCGCGCTACCTGCCATTTCAGGGCCTGCGGCAGTTCCGTCTCCTGGCCCCGCGTCAGTTCCAGCACGTCGCCCTCACGAGGGGCGACCAGATCGTCGGGTGCGAGGGTGGCGACGGAGGCCCGCCCGCGCATGACGAACCGGATCACGCCCTCGGTCTCGACCGCGTCAAAGCCGAAGTGACGCGACAACGTGGTGATCGAGGCGCGCGGACTCTCCAGCGCCGTGATGGCGTAGCCCTCGACCGCGCCCCAGAGGCCGGTGACGTCGATGCGATCCTCGGGCAGCCCGGCGCGCAGGCAGAGGTGCCGGACCAGAGCCGCGAGCGACACCGCCCCGAGACGGCCCGTCAGCCAGTGGCCGAGCCGCCAGTTCGCGCCGTCCGTCCAGACGTCGGTCAGCGCCGGGAAGAACGGATATGGCCGCGCGTCCCAGGTCCAGGCGGCGCATTCCGGCACATGCACCATCCGGCCGCCATAGACCGACGAGATCGGGTTATTCGCGGCCTCGCCCCACCAGAGATAGGTCGCCTCGAGATAGGCGCGCTGGATGGCGTCATCGCGCCAGCCCCGCGAGAAATGCGGCGTGAAGCTCTCGGACGACTTCGGATCGAAGAAGACGTTGGGCTGGTTGGCGCCCCGGTCGATGGCGGGGCATCCAAGCTCGGTGAACCAGATCGGCTTGGACTCCGGCGCCCACGCCGTCGGCGTTCCGACCTCCACCCCGCCCGGGCGGTCGTGGTGCGTGTTCGACCACCAGGCGCGCAGATCCTTGTAACGGAAGACCCACGGCTTGGCCGCCGCGCCATCGGTGATCAAGGTGCGGACCTGCGCGGTTCGGTCTGCGGCACTGGCATAGAACCAGTCGAAGCCCTCGCCGCCCGCGATGTTCCCCTGCAGGTAGGCGCGGTCGTAGATTGCGGGCCAGCCCTCGGCCGCGTCCGCATGCTCGAACCCGTCGCGCCAGTCCGAGAGCGGCATGTAGTTGTCGATCCCGACGAAATCGATCTCCGGATCGGCCCACAGCGGATCGAGGTGGAAGAACACGTCGCCGCTGCCGTCGCCCGGCTGGTGCCCGAAGTATTCCGACCAGTCGGCGGCATAGCCGATCTTCGTCCCCGACCCGAGGATCGAGCGAACATCCGCGAGCAGATCCCGAAAGGCCTGCACGGCAGGATAGGTGCTGGCGCCCGAGCGGATCGTCGTCAGCCCCGGCATCTCGGTCCCGATGAGGAAGGCATCGACCCCGCCCGCCGCCGCGCAGATATGGGCGTAGTGCAGCACCATGCGCCGCAGACCCCAGTCGCTCGATGGCCCGGTCCAGCTGACGCTCTCACCCGAGACGCTGAAGCTGGCGGGCGTGGCCGCGCCGAACAGTGTCGCGACCTGGCTTGCGGCCGTGGCGGTCTTGTCGACGGTCCCGGCGAACCCCGCAGCGGGCGAGCAGGTGATCCGCCCCCGCCAGGGAAAAGCGGGCTGGCCCACCTCGGCGGCGTTGTCGGAATAGGGGTTCGGCAGCGTATTGCCGGGCGGTACGTCCATCAGAATGAAGGGATAGAAGGCGACGCGCAGACCGCGCGCCTTCATCTCCTGGATCGCCTGCACCACCGCGAAGTCGGACGGCGTCCCGCCATAGACCGGGCGGTCCTGGTCGTCGCGGCTGACGAGGAAGGCGTTCGCGCGGCTGACGCCATTGACCGACCAGCTGGCCGGCGTCGTCGACTTGGCCGACACCTCGACGCCCGGCCGCACCTTGCAGTATCCTGCGCGCAGATCGTCGCCGAACCAGGCCACGACGAGACTGACGCTTGTCACAGCCGGGGCCATGGCCTGCAGCCGGTCGAGCGCCTCCACCATGTCCGTGGCGTCAGGCAGCGCGTTCAGGTTCTCCGCCTGCACAGCACCACCATCGGTCTTGCGGATGGCCTGCGCCGCGTAGGTGAACTCACCCGAGGCCGGGATCATGGTGACAGCGCGGGTCAGGCCCTCGGCGGTGTCGGGATCGGCCAGCGGCCGGAACACCTCGAAGGAGAGCTGCGGCAGGCGGTTGCCATAGGTCGAGAGGGCCAGCTCCTCGAAGACCACATAGGCCGTGCCGCGATAGGCCGGCGTGCTGGCCGAGCGCATCTTCGCGGCGATGAACGGATCGGCGGTCTGCGCCTCGTCGCCGGGATACCAGCGCCAGGTGACGCCGGAGATGTCCATGGGCTTGCCGTCGGCCCAGATACGGCCGATCCCGGTGATCGGGCCCTCGCACAAGGCGACGGCGAAGCTGGCGTAGTAGAGATACTCGGTGGTCTTGACGTTGCCGCCCCCGCCGCCCTTGCCGCCGCCCTGCGTCGTGGTCTTCGTCTCCTCGCGGAAATCCGTCGCCCAGATGATGTTGCCGCCCAGCCGCATGCGGCCGTAGAGCCGCGGGATGACCGCGCCCTCCGAGGCCGAGGTGATGCGCAGCGTGTCGAGCCGCGCGCCCTCGATGCGCTGCGTGGGCGCCAGCGACGAGATGATCCAGCTGTCGACGACCGAGCCGATGCTGGAGCCGATGAAGCCGCCGATGGTGGCGGCGCTGACGCCGAGGATCGCGCCGCCGATGCTGCCGCCAATGGCGGCGCCAGCGGCACCGAGAACAAGCGTGGCCATGTCGGGGTCTCAGCGTTACGGGAACAGGAAAGCGAAGGCGATGCGCCGCCGCCAGCTTTGAGTTAGCGGCTCCTCGATCACGCCGAGCCGCTCGTAGGCGTGGAGGAAGCTGTCGGGGCCGGTCAGGATCCCGACATGCTTGGCGATGGCGCGGGGCTTCATGCGGAAGAGGACCAGCGCGCCGGGCCCGGCCGCGGCGGGCGACACCTCGATCATCATTCGCCGCGCGCCCTCGGCCAGCACTTCGCGCGGGCCTGTCTCGCCCCAGTCGCGGCTGTAGGGCGGGATCGGGAATGGCTCGGGGCCGACGACCTCGCGCCAGACGCCGCGTGCGAGGCCGAGGCAGTCGCAGCCCACGCCGCGCAGGCTCGCCTGGTCGTGGTAGGGCGTGCCGAGCCAGGAGCGTGCGATGGCGATGACGCGCTTCGGATCGGCGTTCACAGCACGGACCCTTCGTGGCCGCCGTCCTTCGTGGCGTAGCGGAGCACGGCGTCCTGGCCGGGGATGTGCGGGAACCCGCGGAAGTTGGCGGTGTTCGTGAATTTCGCACCACAGGTCTCCATCCGCTTGTCGCAGCCCGCGCGAATGGTGAAGCCGTCGTCCTCGGCGATCACGCGCACCGGCGCTTCGAGCAGCGTCAGTACGGCGATGCCATCCGCGACGTCATGGCCCAGCACTTCGGTGCGCCGCCCGGCGTTCGCGCCGCTCGTCCAGTCCAGCGTGCCGAAGGTGAACCAGCCGTCCTCGAACCCGCCGAGCCCCGAGGCGGTGAAGGCCCGGTCTCGGAGGAGATCGATGACGGCGCCCGTCCCCTTGTATGCGGGGCCCTCCAGATCGACGCCGCAGCGCGCGTCGCCAAGCGCCGCATCACAGGTCGCCTGGAAGGTCCGCCCGACCGTCTGGCCGAGGACGTGGGCGAGCGAGCGGACCTCGGCCACGAAGGCCAGCCGGCCGCGCCGGATCTGGCCGATGGCCCCGCGGCGCATCAGGACGCGCTGGCCCGTGTCGGCCCAGTTCGCGCGCCAGACCTCAACCTCGGCGTTGTCCCAGCGGCCGTCGAGGATGTCGGTCTCGGTGATCCGGTCCGAGGTCAGCACGCCTTCCGCGTCCTGCGCATCGACCGACAGGTCGGAGCCCGAGCGGACCTCGGAGGCCGTGAGCCCGCTCTCGGGCTCGAAGTCAGTGCCATCGAAGGTCAGCGTCCGGTCATGGTCGGTGAAGCCGAATGTGACGCCGTCGGCGCGGGCGATCCGCCAGCACCAGGCGAGCGTCGTCGCGCCCTCGTCGAGATGGGCCTGCAGCGCGGGATCGAGGGTCTTCATCGCCGGATCTCCAGAAGCGGAATGGAGGTGATCGAGCCGAGCCGCTCGAGGTCGAGCGTCACGTCGAGCACGTCGGTGTCGAAGCGGACCGGCACGTCGAACTCGAACCCGGCGGTGATCGCGACGCCAGCGCCTGGCGCGGCGCTGAAGGTGACGACGCCGGTGGCGGTGTCGACGGACCAGCCGGAAGGCTGCTCGACGCCCGACAGCGCGATGCGCACGGTGCCCGCCACCGGCTTGGCGATGGCGCGCGTCCAGGATTGCGCGCCCGAGGCGTAGCGCTTGACCAGCTGGAAGGCGGTCGTCGTGCCGTCACCGGCGCCCATTGCCTGGTCGGTCGGCGACGGCGTGCCCGACGGCAGGCAGGACTTGTGGTCGCCCCAGTCCTTGAAGCGGAAACCGTGAAGCCGACCGTTCCGCGCCTCGAAGAAAGCGACGACCGCCGCCAGATCGTCGGCGCGGCGGATGCCGTAGGCCACGTCGTAGCGGCGGCGCGAGTTGGCCCAGCTGGCGTTGCGCTCTTCGTCGCCCGAGGCGAGCTCGACGATCTGCGTGCGTCGCTCCGGCCCGCCGCGCGCGCCGCGGCTGATGTTATCGGGAAACCGGACCTCGTGAAACGCCATCAAGTTTCTCCCTGGTTCGTGCTCTGGCCCCCGCAACCGGTTCCCACTTGCGGGGCCGCACTCACATGCCCCTCCGCCCGAGCGACACGGCGCGAGCGATATCGGCCGCGACCTGTGTCCTCGATTGCCGGAAGCTCTCGGCGTCACGGGCCATGATGGTGACGTTGACGCCGCCGCCCGTGCCGGAGCTCTGTGCCTCCCGCCGCGACAGCACCCGCTCGCCGCGTTGCAGGATCGCGGGCACCTCGTCGTGGCGGAGGCCGGCCATGCCGCCGCCATGCATGCGCGGGGCAGCGGCAAAGGCCATGGCCGGGACCAAGCGCGAGGGCCCCGCAGACCCCACCATCCCGCCCGCATGCAGGACGTTGGCGAAGATGCCGCCAGCACCGGAGAACACGCCGGAGAGCGCATTGGCGATCGGTCCGAGGATGAACCGCCGCGCCGCCAGCTGGGCGAGATCGGCCAGCAGCGAGGTGACGAGGTCGCGGAAGTTCAGCTTGCCGGTCTTCACGAACTGGCCCACCGCGTTCTCGGCCGACTGGAAGGCGCCAACGAGGCTCTGGCCGATATCGCCGCCGATCTCGCGCGCCTTGCTGGCGTAATCGGACAGCGCCGCCGTGACCGCCTGCCAACCGGTGACAGCAGCTTCGGTCACGGGCTCTGCTGCCGCAGCAGCAGCCCCGGCCGCCGCGCCTGCACCTGTCGCCGCGCGACCTGCATCGCCGAGTGCCGTCTCCAGCCGCTCGGCAGCACCGGTGGCCTCGGTCAGCGCATCGGCACTGGCCTCGTCGGTGCCGCGCACCGCATCGCGCAGCGCCTGCCAGCTTTCCAGAGGGGCGCGGGCGCCGTCCGCAAGATCGCGCGCGGCGCCGCGGTAAAGGTTCGCGGACTCGAGCGCCCGGTTCGCCGCCTCGGTCAGGCCGAGATCGGGCGCGATGAGCGGGTTGTCCTCGAAGGCCCGGTCGAACGCCGCCTGCGCGGCGGTGGTCGCTGCCGTCGCCGCGCCCTCGAAGCGGTTCTCGATCTCGCCTAGGTCGAGGTCGGGCACCAGCGAGATGCGCCGCTCCGATCCGAGGGCTTCGAGCCCCTGGTTGATCCCGCCGATGAAGCCGTTGATGCGCGAGACCACGCCGTTCAGCATCGCCTCGACGCCGTCGATCAGGCTGTTGGCCGCCTGAAACGCCAGGTCGCCGATGGCGGCGGGCAGCAGACCCCAGATCGCCTTGATCGCCTCGTAGGCGCCTTCGAAGGTGTTCGCCGCGGTATTGGCAAAAGCCACGACGCTCTCGATGGCGCTCTGCATGCCCGACGCGGCATCAGCCTTCAGGTCGAAGAACATCGCCGTGGCGGCTGCGCCCGCCGCAGTTGCGCCCATCCGGATCCGCTCCCAGACCTCGACGGCGAGGTCCTTCAGGAGCGACATCGCTTCACCGAACCCGCCCGCGCCGGAGACGAGGCGCGTGAACTGATAGACCAGCTCGCCCGCGCCGACGATCAACGCGCCGATGCCGGTGCGGATCAGCGCGCCGCGCAGGACGACGAGCGCCGTGGCGAGGCCGCGCACGGAGAGCGCCGCGGCGGCCATGCCCGCGACCCAGCGACCGCCGAGGAAGGCCGCGAAGGTGGCGGCATAGGTGGTCAGGCGACCGATGTTGTCGAAAAGCCCGCGGATCGCGATGCCGAGCGGCCCGGTGCGGCTGGCGACCGCCGCCATGGCGTCGGCAACGGCTTCAAGCGCGGGCGCCGCCGCAACGGCCAGCTGGTTCGACAGCCCGCGCCAGATCAGACCGAGCCGGGAGATGGCGTCGTTCGTCCGCTCGATCTGGTCGGCATCCTGCTCGGAGACGACCACCCCGAAGGCAAGGACGTCCTCCGTTGCCTGGCGCAGCGTCGCGGTGTCGATCCGCGACATGGCGATGGAACCTTCCTCGCCGAAGAGCTGGCCCGCGACGGCCGCGCGTTCTGCGGCAGGTACGAAGCTCTCGATGGCGGCGTTGATCGCTCCGACCCGTTGGTCCAGCGGCAGGGCGATCAGCTCGTTGGCCGACAGCCCGAGCCGGTCCAGCGCATCAGCGGCAGGGCCGCTTCCGGCGGCCGCCTGGCTGAGACGGCGCGTCAGGTCCTTCGTCGCCTGCTCGATGCCGGACATCGACACGCCCGCCAGCTCGCCCGCGCGCTCCAGGGTCTGGATCGAGGCGACGGTGGTCCCGAGGGATTGCGCGAGCTTGGCTTGTGCATCGACCGTCTGCAGGCCGGAGCGAACCATCGCCACGCCTGCGGCGGCAGCGGCTGCCACGGCCGCGGCGGCTGCGACCCGGACCCGCCGCGAGAAGGCCGCGAGTCGGGCGTTCGCCGCCTCCATTTCGCGGCTTAGCCGTCCAAAGCCTCGCGAACCGGCTTCGCCGACACCTTCCAGCTCGGCCCGCACCTGTCGCCCGCCGACCGCAGCAAGGCGGACGCTGACGCGTTTCTCGGCCATCGGTCAGACTCCTTGCTTTCGCCGTATAGGCGTCTTACGTTTATGCCATCGATCAAGTGAAGGTATGACCATGGCCGAGACCGCGACCCTGTCCTCGAAGTTCCAGATCTCGATTCCCAAGGCGATCCGGGCCGCCCAGCACTGGGAGGCCGGGCTGACCTTTGCCTTCATCCCGAAAGGCACGGGCGTCCTGCTTGTGCCGGTGCCCAAGCGGGAGGCGCTGAAGGGGCTCGCGCGCGGCGCGTCCGCCGCCGATTATCGCGACCGGACGGATCGGTTCTGATGATCCTCGTCGACACGTCGGCGTGGATCGAGTGGCTCATCGGCTCGCCGACCGGCGAGAAGCTGTCTGAACATCTGCCCGAACAGGGCGAATGGCTGGTCCCGACCATGGTGCAGCTCGAGCTGGCGAAATGGCTGACGCGCGAGGTCGGCGAGGACAAGGCGGATCAGGTCATCGCCTTCACGCAGGTCTGCCATGTGGTGCCGCTCGACACCGAGATCGCGCTGGCGGCGGCGGAGGCGTGCCGCGAGCACAAGCTTGCGACCGCCGACGCGATCATCTTCGCAACCGCCCGCGCACAGGGCGCGATGCTCCTGACCTGCGACGCACATTTCGAGGGACTGCCCGGCGTCACGCTGATCGAGAAGATCAAGGCCTGACCCCCGGGCCACCATTCGCGCTCAGCTCCTCGTTCAGCTTCCGCACCATCACCGCTTCGATGACGGGCAGCAGTTCGGCCATGGCGAGCGGCGGCACGCCGAGTGCGTCACCGAGCGCGAGTGCCGCCGACATGTCCCAGCCGATCACGGCGCCGGGCAGCACGCGCAGCTGGCCGCCGAGGCGGCCGACCAGGTCCCAGACCTGCCAGCCCTCTTGCGTTTCCGGGCGGTTCAGCCGCGCCGGGCAATCCGGGCAGGCTTGCGCACAGGCTTCGCAGTAGCGCTCGCCCCCGCCGAAGGACCATTCGGCGAGAGCGCGGAGACGTTTTTTTCCTGCTCCAGCAGCAGGCTCTTCGAGACGTAGGTCAGCTGGAAGGCTTCGAAGATCGGCCAGACATCGAGCAGCGCGTCGATGGCCTCGGGGCTAGGATCGATCAGCTTCCCGTCGGCATCGCCGATGCCCTCCCAGCCGAGCACCGCCCGCCGCGCCAGCGCTTTGGCGAAGGCGACCGCGCGTTCCTCGTCGGAAGCCTCCTCGGGCACGGCCTCAACGGCAGGATCGCTGCGCGTCGCGACCATCAGCGCGGTCGTCAGCGGGCGCAACTGCACCCGCACGCCCGGGGCAAGGTCATGCCAGCGCGGCGCGTTCGTCAGATCGAGCGTGAGCATCCTCAATAAACCTCAATGTCGTTGATCAGGGTGGCGGTGCAGATCCGGCCGAGCACGCTGTCGCGCGCGGCCTGCCAGTCGAAGGTCGCCTGGACGCCCTGCGGCCCGGAAATCTCGATGCGCGGGCGCGGCAGGTAGACGGCGTGCACCGTGAAGGTGAAGCTCTCGCCCGAGGGCAGGACGTAGGCGAATTCCATCTCGCAGGCCTCGCCGTTGATCGCCTGCGTCACCAGCGTCTGGTCGGCGAAGCGGACCTCGATCCGGCCGGTCAGCGCCGCGATGCTTGGGTCCGCACCGTCGATGCGCCCGTCCGAGCGAATGGTCTCGATGCGGTCGAGGTTGTTGGCATAGGTGATCTCGGCCGAGACCACGTTGCCGAGCGCAGTGCCATTGCGGGTGATCGCCCCGTTGAAATGACCGAAGCGCTTCAGCTCCAGCGCAGCGGGCGTTCCGGCGCTGGTCGTCGTGCTGACCGTCTCGCCCTGCGCCACCAGCCGGGCCGTGGCGGTCAGCAAGCCGGACCGCTGCATCTGCCAGGTGATCTGGTCGAGGACGCAGCCGGAATACATGGCAAAGCGCGGCACCTCCGGCATGCCGGTTTCGATCGACATCGAGGGCAGCGTCCAGGAACCCGACTGGAACTCGTGGCTGTACGGGGCCTCGACGCCCGTGGTCGTCGGCGCGCCGAAGGCGGCCTTCAGCCAGAAGCCCAAAGCCTCGGCGTCGAGCGGCACCACGACATCGCCGTCCGCCGTCACCGCGTCCTTGATCGGCGCCAGTGGATCCCGGCCGTACCCCAGCAACTCCGAGTTCAGCAGCGGCTGCTCCGCGCCGAGCGAGGTGCTGGCGAAAGGCATGCGGGTGAAGCCGCTGGCGGGCGGCGTTCCATAGGTCGTCTCGAACGCAAGCGCCATCAGCGCCCGCGCCCCTTGGGCTCGTGCCATGGTGTTCTCCTCGGGTTGTCGGGTGGGTCAGGCCAGCGGGTCGGCTGTACTGTAATGCAGGGACACCGGGATCACCGCCGCCTTACGGCTGGTCGCGCCCTCGATGGGTAGATCGACTGGGCGCGGAGCCTCCGCCTCGATCCAGTCGCAGCGGCCGCCCAGAGTGCGGTCGCCCGCAATGACGGCGCCAATGCTGGCGCAAAGCGCGGCGAAGGTCGTGTCGCGATCATTGCCCTGTACGACCGCCTCGATCTCGGCGCGGTGCTGATAGTGGTAGCGCAGGGGTGACAGCGTCACGCCGGGCTCACCGGGATCGCCGTCGCGCAGGATCATCAGACCGGCAGCGGGCACACGCTCAGGCAGGACCTCGCCGCGCAGCACCGGCACATGCGGAACCGTGCGCAACAGGTCCGCCAAAGCGGTGAGGATGGTCTCGCGGGATGTCATCCGATCTTTCCTTCGATCCAGTTTGCAACGATCGCGCCTGGGATCGCCTCCTGCGCCCGCGCGGCATCGCGAGCGAGGTCCAGCCGCTTGCGCAGTTGCACCTGCGGGACGAGCAGGAAGATCGGGACCGTGGTCATGCCACGGCCGGTTCTGGAGCGTGAAGCCACCGCGCGTCCGCGTGCATTCAGCCGCCCCTCCGCAACTAGCAGGCTGGGACCGGTGCGGCGATAGACGAAGCGCAGGCGCAGGCCCGAGCGGCGCTCCCACTCGCCGGGTGTGATACGCCCACCGCGCGAGGATTTGCCGGCGGCGGGCGTGGGGATCGCCAGCCAGAACCCGTTGCGGGAGCGGATCAGCGGGCCGGTGTCATGCGCGCCGATGATCACCGGGGCCTTCGACCAGACCACCGCCGCCGCGCTGAGGCTGGGTCGGCCCTTGGGGAACTGCTCGGAGCGGATGGTGTTGGCGAGGCGCTGACCCAGCCCGGCGCCGGTGATCTGCGCGCGCCAGGAGGATTTCACGCTGTTGCCAGCCTCGCTGACCGCCTGGCTCACGGCCCGCTCGCCGGCCCTGATCTCGGCGGCCATCATGGCGACGACGTCCGGCGTGATGTCGAGTTTCAGCTGCATGATGATCAAGCCGGGCGCAGATCGACGGTCCAGATGAGCCGCTCGCGATCACGGACCGGCTCACCCTGAATGAGGAAGGCCTCGCCCTCGATCTCGATGCGGTCGCCCGGGCGCGGGTTCGACACCTCGGCCACGCGCAGATCGATCCGGGTGGTCTCGGACCAGAGCCGGGCATCGCCGAAGCCCGTGACCTCGTCCGCGCGGCGGGTGACCACGCGGACGAGTTTCGGTGCGCCACCGTCCGCGATCCAGGTGGCATCGCGGGCGATGTTGGGATCGGCAAACAGGTTGTCGACGGCGGCGGCAAAGACCGACATGCGCGCGCTCGTCAGTTCGAGCTGTGCAGCCGGATGGCCAGACGTGGCCGCTTGTTGACCGGCAGGATCGATGCCTCGGTCATCAGGTCGATCCAGCGACCCTTGGCGTCCATCATCTGGCGGGCGTAGAGCGGCAGGCCCACGGTGTTGGCGGTTTCCAGCAGGTTCGCGGGCCCGCCATAGGTGGTGAAGGTGTCGAACGTACCCATCGGGAAGGCGATGCCCTCGCCGGTCGGGATCAGCCGCTCGGAGGTGCCGTTCGATAGGGTGACCGAGCCGTTGTACTCCTCGAACAGGATCCCCGCGAAGGGGAAGGCGCGGCGCATGTCCTCGCGCAGCGGCTGGCCGCCGGTGGCGGAGAAGAACTTGTAGGCGTCCTCGGTCTTGGGATGGCTGATCAGCTTGTCGAAGAATTCGGAGCTGACCAGCGCATGGGCGGTGGTCATGGTCTCGCCGCGCAGATTGTCCTCGATCGCGCGCAGCGTGGTGCGGACCTTGCCCTGGATGTTGGTGCCGGCGGTGCCGAAGACGAAGTCGACCGAGATCTGGTCGAGCCCGAATTCGGTGAAGTAGTGGGCACCTCTAAGAATTGCCGCTGCGCCGCGAACTGGGTATAACGTGTGAGGCGTTCGGCGGTTGGGGCATGACGATGGCGCAGATGGGTTTCTTTGATCTTTCAGAGCGCTACGCAAGCCTT
>Ga0182741_1001173_pt1 | contig 35640 bp, 29 predicted proteins | sample eDN5th37CBELigOP_FD_128874 | JGI IMG/M metagenome (GOLD analysis project Ga0182741, IMG submission 128874) | Enriched Organic Plus compost microbial communities from Emeryville, California, USA - eDNA 5th pass 37_C BE-Lig OP (version 2) (version 2) ... | reverse complement strand
CTCCATCTGTTCGCGGACATAGGCCTGTTGGGATGCCGCCATGGTTCAGCGCTCCACCAGCGCGACGCGCTTGTTGAACCAGTTCATGAACAGGGAGGTCGCGAGACTGATCGAAAGGTAGACGGCCATCCAGATCGCGACGATCTGGATCGAGTTGCCGCTCTTGTTCAGGATCGTGCCGCCGATCGACACCAGGTCCGCGTAGCCCACCGCGATGGCCAGCGACGAGTTCTTGATGAGGTTGAGGTACTGGCTGGTCAGCGGCGGCACGATGATGCGCATGGCCTGCGGCACGATCACCAGCCGGGTCGCCAGACCGGGCCTGAGACCGAGCGCGTAGGCCGCCTCTGTCTGCCCCCTGCTCACGCCGAGGATGCCGGCGCGGACGATCTCGGCGATGAACGAGGCCGTATACAGGGACAGCGACAGGAAGAGCGCCAGGAATTCCGGCGAGATGTTGGCGCCGCCCGTCGTCTGGAACGCGCCCATGGTCGGCACGCTGACGGAAACCGGGAAACCGGAGACGACCAGGGCCAGCAGCGGCAGCCCGATCAGCAGGGCTATGCAGGTCCACAGCACGGGGAAGCGCTGGCCGGTCGCCATCTGTCGCTGGCGCGCCCGGTGGGCGACGAAGAAACACAGCGCGATCGCGACCAGCACCGCCACGCCGATCAGCCACGACCCCGCTTCCCAGACCGGCATCGGCACGGCGAGGCCGCGGTTGCTCAGCTTGGCGGCGAACGGAAGTTCCAGCGCCTCGCGCGGCTGCGGCAGGATGGCGAGCACGCCGAGGTACCAGAAGAAGATCACCAGCAGCGGCGGAATGTTGCGGAACACCTCGACGTAGACGGTGCACAGCTTGCGGACGAGCCAGTTGTGCGACAGCCGGCCGATGCCGATGAGAAATCCGACGATGGTGGCGGTGATGATGCCGGATATGGCAATCACCAGGGTGTTGACCAGTCCCACCACCAGCGCGTCGAAATAGGTGGAGTCCGACGTGTAGGGAATAAGGCTCTGGCCGACGTCGAAGCCGGCGCGCTCGTCGAGGAAACGGAACGAAATGGTGCGGCCGGCGCGGGCCAGATTGTCGAGGGTGTTGCGCACGATCCAGATGAGGAATGCGCAGAGTCCGACGAACACCACGACCTGGAAGAAGATGCCGCGCACAACCGGGTTGTAGAAAAAGGACACCCGGTTGGCGTCGCGCGCCTGCAACGCCTGGTCAGCCGCCATGGCTACCCCCTGTTGTCGAGAGCGCGGGACACCCGTTCACGGGTGCCCCGCAAATTTCGGTCAGCAGGTCAGCGGATCGGAGGGGCGTACTGCAGGCCTCCCTTGCTCCACAGGTTGTTCAGTCCACGGGCGATCTTCAGCGGGCTGTCCTGCCCGATATTGCGCTCGAAGATCTCGCCGTAATTGCCGACGCCCTTGATGATCTTGACCACCCAGTCCTCCTCGAGGCCGAGGTCGGCGCCGAACTTGGCGTTGGCTTCCTGGCCGAGCACGCGGCGGATTTCCGGGTTCTCCGAGTTCTTCATCTCGTCGACATTGGCCTGGGTGATGCCCAGCTCCTCGGCGATGATCAGGGCGTTGCCGACCCACTTCACCAGGTCGAACCACTGGTCGTCACCCTGGCGCACCGCCGGGCCCAGCGGCTCCTTGGAGATGATCTCCGGCAGCACGACGTGGTCATCCGGCGAGGCCAGCGCCAGGCGGATCGAATACAGGCCGGACTGATCGGTGGTGTAGACGTCGCAGCGGCCCGAATCGTAGGCCGCGTTCACCTCCTCGATCTTCTCGAAGACGACCGGCTTGTATTCGAGGTTGTTGGCCTTGAAGTAGTCGGCGAGGTTCAGCTCGGTGGTCGTGCCGGTCTGCACGCAGACCGCGGCGCCCGAAAGCTGCAGGGCCGAGTTCACGCCGGGGATCTTCTTGGCGTTGATCATGAAGCCCTGGCCATCATAGTAGTTGATGCCGGTGAAGTTCATGCCGAGCGAAGTGTCGCGGCTCAGTGTCCAGGTGGTGTTGCGCGCCAGCATGTCGACGGTGCCGTTGGCCAGCACCTCGAACCGGTCCTTGGCAGTGGTCGGCGTGTATTCCACCTTGTCGGGATCGCCGAAGATCGCCGCGGAGACCGCGCGGCAGTAGTCGACGTCGAAACCTGTGAACTGGCCCTGGTCGTTAGGGGCAGCGAAGCCGGGGAGACCGGTATTCACCGCACATTTCAGAACGCCGCGTGCCCTGACGTCATCGAGCGTTCCGGCCTGCGCGGCCGACGCTGCCAGTCCGAGAACGGCAACGCCGAGTGCGGCCTTCAGTACAGTCTTCATGTTCTAAGTCCTTTTCTCATTCGGGCCATTGTTGCTGGCCGCTTCCCCTGTGAGGCAGATCGAATCGCCGCGTCATCCTCTCGCGGCGCAGCGTCTCTCAAGACGCACCGACCTTTGTCCTCATGACAATCTGCATCGAAGGCGATTATTCCAGATTGGTCAAGCGGAATGACCACAGCGCGACAAGTTTGGAAACAGTCCCGCCCACGCAGCGATTTTACGACCGTTTTCACCTCATCTCCGGGCTCCGGCGAGGATGCTGGATCCGCGCCAAAATGACCTTGGGTAAGCTCGCTGGCACACCGGCTTGGGTCAGTCAGAAGGGGGTAGTGGATTGCGGCGGCGGCAGTCCGGCAATATGACGGGCCGACACAGGACAGGCATCACGATGGCATCGAAGAAGACGGACGGTCTCGGTCCCAACACCCGCCTCGCCCACAGCGGAAATGACCCGCGCGACTATTTCGGCTTCGTCAACCCGCCGGTCGTGCATGCATCTACCGTGCTTTATCCCGATGCCGCGACGATGGTGACGCGCAACCAGCGCTACACCTACGGCACGCGCGGCACGCCTACCACCGACGCGCTGGCCGCCGCCATCGACGAGCTGGAAGGCTCGGCCGGCACCATCATCGTGCCGTCAGGGTTGGCGGCCGTCACCATCCCGCTGCTTGGCTTCCTCGCGGCCGGCGACCATCTGCTCATCACCGACGCGGTCTACTTCCCCACCCGCCACTTCGCCGACACGATGCTGAAGCGCCTCGGCGTCGAGGTCGAGTATTACGATCCGCTGATCGGCGGAGGCATCGCCGAACTGCTGAAGCCGAACACCAAGGTCATCCTGACCGAGTCGCCGGCCTCCAACACCTTCGAGGTGCAGGACGTCCCCGCGATCGCAGCCGCCGCGAAGACCTGCGACGCGGTCGTGATGATGGACAACACCTGGGCCACGCCGCTGTTCTTCAAGCCGCTCGACCATGGGGTGGACATATCCATCCACGCCGCCACCAAATATCCGGCCGGCCATTCCGACGTCCTGCTCGGCACGGTTTCGGCCAATGCGGCGACGTGGGAGCGCCTGCACGCGGCGTTCATCACGCTCGGCTGCTGCTCGGGTCCGGACGACGTCTACCAGGTGCTGCGCGGCCTGCGCACCATGGGCACGCGCCTTGCCCGCCACCAGCAGAGTGCGCTTGAGATCGCGCGCTGGCTGGAACGCCAGCCTGGCGTCGCGGCCGTGCTGCATCCCGGCTTGGAGAGCCACCCGGGACACGCCATCTGGAAACGTGATTTTTCGGGCTCGAGCGGCGTGTTCTCCATCGTGCTCGACGGCGGCGGCACGCGGGCGGCGCATGCCTTCCTGGACACGCTGCAGATCTTCGGGCTCGGCTATTCCTGGGGCGGCTACGAGAGCCTGGCCGTGCCCGTAACCCTGTCGGACCGTACCGTCAGTCGTACCCCCTATCCGGGTCCGGTCATCCGGCTCCAGATCGGGCTCGAGGACGTCGAGGACCTGAAGGCCGACCTCGCGCGGGGACTGGATGCCGCCCGCAGCCACGACGAGATCGCCGACGGCGAACCCTGATCAGCCAATTCCGGTCACATGGCGCAGCCAGAAGGCCAGCGCCACGAAAGCGCAGATGACCCCGATCGTCCGCCAGTCGATCGTCTCGTTTCGCGCAGCCTTCAACAGCTTGACGATCAGAACGGCGATCAGCAGCAGCCCCACCACAACCGCCAGCAAGCGTAGCATCCACACCTCCGCGCAGCCTCGCCTACAAACAGATATGGCGATGTCCGAAGGCGTAATCCAGACGCTGCCTCTCGCGGTGGAAGCGCGCAGGCGCGACTCTCGCGACGCGCGTGAATTTTCGTTTCACTGCTCATGCCAATGTGCTAACCGGCACATCGCCCGCGTGCCGCGTTAGCTCAGTTGGTAGAGCAACCGCCTTGTAAGCGGTAGGTCGGGGGTTCAAGTCCCTCACGCGGCACCACATCGCACAGAAACGCGAAGCGGCAGAGCGCTGACATTGCTCCCTGGAGTGCCCTTGGTTTGAACTGGACTCCGTCAAAGGAGACGGAGATGAAGAAGAGCCGTTCAGTGAGCAACAGATCATCGGTGTGCTGAAGGAGCACCAGGCGGGATCCCGGCAGAGGGAGCTGTACCGCAAGCACGGGATCTTGGAGGCAACCTTCTACAACTGGCGCAGGACGGCTCGGGCGAGCCGCCGGCTGAAGGCGGCGGGCGCAATTCCGAAGCGGACTTCGATGGCCAAAAGCGCTCGAATGACACGCATGCCTCGACCACCGATCCCGAGGCCAGGCTCGACCAAGCTGCGCTTCATGGGCCATGGGCTGATGGAGAACCGCCACGGCCTGCTGCTCGACGCCTGCCTGACGCTGGCCGACAGCCATGCCGCACGCGTGGCAGGCCTGCACATGATCGAGCCTCGTGCCGAATGGCATAACAGTTGTCTAGGCTGACGGCGAAGGTCAGCGAGGTTTCCCGATCTCGCTCAACAGGAAGCTGTAGAATCGGTCGTCGTCCGCGCGCGAGATGTTGACGCGCATTCCCCTCGCGAGAGGGTTCTCCTTGTCCACGCAGAATACGCTGCCGGGTGCGATGAACAGGCCCCTCTTGGCAGCCAACCTGGCCAGTTCGATGTCGTCCATGGCCTCCGGCAATTGCATGTAGAGGTAGTATCCGTCCGTCCTGTCAGAAAAGATCGACATCCCCGCTTTCGTGAGGTTCCCCCTGACGCGGGCGGCAGTGCTCTGGATGCGGCGGCCGAGGCGCTTGAGGTGCTGGTCGTAGTGGCCTTCGCTCATCAGCCTGTGAATCAGCGACTCCACGTGTCCCGAACTGTTGACAGTCGTCAGCATCTTGAGTTCGGCAAGCGCCGCAATCCGGTCCGCCCGCGCGGCGATGAAGCCGGAGCGAAGGCTGGCTGATAGCGTCTTCGAATAGGTCCCGACGAAGACGACGTTCTCCAACTGGTCGAGCCGGGCCAGCCGGCAGTCTTCGCCGACGATCGGCAGATCGGCGAAAGGGTCGTCCTCGACGACGAGCACGCGGTTCCGCTCGGCGATGTTGAGAATAGCGTGCGCGATCGGCAGCGTGGTCGAGCCGCCGGTCGGGTTGTGTCCAATCGATTGCGTGAAGAAAAGCCCGCCCCTGTGGAGGTCGGTTTTCGCCGCGAAATCGTCCACACTCGGCCCCTCGGGCGTGCGCCTGATCCCGACGACATTGGCACGCGCGAATTTCAGCTTGGCGAACAGCGGATAGTAGCCGGGGTCGTCGACGAACACCGTGTCTCCCGGCGAGACCAGCGCGCGGACGATGAGGTCGAGGGCGTGATTGGCGCCGAAAGTCAGCAGCAGATTGTCGGACTTGGCCTCGATCATCTGTGCCCCCAGGCGGCGCGCCAGAAGCTGCCGCAGGGGGAGATAACCCATCGCCGATCCGTAGGCAGCCGAGTCGGTCGCAAGCGTTCGGCTGTGCACGCCGAGGTAGCGCTTGATCTCCGAGCCGTCGGTCCAGGACGCCGGCGGGCGGCCGTCGCCGACGCGGACGTCGAAGTCCTGCTCCAGTTGCGCGCTGAGCAGCGAGGCGATGTCGACCGCTTCCCTGACGTGTCGGCGCCGCTGCCCGCCCCCGCTCATGGCCGTCACGGTAAAGCCGGAACCCTGGCGGGACGTCACATGCCCGCTGGCAACCAGGCGCGCATAGGCATCCACGATCGTGTTCTTGGAGACCACGAACTGCGAAGCAGCACGCCGGATGGAGGGCAGCTTCGAACCGGCAGGCAGAAGGCCGTTCTCGATGTCGCGCTGCAGCCGATCCCTGACGGCATCGACAAGCGTTGACCCGCGGGTGGCGGAAACTGTTTTGGCCATGCTCTCTCCGTCAGGGGTACAGTTACGCGGCAATTTTGTGAAACTGTACCTTTAACAAGGGTACGAAATTGGTGTGACTACGGGCAAGAGGAAGTTTGCGTTCTGGGAGGAAGTATTTGGCCGACCTGGCTTCGGGTGGAACTCGTTCCGCCGTGAATTCCCGTTTGGAGAACATGCGCAACCTGGCGCCAGCCGACAGGCTACAGCGGGTGGCGGACGCTGTTTCGCTGGACGCTGAGGAGCGCGGCGTGCTGGCCGGTGACGGTCTGCCGATCTCCATTGCCAACGGCATGATCGAAAACGTCATCGGCAAGTTCGAACTGCCGCTGGCCGTAGCGACCAACTTCACCATCAATGGCCGCGACTACCTGATCCCGATGGCGGTCGAGGAACCTTCGGTCGTCGCGGCGGCGTCGTACATGGCGCGCATCGTCCGGGAATGTGGTGGCTTCCAGACGTCGAGCACCGGCCCCATCATGCGCGCGCAGGTTCAGATCCTCGAGGTGCGCGACCCGCACGGTGCCCGTGCGAGACTGTTGCGGGAGCGCGAGGCGATCGTCGCCGCCGCGAACGCCAAGGACAAGTTGCTGGTTTCGCTGGGTGGCGGCTGCCGGGACATCGAAGTGCATGTCTTCGAGCAGACGCCGGTCGGCCCCATGCTCGCGCTGCACATCCTAGTCGACGTGCGAGACGCAATGGGCGCGAACACGGTCAACACCATGGCCGAGGCGGTCGCCCCCATGGTCGAGAAGATCGCCGGCGGCGTGGTCCGGCTCCGTATCCTTTCGAATTTCGCCGATTTGCGCCTGGCGCGCGCCATGGTGTCCGTGAGGCCGGAAGCGCTTGCGACCAGCGAATACGACGGTCACCGCATCGCCCGCGGGATCGTGGAGGCATGCGCGTTCGCGATCGTCGATCCCTATCGCGCCGCCACCCACAACAAGGGGATCATGAACGGCATCGACCCGATCGTGATTGCCACGGGCAACGACTGGCGCGCGATCGAGGCCGGCACCCATGCCTGGGCTGCACGATCCGGCAGATATACCTCGCTGTCGAAATGGGAGATCGGAGCGGACGACGCGCTGGTGGGAACGCTGGAAATGCCGATGGCGCTTGGCCTTGTCGGCGGTGCCACCAAGACGCATCCGGCAGCTCGCGCCGCCCTGAAAGTTCTTGGCGTCCAGACTGCGCAGGAATTGGCCGAGGTGACGGTCGCGGTCGGCCTGGCGCAGAACATGGCGGCGCTCCGGGCACTGGCCACAGAGGGAATCCAGAAGGGCCACATGGCGCTGCACGCGCGCAACATCGCGATCGTGGCGGGAGCGACCGGCGACGAGATCGACAAGGTTGCTGCCGAACTGGCGCGCACGCACGACGTTCGCGTGGACCGTGCGAGGGAGCTGCTTGAGGCCATGCGCGGCGGGGCGTCATGACGACGCGCGGCGCAACCGGCAGCGAAATCGGTTCACGGAGGCTGGTCGAGCGACTGCTGCGAAGCCAGGAAGGCATCGTGTTCCTCCTGGCTCTCGCCGCGTTCGTCCTCTTTTCGGCTACGCTTCCCAGCTTTCTCAGCGCCGGCAACCTGCTTGTGCTCATCCGCAGCGTTTCCATTCTCGGCATCCTGGCGCTCGGCATGGCCGTGGTGGTCATCGCACGCGGCATCGACGTGTCGATGATCGCGGTGATGGTGGTTTCGGTTTCGTGGGCCTTCGTCATCACCCGTGCGGGCTACCCGTTCGAAGTGGCGCTGCTGATCGGTGCGGGATTTGCCTTGGTGGCGGGCATCGTTATCGGGGCGCTGATCGCCTTCGGCGAGGTCCCGCCGATCTTCGCCACGCTTGCCGCCGGTTCGGTGATCTATGGAACCGGCCGAACCTTCTTCTTTACGCTGGAGATGCAGAACGTGCCGCCGGACACGGACTGGTTCCGGCTGATCGGACAGGGCAATTTCCTCGGCATCCCCGTCACCATCATTGCCTTCGGTGCGCTCTGCATCGTGGTGCAAGTGGTGCTGAGCCGCACCCGGTTCGGGTGGACCATCTATGCGATGGGCAACAATCCCCAGGCCGCGCGCGTCACCGGCCTGCCGACGCGCCCGATGATCGTCGCGCAATATGCGATCAGTGCCTTCATCGCCTATCTCGCGGGCTTGATCCTGGCGTCGTCGGCCGCCGCGATCAATGCGCGCCTGTTCAACTCGACGATGATCTACGACATCCTGCTCGTCGTGGTGCTCGGCGGGATCGGTCTCAATGGCGGCCACGGCAGCGTCCGCAACGTCATTCTGGGCACCGTCTTCGTCGGCATCCTGCTCAACGGGATGACCATCCTGAACATCGACTACACGATCCAGAATCTTGTCAAAGGCGTCGTGCTGCTTTTGGCGATCGTGGCCGATTCACTCGTGAACCCTCGCGACGAGCAAACCTCTCAACAGGGTGATCTCTGACAGAAACAGCTTCATTCATCTGGGAGGAAACCATGAGGCTTGGACTTTTCGGAAAGGCATTGTGCGCTGCAGCCGCACTCGCGCTCGGACTTTCCCTTGCCCACGCGCAGGACAAGGGTCTGGAGAATCCGCGCAGCACGACGTTCCATACGGCGTTGAAGGGCAAGAAGGTCGTGTTCGTGCCCCTCTCGATGGGCTTCGACCTGACCGAGGGCTGGGCTGCCCAGATGAGGAAACAGGCAGACCGGCTCGGCTATGATTTCGAGATCCGCGACCCGGCCTGGAGCACGGACGCCGGCACCAAGGCGATCCAGTCGCTGATTTCGGAGAAGCCGGACCTGATGGTCATCCACAATCCGGACATCCAGTCCTACGCCCGCCTGCTGAAGCAGGCACAGGCCGCCGGCATCAAGATCGTACAGATCAACCTGGAATCAAACACCACGACCGATTCCTATGTCGGTGCGGACTGGACGGAGATCGGCCGCAAGGCTGCCGAAGCAATCGTTGAGCGGTGCGGTGCCGGCAAGGGTATATCGACCAAGGTGGCGATCGATACGGGCGTGCCGACCGCGGCCTCGGACGTGTTCCAGCTCCACGGCATCTACGAGGTTCTCGACGCGCATCCTGAGATTCAGGTCGTGTCGCAGCAGGCTACGGAATACAATCCGGAGAAGGCCCGCTCGATCATGGCGACCGTTCTCCAACAGCATGACGACCTGTGCGGCGCCATCGGCATTTGGGACAACCAGGATACCGGCACCGCATCCGCCATCAAGGAAGCCGGCAAGAGCGACCAGGTGTTCCTGGTCACCTCGGGCGGCGGCAATCAGGTTGGCTGCGAGAACGTCAAGAACGGCCTATTCAATCTCTACATCAGCTACAACGTGCCCCTACAGGGCGACCTGCTGAACCAGGAGATCGTGCGGCTGCTGATGTCTGATGCCACGGCCGGCGAAATCCAGACCATGTACTTCAACCCGCTGACGCTGATCACCCCGGAAAACGTAAACCAGCGCAACTGCTGGACCTTGGACGATCTCAAGTAAGGCCCTGCCATTCATGGCCAGCAGCGAGGCGCTCACCCGGTTCCGCTACAGGTATCTCTCCGGCCGCCTGGTCGGAGAGATCCTGTCGAAGAGCTGGATCGACAGCGCAATTCCCGTGGCGGTGCTTGCCGTGGTCCTGGTGGCCATGTCCGTGCTTGTGCCGGGCATTTTCACGACCGGGTACGTTTCCGATCTGTCGAGGCAGCTTGCCGAATTCGGTCTCCTGGCGCTCGCCCTCACCATCGTGGTCATGTCGGGGGGCATCGACCTCTCGATCGGGTCGACCTTTGCCCTGTGCGTGCTTGCATCGCTCATCGGCATGAATGTCCTGGGCCTGCCGTTCGGCGTCTCGCTGGCCACCGCGCTCGGCACCGGCATCATCTGCGGGACGCTCAACGGCCTGCTGATAGGCTATCTGCGCCTGCGCGCCTTCATCACCACGCTCGTCACGCTGGTCATCTATCGCGCCCTCTACGACATCGTGTTTCCGAGGCTGGCGAGCGCCATCGTCGGAAACACGCCGGACTCGCCCCTGTGGGACTATCTCGGCTTTGGCGATTTCTACGGGATTCCGATCTCTTTCCTCGTCTTTGCCGCGATCGCGCTGGTCATCCACATCACCCTGTCCCGCTTGCGTCCGGGCTGGCACCTGCGCGCCGTCGGTGGTGCGCGCAAGTCCGCCTACAATGCCGGCATCAACGTGAAGCGTACGGTCTGCCTTGCCTATGTCGCTTCCGGCGTGCTCAGCGCGATCGCCGCTTTTCTGTTCTCGGCGCGGCTTGGCAGTACCGGGGCCGACACCGGCATCGGGTTGGAAATTTCCGTCCTGACCGCCGTGGTGCTGGGCGGCGTTTCGCTGGGCGGCGGGCGCGGATCGGTCGGGAACGCCATCATCGGCGCCATTCTCGTGCTGATCCTGACGAACGGGCTGATCCGCATGTCGACGCCCGGTTCGGTCAATCAGCTCGTGCTCGGGCTGATCCTGATCTTCGCCGTGCTGTTCGACGCCAAGTGGGTGAAGAACCGCGGCAAGATCCTGAGCAAGGTCTATGTCTCGCCGACCTATCTGGCGCTGCCGCCTCGAGAAGACCGCGATCTGGCGACCTTTGCCCTGAACGACCGCCTGAGCGAGGTCGAGACGATCGGACTTGGTGTCGTGGAAGGCCCGGAGGACGTCGTGCTCGATGCCGACGACAACCTCTATACGGGTACGCGACACGGGACGATCGTGCGTTTCCTGGCGCCCGACTACCGCCGCAGCGAAGTGTTCGCACGCATTGGCGGGCATCCGCTCGGGCTCGCCTTCGACAAGCAGGGCGACCTTCTGACATGCGTCGGTGGCATGGGGGTCTATCGGGTCAGCCCGAATGGCGCGGTCAGCCTCGTAACCGACGAGACCAACCGGAGCTGGCTGTCAGTAATCGACGACTCTCGCCTGCGCCTGCCGGACGACCTCGACATCGCACCGGATGGTCGCATCTTCTTCAGCGAGGCGACAATCCGTTACGAGATGGCCGACTGGGTAACCGACGCGCTCGAAGGGCGTGGCAACGGACGGTTGATCTGTCATGATCCCAGGACGGGCCAGACTCGGACCGTCCTGCGGGGCCTGATCTTTCCCAATGGCATCACCATGTGTCGCGATGGCCAGTCTCTGCTCTTCGCGGAAACCTGGGCCTGCCGTATCTCCCGCTACTGGTTCGATGGTCCGAAGAAGGGCACGCACGAAGTGTTCATCTCCAACCTGCCGGGCTACCCGGACAACATCAACCGGGGCTCGAAAGGAACCTATTGGGTAGCGTTGCTCGGGCTCCGGACGTCGACCTTCGATCTCGCAATGCGCAAACCCGGTTTCCGCCGTCGCATGGCCCACCGCATCGCCGCGGACGAATGGCTGTTCCCGAACGTCAACCGCGGGTGCATCGTCCATATCTCCGAGACAGGCGAGGTCCTCGATGTCCTCTGGGACCGCGATGGCAAGAACCATCCCTCGATCACTTCGACCTGTGAGCACAAGGGCTATCTCTATCTCGGCGGCGTCTCGAACAACCGCATCGGCCGCGTGAAATTGCCTGACGCCGATCCCGAGTGGACGGCGCAGCGTGATTATTGGGGGCAAGGGTGATGGCGCTCTGGTCCCGCTTCGCCGACTGGCTTGGTCGCGGTGGCGAGGATGCGCTGAGCATCCCGCCGATGGATGGGAAGCTCAAGCCCAACTCCCGGCTGGATGCCGCCGAAAGGCTGCTGCGCCTTCCAGAGATCGACAACTTGGCCATCCTCGGCGATCGTCTGGTCTGCAGCAGCGGCAACACTCTGTTCGGCATCGAGCCCGAGGGATGGCGTGCAATTCCAATTCACCGTTTCGACGGCCGTATCACCGCAGTTGCTGCGTCGCCGGGCGGCGTGCTCGCGGTCGCGGTCGAGGGACGCGGCCTGGAGATCGGTTCAGGGGATGTGTGGCAGTCGCGCAGTCTGGGCGGCGCGAATAGCTGCATCACCGCTATACTGTTCTCCTCGGAAGACAAGCTGCTGGTGACGGTCGGGTCGCGCCGGCACCCATGGACGGAGTGGAAACGCGACTTGATGAGCCATGGCTCATCGGGCGCGGTGTTGAACGTCGATGTTTCCCAGGCTGAACCGCGCGTCATTCGCGACGGGCTGGCGTTTCCCTACGGCATCGAGACTGCCGACGGCGGTGAGCTGATTGTCTCGGAGAGCTGGAAGCATCGGCTTGTGGGGATGCAGCCCACGGGCGCGACGCCACACCCTTTGCTGGACGAGTTGCCCGCCTATCCGGCGCGTCTCAGCCGCGCATCGGGCGGTGGTTTCTGGCTGGCCTTGTTCGCGCCGCGCCGGCAGTTGACCGAACTCGTCCTTCGCGAGGACGACTATCGGACCGAAATGATGGCGACCATTCCACCAGCGAGCTGGGTCGGTCCCGATTTCTCCGACCGGGCGGACGGCGACCAGGCACTTCAGGCTGGCTCGGTTCGGCAGATGGGGATCATGAAGCCCTGGGCGCCCTCGCGCAGTTACGGCCTGGTCGTTCGCCTCGACAGGCAGTTGCAACCCGTCGACAGCTATCATTCGCGCGCCGATGGCGAGATGCACGGCATCGCCTCGGTCGTCGAGATGCGCGGCCATGTCTACGTCGCGGCGCGCGGCGCGGGCGCGCTGCTTCGCCTGCCGGTGGAGGTGACGCCGTGAGCGGGGTGATCGTCGAGTTCCGCGATGCGACCAAGTCGTTCCGCAACGTGCCGGCGTTCCGTAACGTCAACTTCACGCTTCGCAAGGGCGAGGTTCATGCCCTCCTGGGTGAGAACGGAGCCGGTAAGTCAACACTAACAAAGGTACTCGCGGGCCTTTATCCGCTTACTTCCGGCGACATGTTCGTCGAAGGAATGGTACGCAGCTTCTCGTCGCCGACCGAGGCGCTGGCGCACGGCGTTGCCATGGTCTTCCAGGAGACGAACCTGATCCCGTCCATGACGGTGGCGCAGAACCTGTTCCTTGGAGAGGAGAGCTTCTTCAACCGCCTGCGCGGCATCAACATCAAGGCCCAGCAGCAGCTTCAGCGCCTGAACTTCCACGTCGAACCGACGGCACTCGTCTCGTCGCTGGGCGCGGCCAAGAAGCAGATGGTCGAGATCGCCCGCGCGGTTCAGCACAATGCGCGCATCTTCATCTTCGACGAGCCCACGGCGACCCTGACGCCGGAAGAAAAGCAGCACTTTTTCGCGCTGGTCGAACGCCTCAAGCAGGACGGGAATTCGATCATCTTCATCAGTCATGCGCTCGAGGAGGCGCTGTCGATCGCGGACCGCATCAGCATCATGCGCGATGGCGAACTGGTGGTGACCGACGACGCGACGAACTTCACGCGCGACCGCATCGTGCAGGCAATGGTCGGCCGGCAGCTCAAGGACGAGCTCTACGGGCAGGACGCGAAACGTACCGCGCGATCGCCGGGCCAGAAGGTCCTCGCGCTGGAAAATGTCTCCATGGGCAAGGCTGTCCGGAGCGCGACGCTGTCTGTCTTTGCCGGTCAGATCACCGGGATGTTCGGTCTGGTGGGCGCCGGCCGTACCGAAATGATGAAGATCGCGGCAGGCATCCTGAAGCGCGACTTCTTCCATGGCGGGGGGATCAAGCTGAATGGCAAGAGCGTCAGGTTCAGGGTGCCGCGCGAGGCCGTGAAACACGGCATCGCCTACATCACCGAAGACCGCAAGCTCGACGGCCTCTTCGACACGATGGCGATTTCTGAGAACATCTTCTTCGGCTGGCTGGCGAAGGGCGCCAATCCCGTCAGCGTGATCTCGATGGCACAGGCGCGACGCGAGACGGCGGCCTGGATCGAAAAGCTCTCGATCCGCACGATCCGTCCCGATGCCCGCGTCGTCGAGCTTTCCGGCGGCAACCAGCAGAAGGTGGTCATCGCGAAGAGCCTGATCCAGGCGCCCAGTATCATCATCTTCGACGAACCGACGCGCGGCGTCGACGTGGGCGCGATCGCGGAGATCCATGCGATGATCCGCAGTCTCGCGGACGCGGGCGCCGCCGTCGTGGTGATTTCCTCCTACCTGCCGGAAATCCTTTCCATATCCGACCGGATTCTCGTGGCGCGACAGGGACGCATCGTCGAGGAAATGTCGATCGAGGAAGCCACCGAGGAAAGCATCATGTATGCGGCGGTCCATTAATGGGCGACCGGATCTCCATTGTCGAGGTCGGCCCGCGTGACGGGCTGCAAAACGAGAAGGCAATCATCCCGACGGCGGACAAGCTGCGTCTCATCGAGCTGCTGGTCGCGGCGGGACTCAGGAACATCGAGGCGACCGCATTCGTCTCGCCGAAATGGGTGCCGCAGATGGCCGACCACGATGCCGTCATGCGTCGGATCGTGCGGAAAGAGGGCGTCGTCTACTCGGCCCTCGTCCCCAACGAGCAGGGTGCAAGGAACGCCATCGCCGCGGGAGCGCAGGTGCTGGCCGTATTCACCAGCGCATCGGAAACGTTTGCCAGGAAGAACATAAACTGCAGCATTGCCGAAAGCCTCGACCGGTTCCGGCTCGTCATCAAACTCGCACGGGATAATGGTCTCCGCGTCAGAGGCTACGTGTCCTGTGCGACGGACTGCCCGTACGAAGGAGAGGTCCAGCCGGATACGGTGCAAGCCGTGGCCTCGGCGCTCAACCGGATCGGTTGCGATGAGATCGCGGTGGCCGACACCTTGGGTCGGGGATCTCCGCAGCGTGTCCGGGCGATGCTCGAACGGGTCCTGGACATGCTGCGACCGGAACGCCTGGCATGCCACTTTCACGATACGTCAGGTGCTGCCCTGGCGAATGTCGACGTCGCGCTGGCTCTTGGTATCCGGACATTCGACTCCGCCGCCGGAGGGCTCGGCGGCTGCCCGTACGCACCTGGAGCGGCCGGTAACCTGCGGACCGGCTCCCTCGTGCGCCATTTGTCGGAACGTGGTTTTCAGACAGGCGTGGACCTTGCCTCCCTGGACGCGGCTGAGACCTTCGCGTCCACTCTGAAGGCGGATACAACCCCGAACGGACCGCAAAAGGGCGCATTCGGCAGTCCCGCAAGGGCATGACCTGGGTGGCGCAGCAGCGTATGATGATCCACTCAAAAAATTGCACGACACTCCTGTCGCGGCCGGCTTTACAACCTGACTGGCGCGCTTAGCTCGGTACGGCGCAGCGGCGAAGGGGACGTTCCTGCTTCGGCGTGTTTTTGCGGGCGCATGCATAGCTGCGTCTGCCAGTATTCGCTGTCGAACGGCACAACATCACGGCGCTTTAGCCCGCAAGCCGTGGCTCCAATCCGGTCGTGCGCGCCTTCCTGACTGTGTTGCAGCAGTTTTTTTTTCAAGAGCGGATGACGGCGGCGGCCGGCTCAGCACCCTGACCGCCCCACATCCTCGCGGACTCGTCGGTATGGAGCCGCGGGTCTACCGCTATCGTTCGAGCCGGCCGGACGACGCTGACCTGCGAAAGCGGCTTCGGGAACCGGCAGCCGAGCGCCGACGCTTCGGCTATCGCCCGCTTCACCTTCTGCTGAAGCGCGAGGGCGTGGCGGTGAACTGGAAGAAGCTCTACCGGCTCTATCGCGAGGAACGGCTGACGGTGCGCAAACGCGGCGGTCGGGGGCAACGCCAACGGGTATTGCAGCGCCCCGGCATTTGGCACGAACTTCGTTCCGAAGCCCTGCGACTCGCCCGAACGCATTCAACTACCAATTCTCAGAAAATACTCTGTTCGGTTCCGATTATATAATTCGACAACCACCATATGACAGATCGTGAATCCAACAGGAAATGGTTACCCGCAACTTGGCCGTCACACCCAAGCCAGCTTACGCTCAACCTGCAAACCAGCTGCTCATCAATATCAGACACCCTTTTAGCTACACCCAATGAGTCGTTGGATCTAATTTCAATCAGTTCTTTCACAAAGCTTTTGGCCGCGTCAGAAAATTCTCCCGCCGCTTTTCGGTCTGAACTAAGATTGGCAATTACTGGCACTCTAGCCCTAATCATCCCCAACACGTTCTCAAAATTGCGCCTTGCCAACGGGTTCATTGGATCGGCCAAGATGAACCCCTGGATCGCAATTTCAAATGCAGTTTGTCCGATATTGATATTCTTCTCTTGCCCCAAGATACCAAGAGGCACACCGAATAGCATTGCCTGGAACAACTTCTCGGATCGAGCAGAGCACATAAGCGCGACGTTGGTGACTATCGCCTCCCCTTTGCTGTAATTGTTAAATCCAATACAAGCAACAGGCCCGCTACTCCCAAGCAATCCAGGGATCAACCTCACGCCTTCCGTCATGGTCGCCTCCAGATCGAAACCTGACCGGGTACCTCCGTGACCGAAGCACTCATTAGATAAGGTTTGGATCGCAACACTGTGGACAAGCTATTGGGCCACATGTGCTTTCATCGGGAACACACGACTGCGGGCATTCCTCGGTAACAGCCGGGGCATCCTGCGGCGCGCTTATCTCCGGCGCGCAGTCAGGAGCACCTGTGTCCGGTCCACAAGTTGGCTCTTCCGGCGCACAGTTCGCGCTCGATGCGAAGTGGGGATCTGCTCCAACCACGCTGACGCGTTTGGACGCAATTGCGGGGAGCCACACCGTGTCGAAAATGGCTTGACGCATCTCATGAAGAGGCGCGCCCTCAACAATTTCCGCGAGCGAATTTTCAAGCACATTGCCGACTGGCCAGGACCTGGACATCACACAGGGATAAGCAACACCGTCTGGCGCGACGCACAGCTTGCCAGCCCAGCAATGACCGCAAAGGCCCGACATTTGCGCCTGCTGCAGCAGAATCTCCTCGCCGCGACCAAACTCCCGAACTACGGACGCTCTGACGTGCCGCACACCGAGATCACGCAGGAATAGCGTGGTGCGATCGACCGCCGCTCTGTCCTGGTCGATGACGATGATGGCAGCACGGGTCTCTACGTCGGCGTCAATCAGCTTCTTGAGGTTGCGGATGGTCCGGGCGTGACTTGATCGCACCTGGGTGATGGCATCGTGCGCCGCTGGACCATCGGAGTATACCGATGTGGCGAAATGGACGCCGTTTTCGGCGGCGAATTCGACTGTTCCCTCGTCAAGCCGCGTCAGATTGCTGAATACTTCGACAAATTCGAAGCCGATCTCCTTTGTGAGATGGAGAATTCTCTCAAATCCGCATTCAGCTGAGGCTCGCCGCCGATGAGCTGAATCTTGCGGCATCCCAGCGCGAAAGCTTGCCTCATGACCGATTCGTAGTCCTGCACGGTCAATCTGTCTCTCTGGCCGGTATGAGGACCCGAATCCGTATAACAATGAACACAATGCAAATTGCACCGGTTCGTCAGTTCAAGCCACAAGAAGTCGAGCTTGTGCCTCACCGTTTCGGGATTGGCGTGCTGGATGGCGACGGGAGCTTCAGATGGGGAAAGATGCATGCCAGCCTCCAGTATTCAATACAATTATTGACCTGCGCCGCCAGACCCCCAGTGCACAATATTCGATATTTTCGGTTATACTACACTTATTTTCATCACCTGAATAGTACGCAGCCAAGCTTGGTTTGTAGTATTGTCGGCGTCGCCGCCCCCAAGAAACCAACCGACGTTTCCGCCACATCCCGGTTCCCGGGGACCAAGGAGTACACGGCGAGATCTCAACGGGGGAAATCCAGCACCAAGTTAAGCGCGCAGGCGTCAGAGGCCGGCGTTCGCACCTCTATGGTAAGGGGTGCACCCCCAACGTGTCAGATCCGATACGGCTCCCGCCCCCCCCCCCCAACATCGGCGCCCAGCACACCGCGGTTTGTACCGCTCCGTTGCCGATGCGCATCATCCCACCGCCCGAAGCTGTTGCAAACGCTTGGCCCGACTAGACCGCTCCCCGGCGGACCAGTAAGGGAGCCAGGGGGGCCAGTGACACATGACGATTTCGCGTTCGATTGGTTTGCTTCTGCTTTTCGTGACTGCGGTCTCGGCATCGGGCTGCGCCGGCCAGAAGGCCACGGAGCTCATCGCCACCAGAACCGTGGCAGCGCCCGCTCCGGCGATTGCCGGACGGCACGACATCTTCATAGCGACGACGCGCGCCAAAGCCGAGAATCAGGCGGAACTGTTCACCCGGCAGAGATCGCCGGTCACCAGCTACGCCGAGGTGGAGATGACCGTGCCGGCGATCCACAAGACCGGGTCGATCGAGCGGCGGCGCGCCTCGCAGGCAGCCGATCCGGCGAAGGTGTTCGTCGCCGAAAAGGCGATCGGCTTTCCGGACGAGGAGGCCTTCGTCCGCGCCCTGCGCCCCGACATCGCGGCCAAGGGCGGACGCGCGCTGGTCTTCATCCACGGCTACAACACCGCCTTCGACGCGGCCGTGTATCGGATGACGCAGATCGTCCACGATTCCGGCTACAAGGGCACGCCGATCCTGTTCACCTGGGCGTCAGGCGGCAGCACGGTCGACTACGTCTATGACAGCAACAGCGCCAGCGCCGCGCGCGACGCGCTTGAGAACACGCTGCGGCTGGTCGCCAAGGCCGGGGCCAAGCGTATCGACATCATCGCCCATTCGATGGGCAACTGGGTGACCGTGGAGGCGCTGCGCCAACTCGCCATCTCCGGCGACCGCGACCTGGGCGGACGCCTGGGCGACGTGGTGCTCGCTTCCCCCGACATCGACGTGGACGTGTTCAAGGCGCAGATGACCCGCTATGGGAAGCCGAACAAGCCGTTCATCCTGTTCCTGTCGCGGGACGACAGGGCGCTGCGCATCTCCGGCTTCCTCGCCGGCAACCGTCCCCGACTCGGCGACTACGGCGATCCGGAAGACATCGCCACGCTCGGCGTGGTCGCGGTCGACCTCTCCAATGTCGGATCGGGCGACCGCCTCAACCACACCAAGTTCGCGGAGAATCCCGTCCTGATCCAGGTGCTCGGCGAGCGGCTGCAGTCCGGCGACGACCTTGCCCCGACCGAAGGCCAGATCACCGAACGGGTCAACCGTGTCGTGGCCGGCCTGGGTGGCGCGGTCGGCGGCGCCGCGGACATCGTCATCACCACGCCGCTCCAGGTGCTGAACGTGGTCGTCAGCGGCGGCGGCCGCTGAGGCGCAACAGACTGAACGAGTCGGTCGCCGCTTCGGGCGGCCGGCGCAGGACGCCTTCAGCCTTCGCGGCTCTCCCACTTGTCCAGGAAGGCGTTGATATCCAGCGCCTGCATGTCCGGCACCATCTCGAAGAGGACCGGCAGCGGCCGGTCCCACCAGGCCAGTCGGACGATTCGCTGGCACGTGGCCTCGGGAAACCTCCAGCGCAGGCGCCGCGCCGGCACGCCGGCCACGATCGCGAACGGCTCCACGTCGCGCGTCACCACGGCATTGGCCCCGATCACCGCCCCGTCACCGATGCTGACGCCCGGCATGACGACTGCGCCATGGCCGACCCACACGTCGTTGCCAATGGTCACGCGCCTGGCGCGCCGCCGTTCCCTGAAGGCGGAGTCGACACCGAGATAGCGGAAGTATTCGTTGGGCCGATAGCTGACCTTGTGGGTCGTCACCCGCTCCATCGGGTGTTCGAGCGCGTTGATGCGCGTGTTGGCGGCGATCGAGCAGAACTTGCCGATCTCGGCATAGATCGCCTCGCCGTGACGCTCGAAATAGGAGAAGTCGCCGACCGTAACCTCGCGCAGGATGACGCGCTCGCCGATCACCACATGGCGACCGAGCCGGCAGCCCTTGAGCTCGGCAGTGGGGTGGATGCGTGGCTCCGAATCCTTGAAACGCAGATCGGCGGGTTCGTCCATCAGACGGCTCTGTCCTCCAAAGGGAATACGGACGCCAGGGCGGCGCGCGGCTTCAGTAAATCCCCTCGCCTCGATGGGAAAGCCCGCTTGGGTCCGATCGCGCCTAACAGGAAGAATCAGCTCTGGGTGGCGCGCTCGTCGTCATAGCCGAGTTCCAACGCCAGCCGCGCCATGTCGCGGAACAGTTCGTGACGCTCCGACAGGGCCGTCTCCTCGCCGGTTTCCAGATTGTCGACGAGGGTGCAGATCGACACGGCCCGGAAGCCCAGCCGTCCAGCCAGCGTGTAGAGATTGGCGGTTTCCATGTCGACGGCCGTGATCCCTTTCGAGATCGGCAGGTTGAACCGCGTCTCGGGCGTCGGATGATAGAAGACATCGCTGGACACCATCGGCCCGGTCAGGATCGGCAAGTCGATCTTGCGCGCGCATTGGAGCGCGCGCTCATAGAGCCCATGGTCGCCATGGGCGAAATCGGCCGAGGCCTCCAGGTCGGTGTCCATCACCGCGCGGTCGCACACGAAGACGCGACGAAGCGGCATCGCCGCCGTCAGGCCGCCGCAGGAGCCGATGCGGATGAAGGTCCGCACCCCATAGAAGGCCGCAAGCTCGTGCACGTATATGGTAAAGGAAGGTCGCCCCATCCCCGTCGCCTGCAGGCTCACCGGCAGGCCGCGAAAGGTTCCCGTGTAGCCGTAGCAGCCACGCACGCGGTTCACGCACCGCACGGCCGTCAGGAAGTTCTTGGCAATCCATTCGGCACGCAGCGGATCGCCTGGCAAGAGCACCGTTGGTGCGTAGTCTCCCGGCGAAGCTTCCAGATGCGGCGTCATTGCCCCCACCACCCCCCTGCCACCCAGTTACGAAACTGGGCCCGATTGGTCTCCCCGATCCGACGCCGGGGATACACGGCCCCCGTTCCCGGACACGCGCACGCGACGACAACACGACAGCCGCGCGGATAGGCCACGCCACGGCGGAAGCGCGAAAGGCGGCGCTCCCGCGTCTGTCTCCGGAAGTTCCGCAGACCCTCGACTGTCAAAGCCAAACGCTTGAAACGCGCTGGACCGCAATTCCCGAGTCCCGTCCCGGACCGTCACCCTAGGATGAACGAAGCGGGAGCTACTTTTCTTCCAGGACCTCCTTCACGACCGTAGCCAATTGCTTGAGCGAGAATGGCTTCGGCAGGAAGCCAAACTTGGCGCCGGCCGGCAAGTTGCGGGCGAAGGCATCCTCGGCATAGCCGGAGACGAAGACAAACTTGATGTCCGGGTCCCGCTTGCGCAGCTCGCGAAGCAGCGTGGGGCCGTCCATCTCCGGCATGACCACGTCGGACACCACGATGTCCACCTTGCCGCCGATCTCGTTGTAAATCTCGAGCGCCTCCACGCCGGAAGACGCCTCGTGGACCGTGTAGCCGCGCGAAACCAGCACGCGCACGCCGGCCATGCGCACGGCATCCTCGTCCTCGACGAGAAGCACGGTCGCCGTTCCTGAGAGGTCGCTGATGGGCTGGGCGGGCTTTGGCGGCGGAGCGGCAGCTGCCGTGGCTGGCTCGGTCGCGGCCGGCGCGCGCGTGGAAGATTCCGAATCCTGGGCGCCCGATGCGGCGGCTGGGGTCGCCCCCGGAGCTGCCACTGGGATGGTCGGAGAAGCAGCACCGACAGCAGCCGACGTCTCGGCAGACGCCGCCTCGTCGCCCTCTTCCGCCGGCTGGCTGACAGCTTCCGGCACGTGGCGCGGCAGGAAAATGCGGAAGATCGTGCCCTTGCCGACTTCGGACTCGCAATAGATGTAGCCGCCGGTCTGCTTGATGATGCCGTAGACCATCGACAGGCCGAGGCCGGTGCCCTTGCCGACCTCCTTCGTGGTGAAGAACGGCTCGAAGATCTTCTTCAGCACGTCCGGCGGGATGCCTGAGCCGGTATCCTCCACCTCGATCAGCACGAAATCGCCGTTCCCGAGTTCGCGATGGTAGGCGAACGCCTGGGCGTCGGAGGCCGGCACGTTGCGGGTGCGGACCGTCAGCGACCCGCCCTCGGGCATCGCGTCCCGCGCGTTGACGACGAGGTTCACGATGACCTGCTCGAACTGGCTGATGTCGGTGCGGACGGGCCAGAGGTCGCGGCCATGCTCGACCTTCAACTTGATCTCGCTGCCCACGAGGCGCGCCAGCAGCATGCGCAGGTCCGCCAGCACGTCTGTCAGGCTCAGCACTTCCGGACGCATCGTCTGCTTGCGCGAGAAGGCCAGCAGCTGGCGCACCAGCGAGGCCGCCCGATTGGCGTTCTGCTTGATGCTCATGATGTCCGGGAATGACGGGTCGGACGGGCGGTGATTGGTGAGCAGCAGGTCAGAGGCCATGATGATGGCCGTCAGCACGTTGTTGAAGTCGTGCGCGATGCCGCCTGCGAGCTGGCCGACCGCCTGCATCTTCTGGCTCTGCGCCATCTGGCCTTCCAGGGCCTTCTGCTCGGTGGTCTCGACGGCATAGACGATCGCCGCCTCCTCCTCCTCCGTACCCTCGGCGCCGTCCGCCACCGCGTTCACATAGAGGCGGATGTGGCGGGATTCGTTGTTCGGCAGAACCGTGTCGATCGGATCGATCTCGGCCTGCCGTTGCCGGGCCTTCTCCAACGCGGCAGCAAAGGCGCCGCGGTCCCGTTCGTGAACGACGGAATCGAACCGCACGTGCCGGTCGATGGCGTCGCGGTCCACGATCGATGAGAACAGCGAGAAGAACGGCGCATTGGTGCGCACGATCCGGCCGTGGCGATCGACGCCGGCAATGGCCATGGGCGTCGAGTTGAAGAAGCGCGTAAAGCGGATCTCGGAGGCGCGCAGATCGGCCGAGGCATCTTCGCCTTGCGTCTGGTTGAGCACGACGGTGCGGGTCGGCCCCGGTATGCCGTCACGGCTGGCGCTGACTCGGTGCAGGAAGCGGACGGGAAGCGCCTGCCCCGATGCCGTCGTCAGGTCGAGGTCGATGACGGCGTTGCGCACCTTACCGGGATCGGCCTTGACCGAACGCACCAGCGCCATGCCTTCGCGCGCCACGATGTCTTCGACCTTGAGATCGCCCGGCGTGAAGCTGGCCAAGTCGAGGCCGAGCCATTCGGCCAGCGTCGCGTTGACATAGGTGATGCGTCCGTCGGCGTCGGCCGAGAAGAAGCCCGCGGGCGCCTGGTCGAGATGGTCGATCGCCTGCTGCAGGTCGAGGAAGAAGCGCTCCTGCTCGGCCCGTTCCCGCGAGACGTCGGCGAGCTGCCATCCAAAGAAGGGCTGGCGCTCACCCGGAATGCGGAAGGCGCGGGCCTGCACTCGGTACCAACGTGAGCCGGATTCCTGGCCCGGTTTGAGCGAGCGCGACATGCGGAACTCGCCGCTGCCCGGCAGGCCGTCGCGAAGCCCCGTGGCGAGGCGGATCACCGTGTCGGCGGCCTCGGGCACGTCGGAGAGCAAAGATTCAGGAGTCTTGAGATCGGCTGCGCCGGTCGCCCCCGTCATGTCGGCATAGGCGCGGTTGGCGTAGAGCACCCTTCCCTTCGCATCGGTAACCAGCAGGCCCTGCGACATGGAATCCACATAAGCCTTGGAAAGATCGTCGGTCGGGGATCGTCCGGCGACCTGGATGAAGCCGACCGCCGAGGCGAAGAGGTAGCCCACGCCAGTCATTGCAAGCACGCCGAGCATTCCAAGCAGGAAGGGATCGCCGAGTCGCTCGCGAAAGATGCCGAACACGATCGCCGCGCCGGTGAGCACGACGATGAAGATGATAAGGCGCGTCACCGTCCCCGGACGGGTGCCCTTGTCGACCACCGGAACCGGGTAGTAGTCGCCGCGCGTTTCCTTGGCCATCAGTGCGCGTTCCCCGCCATGCCGCCGCGAAACCGTTCCTCCCCTTCGGACGAATCGCGACGCTTGCCGATCCTTGTCCGACAACCGCATTTCCCAGAAGCAGCGGCAGCTTGCAAGGTATTCGCGGCGCCATTGACAGCGAACGCGGAATTTGATGACGCTATGCTGTTAGCGACATTGATGTCGCAATGACAGACCGCGCGAGGCTTCCGTGAATGCCCCAAAGAACGCGACCAAGCGATCGTTGGTCTTCTTCCTTGTACCTGATTTTACGATGATTGCCTTCGCAACGGCACTGGAGCCGTTGCGATCGGCAAACCGCATGCTCGGCTACGAAGCCTATCGCTGGCGTCTCGCCAGTTTCGACGGCAAGCCGGTCGCCGCCTCCAACGGCGTGCTCTGCGGAGTGAACACCTCCCTCGAAGACGAGCGGCGCATGATGTCCGGGCCGGATCGCCCTTCTATGGTCGTCGTGTGCAGCGGCATCAACGTGGAAGGCTACCAGAACCGTTCGACCTTCGCGTGGCTGCGCGAGGAATACAATCGCGGCGTGGCGATCGGCGGTCTGTGCACCGGCGCCCATATCCTGGCGGCAGCGGGACTGCTCTCGGGCAAGCGCTGTGCGATCCACTGGGAAAACCTGCCCGGCTTTGCCGAGGCCTTCCCGAAGGCCGACGTCTATGCCGATCTCTTCGAGGTCGACCAGAACATCTACACCTGCGCCGGCGGCACGGCGGCGCTCGACATGATGCTGAAACTGATCGGCGACGACTTCGACGAGAACCTGGTCAACCGCGTCTGCGAGCAGGTGCTGACCGATCGCGTCCGCAGCCCCACCGACCGCCAGCGCCTGCCGCTGCGGGCCCGCCTCGGCGTCCAGAACTCGAAGGTGCTCTCGATCATCGAACTGATGGAAGCGAACCTGGCCGAGCCGCTGTCGCTGATCGAGATCGCCGACCGCGTCGATCTCTCGCGACGGCAAATCGAGCGCCTGTTCCGGGCCGAAATGGGTCGATCTCCGGCGCGCTACTATCTGGAGATCAGGCTCGATCGCGCCCGCCACCTGCTGTTGCAGTCGTCCATGCCGGTGGTGGAAGTGGCGGTGGCCTGCGGCTTCGTGTCGGCTTCGCACTTCTCCAAGTGCTACCGCGAACTTTACGCGCGCTCGCCCCAGCAGGAACGCGCCGAGCGAAAGCAGCTCATGGCCGCGTGATCTGAAATCCGGCCTGCAGGGCCGGGAGAGCTGGGTTCAAGGAGGAAGCCCCCCAATGAGATCGTTCCTGCGCGTCGCGGCATCCGTCTCCATCCTGGTTGCGGGATTGGTCGCTGCGCTGCCCGCGGCAGCGCAGGACAAGCCTGCCCCGGTCGATACGCTTCCAAAAAAGGATCGGCTCGCCTACTTCGCGGAACTTTCCGCGAATGGCGCGGCAGGGACCGCCCGCAAGACCAGGCCGGTCGATGCGCGTCCCGCAGTGCCGGGCGAAGTGGTGGTGACCATCATCGCCGGCGAAGGCCTCGAGACCCGCTCGAAGCCTGCCAAGGAGGGCGACTGGGTGGTACGCAATCGCTGCCCAGCGACCGGCAACGAGGAGATCCTGGTGTCGGCGGAGAAATTCCCGACCCGCTATGGCGAGCCGCTTGGGGAGCCCGATGTCGACGGATACCGGGAATTCCGGCCGAAGGGATCGGAGATGGCCTATGTGATCGCGCGTTCGTCCGACGCGGAATTCGCCATCGAGGCACCGTGGGGCGAGCTGCAGCGCGTCCGTCCCGGCGACGCCATCGTGCAGGTGCCGGAGGATCCCCAGGACACCTATCGCATCCAGGCCGACGCCTTTGCCTGCACCTACGAGATCCTGAAGGAGGCGAAAGCGCCCTGATGCGGCCAGCGCCTCAGCGCGCTTCCCACATCAGCGACCGGTCGCGCCACATCTTCTCGCCGACGAGGCAGTCGTAGCCCTCCGTCTGCTGAGCAAGCACGACCGGCAGCTTCCCGGCCTCGGCACGGCGCGAGCGCGGCAACCCGCCGGCGAGTTCCATCACGAGCTTGCGCCGGACCGCCTCGGGAAACTGCGACCACTCATTCACCGGGATCATGAAGGCGCCAGGCCCGCCGATGACGCAGTCGGCGTAGTAGCGGTCGAGCTCCGTGACGTCGTAGATGCTCGAATAGCCGCCGCGGGTCATCAGTGGCAGCCCGTTGATGATGATCCCCTTCCCGACCGCCATGTCGCGCGCGATCTGCACCGGCGTGCCCTGGTTGTTCGGACCGTCACCGGAAATGTCGATCACCCGCTTGAAGCTGCGGTAGGGGCTTTCGGCGAACAGGTCAGTGCCGAACTCGATGGCGCCTGCGATCGAGGTACGGCGCGCCGAATTGGGCGGATTGGCGGTGAGTTTCGCGGCGACGGCTTCCGCGTCGGCAGACGAGGCAATGGTGGTCCATGGCACGATCAGGTGCTGCGTCGTGCTTCCGGCCCACTCGAAATAGGCCAGCGCAATCTTGCCATAGGCACCGTCGGCGATCGCCTGCAACACCTGCTTGTCCGTGAGCGCGGCGGCGTAGCCGTGCCGCTGGATTTCCAGTTCGTCGGGAGACATCGACAGCGACACGTCGACGGCAAGGATCAGTTCGACGTCGACCTGCTCGCTGGTCTGCGCACGGCTCGCATCCGGGAGGCCGAGCGCAACGGCCACGGCGGCGACTACTCCCCTCCAAGCATATGCCGCGAGAGACATGCCGGGAGCGTAGGCGAGATTGCGCGATCGAGAAAGAAACGGCCTCCAACGAATACGCCGGCGCCGGTTCACGAAGTCGTGAGCCGGACCGCGCAAAAGTGGCGCTGGCGCAATTCGTCTTCACGAGGCCGGAAGCCCGTCCTGCCCTTCCCTGCAAGCTCCCCGGGATCCGACCCCCACCACGTGGCCCTAGGCTGAACGCCAAACGGTCGGCCCGTCAGGATTTTGTCGGTCCTGGAACCCGCCTCTGCGTAATGCCCGCTGCTGCCGCGACCGAGAACGTCCGCACCGCCGTCGACTGCGCCGGTTCGGCTGGTCGAGCAGCCGCGACGGTGGTGAGAGGACCGGCCCGTACCGCCTCCGTGCCGCCGACGATGGACGCGAGCTGCTGGGTGATCGCATTGGGCGCGGCCAAGAAGGTGATGATCTGCTGCCAGAACGGCGCACCCAGTCCAACGAGCAGGCCGCCGAAAAGCAGCCAGACGAGATTGATCCCCGAAGGAATCGGGAGCTGCACGTCCCCCAAGGGAACGAGGCAGTTCTCGGCGAGAAAATTGGCGCTGCAGGCTGCAGCGCCGGCCGGCCAGCCGAGCGGGACGCCCTCGGCCTTCAACGCGTCGATCCGGTTTCTGATGTCGTCAAGGGCGACGGAAATGTCGTCGGCGAGGCCCTCCGGCCCCGGCTGGCCTGTATCAGCCTTCAGCCTTGCCACCGCTTCATCAAGTTCTACAAGCCGCGCTTCGATATTTTCGCCGTGGTTCGCCACCCTCTCCGCCACTTCCGGGTTCCTGAGATAGACACGGGCGAGATTGAGCGGATGCACGTAGGCGACGAGCGCGAGCACGATCGCACAGGCGACAGACACCCTCCGGGAGTATCGCTCGAAGGCGACGCTCAGTTCCTGCCCGAAGGTTACGAACTTCGCGGCGATGTCGGCCACGACGTCCTCCATCGCCAGGTTCGGATCCTTGAGTTCCATCTTCAGGTCGGCGAGCTTCTGGGTGAATACTTCGACCGGCATGCTGTCGATGGCGGCGAGCCGGCTGCTTTCCCCCACCCGCACCGTATCGCTCGACGAGGCCTCTCCGGTCGCCCGGTTTTCCATCATGATCGCGGCGAACTGGGCTGGCGTCATCGTGCCGCCTCCGGCCGGCTGGAGCCGGGGGGCGATCGAGTGGACATAGAGCTTCTCGATGAGCTGCTTCAGGCCCTTCTCACGGCTCCGCCGGACGCGGTGAACGGTTTCGACCATCACCGACACGATGACGGACAGCGTGAACATCGTCACCGCAAACGCGGCAATCGCCGTGATCCATTGCATCGAAGCCTCCCGATCTCGGGGCGCCAAGCAGCGTGCATTGGACACCCATGCGATCAGGTTGAACCTGGATAGGATCAACCACAAGCTGCGCGTTCACACCATACATCTTCAGGTTGCGCATCCATGTCGCGCAACCTGCCGCGCCTACCTGCAGCGGACGCAGGGCGGCCCCCGCCGGCCGCCAGGCGATAGCGGCCGGAACGTGCCAGGTCATGCCTGCGGAAACCTCAGCTCCGGGGCTTCAGATTCTCGGGATCGTAGAGCGGCTTGTAGCCGACAGCGGCGACCTCGACGGGATAGGTCTCGCCGAAGTACTCGACCTGCAGCTTGCGTCCTTCCTGGCAGTAGGCCCACGGCAGGTAGGCAAGCGCGATGTTCTTGCCGATTGTCGGACCGTAGGCCACCGAGGTCGTGTAGGAGCGCCGCCCGAGTTCGTCGACCAGCACGTTTCCGCTGTCCGGGTCGATGACCGGCATGGACCCGACCGGATAGCGCTTCACGCCCCTGGAGTCGGTGTTCTCAGTCATCACCAGCGTGCAGAGCATCGCCGGCTGGTGCGGCCGCGCCTTGTATTCCACGTGCCTGGTCTTGCCGCGGAAGTCGGCCTCCTTGACCTTCGGGCGGGCGAGATCCGCCTCGAACAGGTTGTACTGGGTGAGGAGGTCCGCGTTCTGCAGGCGCAGGCTCTTCTCCATGCGGCGCGAATTCGCATAGGTCTCGACGCCGAAGGCCATGACGCCGGTGGAGCGCAGCGCATCCCAGACGGCCAGCCCGTCCTCGTAGCGCATGTGCAGTTCCCAGCCCTGCTCGCCGACATAGGAGATGCGGAAGGCGGTGACCGGCCTGCCCGCGATGTCGATCTGGCGGATCGCGGCGAAGGGGAAGTTCTCCGGATCGAGGCCGGCGGGATCGGCCACCACCTTCTTCAGCGTCACGCGGGCGTTGGGCCCCCAGATGCCGATGGTGATGAACTTCTCCGAGACGTCGGTGATGGTGACGTCGAAACCGCGATCCTCAGCCACGCGCTTCATGTAGTGGTAGTCGCGCGGGCCGGCATCGGCACCGTTCACCAGCCGGCAGCGGTCGGCCATGCGGAACACGGTGAAGTCCGCGCGGACCATGCCCTCGTCGTCGAGGAAGTGGGTGTATATGCCCTTGCCGATGTTGGCGTCGCCGCCAATCCTGGCTACGCACAGCCATTCGAGGAAGGCGACGTGGTCAGGCCCCTCGATGTCGACCATGTGGAAATGGCTGAGGTTCACGACGCCGCAGTCCTCGCTCATGGCGAGGTGCTCGGCGTTCGAGACGCGCCAGAAATGCCGGTTGTCCCACTCGTTCTCGCGCACCGGAACGCGGTCGCCGTACTTCTCCAGCAGGTGCTCGTTGGCCTTGTAGCCGTGCGCGCGCTCCCAGCCGCCGAGTTCCATGAAATAGCCGCCAAGTTCCACCTCACGCTCGTGGAAGGGCGAGCGCTTGATGTTGCGGCCGGTCGCATAGGGTTCACGCGGGTGCACCGCCGGGTAGTAGATTTTCTGCGCCGCCTCGCGGGTACGCCCCTCGATGAACTTCTCCTCGAGCTGGTGCGGGTAGAAGCGCGCATAATCGATCGAGGAATGGTCGATCTCGGTGCGCCCATCGGTCATCCAGTCGGCGATCAGCTTGCCGTAGCCGGGGCCGTCCTTCACCCAGATAGCGACGCAGTACCAGAGGCCCCTCACCTTCTGGCTCTCGCCGCAGGACGGGCCGCCCGCGGCCGAGACCTGCAGCAGGCCGTTGAAGGAATGACTCTCGTTGTAGCCGAGCTCGCCGAGGATCGGGGTCAGTTCGATGGCGCGTTCCAGTGGCTCGAGGATCTGCTCCATCTCAAGGTCGCGCTGCGAGGGCGACAGCCGCGCCTGGTGTTTCTCCAGGATGTCCCGCGGGTGGCAGAGGCGCGGGTTCTCGGTCTCGTAATATCCCCACTCGATCTGACCGCCCTCGGTGGTCTTGGGGTCGCCGGTGTCGCGCATGTAGGCGGAATTGCCCTGGTCGCGCAGCAGCGGATAGCCGATCTCCTTGCCGGTGCCCGCGAACTCGTCGAACGGGCCAAAGAAGGTCAATGGATGGTCGACCGGCATGACCGGCAGGTCCTCGCCGACCATCTCGGCAATCAGGCGGCCCCAGATGCCTGCGCAGACCACCACATAGTCGGCCATGATCGTGCCGCGGTGCGTGACCACGCCCTTGATGCGGCCGTTCTCGACGAGCAGCGAGGTTGCCGGCGTGTTCGGAAAGGCGCGCAGCTTGCCCGTCTTTTCCGCCGCGTCGACCAGCTTGCCGGCGACCGTCTGAGAGCGCGGCACGACCAGGCCCGCGTCGGGGTCGAACATGCCGCCCATCACCTTGTCTTCCTCGATAAGCGGGAAGAGCTTCTTGATCTCGGCCGGGCTGACATAGTGCGCGCGGGTGCCGAACGCCTTGGCGGACATCAGCTTGCGCTTGATCTCCTCCATCCAGACCTCGTCGCCGGCGCGCGCGACCTCCAGCCCGCCAATGCGAGCGTAGTGGCCCATCTTCTCGTAGAAATCGATCGAGTACTGCGTCGTCCAGACCGACAGGTAATCGTGGCTGGTCGTATAGCAGAAGTCGGAGGCATGCGCCGTCGAGCCGATGTCGGTGGGGATGCCGGACTTGTCGATCCCGACGATGTCATCCCAGCCGCGCTGGATGAGGTGGTGCGCCACCGACGCCCCCACGATGCCGCCCAGGCCGATGATGACGACCTTCGCCTTGGCCGGAAACTCTGCCATGCTTGCCCGACTCCCACATGCTTGTCGGCCGCACTATAGGGCGCGCCCCCGGCCTGACTGAAGCCCGTTTGCGACATGGCCACCGCATGGCGCGACCTGTTCAAAACGTAGTCGTCGCACCATGCCCGCTGTCCTCGTCGGGAGACGCGTCATGAAGGTGATCAGCTGCTGGGCAGGATGGACCGAAGGCGGTTACAAAGTAGCCAAAATTGGATCAAGCTTTAACACGGGTCCAGTCCACCATAACTTTCGACCAGATGATGTCACCGGACGACGAAGCGGCATCGAAAGGTGCACGTTCGGCTTTGCCACCCATTGCCTTATAATAGGCCTCTCCATGGCCTAACTTACTATACCAGCGACGCAGCCCATACGCGCATACGTCTGCAAACTCCAAGAGCCGATCTTCTCCCTTTTTAGCGAAGCGGAAATTGCCGGCGATAGCCTCTGCAGTATTGATATGAGCCCCATGTGCTTCCATCAACCTTCGATGCGCCTCTGCATCCTCCTTTTGCTTAGCGGTTCGGGGGTTTGATCGGTCACGAACCATCTGAAGTGCAGCGTTTATCAGTCTCCTGCGCTCAGGTAGATCTTCATATATTGGAGATCCGACTGCCTGCTCGCCTCTTTCTCGGCGAATGAGTCTACTAGCCCTGTCGAGACAAATTTCCAAAGCCAACGCATGGGGCAACCATTGGGATAATTCCCACCTCTGTAACTTCGTCAGCGCCTTCATCTTAAAAAGATCGTCCAAGCCGATGTCGGTGCCATGGCAATGCACACCAAACGCTATAGACGCACCGTATCGTCCCGGCAAACTCATGACCTTCTCAAGAAATTCTACCCTCTCCACGAATGTCCATTCGCTACCAAAATTCTTTGACTGCATTATTTCTCCCGCATGGACAATAAACCCCTCCTGAAGCCTTTTCGGAATGTTACTTCTTATTGTCGCTCGAAGAGAATTCTCTAGGTCAAGCCTCTGATCATCGTGCACGGTGACGATTCCACAAACAACGAGAGCCATCTGGTCAAGAGGCGTTCCAGACTCGTCGATGTGGATTTGGTTCATGCGATGCTGCCTCCAGGGGGTGGTTCAGTTCGCGGGCTCCTTAGATGTCTGTCTCGGATGGGATATTGCAACCAGTCAGTTTCACACCGATGCCCATCACTCGACCTTTCGCCTCACTACTTGGCGGGTATCGAACGTCCCGCCGATCGTCTCGAGTTGACCGGCGAAGCACAACACGGCGGTCAGAGTGATCCTGCCATAGGCGCCTTCGACATGCCGAAAGGGCGGGGTCCGCAGCAGGAAGGAGTCGTCCGAGATATTCGTCGGAGCCGCAGTTCGGAGCGACAGGGGCCGCCGGAGTCCAACATCAACTATTCGCTAAGTCTCGACTGCGCCTGATCGGCCGAACCCGGTTCAGGCGCCGCGTCCGGCAGGCGCTCCGACGACCAAGTCGAAGCGCGGCCGCCAGTAGACGGCCATCAGCATGACCATGCCGCCGATGGTGACGAAGTAGAGGCGGTCGTCCGGCAGCGGGAAGCTGGCGAACTTGCCGAGCGTGCCGATCACCATGGCGAAGAGCAACGCATTGCCGCGGCCGGCCGGGATGCGCCCGGCCTTGTTCAGGAGCGCCCAGCCGCATACCAGCAGGACGAGGATCGCAGGCCAGTCATTGTCGGCGATCGAGACGACGACCCCGCGCACATAGCCCTGGATGAAGGCCGCCAGCGAAAAGTCGGGGCGGAAGCCTGCCATCGAGTTCTGGATCTCGACGCAGGAGAAGTAGAAGTGCGCCCACCAGCCGGGGTGGCCGTTGAGCTTCTGGACCAGCACGCAGGCGACCATCGACGCGACGAAGGTGACCAGCATCGGCATCAGGCGCCAGCCGAACAGGATCGCGGTAAGCAGCAGCGCGAAGACGAAGACGACATTGTCGGGCCGGATCAGCACCGACGCGAACAGCAGGACACCTGCCGCGAGGTCGCGCCCCCTGGCCAGCATGTAGATGGCCACCAGCGACACCGCCGCCAGCAGCATGTCGGGCGTCAGCGCGGTCGCCATGTGGAACAGGTCGGCCAGAATCAGGGCAGGTCCCAGCATCAGCGCCGCCTGCATGGCATCGGCCTCGCGCAGCCAGCGGAACGCGACGAACCCGATGACCAGCAGCGGGAGCACGTTCAGGAGGACCGCGGCGTTGATCAGGCCGGTGATCGGCTGCAGCGCCCGCAGGAGCCAGACATAGCCCATCTTCACGCGGTACATCGAAAGCTGCGACTGGAAGTCCTCCGGGTTCTGCCACTGGTGCAGGTTGTAGGGGTTGCCCTGCTGGATTTCGTAGAGCCGCCCGGCTGGCGGTTTCGCGGCTTCAACCTCCCGCCACGTCTCGGCATGGAGCGTGGCGGCGTCGGGCGCCTCGGGTTCGAGCGCGGTCGCCACATAGGCGACCATGTCCCAGTTGTAGTCGGGCCGCACCACCGTATAGGCGGCGATGAGCAGGAACATGCCGATGAAGGCGATAGCGGCCAGCCGGTCGAGAAAGGGCCGTCCGGTCAGCGCGCGGACGATGCTCGCGACCGCTCCGGCCCGCAACGCCCATTCGACCGGCGAGCGGCCGGATTCCGTCATCGCCATGCTTCAGCCCTCTTCCCGAACCCGCAGAGACTCAACCCATCTGGCTCTTCACGAACTCCTTCACGATCGCGACGATGCCGCGCGACAGAAGGTCGTCGAGCGCGCTGACGAACGCATCGACATTCTCGCGCGTACAGATCAGCGGCGGCTCCAGCCGGATGACGTTGCGGTTGTACTCGGTGAAGGCCACCAGCACGTCGTAGTCGCGCAGGAGCAGCGCCCCGACAAAGCCGGACAGCGAGCCCTTCAGCTTGTCGTCGAGGACGCTGACCACCGGTCGCAGCACCATCGGCAGCGTCTGGGAGAAGTCCTGGAACTCCAGCCCGACCATCAGGCCCTTGCCGCGCACGTCCTTGATGATCTTCGGATGTTTCGCTTGCAGGGCGCGCAGGCGCTCCAGCAGGTAGTCGCCGACGACGGCGGAATTGTCGATCAGGCCCTCGTCATAAAGGACGTTAAGCCCCTCGATCGCCGTGACGCACGCCTCGCCGATGCCCCCGAAGGTGGCCATGGCGTGGATCATCGCGGTCTTGGGCGTGCCGTAGGCCTTCATGTAGACCTCGCGCTTCGCGATCATGGCGCCGATCGCCGCCTTGCCGGCGCCGAGCGACTTCGCCAGTGCCGTGACGTCCGGCCCCACGCCGTAGTGCTCGAAGGCGTAGAAGCGGCCTGTGCGCCCGTAGCCGCACTGCACCTCGTCGGCCACCCACAGCACCCCGTACCTGTCGCAAAGCGCTCGCAGCTTCTGCCAGAACGCCGGCTCGGCCTGGATGATGCCGCCGCCGCCCTGCACCGTCTCCAGCACGATGACGCCGATCTCGGGATCGCTGCGGAAGGCCTGTTCGACCGCCTCGATGTCGCCGAAGGGCACCCGCACCGTATTGCTGGGCACCTTGAACTCGGCGCGGTAGAGCTGGCCGTCGGTAATGGCGAGCACCCCTTTCGTCTTCCCGTGGAAGGAGTTCTCGGCATAGACGATCTTCGGCCGCTTCGGCCCGGCAGCGCGCTCGGCCACCTTGACGGCTGCCTCCATCGCCTCGGAGCCGGACGAGCCGAGGAACACCATGTCGAGGTCTCCCGGCGAGCACTTGGCGAGGTTGTGTGCCAGTGCGGCCGCATATTGAGACATGAAGGCGATGGCAATCTCCTGCCGCTTCTCCTCCTGGAACTGCTGGCGCGCCTTCAGGATGCGGGGATGGTTGTGGCCGAAGGCCAGCGAGCCGAACCCGCCGAAGAAGTCGAGGATCTTCCGGCCGTTCTGGTCGACATAGTACATCCCTTCTGCGCGCTCGATCTTCACCTTGTGAAAGCCGAGCAGCTTCATGAAATGGAGCTGGCCTGGGTTCAGGTGCGACTTGAACAGGTCGGTGAGCCGGGCGACGTCCATCGCCTTCGCCTGCTCGACGGTGATCAGGTCGGGCTTCGGCGTCCTGTGCGGGAGCGCAGAGCCCGTGATCTCGGCGCTTACGGTGACGGCCTCGGGCTTGGTCATGACGGTCATTGCATCCTCCCTATTCGGCCGGAACCTGCGAGGCGTCCCTTACCTGGCCATTCTTCTTGGCGCGGTATTCGTCATAGGCTGCGATCAGCATGTCCTCGTCGCGATACTGCGGCACCCATCCGAGCTGCCGCTCGCCCTTGGAGACGTCCAGCACGCACATCTCGTCGGCGATGAGGTACTGCTCCGGGTCCATGAGCGGCATGTTGAGGAAGTCGAGCAGGTCGAGCACCCGCTTCACCGCCCAGGCCGGGGTGGGCAGCAGGAACGACTTCGAGCCTGCGTGGCGGATCAGGTCGCCGAGCAGCTTGCGCACCGGCGGCGGGTTGAGCGAGCCGAGATTGTAGGCCTCGTTCGGCACGCCCGCATTGAAAGCCGCACGCGCCGCCTCGGCGCAGTCGAACACCGAGATGAACTGATAGGGGTTCTTGCCGGCACCGATCATCGGCACTGGCAGATTCATGTCGATCAGCCGAAACAGCTTCTCCAGGATGCCCAGCCGGCCGGGACCGATGATGAGACGCGGCCGGAACAGGGTGATGTTCATGCCGCGCTGCCGCCACTCGACCGCGAGATGCTCGGTCATCAGCTTCGACAGCCCGTACTCTCCAAGCGGCGCGACCGGATGTTCCTCGGTCATCGGATAGCTCACGGTATGGCCGTAGATCATGTCGGTGGTGAAATGGACGAGGTTCGACGCGCCGGCCTTGTCCATGGCGAGGAT
>Ga0182741_1001172_pt1 | contig 35664 bp, 37 predicted proteins | sample eDN5th37CBELigOP_FD_128874 | JGI IMG/M metagenome (GOLD analysis project Ga0182741, IMG submission 128874) | Enriched Organic Plus compost microbial communities from Emeryville, California, USA - eDNA 5th pass 37_C BE-Lig OP (version 2) (version 2) ... | reverse complement strand
GGGTTAGGCGGCCTTTTCGCCTTCGATCAGCTCAGGCTGGGTCGAGGTGCTGATCTCGATCCGGCGAGGCTTCAGGGCCTCCGGAAGCTCGCGCTTCAGCGAGATCGAGAGCAGGCCGTCGGCGAGCTTGGCTTCGGTCACGACCACGTAGTCGGCAAGCTGGAACCGGCGCTCGAAGTTGCGCTCGGCCAGGCCGCGGTGGAGGAACCGGCGCTGATCGTCGTTGGCGGCCTTGCGGCCTTGGACGGTCAGGAGGTTTTCCTTGACCTCGATATTCAGTTCTTCAGGACGGAAGCCCGCGACCGCGATCTCGACGCGGTAGGCGTTCTCGTCGGTGCGCTCGATGTTGTAGGGCGGATAACCGGCCGCAGCGTCCGCCGAAGCGGTCTCCAGCAGCGAGGCCAGGCGGTCAAAGCCCACGACGGAGCGATAAAGCGGGGAAAAGTCGATCGTACGCATAGATGTCACCTTCTCTTCTCTAAGCAAGGTTACGTTGATCGGACGGCGGACGAGCCAAGATCGGCCTCGTTCAGTGTCCGGAAGGCCCGGGTGCCCAGCGCCTTCGAGTGCTTAGGTGGGAGCCGTTTTTGGGGGTTCAAGTCCTGCCGGCGGCAAGAATTTCGCGACGTACTGTGTCTCAATGCTCAAGCCGGCTTGCCAGCGCCTGACGGGCCTCTAGGGTCGCTTGACCCAGGAATGCAGCAAAGGCTCCGCCAGAGATGTCCCATCGCCTCTCCGCCCTTCTCGCCGCCGCCATCGTCGCGGTCATCGCCCAACCGGCCGCAGCGGCGGAAGACGCAGCGCTGAAAGCCGCTGTCGCTGGCCCGCAGCGCGGCGAGGCGCATGTCGCCCGCGACGCCGCGCGCCACCCGTACGAGACGCTTTCCTTCTGGGGCCTCGCGCCGAAGCAGACGGTGATCGAGATCTCGCCGGGTTCAGGGTACTGGACCGAGATCCTGGCGCCCTACGCCAAGGTGACGGGCGGGACCTATGTCGCTGCGGTCGCCGACACCGCCAATCCCAAGCTCTCCGAGGCGGCTCGCAAGGGTCGGGCGAACTTCGAGGCCAAGTACGCGGACGAGGCCAAGTTCGGGAAAATTACCTATGTCGGGTTCGGCCCCGTTTCCGGCCCGCTCGGCGCGCCGGGATCGGCCGACATGGTCATCACCGCCCGCAACATCCACAACTGGCTGTGGCAGGAAGGCATGCTCGACAAGGCGTTCAAGGACTTCGCCGCGGTGCTGAAGCCGGGTGGCGTCCTCGCCGTCGAGGAGCACCGCGCCGACCCGCGGCCTCAGGCGGGAGACGCCCGCGACGGCTATGTGGCGACGAGCACCGTCGTGGCCGCTGCGGAAAAGGCGGGCTTCAAGCTCGCCGGCCAGTCGGAGATCAACGCCAATCCAAAGGACACCAAGGACCACCCCTTCGGCGTCTGGACCTTGCCGCCTAGCCGCAACACGGCCCCGAACGGCAAGCCGGCGGACCCCGCCTTCGACCGCACCAAGTATGACGCGATTGGCGAAAGCGATCGGATGACCCTGAAGTTCGTCAAGCAGTAGGCCATGCTTTGACCATCGTCCCGGCGCAGGCTAGGGCGCTTGGGACGGTGGTTATCCAGGACCTCTATGCAGCTTACGCCTTCTCCTTCCGCGGCGCGGTTCTCGCGGCGCAGCGTGATCGCCGGCGCTTTGGCGCTCTCGGCTTGCGGTCGCCAGGCCACCACGGAAGCCCAGCCGCCCGCCAAGGCCAGCCGCAATATGACGCTGCAGGAGGCTGTCGCCGGCGATTGGAGAGCTCCGGCCGACAAGGCGCGTGATCCCTGGCGTCATCCGGTTGAGAGCCTGGAGTTCTGGGGTCTGAAACCCGGCCAAACGGTTGTGGAGTTCTGGCCCGGCGCCGGGTGGTACACCGACATCCTCGCGCCCTATCTCGCCGCCAACGGCGGCAAGCTGATCGCAGCCAATCTCGAGCCGACGGATCCGACCTCCGCCAAGGTCGTCGAGGCCTATCGCGCCAAGCTCGCAGCCAAGCCGAAGCTGTACGGCGAGGTGGAGATCACCGCCTTCGGCGGCGCGAGCGGTCCGGTTGCGCCGGCGGGCAGCGCCGATCTCGTCCTCTTCCTGCGAAATCTCCATAACTGGATGGCGGCTGGCATCGCTGAAAAGGCCTTTCGCGATGCGTTCGCCGCACTCAAGCCCGGCGGCGTGCTCGGGATCGAAGAGCATCGCGCCGCGCCCGGCGGTGTCCAGGACGTGCTGGCCGCCGATGGCTACGTGCAGGAGGCCTATGCGACCAAGCTCGCCCAGGAGGCCGGCTTCGTCCTCGAAAAGACCAGCGAGATCAACGCCAACCCCAAGGACACCCGGGACCATCCCTTCGGCGTCTGGACCCTGCCGCCGGTCCGGCTGACCGCTCCGCGCGGCGAGCCGGCCGACCCCGCCTTCGACCGCGCCAAGTATGACGCCATCGGTGAGAGCGACCGGATGACCCTGCGGCTCGTCAAGCCGACCGCCTAGAGCTGGGTCTTATAGCTTTCGATGATCGCCTCGTTGCTGACCTGGGGCTTGCCGAGGTTCAGTTGGTCCATGACCATTTCGGCGCCGGAGGGCAGGGCGCTGCGCTCGACCTGGGCTTCCGGATCCCACAGCCGCGCGCGCATGATCGCCTTGGGACAGTGCAGGAACGCTTCCTCGACGGCGACCACCAGGATGAGGCGCGGCTCCTTGCCGAACTCGACGAACTGTTTGAACAGCTCCGGATCGTCTGTGGCGCTGGCGCGGCCGTTCACGCGATAGACGTCATCGAACCCGGGGATCATGAACATCATGCCGATGTGGCCGGGCCCGCTCAGCAGGTTGCGGATATTGTCGAGGCGATTGTTCCCCGGCCGGTCCGGCAGGTAGAGGGTTCGTCCGTCCTCGCTCACGTGGACAAAGCCCGGCTCGCCGCCGCGCGGCGAGACGTCGATCGAACCATCGGGGCCTGCGGAACTGATGACGCAGAAGGTGGAAAGGCCGATGAAGGCCCGACCATGCTTTTCCACATGATCCAGCGACTTTTCGAGCACCAGCTTGCCGGGCGGCTTGTAGAGTCGATCGAGGTCGGCGAGGTCGAGAGGCTTCATGGCGCGTTTCCAAGCATATTGCGACTTATTCGCAAACATGCGCTTGATCGAAATTCCTGTCACCCCAAGATGAACGCCGTCGGGGCGCCTCAGTCAGGCCCTGGTCAGGTGCGGTCGATAGCGTAAGCCTCCACCTAGAAGCTAAGGGCCTCATATGATTCGTAAGTCGCTGCTCGCCCTGGTTCCGGCTGGGCTGCTCCTGGCCGCGCCGGTCCACGCACAGGAACAGACGATACTTCCTGGCTATTGGGACGTGACCAATAAGATTTCCGCGATCGTCAGTCAGACGAAGAAGGAAAAGCGCTGCATCACTCCGGCCGAGGTCTCGAAGTTCATGATGGGCCCGTCCAATCGTCACTATAAGTGCGATTATCCCACCCGAGTGTTCAAGGACGGCAAGATCACGCTGAAAGGAAATTGCGCCACCAAGAACGGCAGCAAGGCCACGGTCGAAGCCACGGGAAACTATTCGCCGACCACCTTCAACATGGTCGCCCAGATCAGCACCACCTATGCCGGGGTGGCGCTCAGCGGTCAGGCCACGACCACGGCCAAGCGCATCTCCGAAGCCTGTCCAGCCACGCCCGACGCCGGATAGGGCGCCGCGATGAAAACCGTCGTTAAACCTTAGCTGGACCGTTTACTTGACTCGCGCTTGAAGCGAAGCTCACGCTCACAGTGACGTGAGGGCGTATGGCGACTCTTGAGGAATTGACGCAGCGCGTGGCGGCGGCCGTGGGCGAGGACTCCGGTCTTGGAAAGTCCTTCAAGGTCGATCTGCGCGGCGAAGGTTTCATCCATATCGACGGCGGCGCGGTCACCAACGACGACAAGCCGGCCGACCTCACGGTGTCCATCAGCCAGAAGGATCTGAAGGCCCTGGCCGCGGGTGAGCTCAATCCCATGACGGCGGTGATAACCGGTCGGCTGAAGGTTTCCGACATGGGGCTGGCCATGTCGCTGCAGCCTCAGATGCAGGCTCTCTTCTCGAAGATGGCTTAAGACATGACCGGGGCGCCGCTTATCTCAATTCCCGAGGCGCCCGCTCCCGCTGGGGGTGAAGCCGCCTGGTTCAAGGGCGCCGACGGCGCAGACCTGCGCGCGGCGATCTTTCCGCCCAAGGGCCGCGCCTTGGGCTCGATCGTGCTTAGCGGCGGGCGCACCGAACCCATCGAAAAGTACTTCGAGGTCATCCAAGACCTGACCGGTCGCGGCTATGTCGTGCTGGCGCATGACTGGCGCGGGCAGGGGCTGTCGCATCGGGAGCTCCCCGACCGGCTGGCCGGGCACGCCAGCGGCTACGAAGCCTTTCTCACCGACTACCGCGCCCTGCTGGCGACCTACGAGGCCCGGCTTCCCAAGCCGTGGTTCGCCATCGGACACTCCATGGGCGGATGTCTCACCCTCTTGGCGCTCGCGCACGGCGAGGCGGCGCGGTTCGAAGGCGCGATCCTGTCGGCGCCGATGCTGGGCCTGCAGATGGGGGGCATCCCCCTGCCGGCCGCGCGCCTGCTCGCGGGGTTCAACCGGCTGATCGGCCGCGCCGGACGTTACGTGCGGGCGGAAACCGCCGTCGAGACCTTCGAGAACAACATCCTCACTCACGATCGGACGCGGTATGAGCGCGCCAAGGCCCAGGTCGCCGCCCACCCGGACCTGGGCTTGGGCGCGCCCACCTGGGGCTGGATCGACTTCGCCCTTCGCGCCACCGGATATCTGGCGCGGCCGGACAATCTCCGCAGCGTCGCCATCCCCGTGATCATCCTTTCGGCCGAGCAGGATCGGCTTGTCGACAATGCGGCCCAAATCGCCGTGGCCCGGAACCTGCCCAGGGGCGAGTTCATCTCCGTGCCCGGCGCCTATCATGAAATCCTGATGGAGACGGATCCCATGCGGAACTTCTTCCTGCGCGCGCTCGACGCTCTGTTGGGCAAGTCGGCGCCCGCCGCTCCCACGACTTCGGAAGCCAAGCCCGTCGCGCCGGCGGCGCTGAAGGCCGAGGCGCCGGTGAAGTCCGAGCCGGAGCCGACCGCAAAAGCTCCTCCCGCCGAACCGGACGCGGCTCCTGCGCCGGTCGCCTCCACCAACGCCGTCAAGCCCGCGGCGAAGAAGGCCGCGCCCAAGGCGGCTGAGCCCAAGACCACTGCGTCCAAGACCGCTGCGCCGAAAGCTCCCGCCAAGGCGTCCGCTGCTAAGTCCCCAGCGGCGGAGGCGGCGAAGGCCTCTCCCAAACCCGCCGCCAAGGCCAAGCCCGCCACGAAGGCGCCTCCGGCGCGCAAGACCGCCGCCGTCAAGGCGCCGGCTCCGGCCAAGGCTTCTGCTCCCAAGGCGGCGACCAAGGCCAAGGCGCCCGAACTCGCCGCTAGCCCGGCAAAGAAACCCACTCGCCAAGCGGCCGCCGTCAAAACGACGGCTGCGCCGGCGCTCAAGCCTGCGCCTGCGAAGGCCGCGAAGCCCGCCGCCGCGAAGCCCGCAGCCGAAAAGCCCGCAGCCGAAAAGCCCGCGGTCCCTGCGAAGAAGGCGGCCGCCCCGAAATCGAAGCCCGCCCCGAAGGCCTGACTATTTGGCTGAACGACGCAGGGCGACCAACGCTTCGTCCAGGCAAGCTTGGTCGCCCGCGATTACGATCTGGCCCCCGTTCGCGCCCACCGGGGCGCCTCGCCAGTCGGTGACCACGCCTCCTGCGCCTTGGATCAGCGGAATGGCCGATTCAATGTCCCAGGCCTTCAGTCCGGCCTCGATGACCATGTCCATCTTGCCCATCGCCACCATGGCGTAGGCGTAGGCGTCGCATCCGAGCCGCGCCAGGCGCGCGGCCGCACGCACCTGGGTCCAGGCGCCCAGTTCCGCGCCGTCGAAACAGCCCTCGGGGTCGGTGGTGGCGATGACGGCGTCCGTGAGCTTGGGACAGGGGCGCACGCGCAGGGGTTCGCTACGGCCACGGGAAACCAGGCGTGAGCCATCTTCGTGGCCGATGAAGATCTCGTCGAGGAAGGGTTGGCCGATCGAGCCGAGCACCGGACGTCCCTGATGTCGCAGACCTATGAGCGTGCACCAGAGCGGCAGGCCGGCGATGAAGGCGCGCGTGCCGTCGACCGGATCCAGCACCCAGACGAACTCGGCGTCCGGGCGATCCTCGCCGTACTCCTCTCCGATCACCCCGTGCGAGGGATAGCGCTCGCTGATCAACTGACGGATCGCCGCTTCGGCGCCCTTGTCGGCGGCTGTGACGGGATCGAAGCCCTTGACGCCGCCCTTGTCCTCCAGGCCGTGATCGGCTCGGAAAAGCGGCATGATGACCTTCGCGGCGGCGGCGTTGAGCTCGAGAAGAAAGGTGTCGAGTTCGGTCAGATGACCGGCGGGGAGAGCAGGCATGGGCTTCGCTTTACCCCGCCGCTGGTCGTTCCGGAAGGATAGGAAGGCGATCAGGCCAGTTCGGCGTCGCCGTTCAGGGACTTGGCGAGGTCCAGCAGGCGCCGGCGAGGCCGCTCGCCGAGCTGGTAATAGGCCTTGATCAGGTCGAGGGTTTCCTTGCTCGCGAGCATTTCCCCGCCCGGCTCGGCTTCCGCCGAGGCCTGGTCGGCTTCGCGCCTCGATGCGCTCGGTAGGCCGTCATAGAAATAGCCGACCGGCACTTCCAAGGCTTCGGAAAGCTGCCAAAGACGAGCGGCCGAGATCCGATTGGCGCCGCACTCGTACTTCTGAATCTGCTGGAAGCGGACGCCGCAGGCCCCGGCTAGCTGTTGCTGGGTCAGCCCCAGCAGCCGCCGGCGGCGGCGTAGGCGCTTGCCGAGATGAACGTCGATTTCGTTGCCCATGGACTCCATCGCCCCCGATCCTTCTACTGGCGCCGTTTCAATCCGAGACGGCTCGCGGGGAATCCGGCAAATCGCGCGCCAAGCGAGCGCTGTTCGCGTTGCGCGACAGGGACCGACGCGACTACTAGGGGACATGGCGCAGGCTAAGCCTTCCGTGGCTCAGGATCTTTTGTGGCGGCTCGAGGCCTTGGCCTTCGACGTGGTGATCGGCTTCGCCCGCATCCTGCCCGTCGACTTGGTGTCCGACTTTGGAGCGTGGTTCTTCAAGACTATCGGACCGCTGACCAGCGCCCATCGAGTCGCGGAGATCAATCTGCGCATCGCCTTTCCGGACGCTTCGGACAGCCGGATCGCCGCGCTTCTCACCGAGCAATGGGACAATACTGGCCGAACGTTCCTCGAACTGCTCATCATGGACCGGATCATCCGTTCGCCGGACCGGGTGGAAGTCGTCAACGGCCACCGCCTGAACGAAATCGCGCAGCGGGCCGAGCCGGTGGTCTTCGTCTCCGGCCACTTCGCCAACTTCGAGGTGATGCCGGCGACCATCGTCAACTCGCCGGTGCAGTGTCACATCACCTATCGCGCCATGAACAATCCGCACGTGGAAAAGCGCGTGCGCGATTACCGCTTCCGCTATGGCGTCCGCTATTTCGCGCCCAAGGGCGGCGATGGCGCGCGTGACCTGCTGGCGGCCCTCGGGCGCGGGGAATCCGTGGCGCTCATGAACGATCAGAAGTTCAACGGCGGCGTGGCCGCGCCTTTCTTCGGGCTCACCTGCCACACCGCCCCCGGACCGACCAGGCTCGCCCTGCGCTTCAACACCGTCCTGCAGCCGATGTCCGTGCAGCGCAAGCGCAAGGCGCGGTTCCGGGTCGTCGTCCACGAGCCGATCCATCTGGAGCACACCGGCGACAACAGCGCCGACATCGCCGCCGGGATTGCGAAGGTGAACGCCTTCGTTGAGGAACGTGTGCGCGAGCGGCCGGCCGAATGGTTCTGGACTCACAAGCGGTGGCCCAACGAGACCTATCGCCGCCGCTAGGCGGGCGTCACGGCGCCCACCATCAGCATCGGATTCATGTTCCGATCCCGCCACTTCATGCGCCAGCAGAGGTGCGGGCCCGTGGCTCTGCCCGTGGCGCCCACAGCGCCAATCCGGTCTCCTCTGCCGACCACCTGGCCACGCAGGACGTCGACCCCGCTCAGGTGAAGATAGCAGGTGACCAGCCCCTGGCCGTGGTCGATCATGATCAGGCCGCCCTCGAAGAGCATGCCCGTTTCCGCCAAGGTCACGACCCCGCCGGCGGGCGCATGGACCGGCGTGCCCCGTGGTGCGGCCATGTCGATGCCATAGTGCGGCGGCCTTGGCCGACCATCGATGATCCGCTGGCCGCCGAAACGGCCGCTTATCCGAAAGCTCCGCAACGGCGCCGAGAAGCCGGCGCGAAAATCGTCGCTGTCGACGCGGCTTGCGAAGGCCGCGGCCTTGCGCCGGCTCTCCGCCGCGATGCGTGCTTCAAGCTCCGGGCTCGCCTTGCCCTGATAGACCTGACGCAGACCCTTGATGCGCTGGACGTCGTATTCGGCGCGGCCGATCGGCAGGGTTCTCAGCGCTTCGCCGTCCTTGGCGATGATCCGCACGACCGCCTGCGGACCAGCGTCCCGATCGAAGCCGAGGATGAAGAAGCCGGCGTCGGACGCGCGCGTCACCTGCTGACCGTCGAGGAAGACCTTGGCGCCCGGGTTGGTGCGGCCGATCGCAAACCCGCCTTGCTGGAAGCGTCCGGACAGGGCGAGGTCCGCGGCCTGGGCTGGCGGCGCGAGCCCCAGGCTTGCCAGTCCTAGCAGCGCGCCCCGCCGGCCGATCAGGAGTTGATTTCCTTCCAGCGGGCCAGGGCGTCGGCTGGCGTGGCGTAGGCCTCCTGCAGCGCGGGGTTCCAGTAGCGCAGCGCCTCCACCGGGATCTTCACCTTGGAGACGGCGCAGATCACATAGCGGCCGGGTTTGAGGACGACGAACTCGCCGTCTCCGTAGTGCAGCGAGGCGATGTCGGCGCCGGTCAGGTCGCGGTCGTGGGCGTTCATCCCCTCAATGTAGCGCGTCCGCCCGGCTCAGAACAGGTCGCCTTGGTTCGAAGGCGGGGGCGGCTTGGAGACGCGGGCCGGCTTGACCGGCCTGGCCGGCGCCCCCGCCTGTCCATCGATGATCGCATCGCGGCCCTCGTCGGCGAAGACCAGCCGTACGGTTTCGCCGCTCACCAGCGAGGCGCCCTGCCGCACCAGGGAGCCGTCCGTCCTGTGCACACGCGCAAAGCCGCGCTTCAGCGGCGCGCTAGGATCAACCGAGGCGTAGAGCTTCGAAAGGCTGGTCAGGCGGTCTCCCGCGCGCTCCAGACGCCGCTCCATCGCTGGTTCGAGACGCACAGCCAAGCGTTCCAGCCGGTCGGCCTGCACCTGCTGCGGCCGTCGCAACAGTGCGGGGTTCAGCCGGGCCGAAACCCTCACGAGGTCGGTGCCGTGGGCCGCGACATTGCGCGAGAGGCCTGCCCCAAGTCGGCTTGCCGCCAGATTGAAGCGCTGGGCCGCCATCTCCACCAAGTCAGGAACCCGGGCGAGCGCCCGACCGGCGTGTTCGACCCGTCCGCGCCGGTCCTCGACGACCCGCCCGCCGCAGCGGTGCAGCCGCGCCGAGAGGTCGCCGATATAGCCGCGCAGCTCGGCAAGGACGGGGGTCGCCATCTCGGCCGCCGCCGTCGGCGTCGGAGCCCGGCGGTCGGAGACGAAGTCAATGAGGGTGGTGTCCGTCTCGTGCCCGACGGCCGAGATCAGCGGGATGGTCCCGGCCGCGACGGTGCGGGCCAGCCCCTCGTCATTGAACGCCCAGAGGTCCTCGATCGAACCACCGCCGCGCGCGACGATCAGGATGTCCGGGCGGGGAACGACGCCGCCTGGCGTCAGCTCGTTGAACCGGGCGATGGCGTTGGCGACCTGGCCGGCCGCCGCATCCCCCTGCACCACCACAGGCCAGACGATCACGCGGCAAGGCCAACGGTCGCGGATGCGATGCAGGATGTCCCGGATCACCGCCCCGGTGGGACTGGTGATCACGCCGACGACGGCCGGCATGACCGGCAAGGGCCGCTTGCGCGAGGCCTCGAACAGCCCCTCGCCCTGCAGCTTGGCTTTCAGTCGCTCCAGTTGGGCCAGCAAGGCGCCGACGCCGGCGGCCTCCATGGTCTCGATGACCATCTGGTAGCGGGAGCCGGCTGGATAGGTGGTGATCTTGCCGGTGACCACCACCTCCATGCCCTGCTGCGGGCGGATGGAGAGGTTGCGGACGGAGCTCTTCCAGACGACGCCGTCGATCGCCGCCCGCTCGTCCTTTATGGTCAGATAGACGTGGCCGTTGGAGTGATGGGTGACCTTCGAGAGCTCGCCCCGCAGGCGGACGAAGCCGTAGGCGTCCTCCAGGGTGCGCTTGAGCGCGAAGGCGAGCTCCGAGACCGAATAGGCCTTGGCGTTGCTGTCGGTCTCGGGCGCGACGTCGGTCATGAGGCAGACATAGCGGCCGGCTTCGGCCAAAAAAAGCCGAGGCGCGCCCGATGCCGGTAAGCCGTCATCGAAGCGCGCCTCGAGCCATCCCCCCGGCGACTAGATGTAGCGGCGCAGCGAACGGGCCAGTTCGTTGGCGCCCGAACGCTTCTTGGTCTGCGCCGGCTGATAGGCGACACGGGCGTGCTCGGTGCAGTAGGGGCCTTCCTCCTGCCGACGGCCGCAGAAGGTGAAATCGTCGCTCGACGGATCGCCGATCGGCCACTTGCACATGTGCGCGCCCAGGGTCAGGACCGTGGCGGTGCCGGGCGCCTCGTCCAGTTGCCGCACCGGCGACGGAGCCGCCGGCGCCGGCGCTGCGGACACCGCCGGCTCGGGCAGGCGGCGCGGCGCTGCGGGCGCGGCGACCGGACGCGCCGGACGCGGAGCCTTGAAGGCGGGGCGGGCCGGCTTCGAGGGCGCGGCGCGACCCGACAGCCCGAGGCGGTGCACCTTGCCGATCACCGCATTGCGGGTCACGCCGCCCAGTTGTTTTGCGATCTGGCTGGCCGAGAGGCCGTCTTGCCAGAGTTTCTTCAGACTCTCGACGCGTTCGTCAGTCCAACCCATGTCTGGCCTCCACCCGCTTGTACGCTTCCGGTCGCCGCCCCCGCGGCCAGCCGGGATCAACATCTTGTGGCGCTGCCTCTACAGCCACGCCACCAACTACTAGATATCGTAACCGGTTCCAGAAGGGCCACAATAGGCGCCCTCAGCTTCGTCCACAGAAACTAGATATTGATTCTGTCCACAGGTCTGTGACGGTCCAGCTCGTCAGAAGCTGCGTCTTGCGAAGCGGCCGCGACGGGCGCACATCGGTGGCATGAAGGACGTGCCCGTCTCCGAAACCGTCATTCCGCCCCAGCCCCGCGACTATCACGGGTTCAACTGGGCGGGCTTCGCCACGCTCTACACGCGCGAGGTGCGCCGCTTCTGGAAAGTGGGCATGCAGACGCTGGCTGCGCCGGTGGTGACGGCCCTGCTCTACATGATGGTGTTCGTGGTCGCCGTTCGCGGCGCCGCGCCGCCGATCCACGGCACGCCCTTCGCGGTGTTCGTGGCGCCGGGCTTGATCATGATGCAGATCCTGAACAACGCCTTCGCCAACTCGTCCTCGTCACTGTTGCAGGCCAAGTTCAACGGGCTGATCGGGGACTTCATGACCCCGCCGCTCACCCCGCTCGAACAGGTCCTGGCCTTTTCGCTAGGGGCGGCCACCCGTGGCGTGGTTGTCGGCCTCGTGACGTTCGCGGCCATCCTGCCTTTCGCTCGCCTGCCGGTGGCCCATCCCTGGGCCGTCGCCTATTTCGGCGTCGGCGCGGCGCTCATCCTCGGCATGCTGGGCATCATGGCCGGTCTGTGGGCGGAGAAGTTCGACCACATGGCGGTGGTGACGAACTTCGTCATCATGCCCCTGACCTTCCTCTCGGGCACGTTCTACTTGGTCGAGCGGCTGCCCGAGCCGTTCCGCACGGCCAGCCACTACAACCCGTTCTTCTATCTGATCGACGGCTTCCGATACGGTTTCATCGGCCATGCCGAAGGCTCGCTGCTAGGGGGCGTCGGGATGACCGCAGGCCTTGTCATCGCCATGGCCTTCGCCTGCCTCTGGATGTTCGAGACCGGCTACAAGCTGAAGACCTGAACCCTCAGTTCCGCGGCACGCCGACGGCGATCATGTCCACGTGCGTCGGAGCGCCGTTCGTGATCACCGGGGTATGGGTGTCGGTGATGAAGCGCAGCTGGCCACCGGACTCGATCCTGGCGGAAACCGAATAGGTGTGGTTCGGCACGATCTTCGAAGGGTCGTATTCCAAGGCGAAGTCGAACGGCGGCGCGGTCTTGTCCTCGATCACCTGGGTCGCGATCACCTTGGCCGGGGAGTCCATCAGCGAGGTGTCGGCCAGGGTCACCGTCACCACGACCGGCGGCGGAAGAAGGATGCGTTCGCGATAGATCACCGATCCGGTCACCTGCGCCTTTGACGGCGGCGGCGGGGCCGAGGCGCAGGCCGATAGGGCGAGAGCGCCAGCCAAGGCCAGGACGATATGCGCGCGCATGCTCAACTCCTCCGTGAATCCTCCGCAGAGCATGGCCTGGGCGCGCCCTTCCGTCCATCGAGCGCATCGGACGCGGAAGATTGACAGATCGCCGTTCCCATCGGAAAACGCCAGGCCTTCCAGTCCCCGCCGCCTCTGCCGCGGGGACGCTTACGTTTTCGGAGGGCTCCCCCGTGACTGAAAAGACCGCGCAGCAAGCCGCGCCTGTTCCCAGCGACCACATCATGGGCGTCTACAACCGCGCCCCGCTGGCGTTCGAGCGAGGCGAGGGCGCGCGACTGTTCACCACGGATGGCGAGGCCTATCTCGACTGCATGGCCGGCATTGCGGTCAACGCCCTGGGCCACTCCAACCCCAAGCTCGTCCAGGCGGTGAAGGACCAGGCCGAAAAGCTCTGGCACGTCTCCAACGTCTTCAAGATCCCTGGCCAGGAAAAGCTGGCCAAGGTGCTGACGGACGCCACCGGCCTCGACGAGGTGTTCTTCACCAATTCCGGCGCCGAGGCGATCGAGTGCGCCATCAAGACCGCGCGCAAGTATCATTGGTCCAAGGGCCAGCCGGAGCGGATCGACATTATCGGCTTCGAGGGCTCCTTCCACGGCCGCACGCTCGCGGCGGTGAACGCCTCAGGCAACGCGGCCTATCTCGAGGGCTTCGGCCCCCGCATGCCCGGTTTCGTCCAGCTGCCGTTTGGCGACATGGATGCGCTGAAGGCCGCCGTCGGCCCCACCACCGCGGCCGTCATCATCGAGCCCGTTCAGGGCGAGGGCGGCGCGCGCGCCCTGACCGAACAGCAGCTGCAGGAGATGCGCCGCATCTGCGACGAGGCCGGAGTCCTCCTGATCCTTGACGAAATCCAGTGTGGCCTCGGCCGCACGGGCAAGCTCTTCGCCTGGACCTGGGCGGAGGGCGTGAAGCCGGACATCGTGGCCCTCGCCAAGGCCTTGGGCGGCGGCTTCCCCGTCGGCGCCTGCGTCACTACGGCCGAGGCCGGAGCCGGCATGACGGTCGGCTCGCATGGCTCCACCTACGGCGGCAATCCCCTGGCCATGGCCGTGGCGCTCGCTTCCATGGAAGAGCTCTCCAAGCCCGAGCTCATGGATCATGTGCGCGAGCTCGCCGGCTACTTCACCCAGCAGTTCACCGGCCTGAAGGAACGCTATCCGGATATCGTCCTCGATATCCGCGGCAAGGGCCTGCTCATCGGCCTGAAGCTTGCGACCAACAATCGCGAGTTCATGCAGCATGCCCGCGACGAGCATCTGCTGCTGGCCGGCGGCGGCGACAACTGCGTCCGCCTGCTGCCGCCCCTGACCTTGACCTTCGAAGAGGCCCGCGAGGCGGTAGAGAAGCTGGAGCGCGCCTGTGAACGCGCCCGGCAGAAGGCCAAGGCCGCCGCCTAGCCTCTGAATCCGCTCATTCCCGCGTGAGAGCGGGAACCTAAGCTGAGCCAACCATGTCCCGCTTGGTCCCCGCTTCCGCGGGGATGAGCGGTTTGGAGGGATCCGATGTCCCCTAGACACTTTGTCGACCTCTGGAAGATCGAAGCTTCCGACCTGCGCGCCATTCTCGACGACGCGAAGGCCCGCAAGGCGGCCCGTCGTGGCTGGCCGCAGGGGCGTCCGGACGGCGACGCGCCGGGCCGCGAGCGCACCCTGGCGATGATCTTCCAGAAGAACTCCACCCGCACCCGCTTCTCCTTCGACGCGGCGATGCGCCAGCTGGGCGGCGACGTCATCATCTCCACGGCCAATGACATGCAGCTCGGCCGTGGCGAGACGATCGAGGATACAGCCAAAGTGCTCTCGCGCATGGTCGATGCGATCATGTTGCGCGCGAACAGCCACGAGGATGTCGAACGGCTGGCCTACGCCTCGACGGTTCCGGTCATCAACGGGCTCTCGGACAAGGGACATCCCTGTCAGATCATCGCGGACCTGATGACCTTCGAGGAACATCGCGGCCCCCTGAAGGGGCGCACCCTGGCCTGGGTGGGCGATGGCAACAACGTCTGCTCGTCGTTCATTCACGCCGCGCCCAAGCTTGGCTTCAAGCTGAACATCGCCAGTCCGGCCCTCTACCACCCCGACCTGATGGACCTCGCCCGCGCCGCCGAGCTGCAAGGGCAGGTGTTCACCACCCACGACCCTCGCGAGGCTGTCCGTGACGCCGATTGCGTCATCACCGACACCTGGGTCTCCATGGGCGACACCGACCACGACGAACGCATGGAAGCGCTGGAGCCCTATCAGGTGGACAGCGATCTCATGTCGCTCGCCGCCAAGGACAGCGTCTTTCTTCACTGCCTGCCGGCCCACCGGGGGGAAGAGGTGACCGACGATGTGATCGACGGCCCGCAATCCCTGATCTGGGACGAGGCGGAAAATCGCATCCACGCCCAAAAGTCGATCCTCGCCTGGTGCTTCGGCGCGATCTGAGGCGCCTGTAAATCCTCCCCCTTCTGGGGGAGGTGGATCGATGCGCAGCATCGAGACGGAGGGGGCCGCCGCTAGGCGGAGCAGGGCCCCTCAGCCAGCCTGCGGCTGACCGCGCCCCAGAGCGGAGCATCTGCGTCTATTCTCATCCAGCTCAGCCAAGCTCGCAACTTGGCCGCCGTGCCCCTATATGCCCGCACCATGTCCGACATCGCCCTGCAAGCCGCCCCAGACGACATCGTCGCTCCCTTTCAAATCGAGGCCGAGCCGGTGCGCGGCCGCGTGGTCCGGCTGGGGCCGGCCATCCATGAGATTCTGTCCGGCCACGCCTATCCCGAGCCGGTCGCCAATCTGCTCGGCGAGGCCTGCGCCCTAGCGGCGCTTGTCGGCTCCAGCCTGAAGTTCGACGGCCGGCTGATCGTCCAGGCCCAGGGCGATGGTCCTGTGCGCTACGTGGTCGCCGACTACGACACCTCCGGTTCGCTCCGCGGCTATTGCCGGTTCGACGAGGAGGAGGTCGCCAAGCTCACGACCGGCTTCGCCCGTCCTGGCGCCAAGACCCTGCTGGGCGGTGGCGTCTTCGTCATGACGGTCGACCAGGGCCCGGATATGGACCGCTATCAGGGCGTGACCCCGATCGAGGGCGAAACCCTGGCCCTCTGCGCCGAACAGTATTTCGCCCAGTCGGAACAGACGCCGACCCGGGTGCGTCTGGCGGTCGGTCAGGCCGATGTGGGCGAGGGCCCACACTGGCGGTCCGGGGGCATGCTGATCCAGAACATCGCCGAGGATGACGCCCGCGGCTCGACCGAAGAGGCGTGGACCCGCAGCCAGGCCTTCTTCGAGACCATCGGCGAGGACGAACTCGTCGATCCGACGATCTCGGCCGACACCCTGCTTTTCCGTCTGTTCCATGAAGACGGGGTGCGGGTCTTCGAGCCGCAGGCCTTGCAGGCCTTCTGCCGTTGCTCCCACGAGCGGATCGAAACGGTCCTGAAGTCCTTCGGGGAGGACGAGCGCGCCGACATGGTCGAGGCGGACGGCCAGATCCGCGTCACCTGCGAGTACTGTTCCAAGGTCTACGAAATCGATCCGGCCGATCTCGCCTGACCGAAAGGGCTGGCCTGCCGCGCCCGCTGACGCGACGATGGGATCAGGGAGGACGCGGTGGACGACAGGGAGCTCGACGAAATCGCCGCCTCGACCGCCGCGCTTTTGCGCGCGCTGGAGGCGTTCGCCTTCATAGGCCGGCGCCTCAACCCGCCGGACCTGCCTGCGCTCCTGGCCGCCGTCGGACGACCCGAAGACCCCCTTCGCCAGATATTGGCTGCGCCGACGGACTGGCAGGGCCCTGCCGCGGGCGTGCACGCCCAGCTCCGCGAGGCAGGAACCGCTGTGGTCTCCGGTTTCGATGAGCTACGCGCGGCCGTGGACGCGGGGGACACCCTGCGGGCGTTCCGCGCCTTACGTCACGGCCCACAGGCCCTGGAGGCGCTCTATGCCCTCGCGGGCGTCCTGCCGCCGGTGAACCGCTTCTTCCTGGAGCCCGCGGTCCGCGCCGACGCCGTGCTGCAGGCGCGTTTCAACTCTCCGGCGCCGAATACGGGTGTCATGCACGGTGGCGGCGACCCCGGCGCGCGCGGCGCCTTTTCGCTCTACGTGCCGGAATACTACGTCTCCGATCGAGCCTGGCCCCTGGTGGTCGCGCTGCACGGTGGCTCAGGCAATGGCCGGTCGTTCCTTTGGAGCTGGCTGCGGGCCGCGCGCAGCCACGGCGCGATCCTGGTGGCTCCTACAGCCATGAGCCAGACGTGGGCGATCTCCGGGCCGGATCATGACAGCCCGAACCTGGCGCACATCCTATCGGAGATCGGAGCGCGCTGGCGCCTGGACCCATCGCGCCTGCTGCTGACCGGTCTCAGCGATGGCGGCACGTTCAGCTATGTGAGCGGACTGGAGCCGGGCTCGCCCTTCACGCACCTGGCGCCGGTGGCCGCGGCCTTCCACCCGATGCTGGCCCAGATGGCCGACCGCGAGCGTCTGCGGGACCTGCCGATCTATGTTGCTCACGGGGCGCTCGATTGGATGTTCCCCGTAGACATGGCTCGCGGCGCAGGCGGCGCGCTGCAGGCGGCCGGCGCCGACGTCACCTACAAGGAGTTCGACGACCTCGCCCACGCCTATCCGACGGAGCTGAACGTCGAACTCCTCGCCTGGCTGGAGGCTAGGCCGCGTCCAGCGCCCGGCTGACGTCGCGGGCGAGGTCCCCGGCGCCCTCGAGGCCGACGCTCATCCGCACCCAGCCTTCGGTCAGGCCGATCTCCAGCCTTTGCTCCTCCGGCATCGAGCGGTGCGTGGTCGTGGAGGGATGCGTCGCCATCGACTTGGCGTCGCCGAGATTGTTCGAGATGTCGACGATCTGCAGCGCGTCGAGGAAGCGCCAGGCCGCCGCCCGATCTCCCAGGTCGAAAGCGACGACGTTTCCGCCGCCGGTCATCTGGTTGGCGATGATCGCCGCCTGGGGGTGATCTGGCCGTCCGGGATAGAGAACCTGCTTGGCCTTGCTGTGGCTGGCGATGACCTCGGCGACGCGCGTGGCGTTTTCCGCCTGGCGGCGAACCCGCAGCTCCAGGGTCTCCAGTCCTTTCAGCAACACCCAGGCGTTGAACGGCGACAGCGCCGGCCCGGTATGGCGCAGGATGTCCTTGTAGGCCTCGGTCATCAGCTGTTCGGCGCCGAGGATCGCGCCGCCCAGGACCCGGCCCTGGCCATCGATGTGCTTGGTCGCCGAATAGACGACGATGTCGGCGCCCAGCGCCAACGGCTTCTGGAAGACCGGCGTGGCGAACACGTTGTCGACCACCAGCTTGGCCCCCGCCGCGTGAGCGATTTCGGCCACCGCGCCGATCGCCGTTACTTCCAAGAGCGGATTGGCCGGCGTCTCGACCAGAAAGGCCTTGGTGTTCGACCGCACGGCGTTCTTCCAGGCGTCCAGGTCGGTGGCGTCTACATAGGTCACCTCGACCCCGAAGCGCGGCATCCACTCCGAGAGGATCCAGCGGCAGGAGCCGAAGAGGGCGCGGCCCGCCACGATGTGGTCGCCGGCGCGCACCAGGCCCTGCAGCGCCACATGCACGGCCGACATGCCCGACGCGGTCGAGCGGCAGACCTCCGCGCCTTCCAGCAGCGCCAGGCGCTCCTCGAACATCGAGGTCGTGGGGTTTGCGAAGCGCTGATAGATGAAGCCGGGCTCCTCGCCCGAAAAGCGGCGGTCGGCCGCCGCTGCGCTCTCATAGGCGAAGCTCTGTGTCAGGAAGAGCGCCTCGGAGATCTCGCCATAGGCCGTCCGCGCCATGCCGCCACGCACCAGCTTGGTCTCCAGTTCCCAATCGTGCACGTTCTCGGCCATGGCGGCTCCTCACAAACTCATAAAGGCAGGGGCTCTCTAAACTCCCTCCATGGCTTGGCCGCCAGCGAAAATCTGCCGCAACGCCTACAGAATAGCTTGGGGCGGCTTGCCAGACTCGGGGCGGGCGGCGAGTGTCGGCGCGATGAACCAAGCCCCCGGCATCCTGCCTTCCCAATCCATCGAAGACCTGATCGCGACCGGGGCCATCACGTCCTCCCGGCCATTCGACGGCGATCAGGTCCAGCCTGCCAGCCTCGACCTGCGGCTGGGCGCCCGCGCCTGGCGCGTGAGGGCGTCCTTCCTGCCCGGCCTGGGCCGAACCGTGCCCCAGCGCATCGAGGACGTGGCGATGCACGAGCTCGACCTGACCAAGGGCGCCGTGCTGGAGAAGGGCTGCGTCTACATCGCCGAGCTCCAGGAAGACCTCGCCCTGCCGCCGGGCATCTCGGCGCGGGCCAACCCGAAGAGCTCGACCGGCCGCGTGGATGTCTTCGTGCGCCTCCTGACCAACAATTCCGTCGCCTTCGACGACGTGGCGGAGGGCTATCGCGGACCGACCTATATCGAGATCGCGCCGCAGACCTTTTCGATCCTCGTGCGCACCTCGACGCGCCTCAATCAGCTGCGCCTGAAGCGCGGCGACCCGCCCAAGCTCTCGATCCGCAGCGTCGGCGTCGATCTCTCCGATGGGGTCGCAGGCTTCCGCGCGCGCCGTCATGCCGGCGTGGTCGACATGGACCATGTGGACGGACATGATCCGCGCGACTTCTGGGAGCCGCTGATCCCCCGGCGCGGGGAGCTCCTGCTGGATCCGGGCGAGTTCTATATCCTGGCTTCGAAGGAGGCCGTCGAGATCCCGGTGATGGAGGCGGCCGAGATGACGCCCATTGATCCTTCGGTCGGCGAGTTTCGGGTCCACTATGCAGGCTTCTTCGATCCGGGCTTCGGCACGCCGGAGGCGAACGCCGTCGGCTCGCGCGGGGTCCTGGAGGTGCGCAGCCACGAAACCCCCTTTCTGCTCGAGGACGGTCAGACCGTCGCTCGGCTGGTTTATGAACCGCTGACGGCTAAACCTGCCCGTCTCTACGGCGAATTGGGCTCCCATTATCAACGCCAAGGCCTGAAGCTCTCGAAGCACTTCCGGGTCTGGGGCTGACGCACACGCGTCCTTGACCCCAGGCCGCGCCCGCGCCAAAGGCGGGCGCATGAACATCCTCCTCGTCGGCTCGGGCGGGCGCGAACATGCGCTCGCATGGAAGATTGCGGCGTCGCCGCTCGTGAAGCGCCTCGTCATGGCTCCGGGCAATCCGGGCATGGCCGCGCTTGGCGAACTCGCGCCCCTGAAGACCACGGACGTCGCCGGCCTGGTCGACTTGGCCAAGGACATCGCGGCGGATCTGGTGGTCATCGGGCCTGAGGTGTCCGTGGAGGCCGGACTCGCCGACGCCCTGGCAGAGGCGGATATCCCCTGCTTTGGCCCTGTCGCGGCGGCCGGACGACTGGAGTCTTCGAAGGCGTTCACGAAGGCCTTCGCCGACCGCCACGGACTGCCGACTAGCGCCTACAAGGTCTGCGAGACCTCAGAGGCTGCGAAGGCGGCGCTGGAAGGCTTCAAGCCGCCTTACGTGATCAAGGCGGACGGCCTCGCCGCGGGCAAGGGCGTGGTCATCGCCCAGGACCGTGCGGCGGCCGAGGCGGCCATCGACGACGCCCTGGGCGGTCGCTTCGGCGCGGCCGGCGCGCGCGTGGTGATCGAGGAGTTCCTTGAGGGCGAGATCGGGTCCTTGTTCGCGCTGTGCGACGGACGGCATTCGATCGTCTTCGGCTCTGCACAGGACCATAAGCGCGCCTATGACGGGGAGAAGGGCCCTAATACCGGTGGAATGGGCACCTATTCTCCGGCCCCCGTCTTCACTCCTGAGCTCGTCGACCAGGTCCGTACGCGTCTGGCCGAGCCGGCCTTCGCCGGCATCGCAGCGGAAGGGGCGCCTTATCGGGGCGCCCTCTTTGTGGAGCTGATGGCGACCAAGGACGGCCCTAAGCTGGTGGAGTTCAACGCTCGTTTCGGTGATCCGGAATGCCAGGTGCTCATGCTGCGGCTGGAGAGCGACCTCGTCCCCTATCTGCTGGCCTGCGCCAAGGGCACGCTCGCCGAACTGCCGGCTCCGGTCTGGCGGGATGAGGCCGCGATCTGCGTGGTGCTGGCGGCGGAAGGCTATCCGGAAAAACCGGCGACCGGCTCTGCGATCAAGGGCGCCGAGCAGGACTTCGGGCCGGACGTGGTCGTTTTCCACGCCGGCACATCGCGCGATCCGGATGGAACCCTGCGCGCGGCGGGTGGTCGCGTCCTGAACGTCTGCGCGCGCGGCGCGACGCTCCAGGAGGCGCGCGACAAGGCCTATGACGCAATCGCCAAGATCGACTGGCCCGGCGGCTTTCACCGTACGGATATCGGCTGGCGGGCGCTTTCGACGCGCTGAACAGTCGTCGGAAACTTCGAAATGTTGGTATGGAAACGGCCTGAGTGCTTGCTCCCAGGCCTGGCCCCTCGGTATGTTGGTTCAAACAACTGTACGACCCTGAGGGAACGCCATGGCCGACGCCGCCGAGCAACAGCGCGAACAGCTCAACAGCGGAACCAAGGAGGTCGCCGAGAGCCATCGCTTCGACGAGGCCGCGCTCGACGCCTGGATGAAGGCTAACGTCGCCGGCTATCAGGGGCCGCTGGAGGTCCGCCAGTTCAAGGGCGGTCAGTCGAACCCGACTTACCAATTGATCACCCCCGGCAAGAAGTACGTCATGCGGCGGAAGCCGCCGGGCAAGCTGCTGCCGTCCGCACATGCGGTCGATCGCGAATACAAGGTGATCACGGCGCTCTATCCGACCGGCTTCCCGGTCGCCCGGTCCTACGGCCTTTGCACAGACGACGGCGTCATCGGCACCATGTTCTACGTCATGGACATGGTGGAGGGCCGTATCTTCTGGGACCAGCAGCTTCCCCAGTGCGAACCGGCTGAGCGCCGCCAGATATTCATGTCGAAGATCAACACCCTGGCCGATCTGCACAACACCGACTACCAGGCCATCGGCCTTTCCGACTATGGCAAGCCCGGCAACTATATGGGCCGTCAGGTCGACCGCTGGACCAAGCAGTACAAGGCGTCCGAGACCGTCCACATCGAGGAGATGGAGCGGCTCATCGAATGGCTGCCCAAGACCCTTCCCGAGCAGGAACGCACCTCGATCGTCCATGGCGACTATCGCCTGGACAACATGGTCTTCCATCCCATCGAGCCGCGGGTGATCGCCGTCCTCGACTGGGAGCTCGGCACCCTGGGCGAGCCTCTCGCCGACTTCACCTATCTCCTGATGAACTGGGTCAACGGCACGATCTCCCAGCTGCCTGACCTCAAGGCCCACGGCATTCCGACCATCGAGGAAGCCGTGGAGGCCTATTGCGCCCGTACCGGCCGTCCGGGCCTGCATCATCTGGACTGGTTCTTGGCCTACAACATGTTCCGGCTAGCCGGGATCTGCCAGGGGATCGTCGGGCGAGTGCGCGACGGCACGGCCAACAGCCCACAGGCGGCGGCCATGGCCGAACGTGTTCCAGTGCTGGCCAAGTCGGCCTGGACATATGCGCAGAAGGCCGGGGCCTAGAAACTAGCGTCTCGGCATGCGATTAGGGCGTCCGGCCGATCCGGGCCCACGCCCAACGTCCGAGCACGGAGCCCCATGACCGACCTCACCGGCGCGCCCGAAGTCGCGCGCGAGCGGCCGCCCATCTGGCGTCGGCGCCCGTGGCAGATCGCCGGTGGCGGCGTCCTGCTGCTCGCAGCTCTGATCGTATTCATGGTCTGGTCGTTGCCGCTTGGCCGAGCGCTCGAGCCCCTGGCCAATCCGACGCTCATCCTTGTCACGGCGGACGGGAAGCCGTTCGCACGCCGCGGTTCCTACAAAGAGCAGCCGGTGGACGTGACCAAGCTGCCCAAATATGTGCCTGACGCCTTCGTCGCCATCGAGGATCGGCGCTTCTACAGCCATTTCGGCCTCGATCTGCGCGCCATCAGCCGGGCGCTGACCCGGAACGTCTCGGCCGGGGAGGTGCAGGAGGGCGGCTCGACGATAACCCAGCAGCTCGCCAAGAACGCCTTCCTGACCAACAAACGCAGCTTGCGGCGCAAGGCGCAGGAAGCCCTGATCGCGCTCTATCTGGAGGCGCGGCTCTCCAAGGAAGAGATTCTCTCCCGCTATCTATCGACCGTCTATTTCGGGGATGGGGTGTTCGGGTTGCGCGCCGCCGCGCGGCACTATTTCGACAAGACCCCGGAAACGCTTAGCCTTGGCGAGGCGGCCATGCTCGCCGGCATGGTCAAGGCGCCCTCACGCCTTGCGCCGACGGAGAACCTGAGCGCTGCGCGGGAGCGGGCGAGGGTGGTGCTGGCCGCGATGGCGGACGTCGGCGTCATCACCCCCCAGCAGGCCCGCCGCGCCAGGCCCGCGCGGGTGCATCGCGGAACCGAGAACCTCCCGGTCGGATCCTATTTCGCCGATTGGGTGTCGCCGCAGGCTCGCCGCGCTTTCGAGCGCGCCTATGGGGAGGTCACGGTTCCGACCACGCTCGACTCGGTCCTGCAGGATCGGGCAGAGGACATCGTCCGGTCGGCGCTTCGCCGTCATGGCGGCTATCTGCACGCTAGCCAGGCGGCCCTGGTCGCCATGCGGCCCGACGGCCGCGTGCTCGCCATGGTCGGCGGCGAGGACTATAAGCAGAGCCAATTCAACCGTGTTTCTGACGCCAAGCGTCAGCCGGGCTCGGCCTTCAAGCTGTTCGTCTACCAGGCGGCGCTGCGCCAGGGCATGACCCCCGACAGCCTGATCCTGGATGCGCCGGTGACGATCGGCGACTGGTCGCCGAAGAACCACGAAGGCCACTACGCCAATCGCGAAATCCATCTGCGCAACGCCTTCGCCGGGTCGTCCAACGTCGCCGCGGCGCGACTCGCGCAGCAGGTCGGCCGCAACGCGATCATCCGCGCGGCGGAGGATATGGGCGTGCATGCGGACTTCCCGCCTGACCTGACCCTGGCGCTCGGCACAGCCCCTATGACCTTGCTCGACCTCACCGCCGCCTATGCCGGCGTCGCCGCGGGGGAGATTCCGGTGACCCCCTACGGCGTGGAACAAGCGCGCGTGCCGCCGAGCCGAAAACTGCCGGTCCGGGAGCGCGAACAGCTTCTCGACCTGATGCGCGCGGCCGTCACCTTCGGCACGGCCAACGGCGGTAATGTCTCGCAATACGCCTACGGCAAGACCGGTACGACCCAGGACTACCGTGATGCGCTCTATCTCGGCTTTGTCGGCGACATGGTGATCGGCGTCTGGGTCGGCAATGACGATAACAGCCCGATGAACGGCGTGGCCGGAGCGGGCCTGCCGTCGCAGATCTGGCGCGATTTCGCGCGTTTCGCCATGAGCCGGGGCATGGTTCGGGTGAATGGAAAGGCGATCGGCGTGCCGCCTCCAGCGCCGCCGCCGATTGCGGCTCCAGAGATCGATCCCTTGGCCGTGCCGCCGTTGGCGGGTGAACTTCCAGCCGAGGGCGTGTCCCCCGCTCCGGAGGTCACCCCCGCGCCGCTTCCGCAGGCGCCCGAAACCACACCCCAGCCGGCGCCCCAGCCGATCTTCTAGCGGAAGGGCGTCAGCAGACGCTCGAGTGCGATTTCGTCTTCGAAAGTGGCGCGTACGGGCCACGCCGTCACGCGCGCGCGCCAGTCGGACGGAAGGCGCACCCAGTCCTTCTCTGTCGTCACCAGGCCAGCGTCGAAAAGCTCCGCGCGATCGGCGACCAGCTTCAGGGCGCCGGCGTCATAGGCGAAGTGATCGGGGAAAGGGACGAAGTCCTTTAGCTCGCATCCGGCGGCCTTTAGAGCTCGTTCGACCTTCCAGGGCATGCCAATGCCGGCAAAGCCAACCTGTGGCCCTTGCGGCGGCGCCTCGGCGGGATCCAGCCGAGCGATCAGCACTGGCTTATCGCGGAACGCGCGGAGGAGGGCAGGATCGGGTTCCGCCAGGTCCGCGGGCATCATGAGGACCACCGCGTCGGCCCGCGCCAAGCCCTTCGCCAGAGGCTCCCGCATCGGACCTGCCGGGAAGACCGAGCCATCTCCCAGGGGCCAGGCGCCATCGCGGGTCTCCCCGTCGACGACGACGATGGAGAGGGCCTTTTTGACGGATGGGTTCTGGTGGCCGTCGTCCATGACGATCACCCTGGCGCCGGCCCTGACCGCCGCCAGGGCGCCGGCCGCCCGATCGCGTGCGATCCAGACCGGTGCGTCTTTCGCCATCATGAGCGGCTCATCGCCGACCTGGGCGGCGGTGTGGCGAGCGGGATCGACCCTCAGGGGCCCAGCTTCGGATCCGCCATAGCCCCTCGCCAGGGCCTGAGCGCCGGGAAGGCGCCTGAGGAGCTCGCGCACGACCGGCGTCTTCCCTGCGCCGCCAACGGTCAGGTTGCCGACACAGATGACAGGTACGCCCGGATCGACCGGCTTCGCGCGCGCGATCCGGCGCGCCGTCGCCGCGCCCCAGATCCACGACACAGGCTTCAGGAGCGCACGCGTCACCGGGGCGGGCGCGCCTTCCCGGACGTACCACCATCGGGGTGTGGAGAGCTTCATGCCGGGAGCAAAGGCTCGAGGAGTTCGAGCGCCGTGTCCAGCGCAGCGCCCTGGCGATCCGCATAGGCCTTGGCGGCGCGCCCAATCCGCGGCGCGATGAGCGGCTCGGTCAGCAGGCCCTTGAGGTCGCGCGTAAGGATCGCCTCGTTCGCACATTCGATCGCGGCCACGCGCTCGAACATCTCGGCGTAGGTCGAGGCGGCGTTGAAGACGTGAGGACCGGTGACGATCGGAACCGCCAGTCGCGCGGGCTCCATCGGGTTGTGGCCCCCGACGCCGGGTACGAAGCTTCCCCCCATCACCGCGACGTCACAGAGCCTGTAGAACAGCCCCATTTCCCCGAGCGTGTCGGCGACATAGGCTGTCGTGGCCTCAGTGGGCGTCTCGCCGGCGCTGCGACGCGCTACGACGAAGCCAGCCTTTGCCAGCAGCTCGCCGACGGCCTCGCCACGATCCGGATGACGAGGAGCGACGATCAGCAGCGCATCGAGTCCCCGCGCCGCGCGAGCGATGATCTCCTCTTCGCCTGGATGGGTGCTGGCGGCGAGCACCACCTTCCGTTCGCCGATCGATGAGCGAAGCCTTCCAAGTTCGACCTCATCGCACAGCAGCGGTGAGCCGACATTCTTCAGGTTGAGCCGGGGCCCTGTGCGGGCGCCCAACCGACGTAGTCGGCCCTCCGTCTCGTCGTCCTGCGGCAAGATGAGGTCGAACGACTGCAGCACGGCCCGCGCGGCGCGCGGCGCTCTTTCCCAACCCTTGGCGCTATCCTCGGTCATCCGGGCCGAGATGAGAGCAAGCTTCGCCCCTTGTGTCTTCGCTCCCAGGATCAGGTTCGGCCAGAGTTCGCTCTCGACCTGGATCAAGGTGTCGGGACGCCAGTGGTCCAGAAACCGGCGGACGGTCGCCGGGGCGTCGATCGGCGCGTACTGATGGATGACGCCTTCAGGCAGCCTGCGGGCCAGGAGCTCGGCCGAGGTGCGCGTGCCGGAGGTGACCAGGATGTTCAGGCCACGCTGGTCCAGGGCCTCCACCAGCGGCAGGAGGGAGACGCTCTCGCCCACGCTGACGCCGTGCAGCCAAACGAGCGCGCCTTCCGGGCGCGCGATGGCGCTTCGCCCGAGCCGTTCGGCAAGTCGGCTGGCGTCCTCCTTGCCGGCCTTCGCCCTCCTACCAAGGAGGACAGGGGCGAATGGCTCGGCAAGGCCGGTGAGGGCCGCGTAGAACGCGAGAGAGAGCGGACGCAAGACTCAGATCGCGTGAATATGGGCCAGGCGGCAGGTCTCGGCGCCTCCGATCTCCACCTGCAGCGTCGCGTGTCCGATCCCGAACTTGCGTGCGAGGCCTTCGCACGTGGCGTGCAGGAAAGCATCGCCATCCAGATTGTCGGGCCGGGTGAGGTGAGCGGTCATGGCCGTCTCGGTGGTGCTCATCGCCCAGACGTGCAGGTCGTGCACCTCGGTGACGCCGGGGCGGGCGAGCAGCCACTTGCGCACCGCCTCGACGTCGATCCCGCGCGGAGCCGCATCCAAGGCCAGATCCACGGAGTCGCGTAGCAACGACCAGGTGCCCACCACGATGACCGCCGCGATGAGCAGGCTTAGGGCCGGATCGATCCAGGCGATCGAGGTAAGGGCGATGATCCCCGCACCCACGACGACGGCGAGCGAAACCGCCGCGTCGGCGGCCATGTGCAGGAACGCGCCCTTGACGTTCAGATCGTCGTGCTGGCCCTTCATGAACATCAAGGCCGTGAGCGTGTTGATGACCACGCCGATCGCCGCGACGATCATGACCGGACCCGTCGCGACAGGCGCCGGCTCGGCGAAACGGTGGATGGCTTCCGAGACGATCACGCCGACGGCCACCAGCAGCAGCACCGCATTGGCGAGCGAGGCCAGGACCGTCGCCTTCCTCAGGCCGTAGGTGCGGCGCGCCGTGGGCGCGCTTTTCGCCAGAATGGTCGCGCCCCAGGCCAGAAGCAGACTGAGGACGTCGGAGAGGTTGTGTCCCGCATCGGCGAGCAGGGCCAGGGAGCCCGACCACAGTCCTGCGCCTGCCTCGGCCAGCACGAAGGCGAAGTTGAGTCCGACGCCTATGGCGAAGGCGCGCCCGAAGTCCTTGGGCGCATGGCTGTGCCCGCCAATGCCGTGGGAGTGGCCATGCTGATGGTCATGTCCATGGGAGTGGCCGCCATGATCATGGTCGTGATCGTGCGCGTGGTCATGATCGTGATCATGATCGTCGTGCCGATGCGCGTGGTGATCCTTGGCCATATCCCTATGTGTCACCCCGCGCGGCAAGGATCAACGGCGTGCGACCAGCCGCTGCGCCCTTCGTGTCGTCTCTGACAATCGAGCGGACAGATCCTCGATCAGGGCGCCCAGGGCCGCCTCGTCGGCGTCCGCCGGAACATAGAAGGGCCCGTCCCACGCCGTGGCCCCGCGGCCGAACGGCCAGGCGAAGGTCACCTTGTCCCAGGTGTCGAGGACTATGGCCGGAGAAACGGCCAGACCCATGAGATAGATCGGCGCGCCCGTCTTCTTGGCGATCTGCAAAGACCCGGGGGCGATGACTTCGGCCGGGCCCCGCGGGCCGTCGGGCGTCACGATCAGCACGCCGCCCTGGTTCACCCAGTTGATGGCTTCGCGGATCGCAGCCACCGCTGCGCGCGCCTTGGCGGTGTCGCCCTTCTTCGCCGACGAGGTGCGTATGGCGGGGAAGCCCGCCCGCGAGAGCGCCTGGGCGATGAACTCTCCGTCGGCCGAGGGCGAAACCATGCAGCGCACCTTCGGTCGCCGCCACCAGACGGGAGCGAGGCCAAGGCAAAGGGGGATCGAGCCATGCCAGAAAAGCGCGACGGCCGGCCTGTCCTCGACCAAGACGGGCTCGACGCACTCGACATTGTCGTGGACCCAGCGGCGGCTGCGCAAGGTGACGATCAGGTGCAGCCAAAGCACCCATCCCAGGAACGCCTGGACGCCAGGATGACGCAGGATCTTCTTCAAGCGGCGGGCTCCGCGTCCAGGTCCTGGCTCCTGGCCAGCCTGGCGTAGAGGCCGCCGCGCTTCTTCATCAGGCTGGCGTGGTCGCCCCGCTCCACGACCCGGCCTTTCTCGATGACATAGATCCGATCCGCGCCCCTCACGGTGGAGAGGCGATGTGCGATGAGGATCGTGGCGCGGCCGGCCATCAGGCGCGAGAGGGCCGCCTGCACCTGCAGTTCGCTCTCAGTGTCCAGGGCGCTGGTCGCCTCGTCCAGCAGCAGGATGGGCGCGTCCTTCAGGAAGGCCCGGGCGATGGCGATGCGCTGCCGCTGGCCGCCGGAAAGCCGCGCCCCGGCCTCTCCGACCAGGGTGTCGTAGCCGTCGGGAAGGGCGGTGACGAATTCGTGCGCCGCGGCCGCCTTGGCCGCCTCGATGATCTGCTCTTCCGTCGTCTCGGGACGGGCGTAGGCGATGTTGGCGCGGATGGTGTCGTCGAACAGAAACGGCTCCTGGGTGACCAGCGCCACATGGTCGCGCAACGAGGCGAGGGTCACGTCCCGAACGTCTGTTCCGTCGATGGTCACCCTCCCGCTGGTCGCGTCATAGAAGCGCGGGATGAGGTTGAGGATCGTGGTCTTGCCGCCTCCCGAGGGGCCGACCAGAGCCACCGTTTCGCCCCGCCGCACCTCCAGATCGACCCCCTGCAAGGCCGGCCGGTCCTCCAGGCTGTAGGTGAAGCCGACGTCCTCGAAACGGATCACGCCCTCGCTGATCGTCAGCGGCTTGGCGCCGGGGCGCTCGCGAACCTCCGGCTCCACATCGAGGGAGGCGAAGAGGCGGCGGGCGGCTGAGAGGCCTTCCGCCATCACGGTCTGCAGGTTCGCCAGCTGGCGCAGCGATTGCGACGCGAGGCCCAGCGCTCCGATGAAGGCGACGAAGGCGCCGACGTTCATCGCCCCCGATTGCGAACGCCAGCCTGCATAGGCGATCACCCCCGCGGTGATCACCGTCATCAGCGTTTCGGTCGCCGGGGCGGCGCGGGCCCGAGCATTGGCGCCCTTCACGAGGAAGCGTTGGCGACGCCTGATCACCTCGGCGACGCGCCCCTCCTCATAGGCCTCGCGGTTATCGATCTTCACCACCCGCACGCCATCCAGGCTCTCCATGATCGCCGTGGAGAGGGCGGAGGTCTCCGCCATGGCGCCCTTGGTGGCCTTCACGGTCCGTTTCGAGAATCGCCGCATCACCCACGTGGAAAGCGGCGCGGCCACCACGAGGGTGAGCGAGAGCATGAGGTCGTTGCCGACCATGACGACGATGGCGCCGATCACGGTGAGCAGGTGCTGGGCGTAGTTGATGACGCCCGCCGTCGCCGCCTCGCGGATCAGGCCTGCGTCGTAGAGGACTGAGGAGACGAACGAGCCGGTGTGCGCCGAGCGCAACCGCGCCAGGTCCGCGCGGACCAGCTTTCCGAACAGCTGCACCTGGACCTGCCCGACCACCTCGTTGCCGATGCGGTTCACCTGGCTCGCCTGGATCACCTGCGCGATCCCCCGCGCGATCGCCAGGGCGGCGATGGTCAGCGGCACCGAAAGCAGGGTGCCGGGCTTATGGTTGACCAGCAGGTCGTTGATCGCCGGCTCCAGGATCTGGATCAGGCTAGCGCTGAGATAGGCCACCGCGATCGCCGCGATGAGCGCGACGGTCCAGCCCTTCCACCGTGGGGCCATATAGGTTCGCGCAATCCGCGCGATGACGGCGCGGGTGGGAAGGTCGGCGGGCTCGCTCATTGGTCCCTGGCGTCGGCTGTCGGGGCCGTGAAGTCAAGAAGGCGCTTGGTTCGGCGGGCAGCGGGCATATGGTGTCGGTTGACGACCTGTGGCCTTCGGATGCGGATATAAGGGCCTGAAGGATGACTTGGCCGGGTTGAGGAGATTCCATTGATGCGGCTTGTCGAGATCGCCGTTCTGATGAGCGCCGCGGCGACTGCGCCAGCTCCGCCGCCGCCGGCCGAACCGACGCTCTCGCCGGCGCAGAGCGTCAAGATCACCCGTGCCATCGCGGCCTTGAAGACGCCTGAGGAGCGCAACCTCGCATCTGGCTGGAGCAATGCGAAGAAGGTCGCCGAGATCATTTGCCGGCCGGCGGCCCTGCCGGCGCTCAAGAGGCAGGTGCCCCAGGCCGACCGCGTAATCCTTGGCACGGACAATCCGACCACACTCACCTTGGTCAGCACTCGCAGCTTGACGGGATCAGGATCGGTGCGCGCCGGATCCCAATGGCGGGACTTCACCTTCACCTGCGCTCTGACGCCCAGCTCCGGCAAGGTGGCGGGCTTCACCGCCGTCCTGAAGCCTGCGGACTAGGGCGAGGCGCCGCGCCCAGCTTCCTTCGCCGAGCCGAAACGCCTATCTAGCCGCGATGCAGGACGCCCCCTTGGCCGAATTCGACCTCACCACGCCCAAGGGGCGGGTCGCGACCTATCTCGACTATCTTTGGAAGGACCACGCCTATCTGCGCCTGGGTTTTTCCAACGCGCACTGGATCAGCGATGAGCTGGTGCGGACCAACCAGCCCTGGCCGCACCAGCTTGCCGAGTGGAAGCGGCGGGGGATCAAGACCGTCATCAACCTGCGCGGCGGCTTCGACGCGAGCTTCTACGCACTGGAGAAGGAAGCCTGCGAACGCCTCGGCCTCACCATGGTGGATTTCACCATCACCTCGCGAGAGGTGCCGAGCCGTGCGCGGGTGCACGGCGCGAAGGCCTTGTTCGAGTCGGTCGAATATCCGGCCTTGATGCACTGCAAGTCCGGGGCGGACCGGGCGGGCATCATGAGCGTCTTCTACATGCACTTCCGCAAGGGCCTGCCGATCCGCGAGGCCCTGGACCAGCTTCACATCCGCTATCTGCACGTGAAGCAAGGCAAGACGGGCGTCCTCGACTACACCTTCGAGCGCTATCTGGCCGAGGGCGAGCCCAAGGGGCGGAGCTTCATCGAGTGGGTGGACAGCGACGCCTACGATCCCGCCGCAATCAAGGCGGATTTCCGCGCCCAGATGTGGGGCCGATTGCTCACCGAAGGACTTCTGAAGCGCGAGTAGGGGCGGCCCCCGCGTGAGCGGGGGCGCAAGGCTCAGTCCTGCTGCGGATCCTTGCCGGGATCGAGCAGCTTGTGCGCGTGGATGATGAAGTAGCGCATCAGCGCATTGTCGACGGTCTCCTGCGCCTTGCGGCGCCAGGCGGCGAGCGCCTCGGCGTGGCTGGCGTAGGCGCCGACCAGGTCGATCTTGGAGAGGTCGCGGAAGGTGTTGTGCTCCAAATCCTCAAGTTCGCCGCCGATGACGAGGTGCAGAAGCTGCTTTTCGGGCATGGTCTTTCCCAAACTGGTCAATTTGGCAGTGCGATATGCCGTACGCGCTCTAGGATCAATGGGGCGAGACGCGGCGCCGCGCAGACAAGGCTCGGTTGCGCCGGTTTCACGCCATTGTACACGAACGGGCGGCCAAGGTGATCTCCCACATAGGCGCCGGCCTCTCGCGCGATGAGATCGGCGGCGGCCAGGTCCCAGTCGAACTTCGGGACCAGGGCGAGGGTTGCGTCGAAGGCGCCGGATGCGACCACGCACATTCGATAGGCGGTCGAGTTGCGGGCCTCGATCCTCATGTCCGGCCAAGGCATGGGCCAGGCCGGGTGAGCGAACATTCGCGCATCGCCGACCATGCCGCAGCCTTCGACGATGTCGCGATCGCTCGCATGGATGGTCTTCCCATTGAGGGTGGCGCCCTCGCCGGCCGTGGCTCGGAAGAGTTCGTCGAGATCGGGCGCATAGACCACGCCGGCGGTCGGCCTTCCGTTCCCGATGACCGCGATTGACACCGCCCACCAGGGCCGGCCCTTGATGAAGGCGCGTGTTCCATCGATCGGGTCGACCACGAACAGGCGCTTACCGGCCCGTCGGGCCGGGTCGTCGGGTGTCTCCTCCGAGAGCCAGCCGTAGTCGGGCCGAGCCGTCATGAGGCGATCCTTGATCAAGGCGTCGGTGGCCAGATCCGCGTTCGTCACGGGCGAATCGCCGGCCTTGTAGGCCGTTTCGAGACCAGCCTCGCGCAGTCGCGTCGCGAGCAGGCCAGCTTCGCGTGCGGTCGTGGTGATGAGCTCCAGGTCGTCGGCGGCCTCGGTCATCAGCGTCCGGCGATCGCCAGACCATCGACCAGGAGCGAAGGCGCATTGGCCGAGCCGCGGATTTCCAGATCCGAGCCGGGGACCAGTCGCGCATAGATGTCCACGAGGTTGCCCGCGACGGTGATCTCGGTGACGGGATAGGCGATCTCCCCGTTTTCGAACCAGAAGCCGGAGCAGCCCACCGACCAATCGCCGGTGTTGCCGTTGAGCGAGGGCCCGAACATCGAGGTGATCAGCACACCCTTGCCGGCCTCGGCCATCAATTCGGCGGGGCTGCGGTCGCCCGGCTCGAGCGTCAGGTTGCTGGTCGAAACGCCGGGAGCGCCCGCAAGACCGCGGGAGGCGTGACCCGTCGTTTCCAGGCCGAGTTGACGCGCCGAGGGCGAGTTCATCAGCCAGGTGGTCAGCACGCCATCCTCGATCAGCGCCCAGCGGCGGTTGGCGACGCCTTCGTCGTCGAAGGGCGAGGAGCCGAGGCCGCGGACCTTGTGCGGATCATCGACGATGTTCACGCCCTTGGCGAACACCTGGGCGCCCAGCTTGTCCTTCAGGAAGGAGGTGCCGCGTGCGATCGACGGGCCGGAAATGGCGCCGATCAAGGGGCCGATCAGGGACATGGCCACGCGGTTCTCGAAGATCACCGGCGCGGTGGTGGAGTCGATCTTCCGCGCGCCCAGCCTTTGGGCCGCGCGCCGTCCGGCCTCTTCGCCGATCGATTGGGGCGTAGGCAAGTCGCCGCGCCACCGGGCCGATCGGCCGTCATAGCCGCTCTCCATGCTCTCGCCGTCGCCAGCCACCACCGAGGCGGTGATCGAGAAAGCCGAGGCGTGATAGACGCCGGAGAAGCCCGTCGAGGTCACCAGTCGCCAATGAGACGAGGAGGCCGAGGCCGACCCGCCTTCGGAGTTCACGACCTTCGGGTGCGCGCGCGCGGCCTCTTCGGCGGCGCGGGCCACTTCTTCCAGCGCTTCCGGCGAGGGTTCCTGCGGATCGAAGAGATCCAGTTCGGGGAACGGGCCTTTGGCCAGTCGCTCCTTGGGCGCAAGGCCGGCGTAGGGATCTTCGGGCGCGAGCCGGGCCATGGCGACGGCGCGTTCCACCAGCTTGGCGCGAGCCTCGGCCGAGATGTCAGAGCCGGAGACGGTCGCCTGTCGCTGGCCGACGAACACCCGGAGGCCAAGATCGCGGCTTTCCTCGCGCTCGACCTCTTCCAGTTCGCCCAGGCGGACATTGATGCCGAGGGCGCTTCGTTGCGCCCCCACGGCTTCGGCGGCGTCGGCGCCGGCCTTCAGCGCGGCGGCGACCACATCGGCTAACAGGCTCTCTTCCATCAAGGCCATATGGCCGGATGCGACGCCGGCGGCAAGAAGGCGAACGAGATTACTAGGTGATGGCGTAGAACAGCAGCGCCACGCTGGCGAAGACATAGGCGAGCCACGTCATCGTCACGCCGATGGCTCTGAGCAGGGACGCCTCGCCGCTCCGCGACAGCCCCACGCCATGCAGGACGCGCCCGACGAAGAGCAGCAGGCCGGTCAGGTGAACCGCGAGCGGCGAGGCCTCCACGACGGCCAGAACCGCGACGCCGACCAGGGCCGCGGGCACGTACTCCGTGGCGTTGCCGAACGCCCGGATCGCCCGGGCGAGCTCCGGAACGCCGCCGTCGCCAAGGGCGACGCCGTGACGGCGCCTTTGGCGAACCACCAACAGCGACAGCACCAGCAGCAGGATCAGGTGGAGGCCCACCCATAGCGCCGCCGCGTGGCCCGAAGTCACCGCGTCCATGCTCAATTGTCCTTTCGCCCCCGCGAAAGGGCGCAAATTGGACTTGGATTCACTAAAAGGGCAAGCGCGGAGGCCGACCTAAAGATCGATGCTGAAGCTCTTGCTGATCACGACCTTGGCATCGCGTTTCACCTGATAGGTCGCGGTGTAGCGGCCGGCCGGCCAATCACCTGAACTCGGGCGTTTTCCCACGAACATCATGTACTGCGCCTTGGACCGGTCCAGCGGCGGTTGCGCGCCGGAAGCGATCGTCTTGCCGTCGGGCCCGACGATCGCGAGTTCCTGGACATCGCCGCCCCTCAGGTTAATCGCGCGAACATAGGCGATCAGTGGCGTGCCGTTCGTCGGACGGGCCAGGCCCCCAGCCTCGATCGAGGCCATCGTGACCGGCGCGCTGGTGAAGCCGGCGTTCAGGACGACGCCTGCCCTATAGGCCAACGCCTTGGCGGCGTCGACGGTCCAGAGCCCCTCGCCCGGGGCGGAGGCGTCGCACGTCTTCGCATCCAGCTTGGGGGCGAAAGGATCGATCACCACGCCATCCTTGCGCACCGTGACGTGCACGTGCGGATATTCGGTCTGACCAGAGAGACCGATGCGTGCGATCGGCGTGCCGGCGTCCACATGATCTCCGACCTGAACCTTCAGGCTGCCGTTGGCGAGATGGCAGTACTGGGTTTCCCAGCCGTTCCCGTGGTCGACCACGACGCCGTTTCCGCATTCCTGGCCGCTGACCGCGTCCGGGCCGCGAGTGCGGATGGAGATGTCCGGCACGCCGTCCCGCAACCGCGCCACGCGACCGGGCGCTGCGGCGAGCACTTCGAAGCCCGCCGCCTGAGCGGACATGTCCAGGATGCGGATATCGACGCCGCTGTGGGCGTCATAGGTGTTGGCGCCGCAGCGATAGTCCTGGGCTCCCGGCCCGGGATCATGGTCCATGTAGTTCTGGACCTCGCAGGTGGAGCCGACCGTGCAGGCCACCGGGAAGGAGAGGCGGGGGGCGTCATCGGCGACCGGCGCCGGGGTCTGTGCGCTCGGCGCCGCGGTGCTCTGGGCGCTGGAATCTCCCGAGGGCGAGCAGGCGGCGGCGAGGCCGGCGGCGGCGATCGCGACGAATCTCAGCGGAGGCTTCATCGCGGTTGCGCTCACACCGGTTCGCCATCGCCGGGCAGGCCGAGGCGCGCCCATTTCTCGCTGACCGTCCGGACGGTCGCCTCGTCCATGCCGAGCTTCTCGCCCCATTCGCGCTTGGTCTCCGGCGGCCACTTGTTGGTGGCGTCGAGGCCAATCTTGGACCCCAGCCCGCTCTCTGGCGAGGCGAAGTCCAGATAGTCGATGGGGGTGTTCTCCACGACCGTGATGTCCCTGGCCGGGTCCATGCGGGTGGATATCGCCCACATCACGTCCTTCCAGTCGCGGGCGTCGATGTCGTCATCCACGACGATCACCCACTTGGTGTACATGAACTGCCGCAGATAGCTCCAGACGCCCATCATCACGCGCTTGGCGTGGCCCGGATAGGCCTTCTTCATGCTGACCACCGCGATGCGGTAGGAGCACCCCTCCGGCGGCAGCCAAAAGTCCACGATCTCC